>Ga0182736_1003022_pt1 | contig 11757 bp, 8 predicted proteins | sample eDN5th30CKraftBY_FD_128882 | JGI IMG/M metagenome (GOLD analysis project Ga0182736, IMG submission 128882) | Enriched backyard soil microbial communities from Emeryville, California, USA - eDNA 5th pass 30_C Kraft BY (version 2) (version 2) | ecosystem: Environmental > Terrestrial > Soil >...
CTCGATGACCATCCTCGACACGCCCGGCGCCGAGAAGCTCCTGGGCCAGGGAGACATGCTGATCCTCCCGCCGACGAGCGCGCACATCCAGCGCGTCCACGGCGCGCTCGTCACCGAGCGGGAGATCAAGAAGGTCGTCGACCACCTCAAGGCCCAGGGGAGCCCCGTCTACGACGAGTCGATCCTGCGTGCACCCGAGGAGGATTCGGAGGGCGGCGCGCCGGAGGACGATCTCTCCGACGAGCTGTACGATCAGGCGATCGCCATCGTCTCCGAGATGAAGAGCGTCTCGATCTCCATGCTGCAGCGGAAGATGCGCATCGGCTACAACCGGTCCGCCCGGATGATCGAGCGGATGGAGCGCGACGGGATCGTCGGCCCCGCCGATGGCGCGAAGCCCCGCGAGGTGCTGATCCGCGGCCTCGGCGAGATGCCCGGCGCCTGACCGCGAGCCGTCGGGCGGGCAAACGAGAAGAAGCGCGAAGATGAAGAGAGCGCTCGCGCGCTGCGTCGGCGCTTTCTTCCTCCGCCCGAGACATCGGTCGCATGTCCGATGGGAGGGGACGGCGCTGGCCCATAGCGTGGGCCCATGTCCTCCCCTCGCCACGGCCAGCTCGGCCAGGCCGCCATCGAGACGGCGATCGTCCTCCCGCTCTTTCTCGCGGCGACGCTCGGCCTCGTGCAGCTGGCGCTCCTCCAACACGCCCGCCTCCTCACCGAGTACGCCGCGTTCCAGGCCGCCCGCGTGGGGATCGTGTGGAACGGCGATCCCTCCCGGATGCAGGACGCGGCGATCTTCGCCCTCGCCCCCACCGCCTGCCCCACCCGCGTCCCCGGCGCGGCGGCGCTCTGCGGGGCGGGCGGAGCCGGCGATCGCTGGGCGCACCAGGTGGCGGGCGTCGCGGCGCTCCAGGCGCTCTCGTCACAGGGGGAGGCCGCCTTCCCCGGCGTGCACGTCCACCTCCTGAACCCCTGGTGGCCCAAGCACGGCGAGGTCTTCGACGTGGGGCCCGATCGAGAGGAGCTGGACTTCGATCGCACCGACGATCGGGCTCGCGAGGCGAACGTCCTCACGATCCAGGTGCAGTACTGGTTCGAGCTGAAGATCCCCTTCGCGGATTGGGTGATCTGGCACGCGTGGGTGGCGTCGCTCGCGGGGCGCTCCGCCACCGGCTCGATCGCGGATCCCGGCGTCGTCCGCCGCGGAGAGGACGGCCGCTCGATCCTGGCGTCGGAGCGCGAGCTTCCCTTCGCCGCCAGCGCGGCGCGGATGGGCGGCGCCTACCGCGACGACGAGTTCAACCGCGGCGGCGACTACCGGTCGATCCGGGACGACTCACTCCGCGCGATGCTCGCGGCGGGGCTCGCGCCCCTGAACCGGCAGCGCCGCGGCTACTTCATCCCGATCGTCGCGCACCACTCCATGCGCATGCAGTCCAACTTCCACGCGCGGTTCATCCGCGGCTGCTCGTGCTCCGAGGGGCGCGGCTGCACGTCGACCTGCAAGGCCTGGTGAACCATGCTCTCGCGCTTTCGAACCTTGTCGAAGCAGGAGGACGGGCAGGCGCTGGTCCTCGCCGCGCTCCTCCTCTTCGCGGTGGCCCTGGTCGTCCTCGGCACCGCCAACCTCGCCAACGTGATCCGCTCGCGCATCGAGCTGCAGAACGCAGCCGACGCCGCCGCGTACGACCTCGCGGCCCACGAGGCCCGGGCGTTCAACCACTACGCGTACACGAACCGGGCACAGGTATCCCAGTACGTCACGATCATGCAGCTCCTCGGCGTGGACGCGATGGTGCTGGGGATCCTCGGCTCGTTGGGCGCGCTCTCCGCCGTCCTCAAGACCCTCGGCGAGGTCTGCGACGGCGCCAAGGAGGCGGCCTGCGCGCTCATCCCGCTGGTGGGCGAGCTCCTCGTCGCGGTCTCCAGGGTGGCGTCCGCCCTCGAAAAGGTCTGCCGCGTGGCGGGCGAGTTGTTCCTCGCCTTCGACGCCTTCGTCGGCACCGTGGCGGTGCCGCTCCTGGTGGGCGCGAACGTCTTCCTCTACGGGACACAGGCCGCCTTCCGTGCCGCCGTCACCGCGCGGCTCGCGGGGAACGAAGCGCTCCGGGTGGCCCGGGAGACGTCGCCCCGGGCGGAGAGCTGGGGCGGCGCCCTCACGTCTGCAGCCAACGTCGCCCGCTTCCAGGGCGCGCACTTCGAGGAGGCGGGCCTCCTCGGCGGCACCGGCGGGTCGCCCAACAAGGGCCTCGCGGACGGTCTCGAGGGCCGCAAGGCCTTCGCCCGACGGGCCATGGCGGAGCTCGTCCACGCCACGCGGTACGACAGGGACGTGTACGACCGGGCGTACCCGGGACGCAGCCGCGTGGCCCAGGTTCCCGGCGCCGAGTTCTTCGACGTCTTCCGGAGCATCCTCCCAGAGGTCGGCTTCCGGGGTCACACCCGGTTTCACTCGGAGGAAAACCCGCGTCCGGAGCGGGGATCGATGCGGAGCTACTACGCGCAGATGGAGGGCAACGGGAAGTACGTCGCCCGCTACCCCGTCGGCAGCTCGATCGGCGCGAACTTCTACATGAAGGCCGCCACCCCCTTCGCGATCGGCGATGCCCTCGGCCTGAACGCGCCGGAGCTCTCGTCGGTGACGTCGACGGGCGCCGCTCAGGGCGGCGGATGGGCGTGCACGTGGGACGTGCGCAACCCCTACCAGTCCTACGGGATCTCGGACGTCCTCGCGATCTACGTGCCGAGGTACTCCTGCCAGGTGAACCGCGGCATGCACCCATGGTGGGGGATCCTGCCCTACATGGCCTTCGACTCCACCCGCGAGGGCTGCACGGCGCAGGACGAGGAGCACTGCCAGCCCGACGCATGGGTGGCGCTGCGCCTCCCCGCCTCCGCCGCAAACCTCGCCGCCGGCGGGATCGACGTGACGGTCGCGACGCCGGGAGGCCCCGCCCACGCCACCAACGTCGCCGCCGAGGACGACGGGCCCAAGGCCGTGTCGCGGGCCCTCGCGTACTACCACCGGCCGGGCAACTGGCAGGAGCACCCCAACTTCTTCAACCCCTACTGGCGCGCGAAGCTCGCGCCCGTGGAGACCGGCCTCGCTCGCCTCGGGGCAACCGGGCTGCGCGAACTCCTCCCCGCCGGCGCTGCCGCCAAGGCCCTCGCCCACTGACATGCGCCACCCCTCCTTCGCCGATCGCCAGCGAGGCAGCGCCGTCACCGAGATGGCGCTGGTGTCGCCGATCTTCGTCGTGCTCCTCCTGTGGGGCGCGTACGTGACCGACCTCGGCAGGGCCCGCATCAAGCAGCTGGAGGCCGCCCGCTTCCTCACCTGGGAGCTGGCGTCGCATCGGCTCTCCGATCCGGCTACCGCCGATCACGCTGAGCGTTTCCGCGCCGCGCGCGATCGTGCGGCCGACGACACCGCCCGCCGCTACGCGACGCTCGAAGGGCACGGCGCCGCGGCGAAGTCCCAGGGCACCGTCAGCCGCGCGTCCCTGCGCCGCGAGCAGCTCGACGTGCAGCCCGTCGGCCTGGACGTCGCCGGCGCGATCGAGACGCGGGGCATGACAGCGGGCGCCCTCGACGAGGTGGTGCGCGTGCTGGGCCGCGCGCAGCGTCCCGCGCTGCAACGCTTCGGCCTGAACCTCGATCGGATCGGCGGCAGGACGGAGGTGAAGGCCTCCATCGAGAACCGCCTCCTCCCCAAGCGCTTCCTCGATGGATCGTTCTTCGCGTCGCGGTTCTTTCCGGATCGCTTCGACGAGCTCGAGCTCGCGCCGGTACGCGCGAGGCTCGAGCCCGACACCTGGGCCCTCGTCAGCGGAGCGGACGTGGACCTCGGCGATCGCGGGTCGGAGCTCTTCCGGCAGGTGGATCGCATCGCGCTGCTGGGCCTGGGGAGCGAGCTCTCGCGCAAGGCGGGGCCCGCCGCCGCGGTGCTGGACTGGTTCCCGCTCCAGCTCCACGCGCAGGTGGTGAGCCGGAACCACGGCGACGACGTCGGCGATCGCGGCCTCGTCCGGGCGTGCTCCGACAACGCCCTCGCCCGATCGGGCAAGTGGAAGAACGCCTCGGACTCCATGTCGAAGGTGAAGTGCTTCGATACACTGCCCATCGACGCGGACAAGATCGGTACCGGCTACAAAGGTGATCCGAGCTTCCGCATGCTGGAGAGCCGGGGGAACGCCTACATGGGCTGCCGAACGCCTGGCGGATGCGCGGGAGGTTCGCGATGACGAGGTCGGAGACCCGCCGGCTGGTGTTTGCCTTGGGAACGGCGGGTGTCGCGCTCGGATGGCTCGCGGTGGGGCAGTTGCCGTCACGCGCGGAAGCGGGCCTCGCCGCCGCGGCGCCGGACGAAGGGATCTTCCCGGCATACCCCGGGACGCCCTCGGTCTCGATCGGCGGCGAGGTGCGGGTGGACGGACGCCCGGTCTCCACCACGACGTTCGAGACGCGCGCGTCGCCCGGCGACGTCATCGCGTTCCACCGGCGGTACTTCGAGGAGAGGGCCGTGGATCTGGTGGAGAACGACCTGCCCGACGGGCGGGCGCTCTTCGTGCTCGACGTTCGGGAGGGGCGCCGCTGCGTCGTCACCGCCCGGGCGAGGGGCGGCGTCACCGAGGTGATCCGCGGCTGGTCGCCGCTCGCCGCCGATGCGCCGGGCGATTCGCGCCTCCTCCCCGCCCTCCCGGAGGACGTCGTGGCGATCTCCCGCGTGGAGGACGGACCGGCCCTGACCTGGACCGGCCGCGCGACGCGCGATCCCCGCGAGCTCGGAGACGACCTGCGCGGCCGTTTCGTCGGAGGCGGCTGGGTCGCGGTGGGAGACGACGCGGCTCACGAGGTGGAGGGCGTGGAGACTCGTGGCTTCCGATTCTCCAAGGTGGGAAACGAAGCTACACTCACGGTGGGAGCGCTTCCGGAGGGTGGTTCGCTGGTGGTGATTCGGGTGCTCCCCGAGCGAGGCTGACCTGCACGCCGTCCGTCGTCCTCGGTTCTCTCCGTTCGTGGGAAAGGCGGATGCCATGTTCGCAGGAACGGCTCTCGCGCGGCGCCTGGCATGCCTCGCCATCGGCGCCGCGCTCGTCACGTCGTCGGCCGCAGGGGCGGATGACGCCGCGACTGCGGCCGCGTTGCCACGGCTGCCGTGGAGCTCCTTCGCCAAGGCGCCGCCGGGGACGTGGGTCGAGTACGCCACGCTGGTGGGCGGACACCCCGTCGCCCCTTACCTGCGGGTGCTCGTCGTGGGCGACGATGTGGTCGCCGGCGAGGCTGGGACGTGGATCGAGCTCTGGATGTCGCAGCGCCCGGGCAGCGCGACGCAGGCGTTCCGTCTCTTCCTGAGCGGCGCTCAGGGATCCGCAGGGTCGATCCGGAAGGCCCGGGTTCGACTGCTCGGCGGCGAGGTACGAGACATCCCTGCGGACGCGTGGGCCCAGGCCGACGCAGCCAGGGTGGCCGAAGGTGGCCAGGTCGCGCCGCGGATGCACCCCGAGACCGTGTCACTCCTCACGCCCGCCGGCAGCTTCCCGTGCACGCTGGCGAGGGCCGGCGACGCGAAGCTCTGGATCTCTCCGAAGGTCCCGGCCTTCGGCCTGGTGCGCATGGAGATCCCGGGGCGCGCGGGCCTCGAGCTGCACGCGACGGGCTCGGGCGGCCGCGGTGTCGTGGAGACGACGAACGCCGAGGCCGAGCGATCGGTCGAGAGCGACGCGGCCCGCTGACCGCGTGACGTCGGACCTGCCGGGCTGTCGGCCCACCCGCGCACCTGTTACGCTCGAACGCGCGTGGGTGAAACGGTGGGAGGACACCTTCGGCTTCGATCGTCCGGCGCCGCGCTTCAGGCGATGGTCGCGGCGGCGGTCGTTTGGGCTTGCCCCGCCCTCGCGGACGAGCCGGTCGCCCGTGTCTCCGAGGAGCTGCAGACCGCGGGCGAGGCCTGGGAGGAGCCAGGCTTCCGGATCCAGCTCCAGGTGGGCACGGAGGAGCTGCAGGCGGCGGGCGCCCTCCCCGCGGGCTCGGGCCTGAGCCTCACCGCCGAGCCGGGCTTCCGCCTGTCGCGTTGGTGGTCGATCTCCGGGGACCTCACCTACACCATCGTCGGCGGCGGGATGAAGGGCCTGCGCTGGAGCGGGACGTTCGGACCGACCTTCCACCCGTGGTCGGGCCTCTTCCTCACGGTGGGCGCCGGGTACGCCGGGCTGATGGTCGACGCCTACCAGGACTTCTTCGCGTCGTCGTGCACCGGCGCAGGGTTCGCCCTCGGCGCGAAGGCCGGCTGGCTCTTCCCCGTGGGCAGCCTCTTCGCGACGGGCCCCGTGATCGGCACCCAGACGCAGTGGGTGCGCTGCTCGAACGGCACCGACGTGGGAGGCGGCGGCGACCCGAACCCGAACCAGGAGACGGATGGCAACGACCTGGATCTCGGCCCCGCCTCGCCGACGGTCTGGCGTCATCGCACCTTTCACATCGGGTGGTCCCTCGCGTGGCGCTGAGGATTCTCCTCGTCGCGCTGCTCGCGCTGGCGCCGCTCCATGCCTGGGCGGATCCCACGCCGGAGGACGGTCCGCCGTCCCCGGATGCCGGCGCCGGAGAGGCGCCGCCGGGGTCTTCCGCCGCCGACGGCGCCGTCGCCCTGGACCTGGTCCCACCCGTGCCGATCGGATCGATCCGCGTGCCGATGCCGGAGGGCGCCCCCGTCCTCGAGGAGGGCGTCGCGGTGCAGGTCCTGCTGCGCATCGACGAGACGGGGCGGGTGACGTCGGTGGAGCTGCTCGAGGGCGCAGGGCCCCCCTGGGACCAGGCGGTGCTGGACGCGGCGGCGGGCTTCGTCTTCGAGCCGGCGCGGCTCGGCGGCGCGCCCGTCGCGGTCGAGATCCCCTTCGTGCAGCGCTTCGAACCACCGCCGCCTCCCGCGGACTCGACGGAGCTCCTGCCCGCGCGGGTCTCCGGCGTGGTGGTGGAGAAGGGGACGCGCAAGCCCGTCGCCGAGGCCACCGTGATCGTCGAGGCGTCGGGACGGACCGCGAGGGTGGAGACGGGGAGCGACGGTGCGTTCGAGGTGCGGTCGGCGGCAGGTCGAGCGCGGATCGAGATCTCGGCGCCGGGCTACGCCCGCTTCGTCGTCCACGAGGATCTCGAGGACGGCAGCGACCTCGCCGTCCGCTACCTCGTCGAGCGCCGTAGCTACGATCCCTACGAGACGATCGTCATCGGGAAGTCCGAGCGGGAGGAGGTGTCCCGCACGTCGCTTCGCGATCGGGAGATCGCCCGGGTGCCGGGGACCTTCGGTGATCCCTTCCGCGTGGTGGGGGCGTTGCCTGGCGTGGGCCAGGTGTTCTCGCTGCTGAGCTACCCGATCGTGCGCGGCGCGAGCCCCGGCTCCACGGGCATCCTGCTTGACGGCATCCGCGTGCCGCAGCTCTACCACTACCTGGCGGGTCCGGCGGTGATCCACCCGTCGTTCATCGACCGCGTGGACTTCTACCCGGGGACGTTCCCGGTGGACTACGGCGGCTACTCCGGCGGGATCATCGACGGCGTCACGCGCAGGCCGCGCCCCGGCGAGGAGACGATCGACCTCGGCCTCGATCTCACCAACGCGTCGGTGCTGCTGCGGGAGCCGGTGCTCGGAGGCGACACCACGCTGACCGTGGCCGGTCGCTACGGGTATCCGGGGATGTTGCTCTCCGCGTTCAGCGAGGACGCGTTCGCGTCGTATTGGGACTACCAGATGCGCGTGGACACGGGCTCGGCGCAGGATCGCTGGACGGTGTTCGCGTTCGGCTCTTACGACGAGGTGGGAGACACGGCGAGTGGCGTCGAGGAGACGAGCCTGCGGTCCCAGTTCCACCGGATCGATCTGCGCTACCGGGCGGGCGGCGATCGAACGTTCGGGACCTACGCGATCGCCTTCGGATACGACCAGCTCTACACCACCGGTAACGCGGGCACCCTCGAGACGATCGGCGTGGAGCCGCGGGCGAGGTGGCAGGTGGGCCTCACCGACGAGGGGTCCCTGCGCGTGGGCATCGATGCCGCCATCCGCCACACCGACTCGCGCACGACGGACGACTCGCCCGAGGCGAGGGCCCGGCTTCCCGAGACACAGTTCACGACGGCCGGCGGCTTCGTCGAGCTCCCCTGGTGGCTGACGAAGGACTTCGTCGTGTCGCCGGGGACCCGCTTCGACGTCTACGACACGATGTCGGCGTCGAAGGGCTCAGCGGATCCGCGGGTCTCGTGGAGGTACCGCGCCTACGACGCGCCGGAGGAGGCGCAGCTCTGGTTGAAGGGGGGCGTGGGCCTCTACCACCAGCCGCCCCGCTTCTTCGTCCCCGTCCCGGGTCTCGACGAGCTGGCGCTGGATCTCGGCCTCCCCGCCAGTACGCAGACCTCGCTTGGCGCCGAGCTGGAGCTCGCCTCCGGCTATCACTTCGACCTGCAGGGCTACTACAACCACATGGATCCCGTGCTGCTGGAGCCCACCTTCGGCGGCTCCGACGGACCGGGGGCGACGCCTCCTGAGGGGACGCCCCCACCCGAACAGCAGGAGTCGAACGACCTGGACTCGATCCTCGAGCGACGGCGCGGCCGCTCGTACGGCCTCGAGCTCCTGGTGCGCAAGCGGGACGGCGGCACGCTCTTTGGCTGGATCGCCTACACCCTCTCACGCAGCGAGCGCAGCACGATCGGCGGGGAGTGGGAGACCTTCGACTTCGACCGCACGCACATGCTCCACCTGGTCGCGGGCATACGCCTGCCGCGCAACTGGGAGATCGGCGGCAGGTTCCAGGTGCAGAGCGGCCGCCCGTGGCGCGATCCGGACACGCGCCAGATCGTGAAGCGACTCGACCCGTTCACGAGGTTCGACGTGCGGATCGACAAGCGCGCCGTTTACCAGGAGTGGATGCTCGATTTCTACATCGACGTGATCAACGTGACGATCGCGCCGGAGGCGGTGGACGACTCGTCCTCTCCCTTGCGCTACGTCCTGCCCACCTTGGGCTTCCGCGCCGTGCTCTGAGGCGCGCCGGGGCTTCCCCTCAAGCGACGGGCGCCGTGAAGGGGAGGCGCACGACGAAGGTCGCGCCGCCCAGGACGCTCTCACCCAGGGTGATGGAACCGCCGTGCCGCTCCGCGAGGGTTCGGCAGAGCGAGAGCCCGAGGCCCACGCCTCCCGGCTTCGAGGAGACCAGCGGCTCGAAGACGCGACCTCCCAGCTCGGGATCGATCCCCGGGCCGCTGTCGCTGACCACGATCGCGAGGGACTGCGGCTCCACGCGGGCCTCGATCCGCACCAGACCTCCGGCGCCCGCGGCCTCGAAGGCGTTGGTGAGGAGGTTTACGAGGATCTGACGGAGTTGGTGGGGATCGATGTGCACCTGGGGGCCGTCCGGAGGCGCGAACACCTCGAGGCGGGCGCCGTCCGGCGGCGGCACCGCCTCCCGCGCCGACTCGATGACGGGCGCCACCTCGGTGGCGATGTCGCCGGGGGGCCGCCCGCGGACGAGCTCCAGGAGACCGTCGATGATCCGGGTCGAGATCCGCACCTGCCCCGCGATCCGCTCCAGGTGGGCGGCGGCGCGCGGATCGCGCTCCACGTGCTTGCGGAGCAGGAAGACCGAAGAGTCGATGACGCCCAGCGGGTTGCGCAGCTCGTGGGCGATCGACGCCGAGAGCGGCCCCAGAGGCGCCATCCGGGCCTCCCGCTCGCCGCGCTCCGCGAGGGCGTCCTCCCACCCGCGGACCACGAGGGCCTGCTCGACGTCCACCAGGCGATCCACCGCGCGCAGCTCGTGCCGCGAGAGCTCGTCCCCCGTGGGCGCCACGGCCTCCAGCAGCGTCCGGCGGATGGTCCCCGCCGCGAGGAGGATCTCCACGACGCCTTCGGTGACACGGGACGTGCTCCCGGACGCGAACCATCGGCCGAGCTCCCGCCGATCGGAGGCGCGCGCCTCGCTCCACTCGGGAGACGCCATCTTCGCCCACCATGTGCCGGCGATGGCCTCGAGAGGGCCCGCATCGCCCCCAGTCGACGAGCCCGTCGAGCGCGGGAGCGTCTCGGTGCGGAGAGATTCGGCGGGCCAGAGCCGGTCGCGCAAACCTTCGACCAGGGATTCGTCGTCTGCGCCGTAGCCGATCCGTCGGCGGAGCGTCACCAGGTCGGGATCGCCGTGCATGCCTGCTTGGTTCCTTTGAAGTCCGAGGTCCCGCGAAGGTAACCGCTGCGAACGGAACTGGGAACCGCGGCGTCGCTCCCCTGCACGACGGGACGGTGGAAAAAGACGGCCCCCGTCCCGGATGCGGGACGAGGGCCGAGGGAGAGGCGTTCCCGGCGCGGCCGGTCAGGGCCGCAGCCGAAGCGTCACGGCGCGGGGGGCGTCACGAACCAGGAGTTCGCGGGCGCGAGGGGCGCCGGCGCAGCGCCACCGGACCAGCCGCAGACGCCGCCCGTCCAGACTCCGCCGGTGTGGACCTCGATGAACGGGATCCCGCCGTTGACCTGGGGCGGAACGACGACGGTGGCGTCGCCGCCCATGCACTCCAGGACCCAGTCGCCGGCGACCTGGTCGACGTGGAGGCTGCCCACGTCGAGAGGAAGCGAGGAGATCGGGTTGCCGTTCACCGAGGGGCCGGAGACGAGGATCTTGGCGTAGTCGTTGCCGCAAGCGAGGAGCACGCCCTTCATCACGCGGCCCGTCGCGGGAGAGCCGACGGCGTCGTCCAGCTGGACCTGGACCATCGCGTCGACGTCGCCCGTGCCGAGCGTGTAGTCGCCGGCGATAGGGAGCGTGACCTTCCCAGGAGCGAAGGTCTGGAACGACGGCCCGTAGGCGGTGCAGGCCGACGCCGGGAAGGGCGCGACGTTGAGGTGGAAATCCACGCTCTTGGTCGGGGCGCTGGCGAGGGTCGCGGTCACCACGATGGAGGCCGGTGCGCCCATGGCGGCCGTCACGGTCGTCCAGGCGAGGCCGGTCATGTCGGTCGTGGCGGAGGCGCTGCCCAGGGTGGCGCTGGCCGGACCGCCGGCCACGGTGAAGTTCACCGTGGCGTTCGTCGCCGGCTGGCCCTGGTTGTCGAGGACGGTGACGGCGACGACCGCGCCGAACTGCGCGCCTTCCTCGGCGTACTGACCGTCGCCGGCGACCCGGTTGATGACGTCGGGGCCGATCGCCAGCGTGTTCAGGGTCACGGTCGCCAGCGTCCCCGCCTTCACGGCGAGCGTCTGCGTGCCGACCGTGGTGCCGAGGGTCCAGGTGGACTGCGCCTTGCCGTCCGCGCCCGTGGCGACGGGGGACGTGCTCACACTCGCGCCCGGGTCGGTGGTGGTGAAGGTCACCGTCACACCGGACACGGGGTTTCCATGGGAGTCGGTCACCGTGGCCACCACGGGGGTGCCGAGCGTCTGACCGACCGAGCCGCTGGCCGTCGGCGCCCAGGGAACGGAGACGCTCGCCGCGGCGCCCGCCGTGGCGGTCGCCAGGGCCGTCTTCGCCGGCAGGCCGGCGGCGGTGACCGTCAGCGACTGCGAGCCCGCCGTGGTGCCGAGGGTCCAGGTCGACTGCGCCTTCCCGTCGGCACCCGTGTTCATCGTGGGCGTACCCACCGAAGCACCGGGGTTCGTGGTGGCGAAGGTCACGGCGACGCCGGAGACCGGGTTGCCGTTGGCGTCGGTCACCGTGGCGACGACAGGGGTCGGAAGCGCCGCGCCGACGGTGCCGGAGGTGGTGTCGTTCCAGGTGA
>Ga0182736_1003025_pt1 | contig 11750 bp, 7 predicted proteins | sample eDN5th30CKraftBY_FD_128882 | JGI IMG/M metagenome (GOLD analysis project Ga0182736, IMG submission 128882) | Enriched backyard soil microbial communities from Emeryville, California, USA - eDNA 5th pass 30_C Kraft BY (version 2) (version 2) | ecosystem: Environmental > Terrestrial > Soil >...
CGGCCACCGCTGGCTGGGAGCCTACAATTCGTTTTGCCAGCACTATCAGAAAAAGCCTTTCATTTGGATCTACGAAAATGGAAAACCGCCAAAGCCAGAGGCTATTGATGCATGGTTAAAAAAATATAAGCTCGATGCTGTTTTCACTTTAGCCGAATTCATTCCTGATGACGTTGCCCCAGACTTGCGTCGAATTTTCCTAAACGACTGGCATGTTGACTCCGACGCATGGTGTATTAGCACACCGCAGCACCTAATCGCGCAAGAAAGCCTGCGACTTTTAGATGACTATTTGATTCATCAAAAATACGGCGTTCCACAATGGCCCCGACAAATTTCCATCAAACCAGTTTTCACAGCAGCTGAGATATCCACTCTTAAGAAGTTTTGAAAAATTCGGACATCTCTCGGGCATCCGAGCTAGGTTGAGATTTCGGGGGCTGCTTGCGATTGGTTCAAAGAGACAGGCTGGAAGAGCGAGCCACTTTCCGGGATAGCGTAGAGGCAACGCACCTCCGCCACCTGACCGACCTACGGGAGCGGATGACACGGAGGAATGATCACATTGCCCGCCGGATTCATCTGCGTTCCGTTCGTCACGGAAATCGCTGCGCTTCTTGATTTATTCGATAAAATCCTCAGATCCTCTCGATGAGATTCTCCGTCGAAAATGAAACCGCCCTGCTAAACATGCGAGGAAATTTTCTCCCGGGCACTTATCTCAGCTTCAGAAGATGGCGAGCGACGAAATACTCGCCGGGCCAGCCGCTCTGCACGCACGTCCCCAGATGCGATCAGGTAATAAGGAGCCTCCCAGCAAACCAGCTTTTCCACATATGGAGAAGCGAGATTTATTTGAGCAGTCACCCGTTCGGGAGTAGCCGTGATACTGTTGTTCTGGGCGGCAAGGTCATTGCGTTCGAAAATCTCAACATTGGCCCAGAGCCTTACATCCAATTGCCGGCAAATTTCTTGCCATCTTTCATACATGTTCTCTGCCTGACTTAGGCGGGATCCACATGTCCCGATGGAATCCTGAGGAGCGAGGATATCAATCGGCACTTGATCTAACGTAGCCAGCCAGTGTTTCAGCATCTCATCCCCCTTGCCTGGAAAGAATTTGGTCGCGGGAGACATCATTATCTCCAGAGTATCGTCCGCTGCCTTGATATGTTCGAAAAGGTGGCGGTAAATGCGGTTCAAGCTGGCAATCTTCGACCTGTTGAGGCTTCCCGTATACGCCGTCTCGGAAGAAAAATAAAAACCTTCGATGACCTCACGATACTTCAACAACTCCGTCAAGCAGTCGACACAAGCCCTTTCCTCAAGAGCGGCAGTCTCCCTGTCCACATTTGCACTCCACCCGACAGTGGAGCCATAGCCCCCAAGATATACCTTGATCCTCTCGGACGCGGCCGCGCTAAGGAATGGCTCTATCACATTCCACGACTTGTAGGCCCCAAACGCCTTCGATGGATAGTAGCACTCCTGCAATTCGTTCCATACCGCAGCCTGAAAGATGACCGTATCCATACCCAACGCTTTCACATCTCTCATCAGCTCCCGCCAGCGGGACTCCGTCCACGTCAAAGTCGGACTACCGAGGTAGTTAGGAGGATGGGCATACACAAATGTCCCAGATATTGTCTTTTCGGAAACTGGTCGGTCAAAGGTTTCCAAGAACTGCTCATTCGATGTTCGGACCTCGCGAATAAGTGGTCCGTATAGCTCCTGCGCCGTCTTACTCGCCTTAAATATCTTAAAATCCCCTACGTTTGTGATGTCGTACATTTTGAAAATTTCCGTATTTTGGCGCTACGGCTATCGCGTCCGATGATTTGCGAATGAAGCGTGCGCAACTTCAGAGAAATAGAGAAGTGACGCTTTCATTGAGCAGCCTTCCATATTCTTAGGGAGCGAATCGAACCTGATTGACCGTGCGCCAGCGAAAGAAGTTAGAAATGCCAGGTTGAGCCGATGGATCTGAAGCGTAATCGGGGATCTGTTCATTATTAGGGTCTACGTACCTCTCGATCAAAGCAGACCCTTGGTACTCACCAGTGACGATTCCTTTTGATTCATTCCACTGACCACGAGGTACACCGATAGGAACCTTTAGTGACTGCACTTTCATGTGCACCGTAAACGAGTTTGATTGGGTGGTGAGGCGGGGATAAAGCGTGCTGTATATCCGCTCCCGCAAATTATCTGCAGTGAGTTGATGATTATCCCAAAATGCTGTCATCACACTTAACGATTCGTTCTTCGGAACAATCCAAAGATCACAGATCTCCGACGCTGATCGAAAAATATTGTTGTCAGCAAACCTATCCGTGAACTGCTGGAGCGTCTGCGGGACATCGATATCCAAACGATAGTTCGCAGTATTCAATGGCGATTTTTCCCGGGAAGCATAGCGGCTGCCGTCGCTCGTAGGAATGGCTGCTATCTTTTCCCCTCTGAGCGCAGCGTACAACCCCGTCGATCGAGTGATGTAGGTAAACGGCAGTATTTCGAAGTTCATATTGACCTTTCCTGCGGTCGAGAATGGCTCGCTGATAACATACGGCTCCACCACGGGCATCCAAAAGAGGTCCATGATCAAATGATCTCTTGGCTCGTTCCATCCGGGGTGACCGACTTGAGGACGGAAAAGTAATGTCTGCCAGGGAATTCCTCTTGCGACGCCCGTCGGCAGAGATCCAAAGACGCCCGGAGAAGGCATTTGCCGAGTGGGAGAAAAGAAACTCCCGTCCTTGTCCTGGGGGGCCGATGAGGTGTCGTTGAAGTACGCATACTCCCCGTACCAGGTAGGCGCGGCCGCGCCCACGATGGAGCCCTCATCCGGCTTGTTGATATAGGGTCCATCCAACATATTAGGAGCTCCACGATCCCAGTCACCTGTCGCGATATCCCCCGCACCGGGAGGGTAATCCGGCAACGCATCCGCACCATAGCTAACCGCGGAACGGTACTTCCCCCCTGAGTAAAATCCAGAGAGTGCCGGAGCGAAGGAAGGCAGATATGCCGGCGTATAATCATAAAAAGCGGTTGCAAACGAGTTGTCCGCATTCCACGAGGGATGAGGTGCGAATGGAGACGTTGCGGCCGGCACGGAGGCTTTGGCTGCCAGCATACGATAGTCCCCATGGGTGGGCATCCAACTCACGACAACATCATTTGGAGCAAACCATCGAGCATTCGCGCGGCCCGGACTCGTGTAGTTATTACTGACCTGCGAAATGCCCTCCAGTCTCCCGCCGGGCCCACCCACCAAGGCAGGATTTCGAGAAAATGTCCACCATGAGCTGTCAGAGGCCAGGCTGGGCACCTTTGTCAGCCTAGCTCCGTGTGCTGGTATGTCAATAGTTTGCACCTGGTATTTGAGGGCCGGATTCGCTGTATCGACAGCCGAGATCGTAATACGCAAGTCCCCGACCAACTCGACCTGCATGGGAACTGACGAATTCACCGTAAAAAAGTCGCTAATGAATGGGTAGGGAAATGCCCATGACGCATAGCTATCAGACGGAGCCGGATCGGCCGCAATACGACCTCGTGCTTGGGAATATTTAAGGTACAATGGGTAGCGGACGCCGGGATTGCCGCCCGATGCGCGGGAGCCGATTAGCGTACGTTGGACAGCATTGATCTGCGTCGAGCCATCAGCCGATGACGGAAAGATGGATTGCCCGTTGACACGGATATTCTCAAGGCCGCTTACTGCAACCTCCATGCCAGGACGAAGGATGGTCCATCCCGCAGAGGGGCAGAACAGTTCAATAAGAAACGCAGCCTGAATGCGGCGCTCATTAGGCTGCAATGGGGTCCCGGCCTCGAGTGTCAGATTTATCGCAGGATCATTGCTATCAACGTTCACAGCATCGGCCGTCGCAATAAAATGCAAACCCGCCTCCGAAATCGTGTAAAACCGCCCAAATCCCATCGTTCCATTAGGATGCCTAAGGGGAGACGCCTCACCATGGCCGATCTGCGGGAGAAGCTGATTACCCATGCGGCCAGGAGTAAAGGTCTTCCCCCCACTCGCAGAGAGCACGGCATCAAAGAGATTGGCCGTGCGAATGTAGTCAAACACCTCCGTTAAGATCTGCTCCACTTCTCCCGACGGATACTTTGTGGCGAAAGTCCCGCCGCCAAAGCCGGGTATGCTCCTTGCCGTTAAATTCTCGAGGTACGAGTAGAGAGTCCGGTTTCGTGTATTCGCAAAGTCCTTGGAGGGATCAAGGGCATCCTCGCGTTGAAAATAGTATGGGTGACCATTGATCGTCGCGGCCTTCGCAATTTCCTGATCGATTTCGGTACGGTATACAGAGGTATCTATCCCGTGGATTGGCCAGATCGCGATGCGGGGCAAATTGAAAAGGTTAAACTCTGGGGCTCTGCTGTGCGTTGTCAATAGGAACCGTCGGCGCTCCACCGCGTCCTTTCCCAGAATGCCTGAAGTGCGATCAGCCGCGAACATCAGCTCATCGACCGAACTGTAGACACGATCTGTGGCGTCTCTTAAACTCATGATGGGATTATCCGAGTCGATGGATTTCGTCCCTTCTTCCGATCCACCCCATCGATAGCGTGGGGTAAGTTTTTCCAAAATGCTGCGGCCGGAAATATCGGGAAAGACCGCTTGTAACGACGTTGTCGCTGGATGCCCAGGGTAACGTTGGAACTCATTGACGAATGGTTGACTATTGCCGAGCTTTCCCTCCTCAACGGAACACGCGCGAGGCACGTCCCAATAGGTTCCATTCCCCGCAGTATTGATGTTTACCTTACAGCTTTCGTCATCGGTCCAGAAGGCCACTCGCCCAACGACCGGGGAGTTCTCCGAACCAGGTATGGAGAGCAACGCCCCGTTCCCTTGGGGCGCGACGAGAGCACCATTCTCCAGCACGTATAGCCATCGAACCGGCATGGGTGCGTCCGATTGTTGAGACGAGATGCTAAATCCCTCCACCAGACTGGCATCATTAGCCACTCGTGGATCGAGAATCGGATAGCGCCGACCACCCGTAGACTCGAAGGGCGCATTGAGATTGGTCCATATCCCTCCCTTGGCGTCCCAATCGGAAGGAGGCAAATCATCCGTTTTAAGAGCACCTATTGAATCCGTCGTCAACGTAGCGGCGGAATAGAGCTTATATGCACGGACTAGCTCTCCATCACTATCAAAAGTCCGCACAACGCCCGGCTGAGACGCCCAAGCCTGACCTTCTTGCTGCGTTGCTTCATTTACTTGAGCCTGAACCACACTTACGACAGTGTCCACCAATGTCAGTGTCTGGGCATTTGCTCGGTCGACGGATGTGAGGCGCACTTCCGCTCCACTTCTCATCAGGAAGCTGGTGACGATGGTAGCTATCAATATTAGTACAAGGAGAGTGATAACGAGAGCCGCTCCTCTGGTTGGGAATGTTTGAATCGGTTTCAAGGTTGATATCTCTGCACTTTTCCGGTCACCGGATTCACTTGAACGACAATGAAATTACCCGCATTCTGCCCGCCCGTATTCCGAGGCTCCAGCACCAGATAGTTATTGGCCAGGGAAAGCCCTTCGGGGCGCCCACCCGGACTAAAACTGAAACCACGCCACGCCCCGTGATCTGCCACTATGGGCGACTCACTCTCTCTCAGAACGATCGAATCCGGAACACGAGTCACTCGTGTCACCCGATTGGTTGAAAAGCCTCCTCTCTCCCCTCGTACAACCTCGACTAGTCGATATGCCCTGATGCGACTTTGTTGCCCGTCCTGCTCGCGCAGGAACTCGACCCGCGTTTCTCTCCCCTTGGAAAAAGCCTCCTGACGCGCAATGGATATCACGTCGGCGATGGAATCCGCGGAAGTCTTCAGTTGCAACCCCGCAACGATCTGCAACGCAGGAACGGCCAATCCCACTAGCAGACCAATGATCGCAATCACGATCAGTAACTCGATCAGGGAAAATCCCTGACGCCTAAACACTGGATAACCACCCATGTGCGACGATCCGACGGAAACTTGTGGTGAGCGGCTCATCTTAGCTTTCACTCCACTTGGACGAATGAATGGGGATCGTCGCACGAAACACCTTGTGCCCGATGTTAGCCGCATCCAGAGCCTTCCCGATCTGCACTAGGTCGTCTTCCAGGTTATCAGGGTTCACAAGCCTGCCACTCAATGCATTGCGGATCTCTGCGGGCTGCTCATTTCCGGATGTCTGAGCCAGTCGCACGGCTGATGATTCATCTATTACGATCATCACCACCGCCACCAAAGGCGGAAGTTGATTCGCCGTGACAGGTTGAGGGTTGGACGAGGCTCCTGCCTTCGAGTCGTAAGTAAATCCTCCGGGTAAGGGACCACGAACGGCTTCGTCAAGCGATGTTCGCTTAGGAAGAAATGCTATTGCGATAATATTCTCTCCGATGGGAGTATTCATATTCCCAAAGCCCGACGCTCCTGGCTGGACTTTCGACTGGTGCCATGTCGTGCCACGGGAACTCGAAAAGGGGCCGGACGCTTCGGAGGGAACAGTAAGTTGGACCAAACGATATCTACTCGTCGGGGAGAGATTACTCGCTGGCGGTGGTCTCCAAACATCATCCGTTCCGTAAAGGACGTAAAAACCACAGTCGTTTAGGAGCTTGTTCATTCCCCCCAACGCCCCCGACGTCGCGGTAAAACCTCCCGGAGCCTGGAAAAAAACGGCATGAGATGTCCCAGACAGGCCCGGTCCGGTGTAGAATTGAAGATCGGATTCCCGGCGGTAAGATTTGGGCACTTGCTGACCATTGATCGTTTGGAACTGATATGCCCAGTATGTATTAAGAGTCGCCTCACTAAGGCGTTGGGTCATAAAGTTAAAGGCTTCCCGGCTTGACTTATACGCCTCTAATGTAGCTGTCGATTGACGCCACACCCGGGTGGTTTGGTTCAGTGCGACTAGCAGGAAGCTAAGCAACAGGGAAAATACCACCGTCGCGGTGAGCAACTCGATGAGAGTAAATGCAAGTCTGCCCTTACCATTAACGGCCGGTACCATTCTCATGTCAGCGTCCCCGCGCGACAGCGAGAGGAAATGCTGCCGTCAATATCTCCTGCCCGGGCACCACCCGATAGATTTCTACGTTCACGATGGCCAGATTTTTAGAAATAGAACTCGATGAACCCGGAAAAGCGGCGAGTTCCTGATTCGGAGAACTCACGTCAGCTCGATAGCCCGCATCGACTTGTGAACGAACCTCAAACCCATCGGCGTCAAAGAAAGCGCTCTTTCCTGCTAGATTTTCGAAATCTGTCATCTTTAGATCCGCCGAAATGTTGCGGATAATGCAGGCTTCCAAAAACTGGTTTTCGGCTGAGCGCAAGGTATTCAGACCGATCGACATCCCGCCCGCAACTGCCATGACCGCGAAGGTAGAAACACCAAGCGCTATCACCATCTCAATCAACGAAAACCCCCTTCGGGGTAAAAACTGGACGTAACGACTTTTTCGCAAACTTTCCTCCGACTCACAACTCGGAGCGGGCTCAGGATGAGAAAAATTTGTCATGGCAGTGTGGCACCTCAGCCCCGAGAGGCTACTCTCTATCGTTCACAAATCTCCGAAGAACCCCCGGTACATGATGCGACGAGAACCTCGTCTTCCGACGGCAAAGTTGTTTTTCCTATCCAAAATCGCATCGGTAGCACATCAGCCGGTACAACGACATTTGGCTGCTTGCGTTTTTCCAGCAACATTTGAGCGAGGCTTTGACCAATCTGCTCAAGCGGCTGAACCATGGCCGTCAGCGACGAATGTCCGCTGATCTGCCCGACCGGCAATCCGTTGCCGCCGATCACACTCATATCTTCCGGAATACGAATCCCCTGAGCTTTCGCAACGTCGATGACGGCCAGTGCCATATCATCTCCAGCGGTGTAGACTGAATCAGGAATCCACCCCTTCTCCAAAAACCTAGCAAATGCCTCGCGAGCTAACTGCGGCTCATCCGCAGAAACGACCAACTTCCTGAAATCCGGAACATGCTCGCCTGCATGCAATCCAGAAACAAAGCCGGCGAGACGAAGTTGGCAGGACATCGATCTCTCGGTATCTGGAGCAAGAAAAATGCATGCCCGTTGGCGTCGTGCCGCCGCAAAAGCCATTCCCGCCACCTTGCTGGCGCCGAAGTAATCCGGCGCTACGTAATTCGACGTGCAGCTAATTGCAGGTGGGTTTACACAAACATTGGGCACACCACGCTCGTTTAACAGCCCAACCAAAGCTCTCTGTGTAGGACCAGGCATTACAACAAAGGCGTTAATCCCCTCCAGAAGACCACCGACCTCGACTGTGTCTCCCAAGGTCCCGTCGTCTTGTACGATATTTACTGACTTGAGACGTAAAGAAAGACCACGGTCAAACATTCCCCTTACCAGCCCACCAATAATTCGATCTCCCCAGCGATTTGACTGAAGGCTGCTAACCTCGTCAACACGGCGGCGGCCACCATTTACACCCACGACGATCTCAGTTTGGCTGGCCAGTTTTTCCACCGCTGCCGTCCAATAAGTTCCGCTACCCATGTCGCACCTCGCCAAACCACGCTCGGCCAATATTTGGTAGGCATTGCGAACGGTCGCGGGACTCACATCAATCAACTCCGAGACCTCTCGGGTGGTTGGTAACCGAGCCCCCTCGCGCTTGTTCTCAGGCGGTATATTAAAATCCACAAACGCGAGAACCCTGTCCAGAGGACGCATGCTAACAAGGTCAACAGAGGAGATATCCATACTATCTTGCGCAAAGAATAACCAATTGATTTTCTACTGTCAACATTTTTAATCTCTTTAGCTGCGTCTATTAAATCGGCTCTATTACTTATAATCTTCCCATTTCCGGAAAAACACTCACTCCAACCGCCTCATCGAATCCGCGTGAAACACCGCTGCGGCGCCTCATATTTTGCTCATTGTGATTTTTTTATTAATATTTTATTGATCATTTCATTCAATCGTGAAATGTTTTTCACAGCTCCCTAAACAGGAACTGCAACCCTAGGACCAATCCATGAAAGTCGCCTCCCTTTCTCGCATCGCCGCGCAGATAGCCCTACTTCCGCTCCTCACCGCCTCTGCTTCCGCACAGACCATTATGACCGAAGACGATTTTCAGTCATATTCAGTAGGTGCTGTGCTACCGACAGCCGCAGGCGGCACCCACGGAGCGTATTCCTATGCAGGCGCTAACCCGGTATATATCCAGGCCGACCCTCTCGACTCCGACAATAAAGCGGTCTCCGTATCTGCAAATGGCGCAGCCACCTATTTGTATGCCAATGCCCTAGCCGGGACTACGAAGACATTCGACCAATTAGCCGCTGCGGGACAGTCCCTCCAGCTGAGTTATGACATTTACGTGAGTTCGACCAACCTAAATATGTTCTTCGCGTCCCTCCAGTACGCTGGCAGCACAGTATTTGGAACACTCTATTTCAAGATCCCTGATCGTGACGGGAACGCGGCCGTAAACTACCTTGTCGCCGGAGGAGCTGAGACATCCACAGGCTACAGCATCAGCACGAACACATGGTGGACAATGACTTATGATTTCTATCAACTTGAAGATGATAGCTGGGCTTTTGCCGCAAGCATGCTTAACAAAGCGACTCAAGAGTCCATCGTGCTACTGAAAGACCAGGCTGCAAGCGTCCCAAACACATCCGTCAATTCGTTTCAACGCTTGAACTTCTACCAATACAATACGCCGACGAACGTAAATACGACGTATATAGACAACCTCACCCTGCAGATTATCCCAGAGCCATCGATATTCTGCTTGCTCGGGCTTACTACAGTGGGAGCGTTGTTCGCGTTTCGACGCCGCGCCCAGCCCTGATACATCGCCCCTCCCGAGGAACGCCAGCCATGGAGCAGTCTATTAGCTCCCAGTGTTGGTCAACGCACGCTGGCCCTTTGGGCCAGGGAAAAAGCGACTAACGCATCTATCAAAATAAAATGACCAGACAGATACCTTGGCTCGTTGCCCTGCTTTTAGCAGGAGTCTCAGTATCGGCCACCACAATACCGCTCATCTCCGATAGCTTTGAGGACTATACAGTCGATGAGATATTACCAAAGGCCGCGACAAATACGCGGGGACCATACGGGTATGAGAACGGCCCAGACGCCATCAAGGTAAAATCGGACACGATGTCCGGTCTCTTGGGTGCGGAAAATAAAGTCGTCAAAATCCAGCGTGAAGCCGCGAAAGGCGGCTCCTATTTAGACGTTCTTCCGATTTCTCAAGAGGTACTAAGTTTTGATCAACTCGCTGAGGGAAAACTCAGCCTGCTAATCAGCTTTGACATAAAAATCAGCGGCGAGAATAAAAACCTCTTTTATGTCGCCATACGATCCCAGAGCGGGATGCAGAACCTTGCGACCCTCTATTTCAAGCCGGGGAAAACAGGGTCCGCCTCCGTCGGGTATGCGGTTGTCGGTCAGGAAGAGGTTGATACCAAAGAGCGTATCAACTCCGGAACTTGGTACCGAGTCGTCTGCGAGATCCGGCAGAATGCTGAGGGAAAATGGGTGTTCACTGCGAAGGTTACGGAAAAGAGCACCAATGAATCCATCACCTTGGTCGATAATGCCCTTTTGCAAGTGGATCAGCCTCATCTGCCATCCTTAAATCGAATCCGATTCTATCAATTCGGATCGGAAGGCGTCGCTAACTCCTCTGAGATTGACGACCTTTCTGTCGTTTATTCCGACGATGATGCCTCGACAGCAGCACCCGCGGCGGCCATCGCCCCCACCACCAGTGCATCTCCTGCCACAACGTCCAACTCCGAGCCAGGCATAAAGATCCTGGAGGAATCCACCATCACCGATGAAAAAAGCGGCTACGCTGCTTGGCCCACCGTCGCATTGCTCCCAAATGATGAGCTCCTGGTCATTGCCTCCGCGGGACGAGACGGTCACGCCTGTCCCTTCGGTAAACATTACCTCTATCGCTCGAAGGATCTTGGAAAGCGCTGGGAAGGACCGACAAAAATTCTGGAGGGAAAGCTCGACGCCCGCGGTTGCAGCCTGATGCGGACATCCAAAGGAACCCTTCTGGCCGGGGGGTTTTCCAGCATCACATGGCTATACCTCTTGGACAACCCCGATGCGAAGCTCGACATGCGCAAGATCGAAGAACACACAAAGCATGTCACACTGGAAGATTTCAAAAATGAAGCAGGCTTCTGGATGCTTCGCTCGACCGACAATGGCGTGACATGGGCAAAGGAAAAGACGATCTCCGACAGCCCTCACGGACCTACGGAACTCCAAGATGGCAGCTTGCTCTTCGTCGGATATGAACCATCTTCCACAGACAACATGAACGGGGGCCGCCCGTCTACGGGAGGCTTGATCGCGGCGAAGTCAACAGACGACGGTCAAACCTGGAAAGTCATTTCACGTTTGCCAATTGCTCCAGGTCATCGATCCTACCAATATCACGAACCACATGCCGTCCAGGCAGTTGACGGAACGATCATCGTGCACATCCGCAAGAGCTATCCTAAGACCGCGGCCACACTACAGACCACCTCTCGCGACGGGGGAGTGACATGGACTCCACCCACCGAAGTCTATTGGGGATATCCAAGCCATCTTTTGAAACTCAAGAACGGAAGCCTTCTAGCCACATACGGACACCGCCGGGCACCGCTCGGGATACGTGCCAGCACTTCTCTGGACAACGGAAAGACATGGA
>Ga0182736_1003028_pt1 | contig 11735 bp, 11 predicted proteins | sample eDN5th30CKraftBY_FD_128882 | JGI IMG/M metagenome (GOLD analysis project Ga0182736, IMG submission 128882) | Enriched backyard soil microbial communities from Emeryville, California, USA - eDNA 5th pass 30_C Kraft BY (version 2) (version 2) | ecosystem: Environmental > Terrestrial > Soil >...
AGGCTCGCTCGATGCGATGCTTCTCGATCTAGCCACGCTCGCCGACCGTCAGGTGGACGAGCGCATCGGCGGCTTCGCGAGTCTTTGCGAGCCGATCGTCATCGCGGTGCTGGGCGCGCTCGTGGGCGGCCTTGTCATCGCGATGTATCTTCCTGTCATTCAGCTCGGCAACGTGGTGTAGCATCGCGGGCCAAAGCAACCGTTCGTCCATCATGCAGCCTTCGTTCGATCCGACCGCCGCGCATTTCGCGAGCCGCTATCTGGCGGCGTTCGCGGCGCTGCCCGTGGCCGTGCAGTACGGGTTCGCCATCGTGTTCGGCCTCGTGATCGGCAGTTTTCTTACTGTCGTCGTGCATCGTCTGCCCGTCATGCTCGAACGCGCGTGGCGCGCGGAAGTCGACGCAGCCATTCCCGAGGCGTCCGATGCCACCAAATTCGCCGCCGCCGATCCCTATCCCGAGCGCTTCAATCTCGCCGTGCCGCGCAGCGCGTGCCCGCATTGCAAGCACGTGCTGCGCGCGTGGGAAAACATTCCCGTCATCAGCTATCTGGCCCTGCGCGGACGTTGCTCGGCATGCGGCGCACGCGTGAGCCCGCGCTATCCGCTGACCGAACTCGCGACCGGCGCGCTGGCGGCGCTATCGCTTTACGCGTTCGGTCCCACGTGGCCCGCGCTGGCCGCGTTCGGTCTATGCGCGGCCTTGCTGACGGCAGGGCTCATCGACTACGACACACGCTATCTTCCCGATGTGCTGACGCTGCCCCTGCTTTGGGCCGGGCTTCTCGTCAATTTCGGCGAAGGCGGATTCGCGACGCTGCACGACGCCGTTACGGGCGCAGTCGCAGGCTATCTGTTCCTGTGGTGCGTGTACTGGCTCTTCAAGCTCGTGCGCGGCGTGGAAGGCATGGGCTACGGCGACTTCAAGCTGCTCGCCGCGATCGGCGCGTGGCTCGGATGGTCGGCGCTCGCGCAAGTGCTTCTGATCGCGGCCGTCGCGGGCGCCGCGTTCGGCATCGTGGCGACGTGGCGCAAGCGCATGCGTTTCGAAGAGCCGTTGCCGTTCGGACCGTTTCTCGCGGCGGGCGGCGCGATCACGCTTTTCATCGGCACGCCGCTTTATGCATTGTTAGGTTGATCGAACCGAACGGAGCAACGGATGTTCAGCATTGGTCTTACCGGCGGCATCGGCAGCGGCAAGAGCACGGTCGCTGATCTCTTCGCAGCGCGCGGCGTGCCGCTGATCGACACGGACCTGATCGCGCATCGAATCACGGCGCCGGGCGGCGTCGCGATGCCGCTCATCGCGAGCGAATTCGGCGACGGCTTCATCGCGGCGGACGGCTCGCTCGATCGCGCGAAGATGCGCGCGCTCGTCTTCGCCGACGACACCGCGAAGGCGCGCCTCGAAGGCATCGTGCATCCGCTGATTCGCGCCGAGACGGAACGCCAGCGGTTCGCGGCGCAGGGCGCGTATCACATCGTCGTGGTGCCCTTGCTCGTCGAGTCCGGTGAATGGGCGAGCCGCGTGTCGCGCGTGCTCGTGGTGGATTGCCCCCTCGAGACGCAGATCGCTCGCGTCATGCGGCGCAACGGCTTCACGCGCGAACAGGTACTCGCGATCATCGCGAAGCAGGCGTCTCGCGAAGCGCGTCTCGCGGCTGCCGACGACATCGTGCTCAACGATGAAACCGCCACGCTCGACACGCTCGCGCAGCAAGTCGAAACACTGCACGGCCGTTATCTTTCGCTTGCGTCCGCATGACGCGACGGCGATCGCCTGAGTTAGCGAAATCGTCGAAAAGTTCCCCGTTTTCCGCCGAAACGAGCCATTCGGCGCCCGAATATGGCCCGATTTGCTAGGGTGAGGATGCGGCATTAGAATGTGCTCACTTCCGCTCATGGAAGCAACCGACCCACGCCGAGGCGAGCGCGCTTGATCCTTTACGAGTATCCCTTCAACGAGCGAATCCGGACGCTGCTGCGCCTCGAAGACCTGTTCGAGCGCTTCACGTTCTTTCTGACTCAGGAAGACGCGCGAGAACATCACGTTGCACTCACGACGCTCTTCGAGATCGCGGAAGTCGCTGGCCGCACGGACCTCAAAGCCGACCTCATGAAGGAACTGGAACGGCAGCGGCAAACGCTCGCGCCGTTTCGCGGCAATCCGGGCATCGAACAGGAAGCGCTCGAAGCCGTGCTCGGCGAAATCGAGCAGACGCTCGCCGGCCTCACCGAAATGCACGGCAAGACCGGCCAGCATCTCGCCGACAACGAATGGCTCGCGAGCATCCGCAGCCGCACGATCATTCCCGGCGGAACGTGCAAGTTCGATTTGCCGTCGTATTACGCCTGGCAGCAGTTGCCGGTCGAGGAGCGCCGCCAGGACATCGCGAAGTGGGTCATGCCCATGCTCGCGTTGCGCGACGCGGCGGCCATCGTATTGCGGCTCGCGCGTGAGTCGGGTCAGGCATCGAAAGTCATGGCGATGCAGGGCAGCTACCAGCAGATGTTGTCCGGCCGCACGTATCAGCTGATGCAAGTGCGCGTCTCACCGGACACGCGCGTGATTCCGGAAGCAAGCGCGAACAAGTACATGCTGTGGGTGCGCTTCACGGTGCAGGACGGCGATCTGAAACCGCGCGCCGTCGATGTCGACGTGCCGTTTCATCTGACGCTTTGCAGCCTTTGAATCGGAACGGTTTGGCCTCATGTGGTCAAATATCGTCCGTAACCGGCTCAATTCGTATTCGTCATGACCACTGTCGTCAAATGTCCGACCTGCGGCAAGGATGTCCGCTGGGTTCCCGAAAACCGCTTTCGCCCGTTCTGTTCCGAGCGCTGCAAGCAGATCGATCTCGGCGCGTGGGCGGCCGAGAAGTACAAGATCGCGGGTAATTCGCAGGAAACGCCGCCGGACGAAGACAATCGCGGCGGACTCAACTGAGCGCCGTTATTCGCGCTCTTCCTCTTCGAGCCATTCCAGAATCGGAATGGCTGCCGGCAGGAGCGGCGCGACCTCGACGGGAAGCGTCTGCCAGGCGATCGCCTGACCTTCGCGGCCGACCGGCGAACCGTTCCACTCCGTCACCTTGCAGAAGAAAAGCCGCACGTACGCATGGGGATAATCATGCTCCAGCGTGCGCCAGAGCTGGCACGCGGTGACATCGATGCCGAGTTCCTCGTGCAGTTCGCGACCGAGCGCCGCCTCGATGCTCTCGCCCGGCTCCAGTTTGCCACCGGGAAACTCCCAGTAACCTTCATACGGTTTGCCCGCGGGCCGCTGCGCAAGCAGATAGCGCCCGTCGTGCTGCACCATCACGCCGACGGCCACTTCGGTCACCTTGCGGCCATCGGGCGCGATGTCCGGCTTCGCATCGGTCATTGCTTGCGTCCCGACCAGTCGCGCGCGAATTGCCACGCCACGCGGCCCGAGCGCGATCCGCGTTCGAGCGCCCACACGAGCGCATCGCCGCGTGCGCTTTCGACTTCGGCGTCGGCGCAGCCGAAGTGCTTCAGCCAGTGTCCGACGATCGACAGATAGTCGTCCTGCTTGAACGGATAGAAGCTGACCCAAAGGCCGAAGCGCTCGGAAAGCGAAATCTTTTCTTCGACCACTTCGCCAGGATGAATCTCGCCGTCGGACGTGTGCTTGTACGTCTCGTTGTCGCTCATGTATTCGGGCAACAGATGGCGGCGGTTCGACGTCGCGTAGATGAGCACGTTGTCCGATTGCGCGGCGACGGAGCCGTCGAGCGCGACCTTCAGCGCCTTGTAGCCCGACTCGCCTTCCTCGAACGAGAGATCGTCGCAGAAGACGATGAAACGCTCGGGCCGCGTGGAGATCAGATCGACGATATCGCCGAGATCATGCAGATCGTCCTTGTCGACTTCGATCAGGCGCAAGCCGTCCTTCGCATACGCGTTCAGACACGCCTTGATCAGCGACGACTTGCCCGTGCCGCGCGCGCCCGTCAGCAGAACGTTGTTCGCGGGCAGCTTGTTCACGAACTGTTGCGTGTTCTGCCGAATGAGCGATTTCTGACGATCGATGTTCTGAAGGTCGTCGAGCGAGATCTGCGAGATGGCGGAAACGGGTTGCAGGAAGCCGCGTCCCTGACGCTTGCGCCAGCGAAACGCCACCGCGGATTCCCAGTCGATATCGGGCGCGGCGGGCGGCAACATGCCTTCGATGCGCGCCAGCACCGCTTCGGCGCGCGTGAGAAATTGTTCGAGTTTATCCATCGAGTTGTCCGCGTTCAGGAGCGATAGTCGGCGTTGATGCTCACGTAATCATGCGAAAGGTCGCAGGTCCAGACGGTCGCTTGCGCGTCGCCGCGCCCGAGCACGACGCGAATCAGGATCTCGCTCTTCTTCATCACGCGCTGGCCGTCTTCTTCCTTGTACGCGGGATTGCGCCCGCCGGCTTTCGCGACCAGCACGTCATCGAGATAAAGATCGATCTTGCCGACATCGAGATCCGTTACGCCCGCATAACCGATCGCAGCGAGAATGCGGCCGAGGTTCGGATCGGACGCGTAGAACGCGGTCTTAACGAGCGGCGAATGGCCGATCGCGTAGGCAATCTGACGGCACTCCGCCGCGTCCTGGCCGCCCTCCACCGTGATCGTCATGAACTTGGTCGCGCCTTCGCCGTCGCGCACGATGAGTTGCGCGAGTTCCTGCGCCACTTCGGTCACGGCGTCGCGCAATGCGGCGTACGCGGGCGAATCCGTCGACGTGATCGGGGGCAGCGACGACTTCCCCGACGCGATCAGGATGAACGAATCGTTGGTGGACGTATCGCCGTCTATCGTGATGCAGTTGAACGAACGATTCGCGACATGCTTCACGAGCTGATCGAGGACCGGCTGCGCGACGTTCGCATCGAATGCGAGGAAGCCGAGCATCGTCGCCATGTTCGGGCGGATCATGCCCGCGCCCTTGCTGATGCCCGACAGCGTGACGACGTGACCGTCGATCGTTACCTGGCGCGACGCCGCCTTCGGCAGCGTGTCGGTCGTCATGATCGCTTGCGCGGCGTCGAACCAGTGCGCGGCTTGTTGATTCGCGAGCGCGGCGGGCAGACCGGCCTTCAGGCGATCGATCGGCAGCGGCTCCAGAATCACCCCGGTCGAGAACGGCAGGATTTGCTGCGCATCGAGATTGGCGAGACGCGCGAGCTCCGCGCAGGTTTCGCGCGCGTGCGCCATGCCCGGCTCGCCGGTGCCCGCGTTCGCGTTGCCCGTATTCACGACGAGCGCACGAATGCCCTTGCCGCCTTGGCCCGCCGCCGCGAGATGCTCACGGCAGACCGTAACCGGCGCGGCGCAGAAGCGATTCTGCGTGAAAACGCCCGCGACGCTCGCGCCTTCATCGACGCGAATGACGAGCACGTCCTTGCGATTGGGCTTGCGAATGTTCGCCTCCGCGTAACCGAGCGTGACGCCGGGGACGGGATGAAGCGCTGCGGGATCGATCGAGGGGAAGTTGACGGCCATGTTCGCGTCTCGCTGAAAGTGGCGAATGCCGGCTCATCGAACCGGCACATGATGAAAGACTGACGCCGGCCAGCGGATTCGAACCGGCGCCGTGAATGATGGATGCTGCAAAGACAAACGACGCATCGCTGCGTCGCTTGTTCGTCAGGTCACGAGCCGATTACACCAGCTTGCCGTGACAGTTCTTGTACTTCTTGCCGCTGCCGCACGGGCACGGATCGTTGCGGCCGACCTTCGGCACGTCGTCCGAAGGACGCGTCGCCACGCTGATGTCGTCGCCGGCGGCCATCGCCTGGCTGACCATCTGCGCGGTGGCGCTCGCCGCCGCCGCGGCGGGCGTCGGCTCGGCGGCCGGCGCGTTGAAATCCGCGTGCGTGAACGACACGTTTTCCAGATGGCTGCCTTTCTCTTCGTACTGCTCGGCGGCTTCTTCGAGCTGCTCCGGCGACTGGATCTGCACGTTCATCACGACGCGCGTGACTTCCTGCTTCACGGCGTCGAGCATCGCGGCGAACAGTTCGAACGCCTCGCGCTTGTATTCCTGCTTCGGGTTCTTCTGCGCATAGCCGCGCAGATGGATGCCCTGCCGCAAGTGATCGAGCGCGGCGAGATGCTCGCGCCAGCGGCTATCGAGCGTCTGCAGCATGATCGAGCGCTCGAACGCGCTGAACGATTCGCGGCCGACCATCGCGACCTTCGCTTCGTACGCTTCGTCGGCGGCGGCGAGCACGGCTTCGCAAATTTCTTCCGCGTCGATCGAATTCGACTCGTTGATCATCTCCTGAACCGCGAGATCGAGCGACCAGTCGTTGCGCAGCACTTCTTCCAGCTCCGGCGCTTCCCACTGCTCTTCGATGCTGCCCGCCGGCACGAAGGTTCGCACGACGTCGCCGATCACGCTTTGACGCATCGCCGCGATGGTTTCCTGCACGTCGTTCGCTTCGAGCAGTTCGTTACGCTGCTGATAGATGACCTTGCGCTGATCGTTCGCGACGTCGTCGTATTCGAGCAGTTGCTTGCGGATGTCGAAGTTGCGCGCTTCGACCTTGCGCTGCGCGCCTTCGATCGAACGCGTGACCATGCCTGCTTCGATCGGCTCGCCTTCCGGCATCTTCAGGCGATCCATGATCGCGCGCACGCGGTCGCCCGCGAAAATGCGCAGAAGCGGATCGTCCAGCGACAGATAGAAGCGCGACGAACCCGGATCGCCCTGACGGCCCGCGCGGCCGCGCAGCTGGTTGTCGATACGGCGCGACTCGTGACGCTCGGTGCCGATGATATGCAGACCGCCCGCCGCCTTCACGTGATCGTGCAGCGCCTGCCATTCGTCGTGCAGCTTCTGGATGCGCGCGGCTTTCTCGTTCTCGGGGATCGAGAGATCCGCTTCGATGAACGACGCCTGCTTCTCGACGTTGCCGCCAAGCACGATGTCCGTGCCGCGGCCGGCCATGTTCGTCGCGATCGTGACGGCGGCCGGACGGCCCGCCTCCGCGACGATCGCCGCTTCGCGCGCGTGCTGTTTCGCGTTGAGCACTTCGTGCTTCACGCCCGCCTGCGTGAGCAGATGCGACAGCAATTCGGACGCTTCGATCGACGTCGTGCCGACGAGCGTCGGCTGACCGCGCTCGACGCAATCGCGGATGTCGCGAATCACCGCGTCGTAACGCTCTTTCGACGTCTTGTAGATCTGATCCTGCTTGTCGACGCGCTTCGGCGGACGGTTGGTCGGAATCACGACCGTTTCGAGGCCGTAGATTTCGTTGAATTCGTAGGCTTCCGTGTCCGCCGTGCCGGTCATGCCGGACAGCTTCGAGTACATGCGGAAATAGTTCTGCAGCGTGATGGACGCGAGCGTCTGGTTCTCGGCCTGAATCTGGACGTGTTCCTTCGCTTCGACCGCCTGATGCAGACCGTCCGACCAGCGGCGGCCGGTCATCATGCGGCCGGTGAATTCGTCGACGATCACGACTTCGCCGTTCTGCACCACGTAGTGCTGATCGCGCAGGAAAAGCGTATGCGCGCGCAACGCGGCATAGATGTGGTGCATCAGCGTGATGTTCTGCGGCGCGTAGAGACTCTCGCCTTCGCCGATCAAACCCCACTCGGCGAGCAGGCGCTCGGCCTTCTCGTGGCCCGATTCGGTCAGGAACACCTGACGCGCTTTTTCATCGAGCGTGTAATCGCCCGGCTTTTCGACGCCGGTGCCGTCGGCCTTCTCTTCGCCGATCTGCTGCTCGAGCAGCGGCGGCAGCGCGTTCATGCGCACGTAGAGATCGGTGTGATCTTCAGCCTGACCGGAGATGATGAGCGGCGTGCGTGCCTCGTCGATGAGGATCGAGTCCACTTCGTCGACGATCGCGAAATTGAGTGGCCGCTGCACGCGCGCGTTGGTCTCGTAGACCATGTTGTCGCGCAGATAATCGAAACCGAACTCGTTGTTCGTGCCGTACGTGATGTCCGCCGCGTACGCTTCCTGCTTCTGCGAGTGTTCCATCTGCGACAGATTCACGCCGCACGACAGACCGAGGAAGTTGTAGAGGCGCGCCATCCATTCGGCATCGCGCTGGGCGAGGTAGTCGTTCACCGTCACGACGTGCACGCCGCGGCCCGACAGCGCATTCAAATACGCGGCGAGCGTCGCGACGAGCGTCTTGCCCTCGCCGGTACGCATTTCCGCAATCTTGCCGTAATGCAGGACCATGCCGCCGATGAGCTGCACGTCGAAGTGGCGCATCTTCAGGACGCGCTTGCTCGCCTCGCGGCAGACCGCGAACGCCTCGGGCAGGATCACGTCGAGCGATTCGCCGCCCGCGACGCGCTGGCGGAACTCATCGGTCTTGGCGCGCAGCTGGTCGTCCGAATACTTCTCGACGGTCGGCTCGAGGGCATTGATTGCCGCAACGGTCTTTTGATACTGCTTGACCAGCCGCTGATTGCGGCTGCCAAAAATCTTCTGAAGGAAACCGGTCGTCATCGGATCAGTGTCTGCGTCGCGGCTTCGGACGGCCACAGCACAAAGCTGCGTCCGGGCTCGGAGAACCTCGGCGACTTAAGTCCATAAGGTGAAATTCGAATCGGGAATTTTAGCATGTGAGTTTGGCAGACCTTGCGTCGGCGTGCCCGCGCGTGCGTAGACGGAACGCGACAGTCAACCCGCTGAAAGCTCGGGCGAAACTCGTTTCCCCGCCCGAAGCAACGGGCCGCCTCGCGTACAATCGAACCGTTCCGTCGGGCCTGCGCCTATACAAAAATGAGCCGCTTTTCTACGAATTCAAGATCGGGTTTCGATCCGCGGCGGCCGCAAGCCGTCGCCGACGTCCTCGATCGCACCGATGCGTTCCGCGCGTTGCGCGCGGGCGTCGAGCAAGTGGCGGCGCTGCAGCGCGATCTGAGCTCGCTTTTGCCGGATTATCTGGCGTCGAACGTGGAACCGGGTTTCATCAAGGACGGAGTCCTCGCGCTTTTCGCCGCGCACAACGCGCTGGCGGCGCGGTTGCGGCATATCGAGCCGCGTCTGCTTTCCGACCTGCAACAACGCGGCTGGGCCGTCAACGCGCTGAAAATCCGCGTCCGTCCGCAGCCGATGAAAGAATCCGCGCCGCCGAAGCAGGCGCGCATGTCGGCGGCCGGCGCATCGGCGCTGCATGATCTGGCGGCCTCGCTCGAGCCGTCGCCTCTACAGGAAGCGCTCGCGCGGATGGCGGCGCGGCATCAGGCGCGCGGACAAAAAAAATGAGCGGCGCCCGGCCGCTCATTCTTGTTCATCCGTTGAGGCTTTCAGTTAAGCAAACGCCGTCTGCGTGTCGAAACCGAAACCGCGCGGTGCGGTTTTCGTATCTTCAAATGTGACGATTTCATAAGCGTCTTCGTTCGCGAGCAACTCACGCAGCAGCATGTTGTTCATCGCGTGACCGCCCTTGTACGCCTTGTACGACGCCAGCAACGGACGGCCGACCACGTACAGGTCGCCGATCGCGTCGAGCATCTTGTGCTTCACGAATTCGTCGTCGTAACGCAGGCCGTCATTGTTGAGGATGCGGTACTCGTCGAGCACGATCGCGTTGTCCATGCTGCCGCCGCGCGCGAGCCCCAGTTCGCGCATCATCTCCACTTCATGCGCGAAGCCGAACGTGCGGGCGCGCGCGATTTCACGCACATACGACGTGGTCGCGAAATCCACTTCGAGCGCCTGACCGGTCTTGTCGACGGCCGGATGGCGGAAATCGATCGTGAAGCTCAGCTTGAAGCCGAAATACGGTTCGAGGCGCGCGAATTTGTCGCCGTCGCGTACTTCGATGGGCTTCGTCACCTTGATGAATTGCTTCGGCGCGTTCTGCTCTTCGATACCCGCCGATTGAATCAGAAACACGAACGATGCGGCGCTGCCGTCCATGATCGGGATTTCCTCGGCGGTCACATCGACATACAGGTTATCGATGCCGAGGCCCGCGCACGCCGACATCAAATGCTCGATGGTCGAGACGCGCGCGCCGTCCTTCTGCAGCACGGAAGCGAGACGCGTGTCGCCAATCGCCATCGCGGACGCGGGAATATCGACCGGCTCGGGCAGGTCGATACGCGAAAAGACGATGCCCGTCCCGATCGGCGCTGGGCGCAGGGTCAGGTCGACCTTGCGGCCGGAATGGAGCCCGATCCCCACGGTTTTGACGACGGTCTTGATTGTTCGCTGCTTCAACATGATGTTCTTTCCGATTCAAGATCCTATAAAGGAAATTAATCGTGCATTAAATTCTAATAGGTCGAATTATACTCCATTCGCCGCATGCCGTCCTGATCCAGGTGGTATCAACTGTTTCCCTGTGTTACGCCAAGGCGAAGGATTTGTGAAGTAGAACGGGCCGATGGCCGGAATGGAGGCATTTCCGGTCATCGGCCCCAAATTGCAGCTCAATGCGAGGGCGCTTCAAGCGTTGCGCGCGGGCAACGCGGCGCGCCGCTGCACTCAGCGCAACGTCGCCAGGATACTGCGAGCGTCGCTGACTTCGAACTTGCCGGGCGCTTCGACATTCAGCGTCTTGACCACGCCGTCGTCGACCACCATCGCGTAGCGCTGGGAACGGATTCCCATGCCACGCTCGGACAAATCCTGATCCAGTCCGAGTGCCTGAGTGAAACGCGCACTGCCGTCCGCAATCATCTTCACCTTGCCCGCGGTTTGAAGATCGCGTCCCCACGCGTTCATGACGAACGCGTCGTTGACGGAAACGCACCAGACTTCGTCGATGCCTGCCGCGGACAAATCCGCCGCCGCTTCGACATAGCCGGGCACGTGTCTGGCGGAGCACGTCGGCGTGAACGCGCCCGGCAATCCGAAGATCACCACGCGCTTGCCTGCGCTCCGCTCGCGCACCGGGAACGCATTCGGTCCCACGGCACAGCCCTCGGTGGCCTCGTCGATGAACTCGAAGAGACGCACGTCGGGCAACGTTTCACCCACTCTGATCATGCTCGGTCCTTCCCTCATCAGTGCTCGCGGACATCCTCGCGATCGCATCGTCCCGCAACCGCGCCGAAAGTCTGCGCAGCGATTTCGGCTTCACTCTGCCTTCCTCGACGTCAGGGGCAGATTCGTGGAGGTCGGCTGGCCACGGCCCGGCGTCCGTTTTGCATCAGGACGCGGCCTTGGACAGTCGCCCCACGCGAAGCCTGCATCGTGCGCGCCGGACGTTCAGCGCGTGCACGCGGTGTGCCGCTTCGTCACGAACTCAGCAGCAAATAACGTGCGCTTCGCTCAGTCCGCCTGCTTGCGCAGGAACGCCGGAATGTCGTAAGTATCGACGCCTTTTTCCTGCAGCGCCTGCACGTGCGAAGCCGCCGTTTCACGCGTCGAGCGCCACACTGCCGGCGTGTCGAGCTGACCGTAATCCGTCGTGCTCTGACCGTGCTGCGTACCGTACGAATTGTGCGCGGCGGCGTGATGCGCGTGTGCGACCGGCTGATTGTCGGTGCCCGTGCGCAGGAGGGTCATCGGCGCTTGCTGCTGCTTCTTCGCCGCGCGGCCCAGGCCCGTCGCCACCACCGTCACGCGCAGCGCGTCGCCCATCGCGTCGTCGTACACGGCGCCGAAGATGACCGTTGCATCGTCGGCTGCGTAGGACTTGATGGTGTTCATCACTTCACGCGTTTCCGACAGACGCAGCGAACGGCTCGACGTGATATTCACCAGCACGCCGCGCGCACCCGACAGATCCACGCCTTCCAGCAGCGGACTCGCG
>Ga0182736_1003030_pt1 | contig 11731 bp, 19 predicted proteins | sample eDN5th30CKraftBY_FD_128882 | JGI IMG/M metagenome (GOLD analysis project Ga0182736, IMG submission 128882) | Enriched backyard soil microbial communities from Emeryville, California, USA - eDNA 5th pass 30_C Kraft BY (version 2) (version 2) | ecosystem: Environmental > Terrestrial > Soil >...
AGCAAGGCGCGGCTTGAGGTGCTGGGCAATGGCGGACTTGGCGCCGGCCTTGCGCTTCGCCGACAGCGAGCGGTCGCGCGCCATGCGGTCACCGTACCAGTAAAGCAGTTGCCCCACGGTGACCATGCCGGAAACCACCGGCGCCGTGGCCGGATCGCGCAGCAGGCGCTGACGCAGCGCGGGCAGCTCGGCAATCACCGCCGCCACGTTCAGGTCAGGCCAACGGGCGACCGGCACCCACTTCTTGCCGCGCACCAAGTGCCAGGTGCCGCGCTCACGGTTGCTCCAGAAGCGCAGGTACAGGCCAGGGTGACGCGGGTCGCGCAGGTCGCGCACCGACTTGTCGGCGGCCTGCCGGCGCACTTCGGCCTCGCTCAGTTTCACTTCCCGGGTCGCGCTCATGCAGCCACCGTGGCAGGCAGCAGCAGATAGGCGCGGATGGCCTCGACGGCGTCGATATTGCCCCGACATACGATGGCCAGGTAGCCCTGATCGGCAAGCGCCTGCAGGTAGGCGTCCTGGCTCGGGGATACCGGCGCGTCATAGGGCGGCATGGCCTTGAACTCGATGTATAGGCCGAAATAGCCACCTCGCGCCATGGGCAGCACCAGGTCAGGCACACCGGCCTTCACGCCCTGCCCCTTCAGCTTGGCAGCCACCGCCTTGACCCGGTGCCCGCCGTTCGGGACGTGGTAGATCAGCTTGTAGGCCTGCGGGTAGCGCAGTTGCAGCTCCTGCATCAGCGCGGCCTGCTCCTGCCCTTCCCGGTCGACGGGCTTGGCGCGAGTCGGCTTGGCCCTGAACGGGCGAATGGCGGGCGAATTCATGCGATCAGCACCCCCTCATTGAGCAGCAGCGCCTGGGTGCGCATGACGCCCTCGGCGTGGTACCGGCGTGCGGTATCGCGATCAACTGCCCGGCTGCGTCCGTCGCACGCGTCGTGACAAGCGCTGCAGCACCAGGCGCCTTGCAGGTCGTGCGGCTTCTTGCCGACGCCGCAGGTGCCCGCCAGGCGATAGTGCGCAAGTACGGTGGTCTCGGGGTTGCCGTTGCATACGCCTGGGATGCGCACCTGGCACTCACGCCAGCGCGCGGCCTTGGTCAGCTTGGACTGGCGCATCAGATCGACTCCCGCCCGCGGTGGGACGCCCAGTCGAACGGCAGGACGATGCCGCCGCCTTCCCGCAGCCGGTCGGCCGATCGCTCGCCCATAGCCGCTGGCAACTCCTTCGCGCCAAGGTTGGAAATCACGATGGTCGGCAGCATCCGCTCGTAGCGACCGTTGATGATCGAGAACAGCCGGCTCAGCTCGAAATCGCTCGGGGCCTCCTTGCTCGCTCCGACTTCATCGAGAACCAGCAGTGACGGGCGAATCAATGCGTCAAGGATGCTCCCCTCGGTCTGGCCGGAACCGCCATCGAACGTGGCGCGGATGGCCTGCAGGATTCCACCAAGGGTCCGATAGGCAGCCGTATGGGTGGAATTGGCCATCACGGCTTGGGCGATAGATACGCCAAGATGCGTTTTGCCGGTGCCGGGGTTACCCACCAGGATCAGGCAGCGCCCGGCGGCCAGGTTGGCATCAAACTCGGCGGCGTAACGTTCGCAGCGCGCTTTGGCCTTTTGCTGGCCGTCGCAGCTCACCGCGTAGCTGTCGAAGGTCTTGTCCTTGAATCGCTTTGGAATCAGCGAGTCACCCAGCTTGTAGGCGAGGTCAACACGCTGACGCTTGACGTCCTCGGCCTGGCTTTTTGCAACCTGCGCCGCCTTGCAGCCTGGGCATGGGGAGCGAAAGGTGTGGTTGAGTACCTGGTGGGTAGTTGCCTCATACGGGCCATGCTCTTCGCACATGGCCATGGAGGTGACCTGCGGGCCGGCAATGCTGGACAGGTGAACCACTTTTTCAGAACGCATAGGAGCCATCCCCCCGTGGAATAAGGCCATCGTGATAGTCGCGGTCGTTGAAGCCGTGGTGACGGCTGTTGGGCCTGCCCTGGGCGGGCGATTGAGTGTTTTGCTCTGCGAGCCGCTTAGCGACCCAAGAAGCCTTGAAACCCTGCCATCCGGCCGAGAGGGCCTCGGTCAACGCGGTGGCCGCGCTGATACCAAGTTCTGTGCACGCCGTCAGTTCGTCGTTGAGAGAGCCCCATACGGTTTCAGTAACGCCAGCGCTCTTCGCTTTGCGCAGGGCTATCCAATCCTTGAGCAGCGGCTCAGGCAGACCGTGTGGGTTGTCGGCCAGTAGATCGCGAAGCCCGAAAGGCTTCTTGCGGTCAGGCTTTCCCTCAGGGACCGGATCAGGCTCAGCCTTGGGGGGGCATGTAATCTCTTCCGTAGGAAGAGTTACATAGGGGGTTTCTTTCTTAGAATAAAGAAGGGAGTCGGCGGTTTTGGTCTGTTTCGACTCTTCTCCGATTCGGACCACTTGAGCCGAGTCGGCGGTTTTGGTCTGTTTCGGTTCAGTGACGTACACCCAGTCTTTCGGGTCATTCACGCCGATGTCGCCACGAGCACCGCCCTCTCGGAACAGCACGCGTCGGCGCAGCAGGCTAGAAACAGCCTTCGAGACGGAGTCAGGGTGAACGTTGATTGCCTTCGCGATGTCGGTAGCCGGGATGCGCTGAGCACCAGCCCCGAAGTTGATTGTGGCCTTGGCCACGTACAGCACAATCTTCATCTCCCGGGCTGGGAGATCGATAGCCAGCAGGCCATCCATGAGCTGGTTGTCCATCCGGGTGAACCCCCTGGACTTGTCAAGTGGGACGATGTTTGTCATGCTTTGATCTCGTTTGAAGCTGTAGAGAAAGCCGCCCTGCCAGGCGGTTTTTTTTCGTCTGCTATTTAGCTACTGGATGCCTGAACAGCTGGACGGCCCCACTACTGGCGCAACGCCAGTCGTTGCAAAATGCTCAACACGAAGCGGCCTGATCCTCTGTCGGATAAAGATCTGGCCTTAGCTGATGGCGAGTGACTTTCCCGTCCACCGCCTTCTCAAATGGGATCACCAGATCTGCCGGTACCTTCTGGTTACGATGTACGCACTGCCAAATGCGCGGCTGGCTGGTTTTGCATCTTCGTGCGAGCTCTGCCTGGCCTCCGGCCAAGCGCACGACCTCGTCAATTGGTCTTTCTGTGTTCGGCATGTCTGCGTGCCTCAATGGATCGTACACCCGATGATAACTCAAGTTATAGATAAGGCAAACACATGTTATTTGATGAGTAATAACGTGTGTTTTACCCTTGCAGGCATGAACAAACCTTCCGAAATGCTCAAAGACCGAATCCTTGAACGACGCACAGCACTTGGCCTCAGCCAGGCTCAGCTAGCGGAGAAATCGGGAGTAAGCCAGGTCACGATCCAGCACCTTGAAAGCGGTCGGAACTCGACCTCCAAAAAGCTGCTTGAAATAGCGAGGGCTCTTGGAGTTACTGCCGAATGGTTGGCATCCGGCCAGAGCGCGCAGCGTGAAGCGAGTAATGTCAGGGAGCTGAGTGAACAGCCCGAGTCTTTCAAGTATCCGGTGATCAGCTGGGTAGCTGCGGGCGCTTGGGCAGAAGCTGTCGAGCCATTTCCGCCAGGCTTCTCGGATCGCTATGAAATGTCAGATTACGATTCGAAAGGGGTCGCATTCTGGCTAGAGGTTAAAGGCGACTCGATGACCTCCCCTGTCGGCACAAGCATCCCGGAAGGAATGCTGATCCTGGTCGACACCGAAGCCGAGGCCATTCCAGGGAAGCTTGTCGTTGCCAAGCTTGCTGATAGCAACGAAGCGACGTTCAAGAAACTGGTAGAAGACGGAGGGCGAAGGTTCTTGAAGCCTCTCAATCCGGCCTACCCCATGGAAATGTGCATGGAAGGCTGCAGAATCGTAGGGGTTGTGGTACGCGCTACCATTAAGCTCTAACCCGCCCTTCCAGAAGGCCCAGCGTAATGCTGGGCTTTTTTTCGCAAGCAATAAGCGAGAGCTAAATAAAATTAGCCCAAGGCTATTGAAATTTCCTTCCGCAACGGATAACTGTATGCGCATACAGTAAAAGGGAGTTTCCAATCATGCTTCAGCCCGCCTTCTCACATTCCCCATCCCTGTCCTACGAGCGGCTCGGATACCGCATCCAGCAAGCGATCGCTTCACCTCACGTCCAGAAAAGACAGTTTGTTGAAGTCAAGCCGAGCGCAGATGAATCACCTGCGGACTGGAAGCGCTTGATTTCCGACCTGGAGGAGACTTCAGGCATCACGATCGAAACCCTTGAATCAGGCCTCGTCCGGATCGGATGGCGAGGATTTACCGAAGCATAAACACCTGCCCGCCCTGTGCGGGCTTTTTTTTGGCTGGATTTATAACTTGAGTTATTGACAGCATGAAAACCTGAGTTATTATTCGATCCATAACACAGGTTATTGGCAGCTCAGGCAGCCACCGCTCTTTAAAAACCAGCAGATGAGCCACCAGGCGCCGAGTTAAGCCGGCCGTTGAGCCCTGGTGGACAGTACGCAACGCAGCAAGCTTCCTCGCTCGACATGTCGGCCCGCAGGTTTGCTGAGCAATACCGATTTCACTGGCTGGCCTTGGCAACAGGGCCAGACGGGAAATCAACCCCACGGAGCAATACCCCATGCTTGGAAAACTGTTCGGCAAGAAAGGTCGTGAAGCCCGCGCTGCGATGCAGGTGGTTCAGAACCGCGACCTGATGCAGGCGATCGTCTACGGCGCCTTCTACGTCGCCGCTGCCGACGGCGATATCGGCGAAGACGAGATCAAGAAGACCGAAAAGCTGATCGCCAATACCCCTCAGCTCAAAGGCTTCGGACCAGAGCTGTCCAACACCATGGACCGCGCCGAGAAGGACTTCCACGACGGCGGCCACCGCATCCTGCGCATGAACGCCGAAAAGGAGCTGAAGGACCTGGCCCACTCGCCGGAAGAAGCGGCCATCGTCATCAACGTCATGCTGACCATCGCCGAGGCCTCGGGCGACATCGACGACAAGGAAATGGCCGTTCTTGAGAAAGCGGCAAAGCTGATGGGCCTCAGCTTGAAGGACTACCTGTGATCCGTATCGCGTCGTTCGCGATCATGGCCGTCGCCGTTGCGTGGCTAGTCATGCGCGGCATCGATTACGGGACCTGCGCCTGGTACGGCCACCAAACCGAGCGCGAAACCCGCTACGCCGCATTCGTCGGTTGCATGGTGAAAACCAGCAGCGGATGGGTGCCACGCAACGAACTGCGCACCCAGCAGTAGCACCGCGTCAGCCTGACGAAAACTGCCCGATCCACCTGGTTCCCCATCACCAGGCTGCATCGGTCGTGGCGTTCGCCCTCCCCTGGTCCGGGAGATAGCGGCAGCGAGCGTCACGACCAATGCAGCCCACCGAGGACTCTTCATGGAAACGATCACTTGCGGCTCATGGATTGGCCAGCTCGGCAAGGCGCTGGCTCCCCGTGAGCTCGAAGCACTGTTGTGGGTGGCCCAAGGCCTCACCACCAAAGAAATCGCCCGCCAGATGGCGGTCAGCCCGGGCACGGTAGCCAACCGCATCGAGGCTGCACTGTTCAAGCTGGAAGCAGGCCGCCGTATCGAGGCGGTCACCAAGGCCATGCGTCAACGGATCATCAGCCCGCTGTGCATCGCCCTCGCCGGCCTCATCGCCATGCATGCGGTGATCGACGACAGCGACCCCATGCGCCGCGACCGCCGAGCGCCGGAGCGCCGCACCGCCCAAGTTCGAATCGTTCGCAAGGCCGAGGCCTTGGAACTCCACACCTGACCCACCCGAGGATTACCCATGCAGACACCAATGCACCCTGCTTTCGAGCAGAAGCTTGCCGTGCTCGCAGCCCTGCTCGAGCGCAGCAAGTCAGTTAGGGCCGAGGCCCATGCCAAGGTTAGCCAGACCGCACCTCGCTACCAGGCATGCGGCAAAGCCGCGACGTGGGATGTCGTTGAAATCGCCACCGGCGCTGTCCGGGGCTTTACCTTCAGCTACCGCACCGCAATGCGATTTGTGGATGTGATGGAGGCAGGCGCAGCAAGTAAGCAAGGAGGCCTGCAATGAACGACCAACAGATTCCAGACAGCCGGGCCGCAATACTGACCCATCTCAACGCCAGCATCGAGAGTTTCTTTGGCTATGGCGGTTCCGTTGAGATACTGCCTGGCGCAGGGTACGTACCTCACCGGCCGCGTCGTGAGCCGGATTAAATTGACGCTCGCCTGATCAAGACGCCGTTTCGCAGTCAAATTTTTTAATCGCATAGAATGTAGGATGGATAGCCCGGAGCTCTTGCACCATTCTTTTTCTAAGCTCATCGACACTCTCGTACTCAGAAAGCGAAACTTCAACAGAAAGTTTTAGCAGTTTCCCCACCCCGTTTTCTGTATCTTGTATAGCTTTGTCAAGCTGCCTCAGGTGCTCTCCTTGAGAGACGCCAGTAGCTTTAGAGATTTCAAGCACCCTAGCGCCTTCTTGGTTATAGCTGTCAATCATTCGCTCATACATATTGATCTGCTGATCTAGGAGCTGAAGCTGGCTTGATTTGTATTCTGCGATCCTCTGTTGAATCCCTTCACTTACAAAATGCTCGCTCTGTTCAAGCTGAAGGCTAATGGTTCTGAGGATGGCAAAGAGTGTGACCAAGGAGACTATCGGGCCGAGCACCCCTCCGAGGTACGAACCAAATGCAGACCAGCTGTCCGGTCGTTCCGAAAGGCCGTCGTTAAAAACAAAAAGATAAAGGGCGACCACCCCAAAAACTACAAAAACAAGAAATACAAGCCCGCACAGCAATAACGAGCCCCATTTCTCCTGGGCATTACGCTCTCGAATCATTTGATGAAGACCCTGTTAGCTCCAAGAAAATCTCATCCTAACCCAAATTGCCACCATGCCGCATCCGGCCACGGAGGGCGGCGCATGCATGGAGAAAGCCATGAGCAACTACAACTGCGACTACGTCCGCCGCCACTACGACGTGCCGGCCGAGATAGGGCGCCGCGTTATCGCCAGCGGCGAGCCAGGTGTCATCATGGCCGACCGTGGCCACTACATCGGCGTCATCCTCGACAACGACCCGAAGAAGCGCATCCGCAACTACCACCCCACATGGGAAATGCAGTACGGCGAAATGGCCAAGACGCTGCCGCTCAAGCAGTGGGAAGTTCTCACCAATGGCATGTACGACTGGGATGATGTTCGGTACATGCTGGGCGATGCGCGCCACTACGTGCAGCGTGTGTGGGCAGCGACCCGCAGCCAGGCCAAATACCGGGCCTATCAAGAGCTGGCCGAGTGCTTCAACGACGACGCAACAGCCATGCTGACCTTCAAGGTTCGCGCCGCCTGACCCTCCAGCGCTGCCCGCAAGCGCCTTCCCCTCTCAAACGATGAACGCCTCCCCGGCGAGGGCGGCACAAGGACTATATTCATTGCTCTTGAGAACTAGGAATTTCGACTATTTGGTCTCCATACATAATTTTCAAAAGCTTAGGTGCACAGGCTTTTTTAATTTCTGTGATCGTCGAAAATTCCTTGAGGGTGAGCTCAAGCGACAGCCCGATTAAATCGGCAATCTTCTGCTCTGCAATCTGTTTTTTGCTCAGGGGCTCTTCGGCCGCAATTTGCGCCGCCGCATTAAACCCATTGGTATCAATTAGCCTTGTTATTACATCTGCAAGGCCATCCGCCTCTCTTTTGTAGTGCGCTCTAAGCGTTTCTAGAAACTGAAGCTGGGTAGCTAGGTATGCCTGGGCTCGGGTGGCATCCAGCTCCGCTTTCGCTGCTAGAAGCTGCTGATGCTGAGCAGTTGAGGCGGCCTGTTGATGGGCATCCATTTTCGCGAATTCTGTACGTTGGCTATCCAACAACTCTCTTTGGAGGGCAACAGTCTTGATAACTGCCAAGAGAGTCAAAAAGGATATCAGTGGCCCTAGAACACCGCCAACGTAACTTCCGAAGGATGACCAGTCAGCGGACGTCGATGAAAAGCCGCCGTTGAATTTCATTCTGTACGCCAGAACCGTTAATACCACGCCGCAGACTGCAACGAAAACTATGAAGGCCCAATAGCCCGCAATCTTGTCTGATGAATTCCTCAATGTTTCGCTCATAGGTCCCTTACTCATTTCATGAAAACCTCGCGGGCATTCCCGAAGGAAAAAGTCAGAAACCTTCTACCTCACATTAACCAGCAACGCCACCATGGCGAGGTGTCCACATGCCCACAGAAAACCGATCCAGCAACACAGAGATGGCCAGCTTGCCCGAAGGCTACATGCTGGTAGAGCGCAGCATCTCGACAGAGCGTCAGGTCGAAGCTGCCACAGCCTGCATTACTCGACTGAAGGGCGTGCACGGCATGCGCGACCGCGACTTGGCGATGGCTGCCATAGATGCCGCCCAGTGCACAGCGCCCGATATCGCCCTGGCCGACCTACTTCCAGTCCAGCAGCACCACCCCGAGCCAATAGCCTGGATGGTTGGTACTGCCTTCTGGTGGACCAAAGAAGAGGCAGAGAGGGATGCGGCGCAGACTGGACTGCCCATGACGCCAGTCGGGCCGTTGACCGGCAGCGCCGAGGTTGAACAGCTGCGCGAAGTCATCAAGCACTCTGACTCGAACATCCAGCGGCAGAGCCTGCGGATTTCGAATCAGCGCGCCCAGCTTGCCGAGCGGGATGCGCTGCTCACCAAGATGAAAGCCTTGTTTCGCGTCGATGATCCATTCGACCTTTACGATGCGGTGTGCGCGGTCCTATCCGCCAGAGCAGAGCCGAGCGAGCCTACTCCGCAGGCCGTAAATGGACACCGGCTCTGCTGCAAAGCGGTCGACGACTACAGGCCGGGAAAATGCAGCTGCGGAGTTGAGATTGACCACGAAATCCCCGGCACGTCCTTCCAGCGGCTGAACGCTCTGGCCAACCAGGGCGAATAAGCCGCAGCTGGTAAAGAGCACATTTGTACTCCGCCCAGCTGTATCGCCTTTCCCTACCCCGAGCAGGCGACCTTGTCGAATTTCGGCTGGGTATCCGTGGCGATCCGGCGAGCCCGCCCCACGCCCCAGGCCAAAGCCCTGGTCATGGATTCACCGGGACGGGAATCGAACGCCTCTTCGTGAAGGGCCATGCCACTCGCGGCATACACCCCAATGAACATCTGCGTGTTACCCGTTCGCGACAGGCGCACCTGAACATCAATGTGCGTTCCATCGCTGAGGGTTTCGTCGTGTGCACGGTGGTGAAGCGTTGGATCAGCCCACCCCCAGAAAACTTCACCGCGAATCCTCATGTCGGCCTCCTACGACTTTAGTTGTATGCCACAGGTGAACTCTCACCATAGCCAAAGCGAGGCGAGACGCAATCTCGGTATCGCAGCTTGAGAACTGAATCGGACCACCGGCCGGTTTTCTTGTACCGAACCCAACCACTTGTACAACTTACTGCCGCGATATGGCGGCTAAGGACGAAGTCATGCCTGAAGAAAAGCAACTGATCCAGCCGCTGCAGGTTGAGCGCGATGAATACGGCTTCTGGACCCACCCGGCCTGGCCGGACGACGGCGACGAATGCGCGCTTCCGTTCAGCTGGTTCGGCGAGCACGGTCTGGACTACTGGGTGGTCGAGATGGAAAACGACGCGCCTGAAGGGATGATGGAAGCCTGGATGGACGATGGCGATTACGACTGCACGCCTTGGCAGCCAAGCAAGCCGACCGGCGATGGCTGGTTCACCTTCTCGATCCACGACACCGAGGACGGCCCTGTTTGCGTATGGGTCCGCCACAAGGTACAGCCATGACCTGGCTGATCGAAGTGAGGGTATCCAACCTGATCGGCGCCGCGCTGGACTGGGCGGTGGCCATCGCAGAGGAAATGTACGTACACACGCCCACAGGCCTAAAGCACGAATATTGGTACAAGGACGGCAGATGCGTTACCTCTCGAACCAGCTGGGAACCGTCTACCTGCTGGGGCCAAGGCGGCCCGCTATTCGATAAGCACCTCGGCAGCGCCCATCACAACCCGCACCTGGAGGACGGCTGTTGCCGGTACAGCGCCGGGCCGGCCGGCGCCGGCATCTGGCTCTACGGACCAACTGCATTAGTCGCCTTCTGCCGAACTCTCGTCCTCACCAAGCTCGGCGATACCGTCCAGGTGCCGAAGAAGCTGATGCAATGATTCCGGAACGGCGGCGTGGAGACCATCCCATGAAAATCGAAAGCACCGGTGACATCGACAAAGTAACCGAACAACGCATGGCCGACCTACTCGGCTGCACCAAACGCTCTCTTGAGCACCGCCGCTTGCGCGGCATCATTCCTGAAGGCGTCTGGATGAAACATGGCGGCCGCATCATTTACAGCAAAAGGAGATACGACGAATGGCTGGAAAGCCAATGGATCTACCCAGAGGGGTCGAGATCTTCCGCAACTCCCTCCGCATTCGTTTCACATGGGACGGTGTCCGTCGATGCGAAACGCTCCCCTATCCCCCGACACAGAAAGGCATCAAAGCTGCATCCAGCCTTCGCGATCAGGTAACAAGCCTCACCAAGCTCGGCCTCCTTGACCAGGACAAGTACGCCGAGCTGTTCCCCAGCTCACAGGTCGCGGTCGGCGGTAAGCCGACCTTCGGTGAGTACGCTCAACTCTGGCTGGACAGCCGCGAAATCACCCAGGGAACGCACAACAACTACAAAAGCGCCCTGAATCTGTACTGGGTGCCGCGCCTGGCCATGGTCCGTATCGATTTGATCACTACCACCCTGCTCCGCCGTGTCATCACAGAAACCGAATGGACCTCGGCAAATGTGAAGCGCAACGCAATCACCAGGTTATCGACGATTCTGGCTGCGGCAACCCGGGAAGGCCTGCTGACCAAGAACCCCGCCGAGGTGATTGAATTGCCGAAGCGGTCGCGTAAGGAGATCGACCCGTTCACCCTGGCCGAAGCCAACACCATCATCAACAAGCTCTACGAACACAAGCATTGGCCGAGCCTCATCTATGCCGCGCTGTTCGAGTTTATGTTCTTCACCGGCCTCCGCTTGTCGGAGGCCTTGGCAGTGCGCTGGGATGTGATCGATATGGAAAAGAGGACTGTGCACGTAAAGAGGACCGTCGCCTTGGGCGAGGTGGAGGAAAGGACGAAAACAGGCAGGGATCGCTTCGTGCTGCTGAATGACCGGGCCTTGCGCGCGATTCAGTTCGCCAGGGAATACGCAGACCGCCGCAGGCATGGGAAGGGAGCGGTGACCGAAACGCCGTTCCTGTTCCCGCCGTCGAAGAACGCCGAGCATGTGAAACAGACCTCCGATCTGCACAAACAGTGGGTGCCGGTGCTGAATGAGCTGGGCATTCGGCGTCGTCCCCCATATAACTGCCGGCACACCTATGCGACAATATGCTTAATGTCCGGCCTCAACCCCGCATTTATCGCCCAACAGCTGGGTCACAGCGTCCAAATGCTGCTGTCGACGTATGCCCGTTGGCTCAACTCAAGCTCCGACTGGAGCGAGCTGGAAAAACTCAAAATTGGTATCAAATCGGTATCAGCTTGAAAGCCAGCTCTGTAAGTGACTGATAGGTAAGCCCTTTGATCTCCACCGCCAACATCACCATGCAGTTCGGCTCCAAGCCACTGTTCGAAAACGTTTCCGTCAAATTCAACAACGGCAACCGCTACGGCCTGATCGGCGCCAACGGTTGCGGCAAGTCGACCTTCATGAAAATC
>Ga0182736_1003031_pt1 | contig 11718 bp, 5 predicted proteins | sample eDN5th30CKraftBY_FD_128882 | JGI IMG/M metagenome (GOLD analysis project Ga0182736, IMG submission 128882) | Enriched backyard soil microbial communities from Emeryville, California, USA - eDNA 5th pass 30_C Kraft BY (version 2) (version 2) | ecosystem: Environmental > Terrestrial > Soil >...
CCGCGCCGCCTCGACGAGCCGCCGGGTCGAGTAGATGGTGTCCGATCGGGAGAGGATCACGAGCCGCATCGAGCGAACCCTTACCACTTTCAATCGACCGGCGCGCTCTCCGGCGGCGTCTCTCCCTCCGGCGCGGGCGGCGGCTCGGGCGGCGGCGCCGCCTTGCGCGCCCGCTGCTGCGCGGGCGTGGCGATCTGCTTCTCCCAGACCACGTCGACGCCGCCGGCGCCCGCGTCGCCGAAGCGGGCGCGGAGGCCGACGGTTCGAGACAGCTCGTACTGTGCGTGCACCTCGTTGGTGTTCTCCCCGGGCTCCGCCAGGAAGTTGCGGACGAAGCCGACGTACAGGTTGCGGGCCACGACGGTGCCGGCCTCGACCACCGTCTGGCCGGTGGGGGTCTGGCTGGTGAGGATCTGAACCGGGATCCTGGGACCGAGCGATTGCCGGAGCTTCTGGGTGACGGCGGCCCCCGCCAACGACGTGGCGGCGCCCTGCCCCGCCTGGCCCTCCCGGGGCCGCCCCTCCATCGGCAACGTCCCCGGGTTCTCCGCCCTGCCGGCGACCACCAGCATGATGATCTGGCTCTCCGACAGCGGCGGCTCCGAGCGCAGGTGGACGCTGGGATCGCGCAGCGTCCCGCCGATGTCCGCCCACGCGGTCGCCTGCGGCGCGTCGTATCGGGCGGTGACGTTCACGTGCGGGTTGCGCGGCGGTCCGCCGGTCCAGCGCAGCTCCGCGTGCTCCACCTCGAAGGTGCGCCCCACGACCGTCACCTCGCCCCGGGTCGTCCGTACGTACCCGGAGGCGGCGAGGGTGCCGTCGTGCGCGCGCGTCACGAAGAGATCCGCGCGGGCCTCGAGGGTGACGTCCTGGCCGGTGATTGCGATGTCGCCGGGCGCAATCACGTGCAGTGAGAGAGGCAGGACCTGCCGCTTGCGTGGTGTCGGTCCTGCGCCCGGCCCCTTCGTGCCGGGGACCATGACGACGTCGGGCAGCGGCCCCAGCGGCTGGAGGGACCGCGGCGGCTTGGGCGGGAGCTCGACCATCGCCGACGCGACGGTGAGCGTCGCCGAGAGGCCGGACGTCGGGCCGATGGTCCCCTCGAGACGATCGCGCAGGGTGATCCGCGCGAGGGGCCCGCCCGGTCCGGAGACGCGCAGGGAGTCGGCGCGCAGATCCAGTCCGAAGGGAACGGATCCGGTTGCCCGCGTCCGCTCGAAGGGGATCAGGGAGGCGACGATCGTGCGGACCGGCCGCGATCCGGGCTCGCCGACGGTGCCGCTCGCGAAGAACGCGCCGCCGCCGCTGCCGTGGATGTCGAGGGCCTGCAGCTCGATGACGTCCTCGCGGAAGACCAGCCGCATCGCGATGCGATCGAAGATCGCGCCGCCGGGGACCTCCACCGCCCCGTCCTCGACGGCGATCACGCCGACGGGCGTGATGGAGGCGAGGGGACCGTCGGCCTCCAGCGACGCGTCCAAGGTCCCGGCGAGGTAGCCGACGGGGAGGATCCCGCCGAGCGGCGCCAGCGACAGCCTCGTCGCCTCCACCCGCAGCCGGGTCGGCAACGAGGCGATGGCGTCGGCGTCGCCGGCGACCAGCCTGGCGAACCAGCGTTCGCCGACCTCGACGCCTGCCGCGAGGGTGCCTCCGCCCTCCTCGAACGCGTGCAGCCGCGCCTGCAGTCGGGACGCGTTCATCGCCACGGACAGCTCCATGTCGCCGAAGCGGGCGCCGCGGGCCCCGAGCCCCGTCGCCCGGAAGATCCCGTCGCCGCAAGGTGCCTCCAAGGTCCCGGAGAACGCGGCGCGCCCGGAGATCCGCCCGGAGAGCCTCCCGTCGGCCTCGGAGCGATCGGAGGTGAGGTCCTCCAGGTCGATCCTGCGGAGGTCGATCGACGCGGTGATCGGGGTCGCGGGATCCGCCCGCCGGTCGAGGAGCACGGCAAGGGACGTGCCGACCTCCAAGGAGGCCCGCACCCGGGCCTCGTCCGCCTCCTCGGAGTCCAGCAACGCCGAGACCACGACGCGATCGTCCCCGAGGTCGGCGTTCGCCAGCGCGCGCACGTTCCGCACCGGCCCCAGGGGACCGCCGTGGAGCTCCACGGTGAACCTTCCCCGCGGATCGCGGAGGGGCCCGCGCAGATCGACCGTGGCGGCCGCCGCGCCGTGGAGTCCGGGCCTGCCGATGGCCTCCCCCAGCACCGCGAGGTCGATCCCCCGCATCTCGCCCGCCACCCGCGCCTGCGGCGACGAGAGCATGTGGGCGATCTCGTCTCTCGGCGTGGCGCGCAGGGCGCTCAGATCGACCGGCGCCCCGGCGGCGAGCTCGAGGATCCGTCTCTCGCCGCTCCACGCGTCGACCGCGACTTCCAGGTCGCCCCTCCGCCACTTGCCCGCCGACGCGCGATGCCGCGCGCTGACGCGCACGTCGAAGGGCTCGACAGACGGGATGCGCGCGAACCACATCCCCGTCCCCCTCGCGTCGAGCTCGAGGTTGGGCTCGCCCAGCGTTCCGGCGACGGCGAGGCGCGCGCGGACCCTCCCCACCGGCAGCGGCCTCGCGAGGATCCGCGCGACGCCGCCCAGGTCGATCGGCGAGGCGAGGAGCTCCGCGCTCACCGGCGCCGAAGCCGGCGCGCGCAGCGGATTCACCGGCCCGTCGTAGGACGCCCGGACCACGCCCACCCGCCCGGCCGCGGCCTCGAGCCGCCCCGTCACCCTCCCCTCCGCCAGCACCGCTTCGCCCCGCGCCTCGAGGTCGAGGTCGCCCCCCTTGAGCGCCGCGCGGCCCAGCGCCACCTTCAGGAAGCCCGGGCGAGCGATCCCGTCGGCGCGGAGGGCGGCGCCGGTCCTCTCCCCGCTCGACGGCGCCGTCTGCAGCACGATCGCGAAGGCACCCGCCGGATCCCGACCACCACTTATCGTAACTTCGTCGAAGACGTACTCACTAACTCGAAGATTGGTGGCGCGGGCCGTGACCCGTCCCGATGGCCAGCTGCCCGCCTCCACCCGGGCAGTCGCGTCGACGCGGACGCCCGCTGCCGCGACGCTCGGCGCGCGAATCCGCGAGAGCCGCGCCGAGAGCGAGATCGGCAGATCGCGCGTGGTGCCGGAGGCGTGCAGGTCCACCGTCCCCACGGCTTCGATAGGCGGCACCTGCAGACCGAACGCGCGCGACAGCCATCCCCGCAGCTCCTCGAGATCCTCGAGGCGAACCGAGACGTGGGCGTCCACCGCGGGAGGGGAGAAGGACCCCCTGCCCTCCACGGCCGCTCCGGGCAGGCGGGCGTACAGCCGCCCCACCTCGACCCGCGGACCCGCTCCTTTCCCCTGGCGGATCGCGCCCTCGACCTCCACCGGGCCGAGGGGCTCGCCTTGGAGGCGCCCCGGGTCAAGGTGCGCCGATCCACGCAGCTCCATCGGCTGCATCGTCCCCGCTGCGTCGACGCGGCCGGTGATCGATCCCTTCGGCGCGCGCTGCACCCACGCGGACGGATCCACGCCGGTGAGCTCGGCGTGGAGCTCGGTCTTCTTCGACGGGCCCTCGATCGTGCCCGCCACGTGGACCTCGCCTCCCTCGGTGGGCCCCCCGCGCAGATCGAGTTCGGTGCGCAGGCCGGCCTGGCGCAGCGCGCCCTCGAAGCGGAGGTCCTTGGCGAGGGACGCGCCGAACCGGCGCGCGATCTCGGCCTCGACTCCGCCCTGGAACCGCACGTCCGCCACGCGGTCCCGCGGTCTTCCGCTCCCCGTCGCGAGGAGGCGCGTCTCCCCGAGGCGCACGTCCACGGGCTCGGCGGTGAGCCGATCGTCCTCGAAGCGCGAGACGACGCCGATGGCGAGGGGTCGCCGGATCGGCTCCTCCACGTCGCCCGTCAACGTGAGGGAGACGCGGGCCCGGTGCTCCCTCCACGCGCCGGACGCGTCGAGGTCGACGTTCCGCACCAGCACCGTCGCCTTGCCGCCGGGGCGTCGGGCCATGCGGAACGCGCCCTCGACGTGCAGTTCCTCGAGGATCATCGGCACCGGCGGCGCCGGTGGAAGCTTGCCGCCCCGGCGCGCCCCCTTCGACGGCGCCGCCCTCTTCGGTCGAAGCGCCCGCGAGAGGGCGAGTCCGCCCTCAGGCGACGTCGCGAGCTCCACGCGGGCGCCCTCGAAGCGCAGCGCCTCGATCCGCAGCGTCCCGCGCAGGAGCGCCACCGGGTCGATCCGCAGCGTGGCGTGCGCGACGGCGATCGCGGGGTGTCCGTCCGGATCGAGGACGAGGATCCGGCGGGCGTCGATCTCGCCGAAGGCGCCGGGGCGCAAGGTCGCGATCCGGACGGTGCCCTCCAGGCTCTCGGACGCGCGCGCCTCCACCACGCGGGCGATGCGGCTCGCGCCCCACGGCGCGTGAAGGAAGGCAATCGCCGCTGCAACGGCGAAGACGATGGCGCCGATGGCCGCGGCGAAACCGATGGCGATCCGGGCGACGAGGCGCACGTCAGAACGCCTCACCGACCGACAGGAAGAACGCGAACCACCCGAAGAACCCCTGCTCCGCGGTGGCGGTGCTGTTCACGACCTCCAGGTGGCGGTGGAGGATGCGGTAGGCCGCGTCGAAGCGTGCCGGGCCGATCGGGGTCCGGTACCGGAGCCCGGCGCCGGCGGCGTAGAAGAGGCTCGAGGGATCGAACGCGCCGGTGGAGCTCGCGGCGACGTTGGCCGCGTCGATGAAGAAGACGCTCGACCAGCTCTCCGCCATGAACCATCGCGCCTCCACCGTGGCGAGAGACGAGGAGTTTCCGCCCAAGGGGACGAACACGGTGGTGGTCTTGCCGTTCTTCTTGGTCTCCTGCGCCTCCCGGAGCGGCGAGAGCCTCCCGGCGCCGGTCCCGCGAAACCCTGCTGCGCCGCCGCCGAAGAACCGGACGACGATCGGCGAGCACCCGACCGATCGCGAGTAGGCGTCGGGCGCCTCCTCGCAGCTGGTGGCGACGTTCAACGGCTGGAGGATCCCGAGCTGGAGGCGGGTGGCAAAGACGATGCTCGACGTCACCGGCGCGTACCAGCGGAGCTCGGGGACGAACCGGATCCAGGTGAAGTCGCCGCCGAGGATCGAGCCGCCCTCCTGCAGGCCCAGGGACGCGTACCAGCCGTAATGGGGCTCGAGCGGATTCGACCGCCTGTCGGCGATGAGGCGCTGCTCGAGATACGAGAGCGTGCAGCCCTGGGGGCAGTCCACGAGCGGCGTAGCCCGGGCGGCCTCCACGCCGGCGAGGGCGCCGGGATCGAAGACCGCCACGTCGAAGTAGCGCTCCAGGTTGTAGCTGGGGGTGAAGTAGAGCCAGCGCCGGAAGCGGATCGGCGTGCCCACGCGGCCCGCGACCGACTGGGAGGTGAACGCGAGGGTGAACTGCCGCTCGTAGTCGGCGCGGAGCGAGAGGTCGATCCGCGGCCCGATGAAGTCGGGCTGCGTCAGCTCGGCGATCGAGTGCCCGGCGAAGCCGGAGCGCGACTCGCTGAAGAGGAACCGGTACGCGATGTCGTTGCGCAGCGAGAACTGCTCGAGGTGTCCGAAGAGGTCGAGGTGCGTGAAGTCCAGCAGCCCACGGACCTGCTCGAACCCCTGCTCGACGCCGGCGCCGCCACCCGCCCGGATGCGAATGAAGTCCGCCTCGCTGACGTAGACGGACACAGAGATCGTGCGGGTCTCCGGATCCGGCTCGCCGCCCACCGCGACGCTGGACGCGAAGACGCCGAGGGACGCGACCTCGCCCTCGGCCTCGGCCAGGGTGGCGGGCGAGTAGCGATCGCCGGGCCGGAGGACCACCTCCGCCGCCTGCTCGATGTTCTTCCCGGGCACCAGCAGGTTCCCCTCCACCTCGATGTCGCCGAACCGGTAGACCTCGCCCGGCTCCACCACCAACACCACGTCTGCGCTCCCCTCGTCCGGCGCGATCTCGGCGGTCCCCTCCGCCTTCGCCGTCGCGTAGCCGTGGCCCTGGAGTGTCGACACGATCTGCGACTTGAGGCCCAGGTAGTCTTCGTTGACGAATGGGGAGCCGACGGTGAGCGGTGGATCGCGCAGGGCGCGGGCCACGACCCGCTCGGGAACCTGCTCGAGGCCGAGGATGGTGAGTGAGCTCACGAGGGCCGGCGGTCCCTCGTCGACCTCGAAGATCACGTCCACCTCGTCCTCTCCCGCCGAGTACACCCGCGCCGACGCCTGCGCGGCGAAGTACCCACGCTCGGCGTAGATGCTCTCGATACGCTTCGCGTCCTGATCGAGAGCCCCCGGATCGAGGCGCTTCTCGCTGCCGAAGAAGAGGAAGCGGTTGCTGGCCTGCGTGGCGATCCGGCCCTTGATCACGCCGGCGCGCACCGCGCGGTTGCCCTCGATCTCGACCTTCGCGACCTTGGGCTGGCTCTCGGAGCCGGGGGCGCGCGCCGCCGACGTGGTCGCGCAACCCGCGGAGGGGCCGAGACCGAGGAGGAGCAGGAGGAGCAGCCGGCCGACCGTGCGCATGCCAGCCCCAAGGTGCGCACGGCTCCCGATCAGGGCGACTCGTGGTACTCCGCTTCGACCACCTCGTCCTCGCCCGGCCGCTTCTCCTCGCCGCCCGTGGGTGGCTGGCCGCCGGGTCCGGGACCTGCGCTCGCCTTGTAGAGCTCCTCGGCGGCGGCGTGGGTGGCCGCCTCGAGCTCGCGGATGGCCTCCCGCAGAGGATCGACCGGTCCGTCCTTGCGCTCGTTCACCTGTCGCACGGCGGCGGTGACCCGATCGCGCGCCTGCTGCGAGAGCTTCGACTCGTTCTCTCTCACGAGCTTCTCCGCCTGGTAGGCCAGCTGATCCGCCTTGTTGCGCTCCTCGATCTGGACGCGGCGATCCTTGTCCTCCTGCTCGTGGGAGCGGGCATCGGCCACCATCTTCTCCACCTCGTCCTTCTGCAGGCCGGAGGACTGGGTGATCGTGATCCGCTGCTCCTTGTTCGTCGCCTTGTCCTTCGCGCCCACATGCAGGATGCCGTTCGCGTCGATGTCGAAGGTCACCTCGATCTGCGGGAGGCCCCGCGGCGCGTTGGGGATGCCGTCGAGGTGGAATCGCCCGAGGGTGCGGTTGTCCCTCGCCAGCTCGCGCTCCCCCTGGAGCACGTGGATCTCCACCGAGGTCTGGTTGTCTGCCGCCGTGGAGAAGGTCTCCGTGCGCTTCGCCGGGATCGTCGTGTTGCGGTCGATGAGCTTCGTCATCACGCCGCCGAGGGTCTCGACGCCGAGGCTCAGGGGCGTCACGTCCAGGAGCAGCAGGTCCTTCACCTCGCCGCCCAGCACGCCCGCCTGCACCGCGGCGCCCACCGCGACCACCTCGTCGGGGTTCACGCTGCGGTTCGGCTCCTTGCCGAAAAACTTCTTCACCGCCTCCTGCACCTTCGGGATGCGCGTCGATCCGCCGACGAGGACCACCTCGTCGATCTTCGAGGGATCGAGGCCCGCGTCCTCGAGGCACTTGCGAGTGGGCGCCATCGACCGCTCGACGAGGTCGGAGATCATCCCCTCGAGCCGCGCGCGGGAGAGCTTCATCAGGAGGTGCTTCGGCCCCGTCTGATCGGCGGTGAGGAACGGCAGGTTGATCTCCGTCTCCAGCGTGGACGAGAGCTCGATCTTCGCGCGCTCCGCCGCCTCCTTCAGCCGCTGCAGGACCATCTTGTCCTTCGAGACGTCGATCCCCGACTCCTTGCGGAACTCGTCGATCATCCAGCCGATGATCCGCTGGTCGATGTTGTCGCCGCCGAGGTGGGTGTCGCCGTTGGTCGCCAGCACCTCCACCACGCTCTCGCCCACCTCGAGGATCGAGATGTCGAAGGTGCCGCCGCCAAAGTCGTAGACCGCGATCTTCTCGTTCTTCTTCTTGTCGAGGCCGTAGGCGAGGGCCGCCGCGGTGGGCTCGTTCACGATGCGCTTCACGTCGAGGCCGGCGATCTTTCCTGCGTCCTTGGTCGCCTGCCGCTGCGCGTCGTTGAAGTACGCGGGGACGGTGATCACCGCCTCGGTCACGGGCTCACCGAGGTAGGTCTCCGCCGCCCGCTTCAGCTTCATCAGGATCTCGGCGGAGATCTCGGGAGGAGAGAGGAGCTTGCCGTCGATGTCGACGCGGGCGTCGCCGCTCGGCCCCGACACCACGTGGAAGGGCACGTGGTGCACCTCTTCCTGCACTTCGTCGAACCGGCGACCCATGAAGCGCTTGATCGAGAAGATCGTGTGCGCCGGGTTGGTGATCGCCTGGCGCTTCGCCACCTGGCCGACCAGGCGCTCGCCGCCCTTCACGTAGGCCACCACCGACGGAGTGGTCCTCGCCCCCTCCTCGTTGGTGATCACCGACGGCTCCCGCCCCTCCATGACGGCGACCACCGAGTTGGTGGTTCCCAGATCGATCCCGATGATCTTTCCCATTCGACACGCTCCGCCAGGGGGGTTCACGCACTGCGTAACGAACTACGCAGTCCGCCACCTCGGGTACGCGAACAAGGTAGCCACGCCGCGGCCGCGGCCGCAGGCCCGAAGGACTCCATCTCCGCGATTTGCCTCGGAATTTTCACCCGTGCACAATCGGTCCCATGAATATGGCATGTGGGCTGCACTGGGTTGAGCCGAACGGGTACATGGCTGGCGCACTGCATCATCGCGTTCGCACCTCCTGCGTCCGCCAGCAGCCCCGACTGGAGCTCCACCGATGACCCCAGCCGTCGCCCTCTCCTCCCCCTTCGCGGCGCTCGAGAACCTGGCCACCGAGTCGAAGGTCGCCGTCCTGCTCAACGCCAACGCCAAGCGCGTCTCCGACCGGGTGCACCGGGCCCTCTCCCACGTCGTCCCCGAGGACGATCTCTTCTTCTCCCGCTCGACCCTCGAGGCCCGCAACATCGCCCGCACCGTGGTCGACCGCCGCTACCGCACCGTCTTCACCGGGGGCGGCGACGGGACCTTCGTCTCGTTCGTCACCGAGATCCTGTCGTACCTGAAGGGCACCGATCGGCCCATGCCCCGCGTGGGCGTGCTCAAGCTCGGCACCGGCAACGCGCTCGCCGGCATGGTCGGCGCCACGGCGGGCCCGGGCGTCCTCGACGACGTGCTGCGGGCACGTGCGGGCGAGGTCCCCTGCGTGCGACGGATCGATCTCATCGAGGCCAACGGTCGGGCGACGCCCTTCGCTGGCGTCGGGCTCGACGCCGCCGTCCTCAACGACTACGGCGCGGTGAAGAAGCGCCTCGCCGCGGGCCCCCTGAAGAAGCTCTCCTCCGGCGCCCCCGGATACGCCATCGCCGCGGCCACCCGCACCCTCCCCCACTACCTGGTCCACCGGAAGATGCCCGAGATCGAGGTGGTCAACGGCAAGGGCGTGGCCACGCTCCTCGGCCCCGACGGCAGCGTCGTCCGCGAGTTCGGCGAGGGCGACGTGCTCTACCGCGGCCCGGCGCAGATGTGCGCGGCGTCCACGGTCCCGTTCTACGGGTTCAACTTCAAGATGTTCCCCTTCGCGGGGATGGTCCCGGGGAAGATGCAGCTCCGCGTGACCAACGTGGCGCCGTTCACGATCCTCACCCACCTCGAGTCGATCTGGAAGGGGCGCTTCCGCCACCCGAACATCTTCGACTTCCAGGTGGAGGAGTTCACCGTGCGCTCGAACGAGCCGCTGCCGCTGCAGGTCGGCGGCGACGCCGAGGGCTACGGCGACCAGATCACCTTCGGCCTCGCGCACCGGCGGGTCGAGCTCGTCGATTACTCCATGCTCAACTGACGGGGCTCTTCGGTCCCGACACGTCGAAGCGCTCGCGGGATCCGCGGGCGCTTTTTCGTTTCGTTCGGCCCTACAGCAAGTTCGCCGCCAGCTCCGCGAGCTGGCTCCGCTCGCCCTTGCTCAGGGTGACGTGCCCCGCGACCCGCTCGTCCTTGAAGCGGTTCACCACGTGGATGAGGCCGTTGTTGGTCGAGTCCACGTAGGGATTGTCGATCTGGTACGGGTCGCCGGTGAGGATGATCTTCGTCCCCTCGCCCGACCTCGTGACGATCGTCTTCACTTCATGTGGAGTGAGGTTCTGGGCCTCGTCCACGATGATGTACTGGTTGGGGATCGACCGGCCGCGGATGTAGGTGAGCGGCTCGATGGAGAGGATCCCCAGGTCGATGAGCTCGTGGTAGCCCCGCCCAGCCTTCTTGTCGGCGCGGCTGAGGTTCATGAGGAATTCGACGTTGTCGAAGATCGGCTGCATCCAGGGGTTCAGCTTCTCCTCGACGCTGCCCGGCAGGTAGCCGATGTCGCGCCCCAGCGGGAACACGGGCCGGCTCACCAGGAGCTTGTGGTAGACGCCCTCCTCCATCGTCTTCGCCAGGCCGGCGGCGATGGCGAGGAGCGTCTTGCCGGTGCCCGCCTTGCCCACGAGGGTGACGATCTTGATCTCGTCGTTGAGGAGGAGATCGAGGGCGAAGCTCTGCTCCTTGTTCCGCGGGCGAATCCCCCACACGCCCTCCTTGGGCACCTTGATCACCGGGATCGCGCGGCGGCGGTCCGACGACCACTTCGCCACCGCCGAGCGGCTGGGGTTCGCCTCGTCGTGGAGGATGATGAACTCGTTCGGCGGGATGGGCGGCGCGTCCTCGGGGGGCGGCGGCAGCTCGGCCTCTCCCGCGGCGTAGAAGGCGTCGATCGTCTTGGCGGGGACCTGGACGTTGGCGACGCCGGAGTAGACCTCGTCGAGTTCCACCTTCTCGGCGTCGAAGTCCTCGGCGGTGAGGCCGAGGGCGTCCGCGCGGATGCGCAGGTTCGCGTCCTTCGTCACGAAGACCGTGTGCCGCTCCGGCTCCTGCTCGCGCAGATCCAGCGCCACCGCGAGGATCTTGTTGTCCATCAGCGAGGCGTCCACCGTCTCCTCGCCGGACTTGCGTCGAGAGAAGAGCACCCGCAGGGTGCCGCCGTTCTCGAGGGGCACGCCGTCCTTCAGGTTTCCGGCCTCCCGGAACGTGTCGAGCTTGCGGGCGATCTGGCGGGCGTTCCGGCCGAGCTCGGAGAGGTCGCGCTTGAACTGATCGACCTCCTCGATGACGTAGATCGGGACCACCACGTGGTTGGTGCCGAAGGCGAGGAGCGATTTGGGATCGTGGAGCAGGACGTTGGTATCGAGGACGAAGTTCGTCTGCATGCGCGCCTGCGGGTCCCTCGGGTTCAAGAGTGCCGTGTACGCTTCGACCTACCGCGCGCGATCGTAGCACGCGAGGCTGTGCCGCACGCCAGTGCCGATTTCGTGACGGCCGCTTGCGGCGAACGAACCAGCGCGGTCGTCCTTTTTCCTCGGGGAATCTCGTTGACTCGCTGGGGAGAATGCCCTAGAACGCCCTCACCTTGTCGCGGGGTGGAGCAGCCAGGTAGCTCGTCGGGCTCATAACCCGAAGGTCCCAGGTTCAAATCCTGGCCCCGCAACCAAACAGAACGCCGGCTTCGGTCCCGCACCGAAGCCGGCGTTTTTCTTTTGCGGCCTACCGCGGCGGATCCGCGAGGTCGCCGGTCTCGTCCCACGCCTCTTTCGAGCGGAGCGCCTGCCGGCGCAGCCACGCGGCGCGGGCGATCGCGTGCGCCGCCACCGGAGACGAGAGGAGGAGGAACGTCGCGACCAGAAGGGCGCGCGCGATGATCTTGCCGTCGCCCGTCGCCACGGACGCGAGGAGGATCGCCGTGACGCCCAGGTAGCCG
>Ga0182736_1003032_pt1 | contig 11717 bp, 15 predicted proteins | sample eDN5th30CKraftBY_FD_128882 | JGI IMG/M metagenome (GOLD analysis project Ga0182736, IMG submission 128882) | Enriched backyard soil microbial communities from Emeryville, California, USA - eDNA 5th pass 30_C Kraft BY (version 2) (version 2) | ecosystem: Environmental > Terrestrial > Soil >...
AACCTCCGCTTCACGCAGCTTGCCGATAATCTCTTCCGGGCGATGCTTCTTGGCCGGCATTCATAATCTCCTTCGTCATCCAAAATATCATCAATTTTGGACCACTCAGAAGGGGGCAGATCAATGAGTCAGCCCGGCACGGTCGCAGAGCTGATTGAATTCATTCTGCCGCACCGTAGATTTCCGCATCGCCCGCCCTCTCTGTGTCAATTTTCGCCATTCTGTCAGAGAGATTCCCAGATAGCAAGTTTGTTCTTAGATTGTTCCGCAGCGGCGTAGCTGCCTGAGCTCGAGTTGCATCACACTCGAACTCCGCCGCTTGGCGACGCTAAATGATTGCAAAGGATGATAGCGCCGTGGGCATCGATAATTTCAAACCTTACGATTCGGCCGACTACCTCGAAAACGAGGAAGCACTGGCGGGCTTCATGAATGCCGTCATGGAGGAAGGGGGTGACGATCCGGCCTATATCGCTACCGCGCTTGGCGTGGTTGCTCGTGCTCGGATGTTGACCCAGCTTGCAAACGATGCGGGCATGTCTCGCCGAGAACTCATAGGGGCGTTCACTGCCGATCCTCCCGCGAGCGCAGCAACAGCAACCAAGATCGCGCGGGCGCTGGGCCTTTCTTTCGATATTGCCGCCCCTAGCGCCTAAAGCCTCAAAGCTCGATTCCCTTTCCTTTGGTGTTCGCCCTTCCCCGGACTTTCGATAAGGCTGGCGTTGTCGATCCAACGGCGGATGGCTTTGCTTGTTGAACAACCTCGGCAGCGCGCCGTGTCATTTCCATCGCCGGATCGGCGAAGGTGACGGGGATTTTGTGCATGGCGGCGAGTTGGGCCACGTCGCGCCGGAACTGCTCGGTGCCGCGAACGTCGAGGACCTGGCCCTCGAACCGTTCGGCGGCCAGCGATAGCGCGACAAGGGCCGCGCCCGCCGTCGCTTGCTGGGCCTGCACATGCGTGGCGCGGTCCAGCACAAGGCCGCCATCCGCCGTACGATAGGCTATCGTGCCGTCCTTGCGGGCCTGCGGCTTCACCGTGTCCATGATGAATGTCTTTGCGCGGTCGGCCCGCTCGGCGGTCAACAGATCGCCGCGCATCCGTTCTTCGCGCTGGACGCGCGAGCGCAACACCGCAAGGGCGTCCACGTCGCCCGCCTCGGCTCGCTGCATGAGCCATTCATTCCAATTCGACAGGCTGGTGCCGCCGATCAGCGCCTTACGCTTGGCGTCAGCATTTGCCGCGGTCGCCCGCCGCGCCGCGCCGGCCTGCGCCTGCACGTTGGCATAAAGCGCCTTTCGCATCGGGCCACGTGGCCCGGCCTTGATGATTAGGCGTTGTGTCGCTGCCCACTGGCGGATGCGCTCGGCCTCGCGCGCCCGCTCGGCCTTGATCGCGGCAAAGCCCTGCTTGCGGCCCGTAATGGCCGTCTGTCGCTGCCGCTGATATTCGGTGAACAGCGCCGCGCTCGATGGGTGCGGCTGTCGCGGTTGCGGCTCGTATCGCTTGCGGGCCGGCGCGGGCCGGTTCCGGTCGCGCTCGAACGGCCCTAGCCGGTCGGTTAGTGCCTGCATGGCAAGATCGCGCCCGCATTCGCTGGCCTTGCACCACAAGCCTAGACCGGCCTCGCCGATCACAAGACCTGCACCGCGCGGTTTGATCTCTAGGCCATGCTCGCCCAATGCCGTGTGTAGCTCCTGCCAGTTCGCCGCCATGCGCATGGCGGGAGCAACCTCACGGGTCACTTTCCCTATAAGGCTTTCGACACCGGAATGAGCCTCTATGTCCTTTGCCGAACCCTTTGTTTTGTCCGTCTGTCGCTCAGTTAATCCGTGGTTGGTGCGCTGTAGGCCGTACTTGATTTCGAGGCGTTCGCACGCCTCCATGAGCCGTTGCTTGTCAAAGAAGGGCTCTATGTTTTGCAGGCCGGTGGGGTGAACCTTGTTGATGGCGACGTGGACGTGCAGATGATCGGTATCCGTATGCACCGCGCTGATGCGCTGATGGTCGGCATAACCGATAGTCGCACACAATTCGTCTTCGACGGCGTGCAGCACGTCGAGCGGCGGGCGCTCGCCGGGCGGAAAGCTGAAAACAAGGTGATAGGTCTTGTCGGCCTTCGACCGTGTATTTCGCGCCTGCGTTATCTGAATTGCCACAGTCGCATCGGCGGGGTCGTCCGTACCGCAATTCGATACCCGGTAACTCCCGACCTTTTCGCCCTGTGTGGTCGTATTGCGATTGTCGAGAATGTAATCGGCGGTGCGTTTCCAACTGCCCGGCTCAATCCCGCCCTGTGCCGCCACCATGTAGCGAACGAGGCGAGCCGGGCTAGACGTTCCGGCCCGACGCGGCACGCGCTTGGCGATCATTTAAGTGCCCTTGCCATAAGCGCCGAAAGCTGGGATTGCAGTACTCGGAAATCGGTCATCATCCGGTCCACGTCCAGCCTACCGGAACCCTGTCCCGGCTTTTCGGCAAGCCACAATTTGAGCAGCCCTGCCACCCTGCCGAGATCGCCATTTACCTTCATAAGCTCGGCGGCGGCGTCGAGGTCATAAATCGAACGAACGGAATGATTGAGAGCAGCGGCGCGTAGATAAGCCGATGGTGTCAACCCGGCACTCGCCGCCCGTTCCTCGATCTCCTGTCCTTCCTCGTCCGTAACGCGGAAACGCATCGTCCGTGCCCGGTTCACGCTTCCACCTTTTTGGTGCCATCTTCCATCGCGCCGTCTTCCTACTTTCGCCGCAGCGACTGTGCGCCTCGCAGAGCAAGATGCCGTCGAGCCGCAGGCGAGTAAGGAGCGGTGTTTGCGGCTGCGCGGCTTCGCCGTGTAGCTACAAACACACATCTTGCCGTCCTCCTAAATGATATTTTAGGCGATTAAACGCAATACAAGACAATCAAAATATATCGTCGCGCATAATCGCGTTTAATCGCATCGAATTGCCTTAAGTTGCGTTGTTTCGCGTTAAATTGCGCAAAATTGCATTTAATCGCATATTCAATCGCACAGATAAGCTTTGCATTATTTGGATTGCACAATCCAAAACCAATATATTCTTGAATGAAACAAAAAATCCCAGATATTCTACGACTAATGTGCGGCAAAGGGGGATTAAGGAATGGCACGAAAGACCCTCAACGACCGGGCTGCGGCAGCGCAGCGGGAGCTTGAGGAGGCGCAAGTGAAGGTCGCCAAGCTGCAAAATGAGCAGGCATCTCGAATTGGAAAACTGGCTGTCAGGGCAGGTCTGACAAATCTCGGATTAACCGATGACGAAATCAAATCGGCATTTGAAAAAATAGTCGACAGCAAGGAACAGGAGAATGCGTCATGACCCAAAACCTGAAAATATCTGAATTACCCACAGATGGCATGCGAAGCGCCATTATTGCGGGTGCGAAATCGCGTTATTTTATTTTCTCCGTGGCTTTTGCTTTTGGTGCTACTTCGTTCGTTGCCGCGCCTCCCGCGCACGCCCAATGGGTGGTCGAGTGCGTCAACTGCTCCACCGTGTTTTCGCAGGCGATGCAGTATGCGAAAGAGGTGGAAACGGCCATCAACACGGCCCAGCAGCTACAAACACAAATCCAGCAGTATCAGAACATGGTCACGCAGGGGCTTTCCCTGCCGTCGAGCATGTTCAACCGGATCACGGGCGACTTTCAGCGGATTCAATCGCTGTATCAGCAAGGCCAGGCTCTAGCCGGAAACATGACGGATTTTGACAGCCGTTTTCGCAGCCAGTTCGGCAACTACAACCGCTACCTATCTCAGGTCGGCCAAAGCCCCACCTACATGGCCGACAACTACAAACGATGGTCCGAGCAGGGCCTAGATTCCATGCGCGTAGCTATGCAGTCGGCCGGCATGAATGTGAGCGCCATCGCTGACGAGGACGCCATGCTGTCGCAAATGGTCGCCCGATCACAGAACGCGCAGGGCCGGATGCAGGCGATACAGCGACACGCCGAACAGCATCGAAAAGATGGTCAGGAATTTCTCATGAAAGAAGGTGTCCATGACCCAGTAGGAAATGGCGGTCCATCCTACGTTCGGAAACGGCCACATCGCGGGCTTGAGTGAGGCGGATTGGGGAGCGGCGAAGCCGTCGGCATTCACAGCGAGAATGCCGAGGATTGCCAATCCGCGAATGACGTCCAATGCCTGTATGCGCAGTTTGCTCGGGACCGGCTCAACAGCGTCGGCGATGACAGCGGGCGAAATAGCGATCGTCACGGCTTACATTATGCCTTCATGCACAGCTTGATAGACGGATCGCACCGTCGGCTGAAAGCCAAGGCTGCGGGCAAGCGAAGCGTCGATATGTTGGTACCAAGGGTACTGCATCGCGTCAGATGAAGGCTCCATCTTCGCGCCGACGAGTTGAACCAGCTCGTAAATGGTCGTGGGCGCATCGTCAGAAATGTTGACGATGCGACCGTCGAATACGCCCTTCAGCGCCATTTCCATGGCGGTGGCGATGTCGCGATGGTGTATCGTGCTCATCCGATTGGCCGGATGGAAGTCGAACAGATGGAGGAGCTTCGGCAGCATCTCCAAGTGACCATCGCCATCACCATAAACGAACGGAAATCGAACGATCGACCAGTTCAGCGCGGTCTCTCGAAGCAGTTTCTCGGCGGCGACTTTGCTCGCCGGATACGCCTGTCCCGGCTCCCCGGGACCGACGAAAGCCAGAACTACGAACTGCCGATTGCCGTCGAACGTTCGCCACAGCTTCCGACCCGCAGAAAACGTGATCGGGACCGTGAGGAGCGCATTCGCCAGGCCGGCGGGCCAAAGCCCTCGCTACGAGAGAAGGCATACGCGCTTGCTCGCGAAAGAGCCACGGTGAAAACGTGCGATTTCACCGCGATCGGTATCCCAAGACACTACCTTGCGTGGATGTGCGAGGAGGGCCTGCTGGTGAAGGTGGGCTATGGAGTCTATCGCGCCGCGGATCGCGAAGCTGCGTGATCTGGCTGGACCTACAGGTCGATGTCGCGCGGGAGTTCGCGATCACGGATCAGGTCGAGCTCCGCTCCAATCAGTGGCGATCGCAACAGCGCGCCGACGATGCCGCCTTTGCCATCGAGAGCCTCGTTGATCTGGGTTCTGATGCGATCGGCGTCAGAACCTTCTTCCGCGAGCCTGTTCGCCAAGGATCGGATTATGTCGCGATCGCTCGCCAATCCTGCAACCTCGTATTGGACGGTCTCGATTTGCGATGTCGTGCTCGCGGCTGATCTCCCTTCACATGCGAGAAGATTGATTCGGCGTCCATCGCCACCCCTCCAGCTAGGCCGCCTCCACGCACTCCGCCACCATCTGGCGCAGCCAACGATGGCCCGGATCGGCGTCGAGGCGCGGATGCCACATCATGCTGATCGTCAGCTCGGGCGTCGGAGCGGGTATGTCGAAACACACGACACCGCGCGCTACTGCCCCCTCGTGCCGAACGCATGAGCGCGGCACCAGCGCGACCAAATCGGATCGTTGCGCGATGGCAAGCGCGTCTAGAAAGCCTGGCACCACCGCAATGACGCGGCGCCGCAATCCGAGATCGCGCAGAGCCTCGTCCACCGGCCCCTCCCAAGCGCCCCGACGCGAGGCGACGACATGCCCGCAGGCTGCGTAGCGCTCCGGCGTGATGGGACCGACGAGCAGAGGATGATCGTTGCGCGCCGCGCCGACGAAGCGGTCTCGGAAGAGTAGCTGGTTGCGCATCTCCGGAGCGGACGCGCCCGTCGTCCCGATCTCCAGGTCGATCGATCCATCCCGCAACGGCGTCACCACCTTGTCGGGCTTGGGTGCGAAGCGGAGCCGGACAAGGGGCGCCACTTCGACGACGGCTTTGACGATGGCGGAAGCGAAGAGCGCCACGAATCCCTCGTTCGCGCGGATCGTGAACCTTCGGTCCAGAGACGCGGGCTCACTGTCCTTCGGCGCCGGCGCCAACACGGATCGTGCTTCCTGCACGGCGCGCTGGGCCCGCTCGGCAAGCCGTTCGGCGTAAGGCGTCGGCACGAGCGATCGTCCGGCCTGCACGAGAAGCGGATCTCCCGTCACTGACCGAAGACGGGTCAGCGTCCGGCTCATGGCGGATACGCTGAGACCCATACGCCTGGCGGCGGACGTGACGCTGCGTTCGGCGAGGAGCACGTCGAGCGCGGTCAACAGGTTGAGATCGATGGTAGTCATGACCACCAGCATAGCCGTTCGACCAGGGAGATCATAGCGTCTTGTGCAATCGTTGTTTGCATCCCATGCGTCTGGCGCCTTGCATACCTTCGCCCATATGATGGAGAGGCACATTGAAGGATCGACATCATGGCAAACACTTCGCACCAGCAAACGCAAACCATCGTGCTCGTCGGAGCGTCGCGCGGCCTTGGGCTGGCGATGGCTGGCGAGCTTGTAGAAAAGGGTTGGCACGTCATCGGTACAGTACGTGAGAACAGCCGGACCGGGCTGCACCATCTCGCCGACGCGCACCCGAACCAGGTCACGATCGAAGCTCTCGACGTCACCCAGCCCGATCAGATCGCGGCGCTGTGCGATCGGCTGTCGGACCGGAGCATTGAGATACTGTTCGTCAATGCGGGCACCGCCAACCGCGATCAGGCGGAGACCATCGCCGAGACATCGACCGACGAGTTCGTGCGCGTCATGCTGACGAACGCGCTGGGGGTGATGCGGACGGTCGAGGGCCTGGAGCCGCTGGTCCGCCCAGGTGGCCTGATCGGCGTCATGTCCTCCGGTCAGGGCAGCATCGCGGACAACGAAAAAGGTGGCCACGAGGTCTATCGGGGAAGCAAGGCCGCGCTCAACCAGTATATGCGCAGCTATGCCGCCCGCACTGCCGCCGATCGTCGCCCACTGGTGCTGATGGCGCCCGGCTGGATCCGTACCGACCTGGGTGGCCCGGAGGCGACCTTCAGCGCCGAGGAAACCATTCCCGATCTGGTCGAAACGCTGCTCGCCCAGCAGGATATCCCCGGCCTGCGCTTCATCGACCGGCACGGAAAGACCGTGTCATGGTGATTACGCAAGGCTCGGAAGTGAGCGATACGGGATCGCGCCTGAGGCTCATCGGCATTGAGGAGCATTGTCTGACAACGGATGTCCGTGATGCCTGGGAGGCGATCGGGCTGGCCGCGACCGACCCGAGCGTCACGTTCCATTCGGGCGAGGTCGAGCGACGCCTGCTCGACCTGTCCGATGAGCGGCTCGCCCTGATGGACGAGACCGGCGTCGATGTTCAGGTGCTGTCACTAACCACTCCGGCGCTGCACGATCTGGGGCAGCAGGGTTTGGAGCTGGCGCGTCGCGCCAACGATGCCGTCGCCGCGGCCGTCGCGCGCCGGCCGGATCGCTTCCAGGCGCTTGCTGCCTTGCCGGTCGGCGAGCCGGAGGCGGCAGCGCTGGAGCTCGAACGCTGCGTTCGGGCGCTCGGCTTCAAGGGGACGATGCTGTGCGGGCGCGTCGGGGAACGCAATCTCGATCATCAGGACCTGGCGCCCATCTTCGAGGCGGCCGCCGCGCTCAACGCGCCGATCCTGCTCCATCCCCGCACCCCCAGCATAGAGGTCCGATCGGCCTATTATTCCGGCTTCACGCCGGAGGTGGATGCGGCGTTCGCCATGTACGGACTGGGCTGGCACTATGATGCCGGCATTCAGTTCGTCCGGTTGATGCTCTCGGGCATCTTCGATCGCCTGCCCGGGCTTCAGGTCATCCTGGGTCATTGGGGCGAGGTCGTGCTGTTCTACGCCGAGCGTCTGGCGGCGCTGGACAGGGTGTCCGGCCTGGAGCATCCGATCGCGACCTATCTACGCCGCAATCTCTACGTCACCGCCAGCGGCATGTTCAGTGCCGATTATCTTGCGCGGGCGGCCGCCGTCGTGGGAGCGGATCGACTGCTGTTCTCGACCGACTACCCTTACCAATATCGGCAAGGCAGCGATGCCCGCCGATTCCTGGCAGGATGCGGCTTAAGCGACACGGAGAAGGCGGCGTTCGCCCACGGCAACTGGGACAGGCTCACGAATGGTAGCGAAAGGCAGGCCGGGCTTCGTCGTGACACCGGGCGAGACGCATGATGTGAAGGGCTTAGGCTCACTCGTCCGCAGGATCGCGGACGAGGCCTGAGCTCTGTTACGGATCGCGTCCCTGACGCTTTCCGTGGCGGCTTTGTGGCATCCTGAAGCGTTTGGCCGAAGGGCATCCTCGAACCTTTCTCCAGCCGCCGCTGCCGGTGTATGAGTAATTGCCCTTTCCAACAGAGTGCCAAAGATAGATGGCGAGTGATCAAACCCCGATCAGCGAAGACGACGACAGGCTGAAGCTGGCCGAAGACCTTCGTCGTGCCGTGGGAATATTTGTCCGAAGCATCAGAACACAGTCGGACACTCCAACAACTTCTCAGTCCGAGACCCTCTCGATACTGGACCGAGCGGGCCCCCTGAGCGTTGCTGAACTGGCGGCGCACCGGAATGTCAGGCACCAAAGCATGCGCTTGGTAGCAGCCAGTCTGGAAGAGAACGGACTGGTTGAAAGATTGCCGAACCCTGCTGATGGCCGCAGCCAGCTCATTTCCATTACAGCCGAAGGGCAGGCGGAATTATCCCGATCACGCGAGGCGAGGACGCAGAGGATAGCGGCACTGATCGGGGAACGGCTGTCGGATCAGGAACGACAAGCCCTCCGGGCGGCAATCCGAATCCTCGATCGCCTCGCATAGCCTGGATTACGTATCCTTCAGCGCCGCCAGGACCTGTGACAGCGTGTTCAGTCCCCAATGTTCCAGATACTGGCCGTCATGAACGCGCACGATATCTATGACGTTGATCGAGACCTTCCTACCGGTCGCGGCAATCCCCATCAAGGTGCCAGAATGAGCACCGCTGATTGTCTTGCGCGTCGTCACTTTGTCGCCCTCGGCGATCTGGTCATGGATCGTCACCTTCATGTCTGATAGCGCCGGACGGAGGATGTTCTGGAAGGTGTTCCACATGCTTTGCGGACCGTTGGGCACTCCCGGCGGGGCAGCATGATTGACGAAGCCGGGCGCCATCAGTGCCTCGAATTCGTCCTTGTTGCCTTTCTCAATGACTTCGACGTTGAAGCGCCGAACCACTTCCTTGTTGTCAACGGTCATGATTGCTCCATCTCGCGTGGCTTATGCCCCTATATATACAGTCACACTGTATTGGTGGCCAGAGGGAAGAACCGGGTCTCGACGAGGCGGACAACCGCCTGCACCCGGTAGCTATGCTCCCTCCGCCACGGCCAAGCCGCCGCGCTTGTTTTCGCTTCGGCCATACTGCCTCGGGGAACAGCCCATGGTTCTTTTGAAAGCGGCACCGAAGGCGCTTTCGGTTTCGTAGCCCAGCGACGAGGCGATTGCAGCGATGGACTGGCGCGTGTTGGAGAGCCTGTCGCCGGCGAGCAGCATGCGCCAACGGATCAGGTAGTCGATGGGGGAAAGGCCGACCTTACGCTTGAACCTCACAGCGAAGGTTGTCCGGGACATTCCGACGTGACGAGCAAGCTCCGGCAACGTCCATGGCCGGGCGGGTTCGGCATGTATGGCCGCGATCGCCGCGCCGATCTGTTTGTCGGCCAAAGCTACCAGCCACCCACCGCCACCATTAGCCGCTTCCGCCAAATGAAGGCGGAGGGTCTGAACGAGCATGATGTGGGCGAGGTGCTCGATCACCAGAAACGCTCCCGGTTGTTGCTCCCGCAACTCCTGCCGCATCCGATCGAGCGACCATCGGAGTACGGCCTGATCGGCCTCTTTGCGGATAAGCACGATCGGCGGGAGTACGCTCAGAAGAACATCCGCATGATCGCCGTCAAGGATGAAGCGGCTGCCGGCCAGCCAGAACTCGCCGCCACCATTGCACACCGCCACACCGCCTGGTCCTGCGGCGGCAAAAATCGGCCGGGCGTCGACGGACGGCAGGCTGAGATCGCTGGCCAACCGGAAGGGACGTCCCTTTGCAAGCAGGAAACAGTCGCCAGCCTGGAGGTGAACGGGATCAGCCACCCCATCGACCGAAAGCCAGCATTCGCCGGCCATCACGGCATTGAACTTGATACCTTCGTACAAGCCGAACTGGAGTGACCAGTCCTTTCCGGCATCGAAGCCAGCGGAGAGATAGCTCTTCGGCTTCAGCAACGAAAGAATGTCTGAGAGGGGATCCATAAACAATCCGAACGATCGCGACAAGAATTTGAACTTTATAGCATGGATCGTTCGAACGGAAACCGCCTATCCTGCGGCAGACAGCGGTGACGGACGCGCTGCAGTCAATGTGCGCATCCACCGCGGAAGTGGCGTTAGGAGAAACAAATGATCGTCATCACAGGCCCCACGGGCAACATCGGGAGTCAGGTGCTGGCCAAACTCCTCGATCGCGGCGAGCCCATCCGGGTGATCGCGCGCCACCCGGCAAAGTTCCCCGCGGACGTGCTGGCACGCATAGAGGTGGTTGAGGGTTCGCACAGCCGACCGGAAATCGTCGAGAACGCTTTCGAAGGTGCCGACAGTGTGTTCTGGCTTGTGGCCGGCGATCCGCGCGCGGCAAGCGCCGAAGCCGCCTATGTGGACTTCGCGCGGCCAGCCCTGGATGCGTTCAAGGGCCTCAAGGGCAAACGCGTCGTCAGCGTTTCCGCGCTCGGCCGGGGTTGGCCGAAGGACGCCGGCCACGTGACCGCGACGCTCAGGATGGACGACATGATCGCGCAGACGGGTGTGAGCTACCGGGCCCTCACGTGTCCAGGCTTGATGGAAAACATCCTCCGCCAGGTAGAGCCGATCAAGCACCAGGGCGTCTTTTACTGGCCGTCGCCCGGTGATCTTCGAGCACCCACATGTGCGACTTGCGATGTCGCCGACACTGCCGCTCGGCTGCTCGTGGACCGGTCCTGGGACGGCGTGGAAGATGTGCCGATCCTGGGTCCGGAAGACCTGTCATTCGATGACATGGCGGCGATCATGTCCGATGTGCTCGAAAGGCCGGTGCGCTTCGAGGAAATCGCTATGGAGGACATGCGAGCCATGTCGATCAGCAGAGGGGCGTCCGAGGGCATGGCGCAGGCCATGGTCAACATGCTGACGGCCAAGAACGAGGGCATCGACCGCATGGTGGAGCGTACACCGGCGACCAGCAGCCCGACCAGCTTTCGCGAGTGGTGTGCCCAAATCCTGCGCCCTGCCATGATTGCGTGAAGCGGTTGGGGTATTTCTCTCGGCGGACCTTCGGGCAATGGCTGGGCGCGCAAGGGCAAACGATTGCCCGACGCGGCGCATCCGACGAACTCGTCAGCCGGACGAAGCTGTGTCGTGATCGACATATTCAACCACCGTCCCGTCCGGGTGACGAAAACGGGTCTTGCGGCCCACCGGCGTTTTCTGGATCGGCTCCAACTGCGCGCTTCCGGCGTCGCCGAGGACCGCGATGATGGACTCGAGGCGATCGACCGTAACCGTCAGCCGGGTCGCCTCGAAGGGTGCGCGTCGTTCCGGCGTACCGGCGATGATCAGCACGGAAAGCCTGTCGGACGAGACCGAGGCTAGGGTTCAGACTCAATCGACGACATCTATGCGACTTATGAGTGTCTCAGGACGTTGATAAGGCGTCCGAACGGGTCGCGGACATAGAAGCGTCTGACGCCCCAAGGCTCGTCCGTCGGACC
>Ga0182736_1003033_pt1 | contig 11716 bp, 11 predicted proteins | sample eDN5th30CKraftBY_FD_128882 | JGI IMG/M metagenome (GOLD analysis project Ga0182736, IMG submission 128882) | Enriched backyard soil microbial communities from Emeryville, California, USA - eDNA 5th pass 30_C Kraft BY (version 2) (version 2) | ecosystem: Environmental > Terrestrial > Soil >...
GGGCGGGCCTGCGGGTCGCCGGAGACGATACCTGGGCCGACCTGTTCAGCCGCGTCATCGTGGAGCGGGTCGAACCCAATCTCGGCCTCGGGCGCGCCACGATCCTGGACGAATACCCGGTCGCGGAAGCGGCCCTTGCCCGCCCGACCGCCCGCGATCCACGCGTAGCGGAGCGGTTCGAGCTCTATGCCTGCGGGGTGGAACTCGCCAACGCCTTCGGCGAGTTGACCGATGCGGCCGAGCAGCGGCGGCGGTTCGAGGCCGAGATGGCGGAGAAGATGCGGGTCTATGGAGAAAGCTATCCTGTGGACGAGGATTTCCTGGAAGCCTTGGCGCAGATGCCCGAAGCGAGCGGCATTGCCCTCGGCTTCGACCGTCTGGCGATGCTCGCCACCGGAGCCTCGCGCATCGATCAGGTGATCTGGGCCCCCGTGCCGGAGACGAGCCCTTGAACGCCATCCGCCCCATTCGCACCCCTTCCGAACTGATCGAGGCAGGTCTCGTGGCGCCTGGAGACCTCGCCGGGATCGAGGCGGTGGCCGAGCGTTACGCCATCGCGATCAGCCCGGCCATGGCCGGGCTGATCGACCGGAGCGACCCTGACGATCCCATTGCGCGCCAGTTCGTGCCCGATCCGGCAGAGCTGACGATCACCCCCGAGGAACGGGCCGACCCTATCGGCGACCTTGCGCACAGCCCCGTCGAGGGCATCGTTCATCGCTATCCCGACCGGGTGCTGCTCAAGGCCGTGCATGTCTGCCCGGTCTATTGCCGCTTCTGCTTCCGCCGCGAAATGGTCGGCCCGCAAGGGCTCGGCACCCTTTCGCCCGACGCCATGGACCGGGCCTTCGCCTATATCGCCGACCATCCGGAGATCTGGGAGGTGATCCTTACCGGCGGCGACCCGCTGGTTCTCTCCCCCCGCCGCCTTGCCGAGATCACGCAGCGGCTTTCCGCCATCGATCACGTGAAGATCGTGCGCTTCCATACGCGCGTTCCCGTGGTCGAGCCGGAGCGGATCGACGAGGCCCTGATCGCGGCCCTGAAGGCGAGCGGCAAGACGGCCTATGTGGCCCTCCATGCCAATCATCCACGGGAACTAACGCCCGCCGCCCGTACGGCCTGCGCCCGGCTCGTGGATGCCGGGATCGTGATGGTCAGCCAGTCGGTTCTGCTCAAAGGCGTCAACGACGATCCCGATACGCTGGCGGATCTCATGCGGGCCTTCGTGGAGACGGGGGTGAAGCCCTATTACCTCCACCATCCGGACCTCGCCCCGGGCACGAGCCATTTCCGACTGTCCATCGAGGAAGGCCGGGCCCTTGTCGCGGGACTACGCGGGCGGATCTCGGGCCTCTGCCAGCCGACCTATATCCTCGACATTCCCGGCGGTCATGGGAAGGCCGTCATCGGTCCCGACGCTATTCGCAAATCCGGTGGCAGCACCGTCGTCTCCGACTTCAGGGGCGGCGAGCACACTTATCCTCCCTCGGAGTGAGGCGTTGCTGCCGGTTTCGCCATCTGCCCAGCCGTCCAGTGAGGTAAGATCGCATCCGAATGGGGAATCGCGGCCATGCGCCGAGGTGGAGCCTGATGATGGCGAAGGAAGCTGCCGAACCTGTCGAACCCGATGAGCAGCAACGGGTCGACTCCACCTTCCGCAACGGCTCCGTCACGGCCATCGGCGTCGTTGTCGGCTTCTCCTTCGGATTCCTGAGCCGCTGGTCGGCCCTGCCGGGGGAATGGGCCAATTTCGACCTTGTCTCGGTCGCCCTGATCACGTTGGGCGTCGCGCTACAGGTGAAGTCGCTGGCGGATCTTCTTCTCGTCTCCTCGCTCCAGCTCAAGCGCTATAACCGCCCGGTCCGGTTCTTCCTCGCCGGCCTCATCCTCGTCGGCCTGGGGGTCGTGCTCGCCGTCTTCGCCGATCTTCTCGGCTTCGGCGGCATCGTTCTTCAGGGGTGATACCTCAATCGAAGCCCGGCTTGCCGCTGCGGCCCTTCTTGATCTCGGCCCGCCGCCCCTTCGCTTCGAGCCTGCGCTTCTTGGACGCCAAGGTCGGCCGCGTGGGCCGGCGCGTCTTCGGACGCTCGGTGGCTTGGCGGATCAGTTCGACCAGGCGCTCCACCGCATCCTCGCGGTTGCGCTCCTGGGTGCGGAAGCGCTGGGCGGTGATGATCAGGACACCCTCGTTGGTCAGCCGCTTTCCGGCGAGTCTTTCCAGCTTTTCCTTCACGTACTCGGGCAGCGAGGGGGAATTGCGCACGTCGAACCGCAGCTGGACGGCCGTCTCGACCTTATTGACGTTCTGACCACCCGGACCCGAGGCGCGGATAAAGCTCTCCTGAAGCTCCGCCTCGTCGAGCGCGATGGAATTCGTCACATGGATCATCGAGTGCCTCGGACCTTACGCGGACAACACAAGTGGAGTGAGAGGTCCGGAATCCAATGCAGGCTTATTCGGCTCCTGTCGATGGCTCCGACAGGTTTTAAGCATCTCGTTTCGGATGACGGAAACCGCCCTCCCACTCCCGAAACGCGTCGGGCGCTCATCTTGGCGCCACCATTGCTCTTTCCTTCGATCTCGATTTACAACCTTAGATTAGATCTATTCCACTTGTCTTATTTTAGGTTGAACTGTTATCTAGGCGCAATGAAACAAGGAGACAGCGGCAGCCTCGATGTCCACGAACCCGCGCCACTCCCTCAGCATCCAGCCCCCCGGCGAGGCGGAGAATACCCTCTCGGGCGGAGCAAAGATGTCCGCTCAGGAGACAGCCCGATACATTTCCGAGTTTTCAGCCGAGCTGTCCTATCTCGCCCGGGAGACGAAGCTCGACCTCCTGGCCTATCTCCTCGACATGGCGCGGCTGGAGGCCATCAGAGCCGTGCGGGCGACGGACGGGAATCCCTGAAGGAAAGGATCAGCGCTCGACGATGAGCGACACCGCATTGCCGCCGTGGCGTTCGAGGCGCCCGGCCATCTCCAGTTCCAGCAAGGCCATCTGAACGTTGCGGATGGGAAGTCCCGACTGGCGGACGAGATCGTCGATGGCGACAGGCGATGGGCCGAGAAACGCGATCAGGCCGGCCTCGGCTTCTGCTTTTTCCTCCTCGAATCCTGCGTAGGGCTCGACCGGCCGCGTCGGAGGGCGGACGACGTCGGGCAGATCCAATTCGTCCCAGAGTTCCTCCACGCCGATCACGTGGTGCGGCTCCTCGGCTCCCCGGTCGAGATCCGGCCCGGAGGCAATCAGCGGCTCCAGGACGCCTGTCACGTGCTCGATACCGGCGCATAGCGTGGCGCCCTCGCGGATGAGGTCGTTCGTGCCCTCGGCCCGAGGATCGAGAGGCGAGCCGGGAACGGCAAAGACCTCCCGCCCCTGTTCAAGGGCGAAGCGCGCCGTAATGAGAGACCCGGACCGGCGCGCCGCCTCGACCACGACGACCCCGTAGGAAAGTCCGGACACGATCCTGTTCCTCCGCGGAAAGTCGCGCCCGCGCGGCTCCCAGCCCATCGGCATCTCGGAAACGATCGCCCCGCCCTGCTCCACGATGGCCTGGAGCAGCGGCTCGTTCTGGGCGGGATAGATGCGGTCGTGACCGCCGGCCAGCACGGCGACCGTTCCGGTGTCGAGGCTCGCCTTGTGCGCCTTCGTGTCGATGCCGCGGGCCAGACCCGACACGATCACGTAACCCGCCTCGCCGAGCTGCCGGGACAGGCGCTCCGCAAAGGTGAGGCCGGAGGCGGACGCGTTGCGCGATCCGATGATGGCGACCGAGGGGCGGGCCAGAACGGCGGCCGAGCCGCGAACGGCGATCAAAGGCGGGGCGGTATCGATGGCCTTCAGGGTCTTCGGATAATCCGGCTCGCCCATGGCGATGAAGCGAACGCCGAGGCGCGCGGCGGCGGCCATCTCCCTTTCAGCCTCGGCCCGGCTGCAGACCTTCAGCATCAGGCGCCCGCCGCGACGGGCAAGGTCCGGCAGCGCCTCCAGGGCGGCGGCCGCGCCGCCATACTGGTTCACGAGGGCGCGGAAGGTGCGCGGGCCGACCTTCTCTGACCGGATGAGGCGAAGCCAATCGAGACGCTGCTCATCGGTCAGGATCATGGATCATCCCTTCTGGCCGATCTTGCCCTCGGTCCCGGCAAGCAGGCGGCTGATGTTCTGGCTGTGCTTCCACCAGAGCAGCGCCACGAGGATGATCGCCACGCCGGCCATGCCGGGTTCTCCGAGAAGCCAGAGGACGACGGGCGTCGCCGCACTCGCGATCAGGGCGGAGAGCGAGGAGTACTTGCTGGCGAAGGCGACCCCGAGCCAGATCAGGCAGAAGATCAAGGCCGCCAGCGGCTTGAGGCCGACCAGCACGCCGATGAAGGTGGCAACGCCCTTGCCGCCCTTGAACTTGAGCCAGACCGGGAAAAGATGCCCCAGGAACGCCCCGAGGGCGGCAACCGTGGCGAATTGCGGCCCCCATTGCGCGGCGACCAGCACCGCGACGGTCCCCTTGAGGGCATCGCCGAGCAGGGTCGCGGCCGCCAGGCCCTTCCGGCCCGTGCGGAGAACGTTCGTGGCCCCGATATTGCCGGAGCCGATCTTGCGCACATCGCCCAGGCCCGCCATGCGGGTAAAGATCAGGCCGAAGGGGATCGAGCCCAGGAGATAGCCGAAGATCAGCGCGGCGAGCAGGTGCAGGAGGTTGGCTTCGTCAGACATTCATCTCTCGTTACATCGTATCGCGATGAAAAACCACCCTGCCCGCCACCATCGTCGTGGAGACCTGGCCTTCGAGGCGCGCCTCGTCGAAGGGCGAATTCTTGGACAGCGATTTGAGTTCGCGCTTGTCGAGCACGTAGGGGGCGTCCGGATCGAAGACGATGAGGTCGGCGGGCGCGCCGACGCTCAGGCGCCCACCGGGAAGCCCGAGGATTTCGGCGGGTTTCGTGGACAAGGCCCGAAGCAGCTTCGGCAGGGAGATCCGGCCCGCATGGACGAGACGCAGGGCGGCCGAAAGCAGCGTTTCGAGCCCCACCGCCCCATTGGCAGCTTCCGCGAAGGGCAGCCGCTTGTTCTCGACATCCTGTGGATTGTGGTCGGACACGATCACGTCGATCGTGCCGTCGGCCAGCGCCTCGATCACCGCCTGCCGGTCGTCCTCATGACGCAAGGGCGGCGAGAGCTTCATGAAGGTCCGGTAATCGCCGATGTCGTTCTCGTTCAGCGCCAGGTGATTGATCGACACGCCGCAGGTGACCGGCAGCCCCTTCTCCTTCGCGGCCCGGACGATGTCCGCCGAATCGGCGCATGAAATGATCGCCGCGTGATAACGCCCGCCCGTGAGGCGCACGAGGCGCATGTCGCGCTCGAGCATGATCGTCTCGGCCTCGCGCGGGATGCCGGGCAGCCCGAGCCGCGAGGCAAACTCCCCCTCGTTCATCACGCCCTGCCCCACGAGATCGGGATCTTCCACGTGATGGACGATCAGCGCGTCGAAGTCGCGGGCGTAGGTGAGCGCCCGGCGCATGACCTGGGCATTCGTGACGGAGCGCGCCCCATCCGTGAAGGCAATCGCGCCGGCCTCCTTGAGGCGGCCGATCTCCGCCATCTCCTGCCCCTGCAGGCCCTTCGTCAGAGCGGCCGCCGGGCAGATATTCACGATGGAGGTGTCGCGCGCCCGGCGCACGATGAAATCGATGACGGCCGGATCGTCGAGCACCGGGCTCGTATCGGGCATGGACACGACGGTCGTGACGCCGCCCGCCGCGGCCGCCTCACCGGCGCTTTTCAGGGTCTCTCGGTAGGGTCCGCCCGGTTCACCGATGAAGGCCCGCATGTCGATGAGACCGGGAGCGAGCACCTGACCGGCACAATCGATCACCTGCGCGTCGGCCGCGTCCGTCACCTGCGGACCGACGGCCTGGATCACGCCGTCGCGCACCAGCAGGCCGCCACGTTCCTCGCGATCGGCCGCGGGATCGATGAGACGGGCATTCTTGAAGAGGATGGCACGATCAGACGTCATGGAGCACCTTGTTTCCCTCTCCCCTCCGCGGGAGAGGGTGGCCTGCGAAGCAGGTCGGGAGAGGGGCCGCGTTGGGCTTCGATTGCTTGGCGCACTCTGTCAAGAACCAGATTGCCGTTGCCGAGCATGAGATCGTTGGAAAACCGGAGGACATGGACCCCCTGGCGTCGCAGGAAGGCATCCCGCCTTTCGTCATGGGCGCGCCGCTCGGGCGCATCGTGGGGAGCCCCGTCGAGTTCAACAATGACCCTCGCTTCAGCACAAAGAAAGTCGACGATATAAGGCGCAATCGGCACCTGACGCTTGAACTTGTTGCCGTGGAACCTCCCGGCCCTGACCTGCTGCCAGAACAGGTCTTCAGCCCCGGTCGGAATCGTCCGCTGTTCCTTGGCAAAGGAACGGAGTTCCGGCGACACCTTGTTCTTTCGTATCTGGTCCACGACCCCCCTCCCGGCCCTCCGGGCCACCCTCTCCCGCTCCGGGGAGAGGGAATTGATCTCCCTTAGTCGCCTTCATGCTTGCACCGAATGAAGATGAGGTCTGGATCAGATAAAGACGGTATATGAACTAGGCCCAACTCCGTACCTTCCCAAAGCACACCCGTTTTAAGATACGCCCAATTATTCTCTGGGAGTCCCGCCGAAAACTGACCACTTTCGATGCAGGCCACAATCTTTCCCATGCGACCATCCATCTCGACGATATCGCCTAAGCGGACTTCTTCACCAGTAGTGTAAAACAACTGGCTCATGACGCCTCTCACCTGTTCGGCAGATGGCTCGCCAGAGCCTCCAGCACCGCCATGCGCACGGCGACGCCCATTTCGACCTGTTCGCGAATCAGGGATTGCGCGCCGTCCGCTACGTCGGAGGAAATCTCGACACCGCGATTCATGGGGCCGGGATGCATCACGAGGGCATCCGGCTTGGCGAAGGCGAGCTTTTCCTGGTCGAGCCCGTAGAAGCGGAAATATTCTTTGACCGAGGGGACGAAGGAGCCGTTCATGCGCTCGCGCTGCAGGCGCAGCATCATGACGATGTCCGCATCCCTCAGCCCCTCCTCCATGCTGGTGAAGGTCTCGAAGCCGAGACGCGCGATCCCGGGCGGCAGCAGGGTCGAGGGCGCGACGAGGCGCACCCGCGCGCCCATGGCGGCGAGCAGGATCATGTTGGACCGCGCCACGCGGGAGTGCAGGATGTCGCCGCAGATCGCCACGGTCAGGCCGGCGATGCGACCCTTGTTGCGGCGGATGGTGAGCGCGTCGAGGAGGGCCTGGGTCGGATGCTCGTGGGCGCCGTCGCCCGCATTGACCACCGCGCAATCGACCTTCTGGGCGAGGAGATGCACCGCGCCCGCCGCATGGTGGCGCACGACGATGATGTCCGGCCGCATGGCGTTGAGCGTCACGGCCGTGTCGATCAGGGTCTCGCCCTTCTTCACCGAGGACGAGGCGACCTGCATGTTCATCACGTCGGCGCCGAGCCGCTTGCCGGCGATCTCGAAGGAGGATTGCGTTCGCGTGGAGGCCTCGAAGAAGAGGTTGATCTGCGTCCGGCCGCGAAGGCTCGACTTGCTCTTCTCGATCTGGCGGCTCACCTCGACCTGCTCGTCGGCGAGATCGAGAAGCGCCTGAATGTCCAAGGGAGACAGCCCCTCGATTCCGAGGAGATGCCGGTGGGGAAAAACGGATCGGGGGGCGTCACTCATCTTAAAGCGATGGCTATAGGCGCTCCGGGAAACGGCGGCAAGCCAACATTCTTGTTCATCCTCCCCTATGTCACCGCGGGCCCCGTGGCGGGCATCCACGCCTTGGCAGCACTGCGGTTCCCAAGACGTGGATGGCCGGGACGAGCCCGGCCATGACGGGATGCGTGTGCGGGTGGGTGTATTCGATGTCAAAGAGCCAGCACCTTGGGGCCCGCAGCGTGTGCTGCGAGCCTCATCGGTGGTCGAGGGAGGGTGCGAAGGGCGGCCCGGCTCGATGGCTATGGAAAGTGGAAGAGCCGGACGGCGCCTCGCACGCGGTTCTTTTAGGCGTTTAAACTTGGACCAGCACACGGCTGCCAAGGGCCTCCGGCCGCAGGGTTGCGAGACCTGCGACAGGACCGCTTCCCGCCCCACACTGGCTGACGCCTCGCGAGCGCGCCCCTCGGCGGGCGGGAATGGAGAACGATATAGCTGAGCTTGAGCAGCCTGTCAAGAACAAATTGAGAACATTACACTCACCCTCACCACCGCCTCGCCGTCATGGCCGGGCTCGTCCCGGCCATCCACGCCTTTGCTGCGGGTTGAAGACGTGGATGGCCGGCACAAGGCCGGCCATGACGTGAGAGGGAGTGGAAAGGGAGCGCTCATCCCCTAAGCGTTCATCCCCCTGAGCCCTCATCCTGAGGAGGTCGCAGAGCGACCGTCTCGAAGGACGAGGGCGCCTCCAGAGACCACTGGACGATCCTTCGAGACGCAGCTTCGCTGCTCCTCAGGATGAGGGCGGAGGGTGATAGAGTTGGCCTCTCAGGATGAGGTGAGAGGGTGGCACGAACGACGGGGATAGCCGGCACAACCCCGGCCCTGACGGGGGTGGGTGTCATTCCCGGCAAGCCGAAAGCCCGGGCGGGGAATCCACTTGCACGCGCAACACCATGGATCCCCTTCCCGCACTTCGGTCGCCCGGGGATGACATGCGCGCACTTTTCTCCACGAGTTGCCGGGAAACCTGTTGCGGGTTGGGAGACGTCCTACAATTGAAGGCTGTGTATCGCCGAGGGATCGCGCTATGCCGTCGAGCCATGACACCCACGAGGTCTTCAACCAGACGCCGCCCTTCGGGGACGTGAACCTGATCGGGACCAACCGCCCCCTGCTCGACACCCTGAAAGCCAACGGCATCGATGCGGAAGCGGAGGGCCTCATGGCTTTCGGCGAGGCCTGGGGGGCGGCGGAGCGGCTCGATATCGGGCGGCTTGCCAACGAGAACCCGCCGAAGCTGCGCACCCATGACCCGAGGGGCTACCGGATCGATGCGGTCGAGTTTCACCCGGCCTATCACGTGCTGATGCGCGCCAGCATGGAGGACGGGCTCCATGCCTCGACCTGGGACGAGCCGAGGACCTCTCATGCCCATCTGGCGCGGGCGGCGCGGATCCATACGGCGGCAGGCGTCGAGAGCGGGCATGTCTGCCCGATCACCATGACCCATGCATCGGTGGCGGCGCTCGCCGCCTCCCCGTCCCGGCTTGCCGAGTGGCTGCCGAAGATCCGCTCTCGGGATTACGATTCGCGCTTCATCCCCTTCTGGGAAAAGACGGCCGTCACCCTCGGCATGGGCATGACCGAGAAACAGGGGGGCACCGATGTCCGGGCCAACACGACCCGGGCGGCCTCCAAGGCCGGGGACGAATACGAGCTGACCGGGCATAAATGGTTCATGTCGGCGCCCATGTGCGACGCCTTCCTGGTGCTCGCGCAGGCGCCCGGTGGGCTCACCTGTTTCCTTGTCCCACGCTTCCGGCCCGACGGCTCGCTCAACGCCCTTCGCCTGCAGCGGCTGAAGGACAAGCTCGGCAACCGCTCGAATGCCTCCTCGGAAGTCGAGTTCGAGGATGCCTTCGCCTGGAGAATCGGCGAGGAAGGCCGCGGCGTGCGGACCATCATCGAGATGGTGCAGCTGACCCGGCTCGACTGCGCCGTGGCCTCGGCGGGCCTCGTGCGGATGGGGCTGGTTCTCGCCATGCACCATGCCCGCCACCGCAGCGTCTTCCAGAAGAAGCTCATCGACCAGCCGGCCATGCGGATGGTGCTGGCGGACCTTGCCCTGGAGAACGAGGCGATGACGGCTCTCGCCCTCAGGGCCGCCCACAGCTTCGATCTGGCACCCCACGACGCCCATGAGGCAGCCTATGCCCGGCTCGTCACCCCGGCGGCCAAGTTCGGCATCTGCAAGGCGGCCCCGCGCCTGATCTACGAAGCCATGGAGTGCCTCGGCGGCAACGGCTATGTGGAGGAGAGCGCCCTGCCCCGGCTCTACCGGGAGGCTCCGGTCAACGCCATCTGGGAGGGTTCGGGCAACGTGATCGCCCTCGACATCCTGCGCGCCGAGAACCGGGAGCCCGAGGTCGCCGCCTCCGTCCTGGAGCGCCTGATGGCGGACGTCGCCGACCTGCCGGGCGCCTCCGATGCCGCCCGCGACATCGTCATGACCCTGCAATCCTCGGATGCCGAGGCGCGGGCGAGATTCGTGGCCGAACGGCTCTTCGCCCTCGCCGCGACAGCAGCCCTGGCCCGCTCTGCTCCGGCCCGGATCACCCAGGCCTATGCCCTCACCCGCCTGGCCAACCCGTCGCGGATGATCGGCGCCAACGACCTCGGGGACGCGGTGAATCCCTTGTTGGAGCGGACGTTCGCGGCCATATAGGGAACATAAGGACAAGTCCGATTTGACTTGTCGGCGATCATCAACCACTTATCCCGCCCTGCGACAGTCAGGGGCGACCGTCGAGTCCGCCCTGTCCGCAGGACCTCCGTCTGCTCCCGCTTTTAGGAACTCGTTCATGAAAGTCCTCGTCGTCGAGTCGCCTGCGAAGGCCAAGACGATCAACAAGTATCTCGGCAAGGACTATGAGGTCCTGGCCTCCTTCGGGCATATCCGCGATCTGCCCGCCAAGGACGGCTCGGTCGACCCGGATGCCGATTTCCGCATGATCTGGACCCTCGAAGACAGGGGCTCGAAGCGGGTCTCCGACATCGCCAAGGCGATCAAGGGAGCCGAGAAGCTCATCCTCGCCACCGACCCGGACCGCGAAGGCGAGGCGATCTCCTGGCACGTCCTGGAAGCTTTGCGCGAAAAGCGCGCCCTCAAGGATCTGCCGGTCGAGCGCGTGACCTTCAACGCCATCACGAAGGATGCGGTCCAGGCGGCCCTGCGCCAGCCGCGCCAGATCGATCAGGCGCTCGTCGACGCCTATCTGGCCCGCCGGGCGCTGGACTACCTGGTCGGATTCACCCTGTCCCCCGTCCTCTGGCGCAAGCTTCCGGGCGCCCGTTCGGCCGGCCGCGTGCAGTCGGTGGCTTTGCGCCTCGTCTGCGACCGCGAGCTCGAGATCGAGACCTTCAAGCCGCGCGAATACTGGTCCCTGATCGCGACGCTGGCCACGAAGGACGGCGGCGTGTTCGACGCGCGCCTCGTGGGCGCCGACGGCAAGAAGATCCAGCGCCTCGACATCGGCAACGGCGCCGATGCGGAAGCCTTCAAGAAGGACCTGGAGCTCGCGACCTTCTCGGTGGCGAACATCGAGGCCAAGCCCGCCAAGCGTCACCCCTACCCGCCCTTCACCACTTCGACGCTGCAGCAGGAGGCCTCGCGCAAGCTCGGCCTTGCGCCGGCCCAGACCATGCGCATCGCGCAGCGCCTTTATGAGGGCGTCGATATCGGCGGCGAGACCGTCGGCCTCATCACCTATATGCGTACCGACGGCGTCGACATGGCGCCGGAAGCCGTGCAGGCCGCCCGCCGGGTGATCGGCAAGGAATACGGCGACCGCTATGTGCCGGGCGCCCCGCGCAAGTACACGACCAAGGCCAAGAACGCGCAGGAAGCCCACGAGGCCATCCGCCCGACCGACATGTTCCGCAAGCCGGAAAGCCTCAAGGGTGATGCCGACCAGCAGAAGCTATATGGCCTGATCTGGCGCCGCAC
>Ga0182736_1003034_pt1 | contig 11715 bp, 7 predicted proteins | sample eDN5th30CKraftBY_FD_128882 | JGI IMG/M metagenome (GOLD analysis project Ga0182736, IMG submission 128882) | Enriched backyard soil microbial communities from Emeryville, California, USA - eDNA 5th pass 30_C Kraft BY (version 2) (version 2) | ecosystem: Environmental > Terrestrial > Soil >...
GCTGGATACGCCGGCGACCGACATTCTCTGCGAGCCGCAGGATGGCGACATCGTCACGCTGCTGGTCATGGCAGCCCTGCGGGACGGGGCGGACCGGTCCATGGCGCTGCATGATGCGGCGCGGGATAATGATGTGGCGCGGTTCGAGCGGCTGAGCGAAGAGGTGCGACGCCTCGCCATCACGATCGAGCGCATGGCCCTTGGCGAGTCCGCGCGGCCGCCGGCCGGCGGCGTGGTGCTGGATCGCTATGATGGCTATCGGGGTGAGCCGGCGCGGGACGCGGGCCAGGCTGCCGGGCCGGGCACGGCCATGGTCAGCCCCGCCGAGCAGTTTCCGCTGCGTGAGCCGGCGCGGCCACGCGCGGCGACCGATATGGACCTGCCCAGCCATGCCGAGATCCGCCAGATCATCCGCGCCCGGCGGCTGCGCGAGCAGTTTCTGCCCGCCGCGCTTTTCGCCGATCCGGCGTGGGACATGATGCTGGACCTGCTGGCCGCGCGGCTGGCCGGGCAGAATGTGTCCGTCTCCAGCCTGTGCATCGCGGCCTCCGTCCCGCCGACGACGGCGCTGCGCTGGATTCGCCAGTTGACCGATCGCGCCGTCTTCGCGCGGATCGATGATCCGGCCGACGGGCGGCGCGTCTTCATCGAACTGACGGACAGCGCGACCGAGGCGCTGCTGGGCTGGGTGCAGCTGGTCCGGCGCAATGGCGGCATGCTCGCCGAGCGGCGCTGATCCACGCCGGGCCTCACGCCGGCCGGCGCCATCACTGCGCGGTCCCGGCCGGCGCAGGCTCCCTCATCCGACCAGCTCATCCCGGCCGGCACATTCCGGTCGGGCAGTCGCCTTGCGCCGCGGGGCCCGTCACGGCGCTGCGGCGCGGTCCGTGCGGCGTGCCATGATCGTCGTCGTGTCAATGCCGCCATGGTCTTCGTAGCGCAGGAGCAGGTCGTCAAAGCCCGCCCGGCTGAACAGGCGCAACACGTCATCGAGCGGATATTCGTTCATCTGCATCACCGGCGTATCGGCCGCTTTGCCCGCCAGCCTGTTCATCAATGCCTGCCCGCCCGGCATATTGTGGCGGATATGATAGCGCAGGTTGCGCCACCAGGAATAATTGCGCCGGGTCGATAGCTGGATCAGGCAGCCGCCGCCCGGCCGCACATGGTCGAGCAGCCGGGCAAGCAGCGCCATGCCGCGCCGCACCGGAATATGCTGCAACACGATGCAGCTGTTGACGAAGTCGAACGTGCCGGCGAGGCGGGACAGCGCATCGTCGGACAAGACATAGTCGATATTGCCCGGCCCGCCATTGCGGCGCGCCTCCGCCAGCATCGCCGGCGCGATATCCAGCCCGACGACCTGATCGAAATGCCCGGCGAGCGGAATCGTCAGCCGCCCCACGCCGCAGCCGAAGTCGAGCGCCCGCGCCCGCTGCGACGGCCCGAAATGCCGTTCGAACGTCGCCAGCCAGTGCGTGACGAATATCTCCCCGCTCGCAAAAAACGCCTCCCGATGTGCATCGATATGGCCGTTGCGGAAGCGCGGATCGGCCAGCACCGCATAATAGGGGTCGCGCTCTCCCCACATCCGCCAGTTGTGATCGCTGTCAACCATGGCGGCTCTATGTCAGCAGGCCGGGGGCGCGGCTATTGAAATCCGGCGCAACCCGGAGAGGAAGCGGCGGGGATCGCCCGGACGGGGATGACAAGCGGCTTAACGGCCCGGTTTCAAATGGAGATAGACGCGGGAACTGCTCGTGACGCCTGACTGGTCGCGGGCTGTATAGTCAAACCAGCCCAGCGCCCGCTCGGTGCCGGTCCGCTCCACCGTCACCGAGCCATCCGCTTCAAGGACGGCGCTGAGTTGCGACGAAAACCTCGCCGGGACTTTTACGGATACAACAGCTTTATCCGTATAAAGGACAGGGCCATAATCAATTGTTCTGTCATTGCTGATAATATTAAATGGCGTGATATTTATCTCTTCATTCGCATTGAACGAAATAAAATCGGCAACGGCAACAAATTTCGCATCGACATTTATGTCTGGCGCATCTTCAAAAAATTTAAAGCTGTCGATAATTTTATTGACAGAAATTTCTTTCACCAGATTTGGCCCGGACGGAGTCTGAAACAAAATCCATTTCAGTTCCGGGAGGATCAACATCCTCATGCCATATTCGATCGCCGCTATATTCTCCGGCCCGGCAAGATATTGATCCACCGCCTGTCCGAAGCGTGCGATCAGCTCGGCGGCATCCCGCTTCCCCCTGGCATCCGTTATCGGATATTTGGCGCGATTCAGCACGGCCAGCATGGAGTCGGTGTTGTTGAAATCGACCGCGCCGGCCTTGAGCTGCTGGCGAACATGGTCGATTTTATCGTGCAGGGCGATCGCGCCCGTCACAGGCTCGTAGGTCTCATAGCCGGCATGCAGGAGAAGCTTGAGGTTAAGGGCGGCGATCTGGCGGGCACGCGCGCGCTTCGCGGCGTCGGTGCTGGCAAATTCGATGACTGTATCGAAATGCCGCAATTCGCCGGGCGTCATGTTCAGGCCGGCATTTTTCAGCAAGGCCGCCGTATGATCGTGGCCGAGCAGTGCGGTTGCCGGAGAGGCGATCGTTGCATTTGTCGGCGGTATGATGCCGCCATAATAAAATCCCGTCGATCGGCTGTTTCCGCCGACCATGGTTGGATAGACGGCCGGGTCCTCCGGCGAGATACGGCCAGACCAGTCCTTCACCCCGGGGCCATATTCGCCATTGCGGCCCGTGGCCGCAAACCGGTCATCGATGCCGTCCTCCGTATCGGCGAAAATACCGTTCCGGTTCGTATCGAACGTGATTTCGCCAATCAGGGGCACGCCCATGGAGGCCCGATATACGAGGCCCGGTGACGGGGTCGGTGTGGGCGTCGGCGTCGGTGTTGGCGTCGGAGATGGCGCGGGTGTCGGTGTCGGCGTTGGTGTCGGAGCGGGCGTGACAGGCGGCAGCAATGTTTGCTGGCTGTTGCTTGCGCCATCGCCACCGCAACCGCTGGAGAGAAGGAATAAAGCACATGAAACCGCGCGTATATGACCACCCATTCTCGCCCCCTCCGGCGGCCGCGTGGTGCGACCGCAATTGCAACTGCCATCGGAAATCCGCGATGACAATCGGCGAGTGAATAGCTGGCGGCGCATCAGAGAATATGGAACGTAAGCCACAGATTTGCAGGCTTATTTATTTTGAGCGGGCGGGTAATATTTCATCCCGCCATCATGGATCGCCGGGCTCGATATCCTGTCAGGAAACGTCGGAAATAGTTCGGGACTTGCGGGGCCATCCAAAAGGTGCCGTTGCCGCTGCGTTCCGCAATCTGCTCTTGACCGGCGGGCAGAAACGCTGGAAAGGCACGGGAATCCCGCATCGGGGCGATTAGCTCAGTTGGTAGAGCGCTTCGTTTACACCGAAGATGTCGGCGGTTCGAGCCCGTCATCGCCCACCATATCCGCCGGCATTGTTGAGACCGGGCCTGACGTTGAGGGGTGATCCGGCTCGCGGTTTACCGGACGGCGAGCGGCAAGCCGCTACTGGTTCAGCGGCCCGCACATGCGCAAATGTCATGCATCGCGAAGCGCCCGCTAGCGGCTCCTCCCGCCGGATAATCGCCGTTTATCGCGCGGAGCCGGCAGGTCAGGCTCATTTCGGCATCGCCTCAGCGGCGGGCGCCATGATGCCCCCGCGCCGAAACAGTCCGGCCGGCTCGTCCGTCCGTTACCGGCTGGCGAACAGGGCGAGGTCGACGGCGTCCGCCAGCGCCTTGTAGCTGGCGTCGTTGCCGTGCAGATGGTCGCCCATATGATAGTCGGCGCGCATCGCCGCCGGGTCTGCCGGGTCGGCCAGCACCCGGTCGAAATCGAGCACGCCGTCAAACGCGCCGCCGGTGCGGATGAAGCGGTTGATCTCCTGTCGCGCGGCTTCCCCGGCCTCGGACCAGTATGTCGCGCCCTTATAGGGGGCGATGGTCGCGCCGAAGATCTTCACGCCGCCGGCATGGGCGCGGGCGATGATCTGGCGATAGCCGGCGATGACATCGGCGGCGCTGATCGGCCCGCCGGGCAGCGCGGCGCGCAGCGCATCGGCCTGCCCCTGCGCCATGGCGCCAAAGCCGATGCCCAGATCGTTGACGCCTTCGAACAGGATGACCGCGCCGATGCCCGGCAGCGCCAGAATATCGCGATCGAACCGGGCAAGAGCGCTGTCGCCAAAGCCGTCATGGAGGATGCGGTTGCCGCTGATCCCCTGATTGGCGACGGCCCATGGCGTGCCCGGTCGCGCCGCGAGCCGCTCGGCCAGCAGGTCCGGCCAGCGGCGATTGGCGCCCGGCGTGGAGCCGACGCCATCGGAGATGGAATCGCCCAATATCGCTACGGTTTTCGCGCCGTCCGGTGCATCCACGTCGATCCCGGTGACGAAGGCCCGCATCTGCATCGTGGTTTCGGCGGTGAAGGGGTGGGCGGTGAAATCACCGGGCGCTGAGACGTCCGCCGTGTCCAGCCCGGTCGTATGGCAGGTGCAGGGGCCGGTCTCCTCCGGCAGGTAGAGGCTGAGCGAGACGCGCGCGAGGGCCGATACCGGCAGGTCGATCGCATCGCTGAGCAGCGGGGCGCCGCGCGCCGCGATGGCGCTTGGCGCGCCGGCGAACAGCACCGGGCGGCTCGTGCCGGGCATTTCCCGGCCATCCTTGTCGAGCAGGGCGATCCGCGCGCCGCCAATCTTCAGCGGCCGTGCGCCATAGGCGTTGCTGAACGTCACGCGCAGCGCCTTGCCGCCGGCCGAGAGGCGCAGCGTCTGGCGGATGGTGCGGTTGGCATAGGATGGCGTCGCCGGCATCGGCCCGGCGGCGGCGGCCGAAGGCGTCACCGGCGCGGCGGTCCAGCTGGCGACCCAGCCGGCCTGCGCGGGCGCGGCGCCGGCGAGCAGACCCGTCGCGGCAAGCAGCAGCATCATCCTGTTCATCGCATCTCTCCCCCATGGCTTCATGCAGCCTTATCGCATCCCGCGCCGCCCGTCTGGCCGCAAATCGCGGTGGCGGCGCCGGGCTGGAGAGGCGGACATATGGATCGCCCGCTCTCCCCCTTTGGTTCCGTCCGGCCGTTTCCGGCGCGGTCCCGTGCATGGGCCTGCGCCCGGCGGCCCGGCGCTTACTGCGCGGGCATCAGGGTCGCCGGGTCCCAATGCTCGTCAGCCTTGCCGTCCTTGAAGCGCCACATGTCGAACCATGTGGTGGTGTAGCTTTTGGACGGATCATTGGGGTCTTTCATCTCGCGCACGAAGCTGACGGTGACATAATCCCCCTCGGCCTGCACGGCGACGACTTTCGTCTCCATTTTCTCCGGGATCGGCTTGGGCTGTACTTTCGCCACGTTGACGAAATAGTCCATCACCGCCTTCAGGCCGGAGGCGGCGAGCGGATTATGCTGGATATAGGCGTCGGTCAGATAGAGCGGCGCGCGGTCCCAATGGCCGGCCTCCAGCAATTCCTTGACGATCTTGAGCGCCACCTGCTTGTTGGCGTGCAGCTTGGGGTCCGGGCTGGTGAACAGCGATTCCGGGTCGGCCGCGGCGGTAACCGGCGCGTTCAGCGCCTGCGACCAGGCGGGCGTGCTGCCGAGCAACAGGGCGGCGGCGACGATCATAGTGGCGCGTTTCATGGATGATCCCCTCTCATGGCGTGGACGTCTCGATTGTCGGCGGCATCTGCCGCGCTGCCACGACTTAGGCCGTCCGGGCCGCTATAGTAAAGCCATGCGTGAGGGCGGGGGTCTCTCGGCGGTTCGCGGCGCCGCATCGGCGGGCCGCCGGGCGGGCGTCAGCCGGTCGCCAATGCGTTTTCCAGCAGCTTGACGAGGCGCGTGCGGACGCGGTCCTGATCGATCTCGCTGAGCGAACTGAGGCTCATCATATTGCGCACGACCACGCTGCCGATCAGCACGGAGAGGGCAAGGCCCGCGCGCAGGGCGGCGTCGTCGCCGTCCAGCCGGTCGCGAATGGGCGCGATGAAATCGTCGCGCACCGCCTCGCTGGCAATGGCGCTGGCATGGGGGGAGGAGGCGGAGCGCAGCACGACGAACAGCCGCTCCATCTTGGCGGCCCGCGCCTCCGCATCTTCCCGCTCCTCGCATTCCTCCAGCACGAGGGAGGCGAGGCGGGCCGGCAGACCGGCCTCCGTCACCCCGTCGAGCAGGGTCTCGTCATGGTCGGCATGCAGCACATCGCGGAACAGGCCTTCCTTGCTGCCGAAATAGCGGCAGATCAGCGCCGGGTCGACGCCGGCCGCGCGGCCAATCTCGCGCAGGCCGACATTTTCATAGCTTTCACGGGCAAACTGATGGCTGGCGGCGGCGAGGATCGCGCTTCTCGTCGCGGCCGCGTTGCGTGCGCGGGCCGGCTTGGGCGCCGAAGGGGAAGGGGACGTCATAGCTCCCATGTAACAGTCCGCTCGCGTAATTCAACAGTTGTTGACTTTATATGTCCACGGCTGTTGACAGCGGCTGGACATGCGCCTAGCGAGTCATCGCCTGTTGACCAACCGGGTGCTGGCGCGCCTTTTTGACACGGATTTTCGATGATTTATAAGAAGCTTATCGCGATCGCCGCCGTGGCTTTGGTGCTGTCCGGCTGTTCCGGTGCGTCCGAGTCTGCTGCGCCTCCGCCTCCGCCGGTCACGGTCGCCGCGCCATATACGGGCAATGTCGTGGACTGGGATGAATATGTCGGCCGCTTCGAGGCCGTGCAGAGCGTCGAGGTGCGCCCGCGCGCCACCGGCTATCTGAGCGCCGTGCATTTCCGGGACGGGGAGATGGTCCGCAAGGGGCAGTTGCTGTTCACGGTCGATGCGCGCCCGGCGCAGGCGGCGCAGGCACAGGCCCGCGCGCAGCTTGCGCAAGCGCAGGCCGCCCATGCCAATGCCGAAACCGAGCTGGCCCGCACGCAGACGCTGGCCGCCGCCCGCGCGGCGAGCCAGGAGGAGCTGGAGGCGCGGCAGGCAACGCTGCGCTCCGCCGCCGCGCAGGTCGCCGCGGCGCAGGCCGCCTTGCAGGCGCGCTCGCTCGATGTCGGCTTCACCCGCGTGACCGCGCCGATTGCCGGCCGCGTCTCGTATCGCCGGGTCGATCCGGGCAATTCCGTCACGGCGGATCAGACGCTGCTGACGACGATCGTCTCGGCCGATCCGCTCTATTTCACCTTTCAGGGCTCCGAGGCGCTGCTGCTCAAATATCAGCGCAGCGGCACGGCGGAGCGCGGCGCGCCGGTGCGCGTGCGGCTGGCTGACGAGGGCGATTTCCGCCATGTCGGCAAGCTCGATTTTATCGACAATGTGATCGACGCGGGCTCCGGCACCGTGCGCGCGCGGGCGGTCATCGCCAATGCGGACGGGTTTCTGAAGCCCGGCATGTTCGGCAATTTGCGGCTTGAAGCGTCGAAAGCCTATCCGGCGCTGATGGTGCCGGATGCCGCGATCGTCGCCGATGCGTCCCGGCGCGTCGTCTATGTCGTCGGCAAGGATGGCACGGTGGAGGCCCGCACGGTCGAGACCGGGCCGCTGATGAACGGGCTGCGCGTGATCCGCAGCGGCATTTCCGACAAGGACCGCGTGGTGATCGGCGGCATCCAGCGCGCCCGCCCCGGCCAGAAGGTCACGCCGCAAGCCGGCAAGATCGAGCCCGGCAAGCCCGAGGACGCGTCGGCCGCCGCCGCGCCGCCGTCATCGGACGTCGCCCTGCCCGCAGACGCACGCTGAGTCCGCCGCCATGAATATGTCAGGCTATTTCATCGAGCGTCCGATCTTCGCGGGCGTCATCGCGATCATCATCACGCTGATCGGCGCGTTCAGCTTCCCGCTGCTGCCGCTCTCGCAATATCCGGAGATTGCGCCGCCCACCATCGTGGTCGCCGCGCCCTATCCGGGCGCCTCGGCCGAAACGATCGCCGAGACGGTGGCCGCGCCGCTGGAGCAGGAGATTAACGGCGTCGAGAATATGCTCTATATCCAGAGCAGCTCGACCCAGAACCAGGCGAGCATCACCGTCACCTTCGAGCCGGGCACCGATCTGGATGCCGCGCAGGTGCTGGTGCAGAACCGCGTGCGCCTTGCCGAGCCGCGCCTGCCCGAGCAGGTGCGTCAGGTCGGCGTCACGGTGAACAAGCAGGCCACCGGCTTCCTGATGATCGTCACGCTGACGGCGGCGGAGGATTCCGGGCTCGATGTCGATTATGTCGGCAACTATGCGCAGACGGTGGTGCGTGACCGGCTGCTGCGCCTCAAGGGCGTGGGCGACGTCAACGTCTTTGGCGGCGGCAATTATTCGATGCGCGTGTGGATCGACCCGGATCGGGCGGCCGCGCGCAACATCACCGCCAGCGAGATCGTCGCGGCGCTGCGGGCCCAGAATGTGCAGGTCGCCGGCGGTGCGCTCGGCCAGTCGCCGTCCGGCCCGCGCAATCCCGCATTCGAGGTGCCGCTGGACGTGCAGGGCCGCCTTGCCACGCCGGAGGAGTTTGGCGAGGTCGTGCTCAAGACCGATCCGGGCGCGCAGTCGATCACGCGTCTGCGCGATGTCGCCCGCGTCGAGCTGGGCAGTCAGGATTATGGCATCCGCGCCTTCTACAACGGCCAGCGCGGCGTCGCCCTCGCCGTGATCGAGCAGCCCGGCGCCAACGCGCTGGACGCGGCCGATCTGGTGCTCGCGGAGATGCGGGATCTGGCCAGGGATATGCCCAAGGGCATCGATTACGCCACGCCCTATAATCCGACCGAGTTCGTCGCCGCCTCGGTGGCCGCCGTGCAGAGTTCGCTGTTCGAGGCGATCGCGCTCGTCGTGCTGGTGGTGATGGTCTTCCTCCAGACCTGGCGCGCCGCGCTCATCCCGATCATCGCCATTCCGGTGACGCTGGTGGGCACTTTCGCGGTGCAGCTGGCGCTCGGTTTCTCCATCAACTCGCTCTCGCTCTTCGCGCTCGTTCTTGCCGTCGGCATCGTGGTCGACGATGCGATCGTCGTGGTCGAGGCGGTGGAAAGCCATATCCGCAACGGCATGAAGCCGCGGGAGGCCGCGCACCGGACGATGAAGGAAGTCTCCGGCGCGCTGGTCGCCATTTCGCTGGTGCTGATCTCGGTGTTCGTGCCGACCGCGCTGGTGGCGGGCATTCCGGGCATTTTCTACCGCCAGTTCGCGGTGGTCATCGCTTCTTCGGCAGTGTTTTCGCTCATCGTCTCGCTCACCCTCTCGCCCGCTCTTGCCGCGCTGCTGCTCAAGCCGCATGCGCCGGGCCATGTGGATGCCGGGCCGCGCTGGCTGCGGCCGGTGCGCGTCGGCGCGGAGAAGTTCAATCAGGGCTTTGACTGGCTGTCCGATCGTTATGGTCGCCTCACCGCGCGCACGATCCGCACCGGGCTTATCATGCTCATCATCTATGCGCTGCTCCTCGCCATGACCGGCTGGCGGCTCACCGCGACCAAGACCGGCTTCATCCCGGAGCAGGATCAGGGCATTTTGCTGGGCGTCGTCCAGATGCCGCCGGGCGCCTCGCTCGACCGCACCAATGCGGTGCTGGACAAGGTCTATGAGACCGCGATCAAGCAGGACGGCGTGCAGTCCGCCATCTATCTGGCGGGGCTCGACGGCACGACAAGCGCGACCTCGTCCAACGCGGCAACCATCTTCATGCGGCTGGACGACTGGTCCGAGCGCGGCAAGGAGAACAGCGCCTTCGAGCTGGCCAACAGGATGAGCGCGATCCTCGCGGGCGTGACGGATGAGGCCAATATCTTCATGGTCTCGCCGCCCACCGTGCGCGGTCTTGGCAATGGCAGCGGCTTCGTCATGATGGTGCAGGATCGCTCCGGGGCCGGCTATGCCGCGCTCGAAGGGGCCGGCGGCGCCATGATGGGCGCGGCCGCGCAGCAGGGCGATTTCGTCTCGCAGGTCTATACCACCTTCAACACCGGCACGCCGCGCGTGCGGGCGGATGTCGACCGGGATCGGGCGCAACTGCTCGGCGTGCAGCCGGGGCAGGTCTATGATGCGCTCGGCACCTATGTCGGCTCGACTTATGTGAACGACTTCAACATGCTCGGCCGCACCTATCGGGTGACCGCGCAGGCCGAGCCGCGCTCGCGTGACGATGTGACGGATGTCGGCCGCCTGCAGGTCCGCTCGTCGAGCGGCGAGATGGTGCCGCTGTCAGCCGTCGCCAAGCTGATCGACGAGACCGGCCCGTCGCGCGTGATCCGCTATAATCTGTTCCCGGCGCTGGAGCTTCAGGGGCAGGCGGCGCCCGGCGTTTCGTCCGGGCAGGCGCTCACGACGATGGAGCAGCTGGCGGAGAGCGCCATGCCGCAGGGTTTCGGCTATGAGTGGACCGGCCTTGCTTTCCAGGAGAAGGCGGCCGGCAGCAGCTCGGCGCTGATCTTCGTGCTGGCGGTGGTGTTCGTGTTCCTCGTGCTCGCGGCGCTCTATGAATCGCTCGCGCTGCCGTTGGCGGTCATCCTCATCGTGCCGATGTGTATTCTCGCGGCGATGATCGGGGTGAATATCCGCGGCATGGAGAATAATATCCTCACCCAGATCGGCCTTGTGGTGCTGATCGCGCTGGCGGCAAAGAATGCGATTCTCATCGTCGAATATGCCAAGCAGGATGAGGATCAGGGCATGGATCGCTTCGCTGCCGCCGTCTCCGCCGCCAAGGCGCGTCTGCGGCCGATCCTGATGACCAGCTTCGCGTTCATCTTCGGTGTCATTCCGCTGGTGATCGCCAGCGGGCCGGGGCAGGAGATGCGCCAGTCGCTCGGCACCGCCGTTTTCTCCGGCATGCTCGGCGTCACGTTCTTCGGCCTCATCTTCACGCCGGTCTTCTACACGCTGGTGCGCGGCCTTGCCGAGCGGATGCGCCAGCGCCGCGGGGGGGGAAACCCGGATGACGATGCGGCTGTGCTTCAGGGAGGTGCCGCATGAGCCGGTCCGTTCTTCTCTCCTGCGTCGGCGCGCTGGCGCTGGGCGGCTGCGCGGCCGGGCCGGCCTATGTGTCGCCCACGCCGCAGGCCCCGGCGCAGGCGCCTTTCGTCGGCGCGAGCGATCCGGCCTTCACGGCCGAGGCACCGCCGGAAAACTGGTGGCGGCTGTTCGATTCGCCCGTGCTCGACCGGCTGGTCGGCGAGGCGCTGGCGGCCAATACCGATCTGCGCGTCGCGGCGGCCAATCTGGAGCAGGCCCGCGCGCTGCTGCGTGAGACGCGCTCGGCGCGGCTGCCTTCGACCACGGTGGGCGCGAGCGGCAGCTATGGCCGCACGTCCGGCGCGGTGGCGGGCGTGCCCGGCCCCGGCCCGGAGGGCGAGACCTATGATGCCGGGCTGGATATCTCCTATCAGCTCGATCTGTTCGGCGGCATCCGCCGCGGCATCGAGGCGAGCCGGGCGGATCTGGGCGCGGCGCAGGCCGCCTATGATCTCGCGCGGATCAGCATCGTCGCGGAAACCGCGCGCGCCTATGCCGATGCGTGCGGCGCGGGCCGCCAGCTCGCCGTCGCGCAGGAGAGTCTGCGCGTGCAGGAGCAGACGTTCGATCTCACCCGCCGGCTGGAGGAAGGCGGCAGGGGCACCGGGCTGGATACCAGCCGCGCCGCCGCGCTGCTGGAGCAGACCCGCGCCGACGTGCCGACCTTCGCGGCC
>Ga0182736_1003039_pt1 | contig 11704 bp, 8 predicted proteins | sample eDN5th30CKraftBY_FD_128882 | JGI IMG/M metagenome (GOLD analysis project Ga0182736, IMG submission 128882) | Enriched backyard soil microbial communities from Emeryville, California, USA - eDNA 5th pass 30_C Kraft BY (version 2) (version 2) | ecosystem: Environmental > Terrestrial > Soil >...
CGCGTCCACCGACGGCAAGACCTCGACCGACCTGCTGAAGGCCGCCGACATTGCCCTTTATGCGGCCAAGTCGGATTCCAGCAGCGGCTACAGGATCTACGACGCGGGCATCAAGGACACGCGCGCGGAGCGCCGCGCGCTCGAGGGCGCTTTGAGGACAGCCCACGACAACCGGGAATTCGAGCTGTACTACCAGCCGATCCTGGATCTTGCGACGAACCGGATGTGGGGCTGCGAGGCCCTCGTGCGCTGGAAGCATCCGTCGAAGGGGATGATCTCGCCGCTGCAATTCGTTCCGGCCGCCGAGGAATCGGGCCTCATCGGCCCCATCGGCGACTGGATCCTGGAGGAGGCCTGCGTGACCGCCATGGCCTGGGAGCAGCCGCTCAAGGTCGCGGTCAATCTCTCGCCGGTTCAGTTCCGGAACCGGGACGTGTTCGCCAGCGTCAAGCGGGCCCTCGAGGTCTCCGGCTTGCCGCCCCAGCGCCTCGTCCTGGAAATCACGGAATCCGTCAAGCTGACGGAGGAGGCCACCGCGACCCTGAAGCGCCTCAAAGGGCTTGGCGTCTCCATCGCGCTCGACGATTTCGGCACGGGCTATGCCTCGATGAGCTATCTTCGCAGCTTCCCGTTCGACAAGATCAAGATCGACCAGTCCTTCGTGCGCAGCATGCTCGATTCATCCGACAGCCGCGCGATCATCAAGGCGACCATCGGTCTCGCGAAGGACCTGAGCATGAGCACGACGGCCGAGGGAGTCGAGACGGAGGAGCAGCTCAACGCGCTGCGCCTCGCCGGCGCCTCGCAGGCCCAGGGCTACCTGATCGCCAAGCCCATGCCCCGCGAGTCCCTCGCGGCCTTCATGGCGGAGGTTCAGAAGCCCCAGTCGAGGGCGCGGGACGAGCAGGGGACCGCGCGGGCGGTCGCTTAGGACAAGGGCCGGGCCTCGTCTCTTTGAAGGACGGTGTCGAAACCTTCAAGTCGGCCTGAACCAAGCACAGGAATACAACACCCCTGTTGATTCTTGCTGAAATGGTTAAGAATGTATGCCTCATCTGATTGACACAGAGCTTCCGAATTGAGCAGGTTCCGTTACGGAACTGAGCCTGACGGCTCATGATTTGCCTGCCGAAACCGGAACGGTGTGGGCAATTCCCAAAATGTAAAACTGAATTACCAGCTGCGTCCTTGGTTCCCGGCTCCGAGAGGATCCACATCCGATGGGCACGCAGACGATGAGGGGCGGCAATGGTTTACAGAACAAGCGATTTCGAGAGCGGAATCATGGCTTCGGATCCATCCGAGCCGGTCGTCGTCTCGGTTTCGTCACACGTTTCGGACGAGAGTTACAAGGCGGGCGATGTTATCCAACTGACGGTGACCTTTGATCAAGCGGTCGAAGTCAATACGGCAGGCGGCGTGCCGACGCTTCTGCTCGAGACTGGCGGCACCGACAGGACGGCCTCCTATGTCAGTGGCTCCGGCAGTCCGACGCTGACCTTCGTGTATACCGTCCAGCCGGGGGATACCAGCTTCGATCTCGACTACACCGGCAGCAATGCATTGCAGTTGAACGGCGGAGCGATCAGGCTCGTCGGCGACATGCTGGATGCCGCCTTGACACTCCCGCCTCCCGGCACGGTCGGTTCGCTCGGCGCGAACAACGCGATCGTCATCGACACCGCGGCGCCTACGGTGGACATCATCAGCAGCACGCCGACGTTGTTCGTCGGCCAGGTCGCGACGATCACCTTCAACTTCAGCGAGGACCCAGGCAACACCTTCACCTGGAACGGCAGCAACGGCGACATCACGGTGATCGGCGGCGCATTGTCCGCCCTCTCAGGCACGGGAGCGGTTCGAACCGCAACCTTCACGCCCGACCAGGGCATCAGCGGCAGCGTGGCCAGCATCACCGTCACGGCCGGCTCGTATGCGGATGCGGCCGGCAACTTGGGCGCCGCCGGCGTCATGCCGCCGATCATGATCATGACTGCCCCGACCGTTGTCTCGATCGTACGTGCGGCCGGTGCGCCGGCAGGGTTGAATGGCAGCGCCACATCGGCCACGTACACCGTCACCTTCAGCGAAAGCGTGACCGGGGTGGGCGCGGACGACTTCATGCTGACCCGGACCGGCTCCGCCAACGGCAGAATCGCCTCGGTCACCGGCAGCGGGACGACCTATACCGTCACTGTCGAGGATCTGGTCGGCGACGGCACGCTGCGCCTGGATCTGAACGCCGCCGGCACAGGCATCCAGAATGGACAAGGGGTCGCCATCGCTTCGGGCTACACGGGCGGCCAATCCTTTACACTCGACCATACCGCTCCGGCCGTGCCGTCCACGCCCGACCTGGATGCCAGTTCGGACACAGGCAGCTCGACCAGCGACAACATCACCGGAGACAACACGCCGACCTTCAGCGGAACGGCGGAGGCCGGTGCCACGGTGACGCTGTATTCCGGCACGACGGTTATCGGCTCGGCCGTCGCCGTCGGCGGCGTGTGGAGCATCACCAGCAGCACGCTCGCCGAGGGAGGTCACAGCGTCCATGCGAAGGCATCCGACGCCGCCGGCAACGTCAGCGCCGCCAGTGCCAGCCTGGACGTCACCATCGACACGAGGGCGCCGACGCTGAACATTACCAGCAGCACGTCTTCGCTTAAGGCCGGCCAGACGGCAACCATCACGTTCACCTTCACTGAGGACCCGGGCAATACCTTCACCTGGGACGGCAGCGCGGGCGACATCGTGGTCAGCGGCGGCACCTTGTCCGCCATCTCCGGCACGGGACTCGTGCGCACGGCCACCTTCACGCCGGCTGCGAATGTCGACAACGGCAGCGCCAGCATCACGGTCGCGGCCGGCTCCTATGCGGATGCGGCCGGCAATGTTGGCAGCGCCAACGCAAGCCTGTCGTTCGCCTTCGACACCAAGGTGCCGGCCGCGGTTCCGGTCAGTGTTGCCTTCTCGGCCGATACCGGCACGTCGTCGACGGATCTGATCACCAGCACTGCGGCGCAGACCCTCACCGGCACGCTGGCGGCCGATCTCCAGGCCGGCGACATCGTTTATGTCTCGCTGGACAACGGCGCGACCTGGATCGCCGCCCAGACGACCGGCCCCCGTGAATGGTCGCTGGCCGGCCAAACACTCACCGGCAGCAGCACGCTGATCGTGAAGGTCACCGACCTGGCCGGCAACGACAGCCCCACGCTGGTGCGGCCCTACGTGCTCGACGCAGTGCCGCCGTCGACGGGCCTTGGCGCGGTGGCGCTCTCGGCCGACACGGGCGCCTCGAACAGCGACTTCATCACCTCAGTCGCCAACCAGAATGTGGCCGCCATCCTGTCGAACGCGCTGGCCGCAGGCGAGACCCTATACGGCTCGGTGGACGGTGGCCACGCCTGGACGGACATTACCGCCATGGTGAGCGGGACCTCGGTCCTATGGACCGGCGTGACTCTGATGGCGGGCAGCAATGCGCTGCAGTTCAAGGTGGTTGACGCGGCGGGCAATGACAGCCCGATCACGAGCCAGTCCTACACGCTCGACACAGACGGCCCTGCGGCCCCGGTCCTGTCGCTGGCCAGCGACAATGGGCTTGCCGGCGACGGGCTGACCAACTCCGGCGTGGTCACAGTCGCGGGCCTGGAGAGTGGGGCGTCCTGGCAGTACCGCACCGACAGCGGTCACAGCTGGACCACCGGCACCGGCACCACCTTCACCCTGATCGGGGATGGGACGCACGAGGTGCAGGTGCGCCAGACCGATGCCGCTGGCAACGTCTCGCCGGTGTCGGGCGCGCTGAGCTTCACCCTGGACAGCCTGCCGCCGACGGTGGCGATCGCGTTGTCCTCCACGCATCTCACCGTGGAAGAGAGCGCCGTTGTCACCTTCACCTTCTCGGAAGCCCCCGTGGGCTTCTCGGTTGATGACGTGACGGTGCAGAATGGCACGCTCTCCAACCTGATGGTGTCGGGAACGGACCTAAGGGTCTATACCGCGACCCTGACCCCGAACGGGAGCCAGGCCAGCGCCCACAACCTGATCACGGTCGGCACCGGCTGGACCGACGCGGCCGGCAATGCCCCGCTCGGCGCCACCGCCTCCGCACCTTACAGCATCGACAGGCTCCTGACGGACGGCGTGCCGGTGGATCGCACCGAAACCGCCAATGGCGACGGCTCGACCTCGCAGGTCTTGACGATCCCAGTGGTGATGGGAGGACGGACCGAGTCGAACGGGGCGCCGGGCCTTGCCGACATCCCGCTCGTCGTCTTCGGCGGGCAGACCGTGCTGCTGGCGCAGCTGCCGGTCGGCTACGGCCTGCAGGCGAGCGGCCCATCGGCGCCTCAGGCGGCGGGCTCGTCGCTGACCGCGCTGATCCGCGAGATCCAGGCGCACACTGCTGCCGGCTCGGCCGACCAATCCCAGCTCACCGGCAATGGCGCGGGCTTCCTGCAGGAACTGTCCGGCAGCACGCAGCTGATCGTCCAGAGCATCGTCCCGACGCTGGCTCCGGGCAGCGCCGCGCTGCCGGGCCAGCCCCTGATCATTTCCGGCCTGCCGGCGGCTGCGGGCGCTCCGATGACCGCGCTGGTGATCGATACCAGCGGCCTGCCGTCCGGCGCACACATCCAGCTCGACAACGTGGACTTCGCCGCGGTGATCGGCGCGGCCACCATCACGGGCGGTGCGGGCTCGCAGCATGTGTGGGGCGACAGCGCCAGCCAGACCATCTTCCTCGGTGCCGACGATGACACGCTGCATGGCGGCGGCGGCGATGACTGGGTCGGATCGAAGGGCGGCAACGACTGGCTCTATGGCGACGACGGCAACGACACCGTGTCGGGCGGGGAGGGCAACGACTGGCTCTTCGGCGGAGACGGCCACGATCTCCTCGAGGGTGGCACAGGTCACGACCGGCTCGACGGCGGCAGCGGGAACGATCGCCTCTACGGCGGCACCGGCAACGATACGATGCAAGGCGGGATCGGAAACGACAGCCTGTGGGGCGGCTCGGGCAACGACCGGCTCGACGGCGGGGCCGGCAACGACACTCTCAAGGGTGAGGCGGGCAACGACCGCATCACCGGCGGGCTCGGCCGCGACAAGATGTGGGGCGGATCCGGCAAGGACGTGTTCGACTTCAACTCGGTCAAGGAGAGCAAGGTCGGCTCGCAGCGCGACATCATCCAGGACTTCAAGTCGGGTCAGGACCGGATCGATCTGCGCGACATCGACGCCAACGTGCTGCGCAAGGGCAATCAGAAATTCTCCTGGGCCGGATCGGACGCTCCCTTCCTGTCCCCGAAGGACGGCTCTGCTTTCCTCAAAGCAGGCTTTACGGGCAAGGCCGGAGAGCTGCGCTACGACCACGGCATCTTGATGGGCGACGTCAACGGCGACGGACGGGCCGACTTCGAGATCAGGATCGTCGGCAAGTTCGCCTACAGCGACGTGATCCTCTAAGCATCGAACGGAAAAGTGGGAACCGCTTTTGCGTGCGAAGATGCGAGATGACAAAAACTGAGAGCGCCGGGCGGAACATCCTGCCCGGCTTATCGAACAAAACCCCGCTATACGTCCGACGCCCTTTCCGGAGATCCTCATGAAGCACCTCGTGTTGTCCCTGACCGCCCTGATCGCCGGCCCGGCCGTGGCTCTGGCTGCCGACCTGCCGCGGACGGCGGCGCCCGCCGTGCCGGTGCTGGCGCAGGCCATCGACTGGAGCGGGTTCTATGTCGGCGTGCATGGCGCCTGGATCGGCGACAGCGGCGAGGCGGTGCGCAGGGGCGTGATCGGCGTTTCGCCCGTGGCGCTGCCGACCCGGGCGGGCCTGAGCGCCTCCGGCGCCGGAGGTGGAGCGCAGATCGGTTACCTGTGGCAGTTCGGCCGCGTGGTGGCGGGCCTGGAGGCGGACCTGACCGCCATGGATGTGGGCCGCTCGCGCAGCGGGATCGGGACGGATGGGGCGTCCGACCTGCAGACCGACCTGAGCTCGCAGATGAACTGGTTCGGAACGGTCAAGGGCCGGGTCGGCTTCACGATGCCGAGCCTGCTGCCGATGGTGCAGGAGACGCTGGTTTACGCGACGGGCGGCCTTGCGGTGGCGCAGGTCGACCGCGAGGCACGGATCACGGTGATTCCGGCTGGCGTGGGCCCGCAGGCGAGCGGCGACGACTGGACGGCCGGATTCGTGGTCGGCGGCGGCTCGGAGCACCGGCTGACGCAGAACATCTCCCTCAAAAGCGAGACGCTGTACTATCGGCTGACCGACGAGACGCTGACGCTCGCGCGGGCCGGAGATCAGGCGACCTACCGTTTCCGCAATGACGGCTGGATCAGCCGCATCGGCGTCAACGTCCGGTTCTGAGAGACTGCCCTCGCGAGCATTCCGGATCGATCCCGAAGGGCATTTCACTTTCGGCATCGATGCTCTAGTTTCAACCATAATGGGTGACTTGGGGTCGCCCGCGTAAGAGCATCCGGAATGCCGCTATTGTCTCCCGCACAGTGCCGCGCTGCCCGTGGCCTCCTGGACTGGACCCAGGAGGAGCTCGCCGCACGGGCAGATGTCTCGCGCAGCACCATCCGTGATTTCGAGAACGGCCGCCATCATCTTCACTCCGCGACGGCCGCCCAGGTCGTGGCGGCTTTCGAACGAGGCGGAGTCATGCTGATTCAGTCCGGCGAGGCCGGGCCCGGGGTGCGGCTCCGGGATCCGATCGCCTGATCATCCTTTCGGAGGGACCAGATCCTCGACCGCGTCGGCGGCCGGAACGTCCCCGTTGCCCTCCGTCCGGTCGCGGTAGAGGGAGGCCCTGGCGAGCAGCATCAGGGTCACCGGCGTGGTGAGCGTGACGAACGCGGCGATCAGGATCTCGTGGATGACCGGCTTCGTTTCAAGCACGCTGAAGCAGAGGGCCGACGCGGCCAGGATGCAGCCCATCCCGAAGGTGGTGCCGAGCGTGGGAGCATGGACCCGGGCATAGAAATTGCCGAGCCGCAGGAGCCCGACCGAGCCGATCAGGGTCACGGCTGCGCCGAGCAGGACGAGGATCGCCGTCAGCAGCGCCGCCCACACGGGAAGTCCTTCGGCCATGCTCATTCGATCACCTCTCCGCGCATGAGGAACTTGGCGAGCGCCACGGTCGCGACGAAACCGAGGAGCCCGATGATCAGCGCCGCCTCGAAATAGAGGGAGCTGCCGGCACGGATGCCAAAGGTCACCAGCAGCAACATGGCGTTCACGTACAGCGTATCCAGGCCGAGGATCCTGTCCTGCGCGCGCGGACCGGTCACGAGCCGGTAGGTGGCGCAGCACATGGCAAGGCCGAGCAGGAACTGGGCGCCCGTGATGGCCCAGCCGAGAATGAAGGCGCTCATTCGAAGATCTCCATCAGCAGCCGCTCGTAGCGATCCTTGATGAGCCGGAGCCACACGGTCTCGTCGACCAGGTCCAGCACGTGCAGCAGCAGGGTGCCCTTGGCGCTGTCGTAGTTCACCCAGATCGTCCCGGGGGTCGACGTGATGATGATGGACAGCACTGTAAGTCCGTGGCGGCTGCGCATGTCCAGCGGGATCGTCATGAAGCCGGCATTCACGCCGGGCTGCCGGGAGCTCACGATGATCCGTCCGACGGCGAGATTCGAGCGCAGGATGTCGACGAACACCATTCCCGCGAGCCGCAAGGCCGCTCCCGGACGGCGGATGCGCGGCTTCTCGGGGCGCAGGGCCGCCATGGCCCAGGACGCCAGGACGGCCAGGATGCTGCCCAGGACGAGGTGGCCGGGCGAAACGCTCTGATTCAGCAGGAGCCACAGGGCGAGTAGGGCGGCCGACAGAAGGGGGTAGGGCAGGAGCCAGCTCACGGGCGAGCCTCCTTGACGCTCTCACCGGCTTTCTGCGCCGACAGCACGCCCGTCATGTAGCCCTGGGGCGCCTGCAGAGCCTGGGCGGTCGACTCCATGTAGCGCATGGCAGGGCCGCCCCCGATGGTGAGGCCGAGGGCGAGCAGCAGAAGTGCGACGACCGGAGCCATCTCGATGATCCGCACCCGGGGAATGCTGTCGCTCATGCGGGCCCAGAAGGACGTGATGCCGCTCCGGGTCATGGCGATGAGCGTCGCCAATCCCGACACCGTCAGGAGCGCGATCAGCGCCCAGGCCGAGACCGGGACGGCGCCGCCATTCATCTTCAGCATGGCGGCCATCATGCCGAACTTGGCGACGAAGCCGGACAGGGGCGGCAGGCCGGCCAGGAGCAGCGCACAGGCGATGAAGCTGCCGCCCAGGAGGGCGATGGTCGCCGGGATCGCGACGCCGATCTCCTCCTCGAGATCGACATCGCTGTCGCCATAGGCTTCCATCGTGACCGCCAGAACGTCGGCGCCGGGATCGCGCAGGCGCTCGACCAACTCGACGAGCAGGAAGAGGGCCGCGATTCCAAGAGTGGAGCTGACGAGATAGAACAGGGCCGAGCCGATGACGGAACCGCTCCCCATTCCGATGGCGGCCACCAGGGTTCCGGACGAGACGAGGACGCTGCATCCCGCGAGACGCGGCAGGGATTGCGAGGCCAGCACGCCGACCATACCGAACACGATGGTCAGCATTCCGCCGATGAGGAGCCAGTCGCCGCCGAACCCGGCAAGGGCGCCGGCCTCCGGGCCGAAGACCAGGCTCCACAGGCGCAGGATCACATAGACACCGAGCTTGCTCATGATCGCGAACATGGCGGCGGCCGGCGCGGAGGCGGCGGCATAGGTGGTCGGGAGCCAGAAATTGAGCGGCCACGTGCCCGCCTTCATCAGGAACGCGGTGCCGAGGATCGCCGCGGCGGCGGCCAGGAGAGACGCATCGTCGGGCGTCAGGGCGGGAATGCGGCTTGCGAGATCCGCCATGTTGAGGGTGCCGGTGACGCCATAGGCCAGGCTGGCTCCGATCAGGAAGAGCAGGGAGGCCGTGAGGTTGATGGCGATGTAGGCGAGGCCTGCCCGGACCCGCGCCTTCCCGTCCCCATGCAGGACGAGGCCGTAGGACGCGGCGAGCAGGACCTCGAAGAACACGAAGAGATTGAAGAGGTCGCCGGTCAGGAAGGCGCCGTTGAGGCCCATGAGCTGGATCTGGAAGATCGTGTGGAAACGCGGCCCGGCCCGATGCCAGCGCGCGAGCGCATAGAGCAGCGACGCGATGCCGAGCACGCTCGTCAGCACGAGCATGAGGGCGGAGAGGCGGTCGAGCACCAGCACGATTCCGAAGGGAGCCGGCCAGTCTCCGAGCTGGTACGTGCGCAGGCCGGTTCCCGGAATTATCGCGTCCGCCTGTTGCAGCAGGACGAGGGACACGATCAGCAGGATCACCGTCGTGGCGATGCCGATCCCGCCCTTGAGGGAGCGGCGACGCTCCTCGAGGAGCAGCATCACCGCCGCGGAGATGAGCGGCAGCACGATCGGCACGATGATCAGGTGGTCGATCATGTCCTTCACCGCACGTCCTCCCGACCGTCCACGTGGTCGGTGCCCGTGAGGCCGCGCGAGGCCAGCAGGACCACGAGGAACAGGGCCGTCATCGCGAAGCTGATGACGATGGCGGTGAGCACCAGGGCCTGCGGCAGCGGGTCGGCATAGAGCGTCGGATCGATGGCCTCGGTGCTCTCCAGGACGGGCGGCGCTCCGACCCGCAGCCGGCCCATTCCGAAGATGAACAGGTTGACCGCGTAGGAGACCAGGGACAGGCCGATGATGACCTGGAACGTGCGCGGGCGCAGCAGCAGCCACACGCCGGACGCGGTGAGAATGCCGATGGCAAGGGCGAAGATGAGTTCCATCATGCATTCTCCTTCGTCAGGTCGGGTGTCGCGGCCGGCAGCGGCGGCCGGGCGGCGCGCGGGACGCGGAGCGACTGGTGCGCCAGGGCGATCAGGATGAGCACCGTGGCGCCGACCACGACCGCAAAGACGCCGAGGTCGAACAGGAGCGCGGAGGCGGCGGGGACCTTTCCGATCACCGGCAGCTCCAGATACCGGAAGTGCGAGGTCAGGAACGGATAGCCGAAGAGCAGGGCGCCGAGCCCCGTGAACACCGCGCAGAGCAGGCCGAGGCCCATCCAGCGGATCGGAAGCACGCGCAGCCGCGCCTCGATCCAGCGGGTGCCGCCCGCCATGTACTGCAGGATCAGTGCGATCGACATCGTGACCCCGGCCGCGAAGCCGCCGCCCGGCAGATCGTGGCCGCGCAGGAAAAGGTAGACGGCGACGATGCCGATGACCGGAAACAGCCACTGCATGATGATCGACGGGATCGTCAGGTAGTCCGCGAGAGTGTCGCCGACCGAGCGGTCGGGGCTGGCCTTGTCGTAGGCGTCCTGCACCTGCTGCTGCTCCGGCGCCTCGACGCTTTCGGGCGCGGGGCGGAACCGGCGCAGCAGGGAGAAGACGGTAAGGGCCACGACGGCCAGCACGACGATCTCGCCGAAGGTGTCGAAGCCGCGGAAGTCGACCAGGATGACGTTGACGATGTTGCGCCCGCCTCCCTGGGCATAGGCGTTCTCGACGAAGTAGCGGGAGACCGTGTCGGGGAGCGGCCGCGTAAGCATTGCGTAGGCGATCAGCGTCATGCCCGCGCCGGCCGCGATGGCGAGCATCAGGTCGCGGGCGCGGCGCACCCTGGCGCGGACCTCCATCGACAGATCGTCGCCCGCCGTCTCGAACCGCTTCGGCAGCCAGCGCAGGCCGAGAAGGATCAGCACGGTCGTGACGATCTCGACGAGGAGCTGCGTGATCGCGAGGTCGGGGGCCGAGAACCACACGAAGGTGATGCAGGTGACGAGGCCCGCCCCGCCCACGAGGACCAGGGCCGCGAGCCGGTGGAACTTGGCCTGATGGGCCGCCCCGATGGCGCACAGGCCGCCGACGGCCCAGAGCAGGAGAAAGGCGGGATCGAAGGCCATGTCCGGCCGCGAGCCGATTTCGAGTCCATGCCGGTAGATGGGCCACAGGGCGGCGACGACCGCGAAGGCGACCAGCAGCCGCAATTGCGGCTGGAGGCGCTGCGTGCCGAGCAGGCGCTCCAGCGACCGCGCCCATCGCCACGATACCTCAACGAGCAGGCGCTCGAAGATGCGCTGGCCCTTGAGGCGGCGGATCAGGGGCGGCCCCTCGATGCCCTTGGCGAGATAGCCCTGCAGCAGCCAGTACAGGAGGATGCCACCCGTCAGGGCGATCACGCTCATGAGCAGGGGCTCGTTGAAGCCGTGCCAGACGGCGAGGCTGTAATAGGGCGTCTCGGGTCCCAGGACCGCCCGGACCGCAGCCGCGAGAAAGGGCTTGATGGTCATCGCCGGCAGGATGCCGACGAGCAGGCACACGAGCACCAGGAACTCGATGGGAAAGCGCATCCAGTGCGGCGGCTCGTGCGGCGTGCGCGGCAGGTCGCTCGGGGGAGGGCCGAAGAACACGCCGTGGATGAAGCGCAGGGAATAGGCCACGCTGAACGCGCTCGCCAGCATGGCGAAATAGGGCAGGGAATCGTCGAGGAGGGAATCGACATGGGATTCCGCCGCCTCGGCGAAGAACATTTCCTTGGACAGGAAGCCGTTGAGGAGCGGCACCCCGGCCATGGCGGCGGCCGCCACCATGGCGAGCGTGGCGGTGATCGGCATGAACCGGAACAGGCCGCTCAGGCGCCGGATGTCGC
>Ga0182736_1003040_pt1 | contig 11703 bp, 6 predicted proteins | sample eDN5th30CKraftBY_FD_128882 | JGI IMG/M metagenome (GOLD analysis project Ga0182736, IMG submission 128882) | Enriched backyard soil microbial communities from Emeryville, California, USA - eDNA 5th pass 30_C Kraft BY (version 2) (version 2) | ecosystem: Environmental > Terrestrial > Soil >...
CCGACCTCGTCGTGTTCTCCGCAGGCATCCGCGCCGCGGACGGGCTGGCCCGCGCGGCCGGGCTGGCCGTCGGGGAGCGGGGCGGGGTGCTGGTCGACGACCGCTGCCGCACGGCCGACGAGCACGTCTGGGCCGTCGGCGAGTGCGCGGCGCTGGAGGGCCGCACCTACGGCCTCGTCGCGCCCGGCTACGCGATGGCCGAGGTCGTCGCCGACCGGCTGCTCGGCGGCGACGCCCGGATGAGCAGCGCCGAGCTCGACATGTCGACGCAGCTCAAGCTGCTGGGCGTGGACGTCGCCAGCTTCGGCGACGCACACGCGACGACCGAGGGCGCGCTGCCCGTCGTGATCAACGACCCGGTCGCGGGCACGTACGCCAAGCTGGTCGTCTCCGACGACGCGTCGACGCTGCTGGGCGGGGTCCTGGTGGGTGACGCGAGTCGGTACGCCGCGCTGCGCCCGCTCGTCGGGTCGGCGCTGCCCGCCGACCCGGTCGCGTTGATCGCGCCGGACGGGGTCGAGCTGGGGGCCGACGCGCTGCCCGACAGCGCCCAGGTGTGTTCGTGCAACGCGGTCACGAAAGGTGCGCTCCGCGAGGCGATCGCCGAAGGGGCACACGACGTTCCCGCGCTGAAGGCCTGCACGCGGGCCGGGACGAGCTGCGGCTCGTGCGTCCCGTTGCTCAAGACGATCCTGGTGCAGGAGGGCGTCGAGGTCTCCACGGCGCTGTGCGAGCACTTCGCGTTCTCCCGCGCGGAGCTGTTCGAGATCGTCGCGGGCGCGGGCATCGCGACGTTCAGCGAGCTCATCGAGACCCACGGCACCGGGCGTGGCTGCGACGTGTGCAAGCCGGTCGTCGCCTCGATCCTCGCCTCGCTCGGCGGCATCAACGGGACCGGGGGTCACATCCTGGCGGGCGAGCAGGCGTCGTTGCAGGACACGAACGACCGGTTCCTCGCGAACATGCAGCGCGACGGGACCTACAGTGTCGTGCCGCGCGTGCCCGGCGGGGAGATCACGCCGGACGGCCTGATCGCGATCGGCGAGGTCGCCCGCGACTTCGGGCTGTACACCAAGATCACCGGCGGCCAGCGGATCGACCTGTTCGGCGCCCGCGTCGAGCAGCTCCCGGCGATCTGGCGACGGCTGGTCGACGCCGGGTTCGAGTCCGGGCACGCCTACGGCAAGGCGCTGCGCACGGTGAAGTCGTGCGTCGGCAGCACGTGGTGCCGCTACGGGCAGCAGGACTCGGTGGGGCTGGCCGTCGCGCTGGAGCTGCGCTACCGCGGGCTGCGCAGCCCGCACAAGATCAAGTCCGGGGTGTCGGGGTGCGCACGCGAGTGCGCGGAGGCCCGGTCGAAGGACTTCGGCATCATCGCGACCGAGACCGGGTGGAACCTCTACGTCGGCGGCAACGGCGGCTTCACGCCCCGGCATGCCGACCTGCTGGTGTCCGATGTGGACACCGACACGCTGGTCCGGCTCGTCGACAGGTTCTTGATGTTCTACGTCCGTACCGCGGACCGGCTGCAGCGCACCGCATCCTGGATCGAGGCGATGGACGGGGGACTCGACCACCTGCGCGCGGTGATCGTCGACGACTCCCTCGGCATCTGTGCCGACCTGGAGGCGGCGATGGCGGCACACGTCGCGTCGTACGCCGACGAGTGGGCCGGGGTGCTCGCCGACGAGGACAAGCTGGCGCGCTTCGTGTCCTTCGTCAACGCGCCGGACACGCCGGACCCGACGATCTCGTTCGTGACCGAGCGCGGCCAGCCCGTGCCGGCGCCCCGCACGCCCGTGTTGATCGGAATCCCGGAGGTGGGGTCGTGACCGCAGCCGTACTCACGGTGTGGACGGCCGTGTGCCGTGTGGACCAGCTGGAGCCCGAGCGCGGGGTGGCCGCGCTGCTCGGCGGGCGACAGGTCGCGCTGTTCCGCACCCACGACGGGACGGTGCACGCCATCGGCAACATCGACCCGTTCTCCGGCGCCGCGGTGCTCTCACGCGGCATCGTCGGTGACCGCGGCGGGGTCCCGACGGTGGCCTCGCCCGTCTACAAGCAGGTGTTCTCCCTGGTCGACGGCAGATGCCTGGACGACGACACGGTCCGGGTGGACGTCTACGACGTCCGTCTCCGCCACGGCACCGTGGAGGTCGCGGTCGAGGACACGGTCGACCGCCCGGGCACGGCTCCGTGGGCCGGGCGATGATCGTGGCGGTCGCCGGACAGGGACGCGAGGCCGCGCCGGTGCCGCCGCTGGCGGGCTTCACCGTCGGGGTCACCGCGGCCCGCCGGGCCGACGAGCTCGCGACGATGCTGGAGCGCCGCGGCGCCGTCGTGCAGCACGGGCCGGCGCTGCGGATCGTCCCGCTCGCCGACGACGCGCAGCTGCTCGAGAGCACCCGCGCCCTCATCGCGCGGCCGCCCGACGTCACCGTCGCCACGACGGGGATCGGGTTCCGCGGCTGGATCGAGGCTGCCGAGGGCTGGGGCCTGGGCGACGACCTGATCACGGTGCTGGGCAAGGGAACCGTGCTCGCCCGGGGGCCCAAGGCGCGCGGGGCGATCCGGGCGTCGGGGCTGGTCGACGCGTGGTCGCCGGAGTCGGAGTCCTCCGCCGAGGTGCTCGACCACCTGCTCGCGTCCGGTGTGGACGGACAGCGGATCGCCGTGCAGCTGCACGGGGAACCGTTGCCGGACATGGTCGAGGCGCTCGCGATGGCAGGTGCCGAGGTCGTCGAGGTGCCCGTGTACCGGTGGCTGCCGCCCGCCGACGTCGGCCCGCTCGACCGGCTGACCGACGCCGTTCTCACCGGCGGCGTCGACGTCCTGACGTTCACCAGCGCGCCCGCCGCGGCCAGCCTGCTCGCCAGGGCCGGCGAGCGCGGGCTGCGCGACGCGCTGCTCGCCGCGCTGCGCGGGCCGGTCCTCGCGATGTGCGTCGGTCCGGTGACGGCCGCGCCGCTGCAGGACGTCGACGTCCCGACCGCCCAGCCGCACCGCTCCCGGCTCGGCGCGATGGTCCGCGAGCTGGAGGTCGTCGCGCCCGCGCGGGCACGCTGGCTGCCCGTCGCCGGGCACGTCCTGGAGCTGCGTGGGCACGCCGTGCTCGTCGACGGTGCCTTGCGTCCCGTGCCGCCGACCGGGATGGCGCTGCTGCGGGTCCTGGCCCGCCGTCCGGGGCGGGTCGTCGCGCGCGCGGAGCTGCTGCGCGCCCTGCCCGGCGGCGGCGACGACGAGCACGCCGTCGAGACCGCCGTCGCCCGGCTGCGGTCTGCGGTGGGGGAGCCGAAACTGGTGCAGACCGTCGTCAAACGGGGGTACCGGCTCGCACTCGACCCCGCCGCCGGTCCCGTCCCGCTCGGTGGCCACTGCGGCGCCGGAGGCCTGCGGTGACCCCCCTTCTCCTCGTGGCGCACGGCAGCCGGTCCGGGGACGTGGCCGGCTCCCTCGCGTCCGCGGTGGCCGCGCGCTCCGGGCTCGACGTGCGCCTCGCCTATGCCGACGTCCGCGGTCCGACCGTCGCCGAGACCGTCGCCGACCTGCCGCACGCCGTCGTCGTGCCCGCGTTCCTCGCGGCTGGTCACCACGTCCGCCGCGACCTGCCCGCGCAGCTCGCCGCCGCCGGCGCCGGCGCGTTCCCGGTGACGCGCGCGATCGGCCCGGACCCAGTGCTGGCGTCGGCGGCGCTCGACCGGCTGCGGGAGGCGGGGTGGCGCCACGGCGACGCCGTCGTGCTGGCCGCCGCGGGATCGGCCGACGCGGTCGCGCTCGGCCAGGTGCGGCAGGCCGCCCGTCAGCTGCAGGTCGCGATCGGACGCCGGGTCCGCGTCGGGTTCGCCGCCTCCGCGGCGCCGCGTGTCGACGCCCTGGTCGCGGGGCTACGGGCGGCGGGGGAGGAACGGGTCGCCGTCGCGACCTGGCTGCTGGCGCCGGGCGTGTTCGCCGACCGCGTCGCCGCCTGCGGTGCCGACGTCGTCAGCGTTCCCCTGGGCACGCATCCCGGCGTCGTCGACACGATCCTGGCGCGCTACGAGAGGGCCCTCGCCCAGCCGGCCGCGTAGGAGCCTGCTCACGAGTGCGGGGCGCGTGCCGTTGCCCGCGCGGGCCGCGGCGTCCCGGGCCCCGGGATTCCTGCAATCCGCGGCAGGCCTCAGCGGCGGCGGTGCTCGCGGGGGAGCCGGCCGTCCACCAGCAGGACACCCTCCGTGCGCAGCCGTGCCGCCTGCTCGACGGCGATGTGCGGGGCGGGGGTGCCGTCGGCGCGGAGCACGCGGTGCCACGGGATGTCGTGGCCGTCCTCGGCGAGGATGCGCCCGACGATGCGCGGCGTGCTGAGCCCGAGCTGGGCGGCGATCTCGCCGTAGGTCGACGTCTGGCCCGGCGGGATCGCGCGGACGGCCGCGCGCACGGCTTCGACGGTCGCGTCGTCCATCGGGCCTCCCGGAAGCTCAGCCGAGGATGAACTCGCGGATGTGCGCGGCCACCTCGTCGGTGCGTTCGAGGAACAGCATGTGCCCCGCCTCGATCTCCGCCACCGTCAGGTCGTTGCCGAGCGCCGCCCCGCACTGGTCGAGCCAGGCCTGTTCGACGAAGTCGCCGCGCGTCGCCGGCAAGATCAACGTCGGCGTGCCGGCGGGTGGCACCACCGCGGGCCGCGCCAGCTCGTTCCACGCGACGACGGCGGCCGACCGCAGGTAGCGCCACTCCCAACGGTCCTCGAAGTGCGCGAGGTGCGCGGCGACCTCGGCCTCGACCAGCGCGGCGTCGACACCCTTCCAACGGTCGGCCCGGTCGGCCCGGGCCGCCTCGAGGTCGGGGAAGGACTCGTCGGTCCGGGTGTCCTCGGCGGTCTCGAGCATGTCGTCGGGGTCGAGGCCGATCGCCGGGTCGAGCAGCACGAGCCGCTCGACGCGCTCGGGCGCGGTGCGCGCGAGATGCACGGCGATCGCCCCGCCGAACGAGTGCCCGACGACCGCGACGTCCTCGATCTCCAGCCGGTCGAGCACCGCGATGGCGTCGGCGACGTGCTGCTCGATGTTCCACGGCGGGCTCCACGGCGACCGGCCGTGTCCCCGCAGGTCGACACCGATCCAGCGGAGCTCGGGGACCGCCTCGGCCAACGGCGCCCAGCGCGCTCCGTGCCCGCTCACCCCGTGCAACGCGAGCACCGGCACCCCGACGGGGTTGCCGAAGGTGTGCACGTGCAGGCGCCGGGCGTTCTCGGACACTCCCGTCACTCTGCCATCCCCGTCGGTGCCGAAATGTGGGTGGGGGCGGTGACCCGAAGATCGTCGGTGGGACGTGGTCGAATCGTCGCGTGGCCCGCTCCCCGTCCCCGCGCCCCGCCGCCGTGCCCCCCGGCGGCCGGGTGCCGCTGCTCGTGCGCGGGAGCGTTGCGCCGGTCGGCGTACCGGCCTGGGACGAGCGGGCGTGGCGGGTGCTGGGACACCGGTCGGGACCGCTGCGGGTCGTCGGCGGCCCCGGCACGGGGAAGACGACGGTGCTGCTCGCCGCGCTGGCCGAGCGCGTCCGGGAGGGTGTCGCGCCGGAGAACATGCTCCTGCTCGTCGGCAGCCGCCGTGCCGCGGCCGACATGCGCGAACGCCTGACGCCGCTGCTGCACCCCCATGGCGGCGACCCCGAGTCGACGACGCGTGAGCTGCTCGTCCGCACCGTGCACTCCTACGCGTTCGGGGTGCTTCGGCTGCATGCGGCGCGCCACGGCGACCCGCCGCCGCGGCTGCTGGCGGGCGCGGAGCAGGATGTCGTGGTCCGGGAGCTGCTGGCCGGCGAGATCGAGGGCGACGCGCCCGACTCCGGCTGGCCGGACCGGCTGCGTCCCGCGCTCGGCCTGCCCGGGTTCGCCGCCGAGCTGCGCGAGCTGCTGCTGCGTGCCGCCGAGCGCGGCCTCGGGCCCGAGGAGCTGTTCGCGCTGGGCGAGCGGCACGGCGTCGACGAGTGGCGGGCCGCGGGCCGGTTCTTCCGGGTGTACGAGCAGGTCGTGCTGCTGCGCGGCGCCGCGGGTCGGGGTGCGCCGCAGGCCACGGCCCCGGCTCTCGACTCCGCGGAGCTCGTCGCCGCCGCGCTCGACACCCTCGCCGCGGATCCCGACCTGCGCGCGGCCGAGCAGCGCCGGGTGCGGCACCTGTTCGTCGACGACGCGCAGGACCTCGATCCGCAGCAGCTTGAGCTCGTCGCGACGCTGGGGTCGACGGCGTCGACAACCCTGCTCGCGGGCGACGCCGACCAGGCCGTCCTCGCGTTCCGCGGGGCCGACCCGCAGGGGTTGCGCGCCGTCGAGGCCGAGACCGTCGTGCTCGACGTCGACCATCGCAGCCGGGCGGCGGTCCGGGCCGCCACCGGGCGGCTGGCCGCGCGGCTGCCCGGTGCGGGTGCGGGCCGGGTGCGGGTGGCGGCAGGCCCCGAGGACGACGAGGGGCAGGTGCTCGTCCGGGTGTTCGGCTCGGTGGCCGCCGAGGCCGCGTGGATCGCCGACCGGCTGCGCCGCGCGCACCTCGTCGACGGGGTGCCGTGGTCGGAGATGGCGGTGCTGTCGCGGTCGACGCGGCGGTCGCTGCCCGCGCTGCGCCGGGCACTGGTCGCGGGCGGGGTGCCGATCGTCGCCCCGCCCGACGAGCTGCCGCTGGCCCGCCAGCCCGCCGTCGTCCCGTTGCTGATGGTGCTGCGGGCGGCCACCCGGCCCGAGGAGCTCGACGCCGACGCCGCGGCCGCGCTGCTCACCTCGCCGCTCGGGTCCGGCGACCCGATGCGGATGCGCCGCCTGCGGCGCGGTCTGCTGCGGCTGCGGGCGGCCGCGGAGCCCGACCCGCCTGCCGCCCACGCGACGGGCGGGACCGCGGCACTCGCCGACGTCGGTGCCGAGCGGGTCAGCAGCGACCCGCTGCTCGTCGAGGCCCTGCGCGCCGCCGCGGCGGGCGAGCCCGATCCCCTCGCCGCGCTCCCGCCGTCGGAGACCGCGCCGCTGCGTCGCGTCGGCGCGCTGCTGGCCACGGCGGCGGCCGCGGCCCGCGACGGGGCGAGCGTCGAGGAGGTGCTCTGGCAGGTCTGGCAGCAGACCGGGCTGGCCGATCGCTGGTCCGCGGCGAGCGGTCGTGGAGGGCCCGCCGGCGCGGCGGCCGACCGCGACCTCGACGCCGTCCTCGCCCTGTTCGACGCGGCCGCCCGCTACAGCGACCGGCTACCGGGCGCCGACGTCGCCGGGTTCACCGACTACCTGGCCGACCAGCAGCTCCCCACCGACTCCCTCGCGCCGCGGGCGCCGGGCGGCGACGCGGTCGCGCTGCTCACCGCGCACGCCGCGCGCGGTCGGGAGTGGCGGGTCGTCGCGGTGCCGGGGGTGCAGGAGGGCAGCTGGCCCGACCTGCGGCTGCGCGGCAGCCTGCTGGGCAGCGAGCGGCTCGTCGACCTGCTCGCCGGTGTCGCCGAGCCCGACGCCAGCGTCTCCCGCGTCGCGCCGCTGCTGGCCGAGGAGCGCAGGCTGTTCTACGTGGCGTGCAGCCGGGCGTCGCACACGTTGCTGGTCAGTGCCGTGCAAGGGGAGGACGAGCAGCCGTCCCGGTTCCTCGACGAGCTCGACCCGCTGCCGGCGGGGGCCGCCGAGACCCGGACCGTCCACCGGCCGGGGCGCTCGCTCGTGCTGGCCGAGCTGGTCGGCGAGCTGCGCCGGGCCGTGTGCACGCCGGGCGACGAGCCCGCCGCCGTCGCCCGTCGGGAGCGGGCCGCCGCGCAGCTCGCCCGGCTCGCCGCCGACGGCGTCCCCGGCGCCCATCCCGACGAGTGGTACGGCCTGGCCCCGGTCTCGACGGACGCGCCGCTGCGGGTGCCGGGCGAGGTGGTGCCGGTGTCGCCGTCGGACGTCGAACGCATCGTCGCGTGCCCGCTGCGGTGGGTCCTGGAACGGCACGGGGGTGGCGACGTCGGGGCGCTCGCCGCCGTCACCGGGTCGCTCGTCCACGCGCTGGTCCAGGCGAGCGCGGCCGGGGCGCAGCCCGCCGAGCTGGAGGACGCGCTGCGCTCGGCCTGGTCGCACCTCGACGCGGGCGCCCCGTGGTTCGGCCGTCGGGAGCTGGAGCGGGTCCGCGCCATGCTCGCGGCGTTCGACGACTGGGTCCGCACGAGCCGCGACCAGGGGCTGCGGCTCGTCGCCGTCGAGCAGCCGGTCCGGCTCGACCTGCCGGTCGAGGGCGACCTGCCCCCGGACGGCTCGGCCCAGCCGGAGGTCGGGAGGTCCGGTGGGCCGTGGCTGCAACTGCGCGGGCGGGTCGACCGGCTCGAGGTCGACTCCGAGGGCCGCCCGGTCGTCGTCGACGTGAAGACGGGCAAGACCGCCGTCAGCGCCCGCGCGGCCGCCGAGCACCCGCAGCTGGCCGTCTACCAGCTCGCGGCCGCGCTGGGGGCGTTCGGCCGGCTGCTGGAGAAGGGCGTCACCCCCGGCGGGGCGCGGCTGGTGTACCTGGCCGACCGCAAGGCATCGGGGCAGGCCAAGGAGCCGTCGCAGCCCCCGCTCGACGCGGCCGAGCTCGCCCGTTGGCGCGGGGTCGTCGCGACGTGCGCGGAAGAGACGTCCGGATCCGCGTTCGTCGCGCGGGTGAGCGCCGACTGCGAACGCTGTCCGGTGCGGACCAGCTGCCCCGCACGCGAGGCCGGGCGGCCGGTGACGGCGCCGTGAGCCTCACCCCCGCATCCCTCGCCGCCGCCCTGGGGCTGCCGCCGCCCACGGAGGAACAGGCCGCCGTCATCGCCGCGCCGTCGCGGCCCGCGCTCGTCGTCGCCGGAGCGGGCGCGGGCAAGACCGAGACGATGGCGGCGCGGGTCGTCTGGCTGGTGGCCACCGGCCAGGTCCTGCCCGAACAGGTCCTCGGCCTGACGTTCACCCGCAAGGCCGCCCAGCAGCTCGGCCAGCGGGTGCGGTCGCGGCTGCGCCGGCTCGCCGGGTCCCCGCTGCTCGACGAGCTCGACCCGACCGGGGTGCGGCGCGCGTCCGTGCTGGCCGGCGAGCCGACCGTCTCGACCTACCACGCCTACGCGGGCCGGCTCGTCGCCGAACACGCGCTGCGGTTGCCCGCCGAGCCCGCCGCCCGCCTGCTCACCCAGACCGCCTCGTGGCAGCTCGCCCACCGCGTCGTCTCCACCTGGGCCGACGACCTGGAGATCGACCGGGTCCCGGCGACCGTCACCGGCTACCTGCTCGCGCTCGCGGGGGAGATCGGCGAGCACCTGGCCGATCCCGCGGCCGTCCGCAGGCTCGCGCACGAGATGGCCGACGCGCTGGAGAACGCGCCCCGCGCCAAGGGACAGCGTGCCGAGCCGTCGCAGACCTACAAGCGGTGGATCACGGCGCAGCGGATGCGGGCGGAGCTGTTGCCGCTGGTCGAGGCGTTCGCCGCGCGCAAACGGGCCGAGCGCACGATCGACTTCGCCGACCAGATGGCGATCGCGGCCCGCGTCGCGCACGAGCATCCCGAGGTCGGCGCCACCGAGCGGGCCACCTACCGCGCCGTCCTGCTCGACGAGTACCAGGACACCGGGCACGCCCAGCGCGTCCTGCTGCGGGCGCTGTTCGGCCGCATCCCCGGCACTCCCGCGCGCGACGACGACCTCTCCGTCACCGCCGTCGGCGACCCCTGCCAGTCGATCTACGGCTGGCGCGGGGCGAGCGCGGGCAACCTCGCCCGGTTCCGCGGCGACTTCCCGGCGGGCGACGCCCCCGCCGACGAGTACGGCCTGCTCACGAGCTTCCGCAACCCGCCGGAGGTGCTCGCCCTGGCCAACACGGTGTCGGAGCCGCTGCGCACGGCACCCGGCGCGGTCGCGGTGGGCGAGCTGCGCGCCGGACCCACGGCCGCGGTCGGCGACGTCCGCGCCGCGCTGCTGCCCGACGTCGACGCCGAGATCGCCTGGATGGCCGACGCGGTGGCCGCGCAGTGGCGGTCGGCCGATGCCGAGGGACGGCCGGCACCGACATCGGCCGTGCTCGTACGCCGTCGCGCCGACATGGACCCGATCGCGGCGGCCCTGCGGGCGCGCGGGCTGCCGGTCGAGGTCGTCGGGCTCGGCGGGCTGCTCGACACCCCCGAGGTCCGCGACCTCGTCAGTGCATTGCGGCTGGTCGCCGACCCGCTCGCCGGGCCCGCGGCGATGCGGCTGCTCACCGGGGCAAGGTTCCGGCTCGGTGTCGCCGACCTGGCCGCGCTGTGGGCGCGGGCCCGCGAGCTCGTACCGCCGATGCCGGGGCGCGGCCCGGGGCCGCTGGGCCCGGCCGAGCTCGCGCTCGGGGCGTTGCCGGGCGAGCAGGCGGAGCAGGCGGGCATCGTCGACGCGCTCGACGACCCCGGCCCGCCCGAGCAGTACTCCCCGGCCGGGTTCGACCGCATCCGCCGGCTCGGCCGCGACCTCATGTGGCTGCGGGCGCGGACGTCGGCCCCGCTGACCGATCTCGTCGCCGACGCCGAGCGGCTGCTGCTGCTCGACACCGAGACCGCCGCACGCCCCGGCCCGGTCGGTCGCGCGCACCTCGACGCCTTCGCCGACGTCGTCGCGGAGTTCTCCGCGGGTGCCGAGGTCGCCTCGCTCACCGCGCTGCTCGACTACCTCGAGACCGCCGAGCAGGCCGAGGACGGCCTCGCCCCGGGCGAGATCGAGGTGACACCCGACCGCGTGCAGGTGCTCACGGTGCACGCCGCCAAGGGGCTGGAGTGGGAGATCGTCGCGGTGCCGCACCTGGTCGCGCAGGTCTTCCCCGGGCGCAAGATCGGTGGCGACTGGCTCACCTCGCCCGCCGAGCTCCCCGTCCCGCTGCGCGGCGACGCCGCCGACCTCCCGGCGTTCGACCTGCCGGCGGGCGCCGACCGCAAGGAGTGCGAGGCAGCCGTCACGGCCCATCAACGGGCCCTCGACGACCGACGGCTCGTCGAGGAGCGCCGGCTGTTCTACGTCGCGCTGACCCGGGCCGAGCGCGTGCTGCTGCTCTCCGGGCACCGGTGGGGCGCGGTCGGGGACAAGCCGCGCGAGCCGTCGGAGTTCCTCGTCGAGGTGGCGCGGGCCATGCCCGCGGCAGGGGGGCGCGTCGAGATCTGGGCCGACGAGATCGGCGAGGGCGCCAGCAACCCCGTCGCCGACCGGCAGGTCACCGCGCAGTGGCCCGCGGACCCGCTGGGAGGCCGGTCGGCCGACGTGCACGCGGGCGCCGAGCTGGTGCGTTCCGCCCTGCGCGAGCTCGCACGGCGCCGGGCCGACACGCTCGCTGCCGCCGCGGCCCCCGGCGCGCAGCTCGACCTGCTCGTACTCGGTTCCGATGCGGCGGACGTCCCGGTCCGTGACGGGCGCGGGTGGTCGGGCGGCGCGGCGGCCGGCACGGGTCCGGCCGGCAGCGCTTCCGACGATGAGGCGTCCGGCGGGATTGCGTCGGCTGCGACCGCGCCGGGCGGCGAGGTGTCGGGCGGCGAGGTGTCGGACGGTGCCCTGTCCGACGGTGCCCTGTCCGACGGCTCTGCGTCCGGTGGGACCGCGTCGGGCGGCGCGGCGTCCGGTGCGGCCGCGTCCGGCACCGCACAGGCCGGCGCCGCACAGGCCGGCGGCGAGCAGGCCGGCGGTCGTGGTCGCGGGGGCGCGAGCGACAGTGCAACCGACCCCGGGGCACCCGACCCGGAGGCGGCAGGCCGGTCGCGGGCACAGCCG
>Ga0182736_1003043_pt1 | contig 11696 bp, 6 predicted proteins | sample eDN5th30CKraftBY_FD_128882 | JGI IMG/M metagenome (GOLD analysis project Ga0182736, IMG submission 128882) | Enriched backyard soil microbial communities from Emeryville, California, USA - eDNA 5th pass 30_C Kraft BY (version 2) (version 2) | ecosystem: Environmental > Terrestrial > Soil >...
ATGATGAACAGCCCGAGCAGGGGCGCCAGCGCCATGGCCAGCAAACGCGGAGACATACGTACCTCTAGTTGGATGAGCGGAATGAGCACCTTCTCGGCGCGCACACCGGCTCGACCCGGCAAGGGGCGAGTGGTGACACGGATGCGACCTGGGCAAGACTCAACCGCTGGGCGTTATGGGAGATGGGCCGGGCGGGGAGGGTTGAGCCTACTTCACATGTGCGTTCATGTGTTCAGGCGCTGACTCTGTCATTGCTGCTGGTTGCCACCGTTCAAGGCGACGGGCGAAAAGGAAGCGGGATTCTACGGGCTTGGACGCTTTTGCCAAGGGGTATGGGTGTGCGACGAGACGCCGCAGTCTCAGCGCGACATGAACATGTCTTCCACAGACATTTTAGATGGCTGCTCCTGCGTGCGGTGAGATCGGCACGGCAATCTTGCAGAGTGCTGCATAATGCTGACCCCCCCACCAAGGAAGGCCTCCATGTTCGCGTCGCTGTTCGCAGTCCTGGCTCCGGTTTTCATCGTCGCCGGAATTGGCTTTGCCTGGGCCCGCAAGGGCCTGGATTACCCCACCGATTTCATCGCCCGGGTGGTGATGACCGTCGGCACACCTTCGCTGGTGCTGTCCACCCTCAGTCGTACCGAGCTGAACCCGAATGCCTTTACCAGCATGGCCGTGGCCTGCTTGCTGTGCACCTTGGGGATGGCCTTGGCCGCTTTGCTGGTGTGTCGCGCGTCGGGCATGCACTGGCGGGTACTGCTACCGGCGTTCATGTTCCCTAATACAGGCAACATGGGCCTGCCGATCAGTCTGTATGCCTTCGGTGAGCATGGCCTGGCCCTGGCTGTGGCGTTTTTCCTGACCCTGTCCATCGTGCAGTTCACCATCGGCATGGCCATTTCCGGCACGGCGGCTTCGCTCAAGGCGCTGCTGCGCAACCCTATCGTCATCAGCCTGGCCGGCGCCATGCCCATCATCTTTCTCGATTTCGAACTGCCGCGTTGGCTGGCCAACACCGTAGACCTGCTGGGCGGCATGACCATCCCGCTCATGCTGCTGACCTTGGGGGTATCACTGGCCAGCATTCGCCTGCGTCACGTGGGCAGCGGCATGTTGCTGGGCGGTTTGCGCATTGGCCTGGGCGCTGCGGTGGGCTGGGCAGTGGGCGCGGTATTGGATATGGACAGCCTGGAGCGTGCGGTGCTGGTGGTGCAGTCGGCGATGCCGGTGGCCGTGTTCAACTACCTGATGGCGGTGCGGGCCAACCGTGAGCCAGAGCAGGTGGCGAACCTGGTGATGTGTTCTACAATGCTGTCGTTTGCCTGGTTGCCGGTGGTGCTGGCCTGGTGGATGTAGGCCATTGGCAACGACAGCAATTTCCGTTGAGTCAATGCGCGCTAGTCGGCGGCCCAGCAACCTGGCAATGCGCAGGGGTCACAAGGCCTTGGCCAGAAACGCCGCCGTGCGGCTGTTGGTACATGCCGCCACCACCTGCGGCGTGCCACTGACCACCACCTTGCCCCCGGCATCGCCAGCCCCCGGCCCGATATCGATCACCCAGTCGCTCTGCGCCACCACTCGCATGTCATGCTCGACCACCACCACGCTATGCCCGCTTTCTACCAGGCGGTTCAGCTGTACCAGCAGCCGGTCGATGTCCTGCGGGTGCAAGCCGTTGGTGGGTTCATCCAGCACATACAGGGTTGCCCCGCGGGCCATGCGCTGCAGTTCGGTCGCCAGCTTGATGCGCTGCGCTTCGCCACCGGACAGCTCGGTGGCTGGCTGGCCCAGACGCAAGTAGCCCAGGCCGATATCCTGTAGCACTTGCAGGCAACGGCGTGCAGGCGGTTGTTCGGCAAAAACCTGCAGGGCCTGGTCGACGGTCAACTGCAGCACTTGCGCGATGTTCATGCCTTGCCAGCTCACCGCCAGGGTTTCGGGGTTGTAGCGGGCACCCTGGCAGGTCGGGCAGGGCGCATACACGCTGGGCATGAACAGCAGCTCGACGCTGACGAAACCCTCACCCTCGCAGTTGGCGCACCGGCCCTTGGCAACGTTGAACGAAAAGCGCCCGGCGTCGAAGCCCTGTGCCTTGGCCTGCTCGGTAGCCGCGAACAGTTTGCGCACGTGGTCGAACAGGCCAGTGTAGGTGGCCAGGTTGGAGCGCGGCGTGCGGCCGATCGGCTTCTGGTCAACTTGCACCAGCCGCTTGATGCTGCCAAGCCCGGCGCTTACGTGGCCGCTGCTGGTCTGTTCAGGCTCATCTTCCAGGCTTTGCGCTTCGGGCTCGCTACGTTGCTCGGCGTGGCCCAGGTGTGCCCCTACCAGTTCCAGCAGGGCCTGGCTGACCAGGCTGGATTTACCCGAGCCGGAAATACCGGTAACGGCGGTAAAGCAGCCCAGCGGGAATGCAGCGCTCAGGTTATCGAGGTTATTGCGGGTGATGCCTTCGAGCTTCAGCCAGTCGCGGGCCTGGCGGGGGGCGCGTGTGGCCTGGGCCGGGGCACTGAACAGGTAGGTGCGGGTGCATGACTGCTGGACCTCGGCCAGGCCGGCAGGCGGCCCGCTGTAGAGGATGGTGCCGCCGTGCTCGCCGGCAGCTGGCCCTACATCCACCAGCCAGTCGGCGCGGTGCATGGTGTCCAGGTCATGCTCCACCACATACACCGAGTTGCCAGCCTGTTTCAGGCGCTGCAAGGCTTCGAACAGCGCTTCACTGTCAGCCGGGTGCAAGCCGGCCGACGGCTCGTCGAGCACGTAGACCACCCCGAACAGCTGCGAATTCAGCTGCGTGGCCAGGCGCAGGCGTTGCAGTTCACCGGAAGACAAGGTTGGGGTGCTGCGCTCCAGGGCCAGGTAACCAAGGCCGAGGTCAAGCAGCGTGTCAATGCGTTCGAGCAGCTCGTTGGCGATGCGTTGGGCCGCCAGGCGTTTTTCCAGTGTCAGTTCGTCCTGCTGCTGGGTCAGGTAGTCAGCTGCCGCCACCTTGCGGAACACCTCGGCCAGCGCCTGCAACGACAGGTGCGACAGTTCGGCGATGTCCAGCCCGGCGAAGGTCACGGCCAGCGCTTCGCGCTTCAGGCGTTTGCCTTGGCACAGCGGGCAAGGGCTGGGGCGCATGTACTGGGCCACACGCTTGCGCATCTGCGCGCTCTGCGAGTGCATGAAGGTATGCAGCACGTAACGTCGGGCACCCATGAACGTGCCTTGATAGCTGGGCTCCAGTTTGCGCTTGAGGGCTTCGCGGGTCTGCGCCGGGGTCAGGCCGGCATACACGGGGGCGGTGGGCGTCTCTTCAGTGAACAGGATCCAGTCGCGCTGTGCCTGGGGCAGGTCGCGCCAAGGGATATCGACGTCATAGCCCAGCGTGACCAGGATGTCGCGCAGGTTTTGCCCTTGCCAGGCCATTGGCCACGCTGCTACCGCACGCTCACGGATGGTCAGCGAAGGGTCGGGGACCATGGTCGCTTCGGTCACCTCGTAGACACGCCCCAGGCCATGGCATTGCGGGCAAGCGCCCTGGGGCGTGTTCGGAGAAAAGTCTTCGGCGTACAGCATCGCTTGCCCGGCCGGGTAATGGCCTGCGCGGGAGTAAAGCATGCGGATCGAACTGGACAAGGTGGTCACGCTACCCACCGAGGAGCGTGCACTCGGCGTGCCGCGTTGCTGCTGCAGGGCCACCGCCGGCGGCAGCCCGTCGATGCCATCGACATCCGGCACGCCAACCTGGTCAATCAGGCGCCGGGCATAGGGCGCCACCGATTCGAAATAGCGACGCTGGGCTTCGGCATACAGCGTGGAGAACGCCAACGAGGACTTGCCCGAGCCGGACACGCCGGTGAACACCACCAAGGCATCGCGGGGGATATCGACATCAATGTTCTTCAGGTTGTGCTCGCGGGCGCCACGGACGCGGATGAAACCGCTTGGGGTGGTTGGGCTTGGTGGCATGAAGCAGTCCTTGTCTGAAGCTGAGCAGGGCGCTCAAGTTAACAGCAATTGCAGCGCCCTTGCGTGGGCAACAGTCAAGGGACCTGCCCGATGGAGCCGGTGGGGGGGCAGGGAGCCGGCTGTCTTCGCCTTACCTGACGTTCGTCTCAAGGCTTTTATTGCAGACCCTAGCGGGTGCCCAGCACATCGCGGATGTTGTCCACCACGTTGTTGTCCTTGATCACGTCACTCAACCAGCCTTCCAACGGCATGTTGCCCCACTTGATCGCACGTTCGATCAGGTAGGGTACCGGGCTTTGCGGTTCGCTCTGTTTGAAGTACTGGGCGATGCCCGCAAGCATGGTGAATGCCTCGTCGCGGGTCAGCGGGGTGGTGCGCAGGGCTGCAGGCGCGGTCGTCGGGGGCGTGGCATTCATCGGTTCACCTGCTTCGTGGAGGTTGGCGCCCGTGGCCTGTGGCTGTGCTTCCTCCGGGATGGCGGGGTGTAGCTCTACGCCGCGGTCCTTGAGCAGTTTTTCCGCCAGCTGGCTGGCACGCGAAAGCATGTCGGCAAGGCTGGCAAAGCTGGGCGCCTCGTGGCCGAACAGGCGGTCGGCGCTGGCCTGCAGGCGTTTGCATGCATTCAGGCTGGTAGCGATCTGCTGGGCCTTGGCGCGCAGGTAATCGGTGTCGGTAAGCGCTACCGAACGCTGGAAGATCTCGGCGTTGATCTTGCCTTCGTTCAGCGCTGTCTGCATCGCCTTGGGGTTTTGCAAGGCGAGGTTTTCTACATGGCGTGATTCGTCATAGCGCAACACGCCAAAATTCTGCCCCTGGATAATGGGCAAGCCACCGGCAATGTCGGTGAGCGTGGTCTTCAACCAGGACAGTCGCGCCGCGCGCTCGTCCAGGCCGTCTTCGAGGGTGGGGTACAGCGTTTCCCAGAACGCAACCAGGAGCTGTTCGGTCAGCTCGAGGCCAAAGGTGATGCCTTCGAAGTGTTCGCGCTGGGCCAGCCCCTCGCAGAGCCAGGCCACCAGCATCAGGTCTTTGCTTTGCTGCGCAAGCCCTTGAGCCGACAGGTTGATCACCTGCTCCCAGTCGGCAGTCTTCAGGTCGGTTTGCCAGTCGCCCTGGGTCAGGTAGTCAGGGTCCGCCCGGCGTGCCTCCTTGATCTGGTCGAACAAGGCAGAGAAGCTCAAGTCTTCACCACTGCCACCCTCGATAGGGGCGACCAGTGTGGCCAGCGAGAGGTCATTGAGAATTTCAGGCATAGAACACTCTGGACATGGCTAATGAACAGCGCGCCAGAAAACCCGGCGCGCTGCGGAACACAGGCCGCCGAAGCGGCCCATGGTCTGGCACGTGCTTAGGCAAACACTTTGTTCGCGGTGCGGTCCCAGCCACCGACGATGTTGCCGCCGGCCTGGCCGTCGGTGCGGTTCTGCTGGGTGTAGGTGGTCTTGATGCGGGCAAAGTTGAAGCTGATTTCTTCAACCGGCAGGTCGCTGACCGCCTTGTCTTCACCATTCTGGTTGCCACCGGCAACAAACTTGACCGAAGAGACCACCACTTCTTCCATGTCGATGGTCAGGTAGGTGACCTTGTCGCCACCGGCGCGGTTCACGTTCAGCTTCAGCTTGGCAATGTGCTTGCCGGTGCAGCAGTGTTCGAACAGTTTGGCCGATGCCTTGTCGACTGCCTTGCGGATCTTGAAGTCGCTCAGGGCAACGCGCTCGGAGGACGCACCGCCCGAGGAGCTGGCGGTTGCCGACGTAGCCTGGGTGGCGCCGTACTCGTAGCCCAGCACTTCGATCCAGTCCTTGTGTTTTTCATCCAGTACTTCGCCTGGGATGCCGTCGATTTGGATATACGCGTCAAATGCCATTGTGAAACTCTCCATTAACAACATGTAAAGGGTTGCTCATGCGCCCCTTGGTTTTGACCTCGCCGGGCGCGCCGGCAGAGGTAGCTTGCCGCCGCCCGGGCCTCATCCTGTGAGGCCCCGGCGACCGGTTATTGCGGCGTGGCTCAGTTAAGCCCACGCACTTCGATTTCCACCCGGCGGTTGGGCTCCAGGCACTTGATCAACTGCGTTCGCGGTTGTTGCATGTCGCAGTTGACCAACGGTTTGCGGCTGCCTTCGCCCTGCGCGACCATCAGTTCGGCAGGTACGCCCTTGCCAACCAGATAGGTGCGGATGGTTTGTGCCCGTTGTTTCGAAACCTGCAGGTTGCCCTGCCTGTCACCCAGTTGGTCGGCGTGCCCCGAGATGATGATCTTGCCGATATTCGGGGTGTTCAGCAGCTTGCTGGCAATTGCGCTCAGCTGACTCTGGCCTTCGTTTTTCAGGCTCTGGAAGTCGGCGCGGCCGAAGGCGAATAAGGTGTCGGATTCCAGCGTGATGGTCTCGATCGCACGCAGTGACTGGGCCCGCAGGCTGTCGATGTAGTTGCGCGAACTGGACATCAGGAAGGCGTTGTCGAGGATGCGCGGTACATCTGGCTCACGGATCTGGTCGCTATAGAACGTGATCTGGCGGCTGGCATACAGGTAGTCCTGGTTACCGCCGGCCTCGCTGCCGGCGGCGGCCATGCTCTTGCCGGTATGACGGGCGATGGCCGGGTACCAGTAGTCCGGCAGGTGCGCCTTGAGAAACGCCGGGTCGGCATGCTCGCGCTGGCCCGGAGAAAGCATCACGTAAGTGTCCAGGGCCGCCTTTCCGAAATTGGCGATCGACTGGGCGCGGTTGTCATGGGGCAGCGCCTCGGCCTCTACGCTGTCAATGCCGCTCACTGGCTGCAGCTCACGGGTGTTGCGCTGGTAGACCTTGAGCGTGGTCAGCAGGTACAGGGTACGGGTCAGATTATCGGCCGTGGGCTTTAGCATCACATTCTGCAACGTGGCGAAGTAGCGGTCGCGCAGCAGCGGCTCGACCTCATGGCCCTGGTACAGGCCCAGGCGCATGCCGAGGGGCACGCCCTTAGCGTGGTGTTGCTCATGGTAGTGAGCAGCCCAGAAGCGCAAGCGGTCGAGGCTTCGCCAGGCGGTGTACTGGCCGCTGGCCGCCTGGTCGTCGGCCTTGGCCTGGGCCAGTTCTTCGGCAATGCTGGCCAGGGTGGCGCGGTTGTTCAGGTACGACCAGCCCCACAGGCTGCACAGCACCAGTGCCGCCAGGCCGGCAGCGCCCACCCACCCGGCCTTGCGCCGGCGTTCACGGTGGTTGCTGGTGTACAGCGCCACCAAATGCTGGTCGGGAATGATCACTTTGCGGAACAGGCTGTTGATGAACAGCGGCGCCGCGTGGCTGCCGGCAGTGCCCGTGCCTTCTGCGTGTTCAAGCGCGAAGCGTTCGGCCACATGCTGGCCGTGGCAGCCCCACTGAGTTTCGTCGGCCTGCAACGCTGCGGTGAAATAGAAGCCGCGCAGCATTTCGGCATTCTGGTAAGGGTTGGCACGCAGCAGGCTGTCGACGAACTGATGCAGGCGCGGCTTGAGCGCGGCCAGCTCCAGCGGAAAGCGGTAGGCTGCGTTGTTCTGCCGAGTGACTTGTATGTCCTGCTGCACCAGCTGCTGGCTCGCCATCTGCCCCCAGTAACGGGTCAGCTCGTCCATCGCATTGCCGAAGCGCTGGCCCCAGTCGGCTTGCTCGAAACCCTTGTGAGAGAAGGTTTTACCCATCACTTCACCACGCGCGGCATCGTCCAGCTGGCGATAGAACGCGGTGAAACCAGGGATCAGGTCGCACTTGGTGAAAACCAGGTAGATTGGCAGGCGCACTTCTAGTAGCGCGCAGCTTTCCTGAATGCGTTCGCGCAGGCGCTTGGCCACGCGTTCCTGCTCTTCGACCGGGCCATGCAGGATATCGGCGATGCTGACGCTGACGATCAAACCGTTGAGCGGGCGGCGCTGGCGGTGCTGGCGCAGCAGTTGCAAAAAGCCGCGCCACTTGCCGGCTTCTTCGGGGCTGTTCATGTAGCGCCCGGCAGTGTCCAGCAGTACCGCCTCAGAGCTGAAGAACCAGTCGCAGTTGCGCGTGCCGCCCAGGCCCGCGACCCGCGCGCCTTCGCGCTCGGCATAGGGGAAGTTCAGGCCCGACTGCAGGATCATTGTGCTCTTGCCGGCGGCCGGCTGGCCAATGACGAGGTACCAGGGCAGGGCATACAGTGCATCCTTGGTCGAGGTACCGCGCGGCTTGTTGCTGTGCAGCCGCTCGATGCCCTGTAGCAGGCGCTCGCGCAACAGGCTGACCTCTTCCCGGTCGGCTGGGGCTGCACTGAGTACGGCCTGGTCGGCGTCGTCGCGCAGCAGGCCTTCCAGGTTGTGGTGCTGACCCACTCCGCGGTACAGCAGCAGTACATAGCCCGCCGACAGCAGCAGAAACACGCCGATGCCGGCCAGCAGGCTGTGCAGCGAGGCGAAGCCGAAGGCTCGGCCGATGGCCCAGACCAGGAAGATCGCCAGGAAGAACGCCACGCCCAGCAGGTAGGGTTGGTAGCGCAGGCAGTAGTACTTGAGCTTGTTCATACAGGCGTCGCATCCAGTGCATCGACGAACTGGTCGATGACATGTTCAAGGGGGCGGTCGTAATCGTGCAGCCGAGGCACCGTCGTCAGTGGGCTGAGCAACTCCAGGTGCTGGCGCGGGTCGGCACAGCCACTGAGCAGGCGGTAGGCACAGTTGGCGTGGCGCGCCGGGAAGCTGTACAGCTGCGGGTGCATGAAGTCGTCGGCCAACAGGCTCACCGCCGGCAACTCTCGGTGCCCGCTCATGCGGCTCAGCCAGGTCAGCCAGAGATCGGCCGTGGGGTTTTTAAGGCCACGTTCGGCCGGCAACGGCAATTCGATGCCGCCTGCAAAGTCGCCCTGCAGCGAAGCACGGCCGAGCTGCAGGTGGGCGAGGGCAGTGGCGCTGTCGAAACCTGGCCAGGACCCGTGCAGTGCGCGGGCCACATCCGCGAAGCTGAAATCATGCAGGAACTTGGCGTGCACCCGGCGGAACAGGTCCAGATCCTGGCCCTGCAGCGGGCGCAAGGCCTTGATCCGTTCGAACAGGCTGGTGCAGTCGGCGCCTTGCACAGCCTGGTGCAGCATCGGTTTGATCTGTGCGCTGAACAGCTCGCCAAGCGTGAACGGGTTGACCAGTACACTGCTGTCTTCGAGCTTGAGCAGCTGGAAGATGAAGAACGGGTAGCGCCGCTGGCTGGCATCGCGCGAGCTGAGCAGGCCACCCAGTAGCCAGTTGCCGTTGCGTGCGCGGTAGGTGAAAAAACACATCGGCAGCGCGTCGAACAACGCTTGCCAGTCATCGCGGTAGCGCATGGCTGCCAGCGATGACTGCAACCAGGCGTCGAACTCGCAGACTTCTTCCGCCGCCCCATGAAGGCTGACGAAATCTGCGCTCGACGGTAGCTTGCCGAAGCAACCGATCATTGCGCCCCCCTGCTGTTGAGGGCGCTCAGGGCCTTGACGTCAGCCAGATCGGTCAGCTTGACCCCACCGAAATTGCGCACGATAAGGCTTACGCGGCCATTGGCGGTGTTCCAGCTGAAACGTTGCTGAATGCCGTCCAGGTCGTCGACGCGAGCGCTCTCGTTCATGCGCAGCAGGCCCCAGCGCCCCGGGAAGTCGAACACGGTGACCCGTGTGCCGCTCAGGGTGACGACGTCAAGGCGCGCGCCCGGCGCGTTGCTGGTGCCCGGCCAGGCGAAGCGGTTCCAACTGCTGCGGCCGTTGCGGTAGTGCTGCTCCTGGCCATCGAGGGTGAAGACGATGTCGGTGAAGTTGGCTGAAGGCTCCAGCATGATTTCGAAGCCGTTGTCACGGTCCGACAGGCTGGCGATCACCTGGCCCACGGAGCTGGCCTTGTCGATGCTGTTGAGCATGCCAGGGTTGACCAGTGCTGGCCCCTTGCTATCGCCCACGCCCAATCCTTCACCGCCGGCCAGATTGCCGATTTCGTTGCGCTTGAAGGCCGGCAGCAGGCCGCTGTCGGGATCCACGAAGCGCTGCAGGTCTTTCACCGAAGCCTCGTTGCGGCTGCTGCCGGCAATCGGGTAACGGTGTGCCATGACCTGCTCCCAAGGCTTGGCGATCTGCTGCGCCCAGGCCTTGGCGATCTGCTGGCCGGCCGGGTCGCGCAGGGTCGCCCAGGCATACTGGATGGGCAGGCTGAACAGCCCCTGCAGCGAGCGCGACAGGCCATCCTGGCTGGTGTCGACGCTGCTCTCCACGTAGTTGCGCACGGTGGTGATCTCGCTCGGCTGGCCTTCCAGGGTCTCGCTGATCAACTGTTTGCTGCTCTTGCCCACATCCTGCGAGCGCTGGATGTTGTTCAGGCGCACCTTGAGTTTGCGCAAGGCGGCCAGGTAGCGGTCCATGATGGTGCTGTCGGCGCCTTCGGCGTTGTTCTCGGCGAACACCCGCGCCACCGGCTCGAAGCGCTTGGCCAGGCTACCGTCGTCCACCGCCGGCAGGGCCGGGGCAACGTTGGCGGGCAGGGTGTCGTTAGCGTCGAACAGACCGGAGACTTTGCTCCAGAAACCATCGTCGCGGGTGGTGCCGGGGGCCGGGATGGCTTGCTTGAGCGGCAGGTCCCACTGGGTATTGTCGTTGACCGCCTGCAGCAGGTTCTTCACTGGCGAGTTCTGCACGTCGCTCAGCAGCCCCAATTGCCGGGTCGCCGAAGCCAGGTCGGCGAAGTGGCGCACGCCAACGCTGCTGACCATCTTGTACCAGGCCTGGGTGTAGTCGCGCTTGTAGCGGGCCATGAACTCGCGCACGAAGTTGGCCTTCTGCACGATGGCATCGCCGCCTTCGCCGTCCAGCACCCAGTCCGACTCGTTGCGCAGGTTGCCCGACACCAGCTTGATCAGCTCGGGCTTGACGAAGGTGTCCCAGCCCTGGCGGGTGTAGATCGCCGGCACGCCAGCGGTTCCATACAGCAGCGCGCGGCCCGGTTGCGGGACCAGGTCGTTGAGGTTCAGCGCCGGGAACTGTCGGCTCGACTCGAGCTGCAGGCGCAGGTACTCGCGGTCGACCAGCGAGCTGGAGATCATGAACGACTTAAGGTTCTGCCGGGTTTCGTTGATCAGCTGTTCGTTGCGCGGCAACGACGGCGCTTGGCCCTGCTCCAGCAACTGCACGTACAGCGGGGCATTTTCCGCGATCACGCCAGCGTCGGCCGGGGTGCCTTCGGCGGCGGCGCTGGCCCAGGCCTGGGGCAGGCTGGCAGCGACGAAGGCCGGGTCTGGATGGGCCTTGGGCTCGGTCAGCAACAGGTACAGCTTGAGGGTGTTGTAGGCCTCGATGATCGAGGCCACCTGCTGCTCGTCCAGGCGCCCGAGCATTTCTTCGGACAGTGACAGCCCACCGGTGGCGGCGGACAGCTCGGCGCCATCGCTGGCAGTGGCCAGGTTGACCTTGGCGGCATAGGCGCCAGCGCGGGTGTTGCCCAGCGCGGCCTGGGCCCTGGCCGCAATGGCAGGGGCAAGCGGCTTGCCATTGCGCTTTTTCGGCTGCGGGGCCGGGGTGAATTCCAGCTCCTGATTGATACCGTTGGCGAAGGTGTTGAACGCCCGCATCTGCACTTGCAGGTTGCGTGCGATCGGTTCCAGCGCCTGGCTGCGCAGCTGCGCCAGATAGGCGCTGCGGGTCACCTGGTGAATCGCCTCGCCCTGGTACAGGCCGCCACCCAGCTGCAAGGGCACTCCCTGCAAGCGATGGGCCTCGACGTTGGCCATCTGTTCACGCAGCACTTCCAGG
>Ga0182736_1003044_pt1 | contig 11687 bp, 6 predicted proteins | sample eDN5th30CKraftBY_FD_128882 | JGI IMG/M metagenome (GOLD analysis project Ga0182736, IMG submission 128882) | Enriched backyard soil microbial communities from Emeryville, California, USA - eDNA 5th pass 30_C Kraft BY (version 2) (version 2) | ecosystem: Environmental > Terrestrial > Soil >...
ACCTGAGACGGTATAGGTAGCGGGCTGATCGCCCGTTTGCGTGAGCCGATTGCCATTGGCGTCGTACGTCCAGCCTTGATTGAGGCTGGTGCCCGTGGCACTGGAGAGTCGGTCGAGCAGATCGTAGCCGTAGCTCTGCGACCGGCTCGGGTCGCTCGCATCGCTGATGCCGGTAATGCGGAACGCATCATCGTAGCTGTAGGTCTTCAACTCCGCACTGTCGAGTTCCGTGAGGTTGCCATCGGCATCGTACTCGCGCACCGCCAGCGTCGCGTTGCCCCAGGTCCAGCCCCGCGTCGAACCGAACGGCTGATACAACACGTTAGAGAGAATGGTCGTCGACCCGTTCAGCGTCAGGCTCGTCACCTTGCCGTTGGCGTAGGCGTAGCCGATCGTGTGGCCGGAGGGCAAGGTCAGTGTCTGCAGGCGACCTGTGGCGTCATAGGCATAGCCGACGCTCTTAGTAATACCCATGCTCTGCTGGCGCGACAATACCCGCCCCTGCGCATCGTAGGCCCAATTCGTGGAACCCGAACCGTCGGTGATCTGGGTCAATCGGCCGGTTTGATTCGTGCCGCTATCGTACGTGTAGCCGATCATCTGGTCGGCGTACGTGAGGGTGGTGACGCGATTCAGCTCATCGTAGCCGTACGTTGCGGTCTTACCTCTCGCATCCGTGCGGGTGAGCAGGTTGCCGGCAGCGTCATGCGCCTGGGTTGTCGTGCCCGTGTCTGGGCTCACCTGCTGGGTCAGATCTCCCAGGGCATTGTAGGTGTAGCTGGTGACCTTGCTGCAGGGATCGGTCACCGAGATCAGCTGATCGAGCGCGTTGTAGCCGTATTGCGTAACTCCGGAGAGGGGATCGGTGATCTGCGTCAGTCGGTTCAGGGCGTCGTAAGTCTGACCGGTGTTACGACCCAGCGGCGCGGCGACGCTGGTTTGATTGCCGTTGTTGTCGTAGCCGTACGTGGTTGTGACACTGGTCGTGCCGGCGGCGCCGATCTCCTTCCACAGCCGGTTCAGAGTGTTGAACACGCGCGTGCGGGTCTGGCTCAGTGCATTGGAGGGATCGTACACCTGTTCCGCCGTGCGATTTCCCATCGCATCGAGCGTGTACTCGATGCGGTTGCCCTCCGAATCTTCGATCTCAGTCAAGCGGTGGGCGGCATCGTAGGTGTACTCCAGATAGCTCGCATCCGGCAGCGTCGACTTCTTCAGCAAGCCAGTCGGCCAGTACTCGAAAGTCGTCACTTCCCCGAGGACGTTACGCGAGGTCAGGCGCTGGCGCAGATCATACGTGAGCGTCGTGACGACGCCGTTTGGGTCGGTGATCGTGAGCGGCTGGCCGTGCGCGTTGTAGGTGTTGTAGGTGGTCGCGTGGCTGGCGGCATTGGTGATCGTGTGAATCTGGCCGCACTGATAGCCGGTGGTGCAGGTGTAGTAGGTGAACACAGTGACGTCTGAAACGTCCGTGCGCGGACCATCGGCAGTCAGCACCTGGCCAAAGCCGTTGTATGTGTACGCCCAAGTGCGCGAGGCACTTGTCGCGGTATCCAGTTCTGTTTTCGTCAGCACATTTCCGCTCGCGTCGTGCGTGAACGTGGTGCGCTTGCCCGGCTCATCAACTTGGGTAGGTTGCCGATAAGTTGCGTGCCATAGCGTCGCAATCTTTCTTTGAGTTGTTCCCGCCGTAGGCGTGTAGGCAGCCAGGTTTGCTGGGCAACTAACTCCCGTTGCAAATCCTTCGACTCGGACTGCTTCAAGATTGCGCGCCAGATCGTACGCGTAACACGTCTTGCTTCCGTTGAACGTTGTCCGTGAGGAAACGTTGCCGTTTGTGTCATACGTCGTGGCAGCCGCACCGCAAGTAGCGCATGGTTGGGAGATGGAAGTCGTCCGACGGACGCCACTCACCATGCTCACGCCGTATTTACGCGACGTGCCCAATGCGTCGACGACGGTTCGCTGCGTGTCACCGGAATAGGAAACAGTTGTCAGGTCGACGCCACCGGCATGCTCGCTGGACTTGGCTCGACCGTCAGAATAGTACTTAAACGTGGCAAAGCGTTGGCCGTTCTCCTCGATGCCTGTCAAGGCATACGCCAGATTCGCCCCCGACTCGATGTGCACGGATTCGTTGTAGTAGTAGGCTTTGTTGCTACCATCTGGATTGGAGACTGATGAAAGTCGGTTCGTGCCATCGTACCCGTATTGATAGGTCGCGCCGCCGGGCACCGCGACCGAACTCAACTGCGAATTGCTGTCGTAAGTGAGTTGAATCTGGTGACCAAAGGAATCGGTCGCAGTCGCAAGCAGCCCATTGGTATCGTACGACATCGTGACCGATGTGCCTGACTGGTTCGTTATCGATTGAAGCGCGCCAAGGGCGTCATACAACTCGACAGAACCATCGGCGGAGTTGGTAAATTTCCATCCCGTGTACACGCCCCCGCTGGACAATCGCTCCAGCTTCGATGAGACATCGGCATCGGAGTACCAAACATCGTTGTAGAGGTTATACCAAAGGATTTTTCCGTCATGCCGATAGACGAAAGCGGTGATCAAACTGCCAGACTCGACCAGCATCACCTGCCGATCGTAGGTATGACGCCAATGCTTCCCGAGCCGCGCCTCCCATGCTTCTCCGAAATTGGACAAATTGCCATGTCGGTGACCAGCACTATTGTAGTAACGATCGAACCGAAGCAAGCCTGTCGAGCCTCCGGAGTAGTCGCGCTCGACCTGAATCTTATTGCCGGTGCCGACATTGATCGGGTTGCCAGCTTTGCGATTCTCACAGCAGACCTCACCGAAGTCCTTAGCCTCGTTGACCCCTCTGCAGTACTGCTGTGAGTACGCCGTTCCGTTTACGACAGCCGTGCCGTAGCTGGGCGCCGACATCTGCGGTGATGGGCAGGTTATGTGCCTCGACCTCTCCATTTCGAATTTTGTTGTGGTCGTCGTCGCGCAGTTGGGCCGCGCCGAGACGTGTGTCACTTCATATGGTTTGAAATCCCGCGTGACAAACCCCGTGCCTAGATTGCGAACAGGCAGCGAAGGGAAGTTCTGTATCGTGCCGCATTTGTGTATGGTCGTGGGCCCCTGCACCAACCAACTTCCGGTTGCGTAAATATCGAAGGAACAAGCATTTTTATGCATTGTGGCCACGTCCTGAAGCGCACGCGCCTCGGTCGTATAGGGCCCACCAATTGCACAAAAACCGGTGTATCCATACCTCCATGGTTCCGGGACCCTGCTCGCGCAGGAATTGGGACCAAATGGCGCGCAGGCGGGGTCGAAGTTAGGAGACGTATCTGCAAGCGACTGCTTAGCCGGAAGCGACACGATCGAGAGCAGCAGGACACTGACGGCCATCAGATGCAGGAACAATCCGTCCCGCTGGTTGAATCCTTTCATTCCATACTCCGCAATCTTAGGTTTTTTCGGCAATCAAGCAAGCTATCGGCGCCTGTAACTCAACATACGAGGTCGCTTCTTGATGCGTCAAGCAGGGAAAGGATTAGGCGCTTCGGATCGCCAGTTGCCCGGCGGCACAGGATGGCCAAGCGGTGTATTGGCTCGACAATTCAGGTGACGAACTGAAGGCGGATTTGCTCGACGATTTTGAAGAGGATCTTCCGCCAGCGCGGTCACCAGATGATGCCGAGCATTCTCTTCTAGTTAGCAAACGGCCAGGAGCTCCGGCTCTACGACCGCGACGAGCTCGCTGTCGTGCGCAGGCTGCCTTTGCCTTTCGAGGATGCGCTCGTGGGTGTGAGTTGTGAGTCTTGTCTGAGAGTCGGATGCGGGAGATCTGCATGTCCGGTTCGATGAGCGGGATGTGGAAACGGACTATGGTGAGGTTACTTGGGCACCGCCGGACGAAAGGGGTAGAAACAGACAACCAAACCTACGGTCACCGCGCTATATTTCGCCTCTACCCCGAAGCGGACATTTCTTCGTCTCACCAAGCATGCGATTGGCGGAGTGCGAATCGACTCATCGGCCCTACACGCCAAGCCCTCGTTGAGGCAGCGCATGTAACAACGCTCAGCCCATGAGCGGATCGTGCTGCCGACAGCAAGAACGATCAGTGACTGTGCTGGACCCGAGTAGGCAACATCTTTCCCCATTCCACGCACACCGCGGCGCAGTTCGGCTCGCTGAGCGAGATCGGCGCGGCGTGGTGTTCTTTCAAATCCATCGAATGGGAAATGGCAGTGAAGTTGGTACTACTGATCGGATTCATGGTGGTGAATGGCTTGACCCACGTCCATGCCCAAGCCAGGCAAGAGGCGCCAGGCGCGGATCTGATCGTGCACAACGCCAAGATCTTCACCGGCAATCCCGCACAACCCGCGGCGTCCGCCCTGGCCGTCAAGAACGGTCGCATCTACTCGGTCGGCACGGATGCCGAGGTGCTGGGTTTGAAGAACGCCAACACCCGGGTCATCGATTCCCGCGGTCGACGGCTCATTCCGGGCATCATCGATGCGCACACCCATGTGCTAAACGAGGGCGGATACAACTACACCTTGCGATGGGACGGAGTGCCAACGCTGCGTCGGGCCTTGGCGATGCTGAGTGAGCAAGCCAAACGAACACCGCACGGTCACTGGGTGAAGGTGATTGGCGGCTGGTCTCCCTACCAGTTCGAGGAGAACCGCTTCCCCACCATGGACGAACTCCGCCGGGCAGTGCCCGATCGCCCGCTCTTCGTGCAGTACGCCTACAACCGCGCCTTCATGAACCAGCAGGCGATGGATGCCCTCGGCGTGGGCACCGATAAGTTTCCGCAGTTGCCGGGCACGGAGTTCGAGAAGGACGAGCAGGGCAGGTACACCGGTGTGGTCCATGGCTACACGTTCATGTTCATCGTCATCGAGACCATGGTCCCCCAGCTCTCCTTCGATGAGGAGGTGAGCTCGATGGTCCAGACGATCCACAGTCTCAACCGCTTCGGCGTCACGTCCATCGTCGATGCGGGCACGGGCTTCCGCGGGTATCCCAAGGCCCAGGCCACCGTCGACGTCCTCGCCCGCGACAACCGCCTCAACATCCGCATGCCCTTCGTGGACATCCAGTTCGGGGACGGCTCCACGAACATGGTGGACGACCAGATCACGGCGATCACGAAGACGGCGCCAATCAGTCCCGGGCACAACCTGCACCCACACCTGGCGCACGGTCACGTCTATCGAGGCGCCGGCGAGTTGCTGTCGGCGGAGGTTCACGATCACGAGAACTTCGACCGTCCAGCAGTCGTCATTGCGCCGGAGAAGATGCGGGAACTGGTGGAGCGGGACGTCTCCAAGCTGGTCCAGCGGCGAATTCCTTTCCGCGAGCACATCAGCTACGACGAGAACATCACGCCTTTCCTCGATGCGCTCGAGAAGTTGAACGAGAAGATGCCGCTCGATGGCCTGCGGTGGAGCATCGAACACGCCGAGACCATCAGTCCCGCGAACATCGCCAGAGTGAAGGCGCTGGGCGGCGGCATCGCCCTGGACACCAAGATGGCGCTACACGCCGACGGCTTCATCAAGACCTACGGCCGCGACCAGGCGTTACTGACCCCGCGCCTGCGCCAACTCGTTGACAGCGGCATCCCCCTGGCGATGACCACCGATGCCTTCCGGGCGGCCTCGTTCAATCCGTGGGTTGGCATCAGCTGGATGGTGTCAGGGAAGTCGGTCTCCGGCTCCGAAGTTTTGGCCAAGGACAACCGGCTATCACGCATCGAAGCCCTGGGATTGTTCACCCGAGGTGCGGCGTGGTTCATGAATGCCGAATCCGAGATGGGCATGATCGCCCCGGGCCATCTCGCCGACTTCGTGCTGCTGGACAAGGATTATTTCGAGGTGGCGGAATCCCAGATCAAATCCATTGCCTCGGTCTTGACCGTCATGGATGGCCGGGTGGTGTTTGGCGCGCAGGACTACCAGTCGCTGTCGCCGGCCTTGCCCGAGATCCTGCCCACCTGGTCACCGATCAAACACTTCGGCGGCTATCACCAAACTCGGTGAGGCGGGGTGAGCGTGCGCGTCAGCGGGCAGAGTAGGTCACTGCCTCGAGTTTGTTTCCGTCTGGATCGCGGACAAAGGCGCCGTAGTAGTTTGCGTCGTAGTCAGGGCGCAGGCCTGGCTTACCCTCACTTGTTCCACCGTGTGCCAGGGCAACTGCGTAGAAACGATCGACCATGTCGCGATTCTCGACTCCAAAGGCGATGTGGCTTCCGTTTCCAACGGAGGCTGGCTTCCCGTCAATCGGCACCTGCATGCTGAAGTGAAAAGTTCCGCAACTGTAACCCACACCCTCTGCCGCCGCTGACAGCGGCAAGATGCCGACAGTCGGCAGCACTGCGTCGTAGAAGCGCTTGGAGCGCTCCACGTCGTTGGTTCCAACAGAGACGTGGTGGATCATAGCGTCCTCGACTAACCGTGACCCATTGTAGCAAGGATCGAACTGAGCATTGGGTTTCGAGGATCTTGTTGAGAGATCCGATGGTTTGAAGCGAACAAATCGCTCCAGAAGATCGGCAACAGCGTTCCGTTTAAAAGCATGCGCAGCTGCGCGTTCCGAATATCCGGGGTTGCTTTTCACGTCGGCACGCTCGATCTGAGCGGCGCCGTCGTGCAGACTATCGAACTCGAGCCCCGGGTAAGCCCGGGGGCCTGTGGCACCGGCTTGCGAAACTCTAAAGCTCGACGGCTATGCAACTGTTCAGCTGCACCACGGACGATAACCGACTCACGGCCGGCCGGCCGGCAACTCCTGCATGAAATTCCTGCCACTCATCTGGTCCGGGATCTGGCGCAAACCCGGCCGAACCGTCCTGACCATCCTGCAGGTGGTCGTGGCCTTTGCCCTGTTCGGGGTCTTGCAGGGAATGAAAACGGGCGTGTCCGAGGCGGTCGCCAGGGCGCGGGGCGATGTGCTGTTCGTGGCTCCAGCCGCTTTCGGCGGAGCACCTCTGCGCCGGGCTGATGTCGAGCGGCTCAAGTCGATTCCCGGCGTGAAGACCGTTGCGTTCGCCGACGGATTGCTCGGGACATATCAGAAGCCCACGCAGCCGGTGTACGTGCTGGCGGTCGAAAGCAGTGATGTGTGGTTGACGCTCATTCCGGAGGTCTTCTACATCGGCCCAAAGGATCTCGAAGCTCTTCGCGCAACGCGGACCGGCGTGCTGATCAACGCCGATATTGCCAAAAAATATGGATGGCGCGTCGGCGACCGCATCCCCCTCACGTCGACTACTCTGCAGACGGATGGATCCAACAGCTGGGTCTTCGACATTGTGGGAATGTTCAGTGCTCGCGAGCTCAGCCAGGGCGGTTACATCGTCGGGAACTATGAGTACCTGGATGAAGCGCGAGCGCTCAACAAGGGAACCGTGCGCAACTTCTACGCCGTCGCCGCCGATCCGAAGCAGGCGGCGATAGTCACTGAGGCGATCGACAACGCCTTCATGAATTCGCCGCACGAGACCAGAACAGCTTCGTTCAAGGAGCTGGCGCAACAGGAGATGCAGGCGATCGGCGATCTCGATTTTGCGATCCGCTCCATCGTCAGCGCAGGGCTCGTGGCGCTGCTGTTCTCACTGGCCACGATCATGATGCAAACGACTCGCGAGCGAACGCCCGAACTGGCCGTCCTCAAAACGTTGGGCTTCTCGGATCGGACGGTTCTGCTGTTGCTGGTAGGCGAAGCAGTTACGGTCTGCGTTGCCGGAGCAATCATCGGTCTCGGGCTCGCAATGGTCGTATTTCCCTATGCCGCGAAGTTCGTGCCTGGGCTTTCGATGCCGATGGTCGTGGTTGTGGTCGGTGTACTGGGAGCAGTAGTAGTCGCATTGCTGAGTGCTTCGGTGTCTGCGTTCCAGGCATCGAAATTAAGAATCGTCGATGCACTAGCTGGCCGATAGCTCCCATGAAGTTCACCAGACAGTTTTCGGCACTCCTGCGCATGAACTTGGCCGCCGTCCCGCAACGCCTCGGGTTGGTGCTCACCATTGTGATTGGCGTTGCATGTGCCGTTGGAGTCCTGGTGTCGATGTTGGCGATGGGGGTCGGGGCCAGGCAGGAGGCGATGGGAAATGTGCGATCCGATCGGATCATTCTCACGAGCATCGGCGCCCCAAATGCACTCCAGAGCAGCATAGGAAAGGACCTCCTGCCATTGATCTATGATCTGCCGGGCATACGTCGAAATGCAGCCGGCAGGCCGATGGCGGCTGCACAGGCGCTATTGTTTACGCAGGCGCGCAAGAAAGAGACTGGCAGCCCGATGGGCTTTGCACTCACCGGCGTGACTGCCGGACATGCCGATGTACGACCGGAGTTGCAGCTGACCGCTGGCCGCATGTTTCAGTCAGGTCTTCACGAGCTCATTGCCAGCAACAAATGCGCTCGTCAGCTCTCGAACTTCGCGGTGGGCGACAAGCGAGTAATGCGTGGCACTGAGTGGCTGGTAGTAGGGAACTTCGATCTTGGTAGCGGCGAGGGCGCGTGTGTCGTCATTGCCGATGCGGAAACTCTCCTGTCGGCATTTCGGATAGCCGCTTACAACCAGGTCATTGTGTTACTGCAGTCTCCCGAAGCACTCAGCCAACTCACCGACGCTCTCAAGGAAAATCCGACCCTTCGTGTCGAAGCCAGGCGCGAAGCCGAGGTGGCCGAAGGGAACATGAAACGTTTCAACGGGATGCTCAATTTCGTTGCTTACTTCATCGGCGCCATCATGGCCGTGGCGGCGACCATTGGCGCCGCCAATTCGTTATATGCAATCGTCGATAGCCGCCGCCGTGAGTTGGCGACCTTGTGTGCCCTGGGATTCACGCCAGGGCCAATCATCACATCCATCCTGGCCGAATCCATTCTTCTGGCACTGCCCGGCGCCTGCATCGGAGTGGGGCTTGCCTGGTTGCTCTTTAACGGCTTCACCGCCAGTCCATTTGGCTTCAGCTTTCAACTCGCGGTCACAGCGCCGATCGCCGGGCTCGGTATCGCATGGGCACTCGGCATGGGGCTCGTTGGAGGTCTGCTGCCCGCGTTGAAGGCGGCTCGCATGCCGGTGACAACGGCGTTGCGCGCAAGCTAAGGCAGCGCCGCTTCCTATTCGACCGCAAGGGGAGCCTCGCAGGGGGTGGGCTGCATGCCGGATAGAAACGGATCGTTGAAGTATCCGTAATGCCACGTTACTTGAGCACAGCGCGTAGTGTCGTACTGATGGTAGAACTCTTCGGAGACACCGAATTCTTTGTCGACGCGTGGATCAGGCCAGCCCACGACCAGGTGATGATTCTTTCTATTGCGCCTGCTAGTCGTGATGTAGCGATCTTGTATCTGAACGATATGCTGGACTGCAGGCATCGTCTCTTCGTGGCGATTGGCCCAGCAGGTGGCGCCGAATACGAGGCCGGCAACGCCGGGGATACCCACGGCCACGATCTCGAAAAGCAGCAGGTGTCCCCGTGAGGACTTTCTCATGAGCGCGACGAACGCAGGGATCGCAACTGCGACAACAGCGAGCGTTATCCAGAGAGTCCAAAGGCCGGTGTTGATGAAGGCTATTACAACGCCAGCAAGTTTGCGGTCGAAGGCTTGTCTGAGGCGCTGGACCAGGAGGTCGCCCCGCTCGGGCTGCGCGTTATCATCGTCGAACCCGGCCCGTTTCGGACTGCGTTCCTCGGTCGTTCGATCACCGTGGCCAGGCGCCAGATCAGCGACTATGGTCAAACTGCAGGCCAGCGCCGCGTGTATCGCGCGAGCAACGACGGCAAACAGGCGGGGGATCCGTCCAAGGCAATTGCCGGGATCCTGAAAGCGGTCGATAACGAGAACCCACCATTGCATCTGCCCTTGGGGGCGGCCGCCCATGCCATGGCCGATCGCAAGCTGGCAGCGTTCCGCAAAGACATTGACGCATGGCGCGAGGTTGCCATCGCCACCGATTTCGATTGAGGGGCAGCGGTCAAGCATTGATCGCAGCAGGTATCATTCGATAGCCAATACGTACTTCGCTATGTCTCCGACTCGGGCAAGAACCTCTGGGCGCATCCGTGAGTGATGGTCCACAGACGCTTTCGCCAGACGCGGGATGAAATGACCTTGGAGGGAACGCCGGCGCCGGTCTGAGCGATTCGCAGTGTGGCCGTGCCACGCTGATCCATTGTAGATGATGATAGAGCCGGCTGGACCACATGCCAGCGCCTGCCTCTCGTGAACGTAGTTTCGATCAGCTATCGCCGGGCTCGGCTCGCCAGGCTGCAAATGAGACCCGGGCACAAAACGCGTGGCGCCATTCTCGGCATCGAACGCGTCGATCATCATGATAAAGCCGACAATGGGCCAGCCGTCGGCTTGATGTTTGACGTCAACGTGAAGTGATTCCGATGCGGCGCCCGGCTCTAAAGTCCTCGCACGTGTGCCGCTCAGCTTGAACGGCCCGCCGATGATCAAACAGCAGGCAGCCAATAGAGGCGGGTAAACATAGATGCTGTCGAACTCTGGCCCACGAGTTACAAAGTCCGTGACCCGGGTCGAGGACGAGATGCGTACGTCCGTAGCATCTGCTGCCGCTACAGCGCGATCGTAGGCGTCCTGCAATCGTGGGACGTCGCGCAGTACGATCGGCCCGCGTATCACGACAAAGCCGACCTCGAGCAGTTGCCGAGCAGCGTCAGGCGGCAGATGCGATGACGCTGCTATAGCCCTGTAATGTGCATCGACTAGTGCCATAACTGGTGTTGAAGCCTGGATATGAATATTAGGTCGTGATGGACGGCGCGGCTACAACCCGAAGCGGGAGCTCATGTTGCGTGCCGGGTGCCTGCCAAGCTAACTTCAGCAGATGGCGAAACGCCGATAGACCAAGAGCCGTGCACGTGGGCGTGTTTTGGATTGTTGAAAATAACAAACTGTCCACTCGTGGGCATGCAAAGATTTGACGCGAAGGCCTGCCGAATTGAGAACATTCCCCACGTTCCGATGTACGCTTGAATCGATATGCGCAGTAGCCATTGTCGTAATAGGCGGCCCACGAGTGGCGGCAGGTGAGGCGAGGGCGATTACGTCAGAGTCCGTGAGGCCGGCTCCGTCGCCGCCACAAGCGGACGAGCGGAAAGATAAAATATATTTCAGCCGGCTGGGTCCTTCCCGGTCCGAGCTGTTCATCGCGAACCTCGACGGCACTCACGAGCGCCAGCTCTTGTCGAGCTCTTCGGTCGATTACAACGCTTCGTTCTCCAAGGATGGTCAATGGGTGATCTTCACCTCTGAACGCGCGGGGTCCGCCGATATTTATCGGGTCCGGGTAGACGGCTCGGGTCTCGAGCGACTGACTGACAGCCCGTGGTTTGACGATCAAGCGGCGCTCTCACCCGACGGTAGAAGCGTCGCATTTGTATCCACACGAGAGCGCGGCACGGCTGATATCTGGCTCCTCGACCTTCGCACCCGTGAATCTCGTAACCTGACACGGGGCCTTGGTGGAAACTTCCGCCCCAGCTGGTCGCCTGACGGCAAGACAATTGCGTTCACATCAGACCGAGGTCAGCTACACCGCCGCAACGATCCCATTTGGGAGTTGATGCACTTCACGGCTCTGTACACGATGGACGCAAACGGCCTCGGCCTCCGTCGTCTAACGCCGGTGGATGAAGTCGCGGAAGGGCCGAAATGGTCGGG
>Ga0182736_1003046_pt1 | contig 11674 bp, 8 predicted proteins | sample eDN5th30CKraftBY_FD_128882 | JGI IMG/M metagenome (GOLD analysis project Ga0182736, IMG submission 128882) | Enriched backyard soil microbial communities from Emeryville, California, USA - eDNA 5th pass 30_C Kraft BY (version 2) (version 2) | ecosystem: Environmental > Terrestrial > Soil >...
GCCGGGCGACGGCTTCAGGATCACCTGGAACTGGTAATAGTGCTGCAGGCGGTTGGGGTTCTCGCCGTAGCGGCCGTCCTTCGGGCGGCGCGACGGCTGCACGTAGGCGGCCTTCCAGGGCCGGGGTCCGAGCGAGCGCAGCGTCGTCGCCGGATGGAAGGTGCCGGCGCCGACCTCCATGTCGTAGGGCTGCAGCACGGCACAGCCGCGTTCCGCCCAGAAGCGCTGCAGCGTCAGGATCAGCCCCTGGAACGAGCGGGCGGGGTTCATCGGATCGACCGTTGCGGCGACGGGCGTCTCGGATGCGTGCGCGGCGGCGGCCATGCGGGGTCTCCCGGCGGGGCGCCGGGACGCTCCCGGCGAGGGAAGCCGCCCCCGGCGAAGGGTCGCGACAGTTATGCGGCCCGGCGGCGAGGGTCAAGGCGGCCGAACCCTGATCGCATGAGTTGTGAAACCCGATTCACCGGGTTGCCGTGCCGGCGTCCGGCGCTCTAGATGTCGAGTTGACACTGGCCCGCCAGTAAAGGGCGACCGCTTTCAACGCGTCGAGAGCGCCCCCTTTCAACTCGGCCAGTCGTCATCGAAGGCACGCTCGACGCGAGGGGAAGAGAATGCAGTACCGGTCCGGATCGGTCTACGCGATGCTGGCGGCGTTGGCACTGTCGTCGGTGTCCGCGGCAGGAATCACGTCGGCACAGGCGCAGGAAAAGTATCCTGCGATGACCATCAAGATCTACAACAACGCGAAGAAGCACAACATCTATCCGGTGCTTTCGACCGGCGCCGCCGTCACCGGCAAGTGGCTGCAGGCGATGATGCAGGTGCCGCGCAATCAGCTCGACAACCGGACCTACGAGAAGTCTGGCCAGTTTCGCCTCTATCTGAACCCGACGGGCCGGGGCATCCCGCCGGGCGGCATGATGGAGGTGCAGCTGCCGCTCGCCACCCGCCTCACCCAGGCGACCAACGGCCTGCAGCCGAACCAGTTCGCCGACTGGTGGGGGGGCGGCCGCATCGAGATCTTCGCCGCGCCGGCGTCCGACAAGGCACCGCCGCCCGAGCTCACCGCACTCGTCGCCCGCAACAATCCGAAGGGGCCGCAGATGCGCGTCACGCCGTTCGCCGGCGCCGACGTGCCGGTCTGCGTGTCGGGTTGTGGCAAGGCGAACTTCGTGCCGCCGATCTATCACGACGTCGCCGGCCTGAAGCACAATCTGCCGCTGCAGCTCACCGAATATACGCTCGGCGCCATCATCGACAGCAAGAAGAACGACTTCCTGCTGATCAACCCGAACAACGTCGACTATGACGTCTCCTATGTCGACACCGCCTTCATGCCGGTGGCGATGGAGCCGTTCGACAACGATCAGGTCGGCTATGTCGGCATGATCACGCCGGTCGAGGACTTCAACAAGGCGGTGGACAAGTTCCTCGCCAACCCGAAATACAACGGCTGGCCGCTGTTCGTGTCCGACTCCGGCAACGTCATCCGGAAGCTGCCGTCGCCGCTCAACGTCTTCGGCCGCAACCTGACGCAGCCGCAGACCGACTTGACCCGGATCCCGTCGAACCGGGTCGCGAAGGGCCTGCTCTGGGAGGCGATGCAGAACATGGTCGACGACTATGTCGGCTGTGTCGACAAAAACGAGAAGAGCGACCGCTGCGACGAGATCCGCACCGTCGAGACGATGTTCGGAGCGAACATCCAGAACTACAACAAGAACTTCAACGAGTGGAAGTGCGACCCGGCGCACCGCGTCTCGCGCACGACGATGACGATGGTCGGCCACATCTACGGCTGGGCGCCGTTCAACGACGGCTGCGGCAACGCCGAGCTCAACCTGCTCGAGAAGACGCCGGGCTACAGCGCCAACCAGAGCGCGAAGTATCGCGAGGTCAAGCAGATCTTCGACGATCTGCAGGCCGAGAAGGACGGGCGGTTCGACCCGTATGCGATGCTGATCCACAGCGACGACTATATCGGCGCGAAGAACGTCTACGCCTATTCGGTCGACGACGCGCTCGGCAACATGCAGGTGGAGGGCAGCGGCCTGATCATCGCGGTCGGCGGCAACAGGGGCCTGCCGAACGGCGATCCCGCCACGCCGCCGATCCACGTGGCGCTCGGCAGCAGCGACAAAGACAAGGTCAAATACACCTACTACCGGATCTGCAATGCCGGCAAGAATCGTCCGGTCAACCCCGACTACACCGCCTTCGAGGTCTCGATCAGCAAGATCAAGAACTGCCTGTTGACGCTGTGGGACGACAACAAGCGCGTCTACCAGTTCAAGATCACCCAGCAGCCGCCGTTCCCGGAGATCCCGAAATGGGACCCGAAGACCGCGAAGATGGTCGACTGCAGCCCGACCAAGGACGATGCCGCCCGCCAGAACTGCGAGCGCAACGCCTTCGGCTACACGCTGATCGACGGCCGCGAGGAGGTCTACACGGTGTCCTATCCGGCACCGGTGCAGCCGGCTGATCCGAAGATCGACTTCGGCATCGGCTTCGACCAGAAGGACGCGGTGAAGTACACCCGCATCGGCATCTGCTCGGCCACTCCGAACGAGACCTTCACGGCCAAGTCGGCGGCCTTCTCCATCGGCCCGAACAAGCTGAAGGACTGCGTGATCTCGCTGCGCGACAGCATGAATCGCGACTACCAGTTCCAGGTGAGGACGAACAAGCTGCCGTTCCCGGCGCAGGCGACCAACGACGTCATCGACTGCTCCGGCAACACCACCCCGACGGCGAAGAGCAAGTGCGCCGCGGCGATCGGCTACTCGGTCGGCAAGGGCGATCAGCTCGAGAACAAGGTGATCTTCCCGGCTCCCGACCAGTCGTAGGGTCGGCCTCCGAAAGGCGGGGGCTTCCCGCCCCCATCAGCCCGCCCGGCAGCCCGCCGGGCGGGCTTTTCCGTTCCCCCCTCCCGCCGCATCGCCGGCAACGCTCGGTCTCCCGTCGCCTTTCCGCGCGCGGACGCCGTGGCGTGGCGCGCCGCGCGCGGCGGAGTCCTGCGGAGCGTTGGGAACGGCCACGACGGAGGGCGCGCGAGCGCCCGGGTCATTCGGCCAGCAGCACCGTCCGGCATTCCGCCGGCAGCCCCGACAGCGGCATCGGCGGCTTCGGCTTGGCGGGCTTCGGCGGCGTCGCCGGCTGCGGCCGCGGGCGGACCCTGGCCAGCCACTCCTTCACCTCGGCGCCGCAGCCGTCGCCGCTCGCCGGCGGGTCCTGCGGCCGGCAGGTGCCGCTGCCCGCCGGGCAGACGAGGCGGACGTGGAAGTGGTAGTGGTGGCCCCAGTAGGGCCTGACCTTCGACAGCCAGGCCCGGTCGCTGCCGGCGCCGGAGCAGAGCGCCTGCTTGATCGCCGGGTGGACGAAGATCCGCTCGACCTCGCGGTCCTCGGCGGCGCGGCGGATCAGCCGGGCGTGCGCCGTCGTCCACAGCCGCGGATCGACCTCGACGCCGTTCTCCTTCAGCATCGAGGTGGCGCTGATGTCCTCGCGCTCCTGCCGGGTCAGCGTCCGGTTCGGCATCGGCGTCAGCCAGATGTCGGCATCGAGGCCGACCTGGTGGCTCGCGTGGCCGCTCAGCATCGGCCCGCCGCGCGGCTGTGCGAGGTCGCCGACGAGGAGGCCGCGCCAGCCGAGCGACGGCGCCGCGGCGGCGAGCCGCTCCATGTAGGCGATCAGCGCCGGGTGGCCCCAGTTGCGGTTGCGCGACAGCCGCATCACCTGCCAGGTCTTGCCGTCGACCGCCAGCGCCCGGCCGCCGGCGAGGCAGCCGCGCGAATAGAAGCCGATGGCGCGGGCGGCGAGCGGTGCCGGCGTGCCGACGTTGCCGAACAGTTCCTTCGCCGGCGCGCTCGCGGTGACCGGGATCCTGAACACCGGGCGACCGGTGGCGGGTGGGGCCACGGCGGTGGCGGTGGCCGGCGGCTGGACCGCCGGCGGCACGGCGGCAGACGGTGCGGCCGCAGCGGGCGGCGGCGCGCCGATCGAGGCCGGCGGCGGCCGCACGGGGGGCAGCGGCGTGGCGGCGCCGGCCGGCAGCGCGGTGGCGAGGAGCGCCAGCGCGGAGGCCGCGGAAAGTGCCCGAATCAGGGTCCGTCCCATGGCCCGTACGGTCCCGGCATCCGCCGGCGCCGTCAAGCGGCAGCCTCGGCCGCCGGTGCCGGGCGGCCACCGTCAGACATCGAAGAACACGGTCTCCCGGTCGCCCTGCAGGTGGATATCGAAGCGGTAGACGCGGCCGTCCGGGCCGTCGCCGCCGGCCTGCGCGACGAGCGTCGCGCGGCGATCGCCGGGCACGAGGGCGAGAACCGCGTCGTCGTCGTTGGCCGCCGGCTCGTCGGAGAAATAGAGCCGCGTCGCCAGCCGCTTCAGCAGCCCCCTGCCGAGCACCGAGACCATGATGTGCGGCGCCTGCAGGCTGTTGCCGCGCCCCGGCACCCGGCCCGGCTTGACGGAGACGAAGCGGAACGAGCCGTCCTTCGCCGTCGGCGTCCGCCCGGCGCCGCGGAAGCCGGGGGTGAGCGGCTTCTCCTGGACGTCCTCGGGATGGGCGTAGCGGCCGGCCGCGTTCGCCTGCCAGATCTCGATCAGCGCGTCCGGCACCGGCGCGCCGGCGCCGTCGAAGACCCGCCCCTCGATGGCGATGCGGTCGCCCGGCACGTCGGGGCCGGCGACCACCTCGCCGTGCTCCCACGGCAGCGCGTCGTGGAAGAACGGGCCGACCGTCTGCGACGGCGTGACGGTGCGGGCCATCAGCGGGGGTCCTCCATCGGCGTCGCCGCGCGGCCGCGCAGCACGATGTCGAAGGCGTAGCCGGTCGCCCACTCGGATTCCGTGAGGTCGATGTCGAAGCGCGAGATCATCCGCTGCCGCGCCGCCTCGTCGGTGACCGACTGGAAGATCGGATCGTAGGGGAACAGCGGATCGCCCGGGAAATACATCTGCGTCACCAGCCGCGTCAGGAACGACGGGCCGAACAGCGAGAAGTGGATGTGCGCCGGCCGCCAGGCGTTGTGGTGGTTGCGCCACGGATACGGGCCCGGCTTGATCGAGACGAACCGGTAGCGCCCCTCGGCGTCGGTGACGACGCGGCCGGCGCCCGAAAAGTTCGGGTCGAGCGGCGCCGGGTGCTGGTCCAGAACGTGGGTGTAGCGGCCGGCCGCATTCGCCTGCCAGACCTCGACGAGCGTGTCCGGCACCGGCCGGCCATCCTCGTCGAGCACCCGGCCGGCGACGATGATGCGCTCGCCGAGCGCCTCGCCGGCGTGCTGGCGGGTGAGGTCGTTGTCGAGCGGCCGGATCATCTCGTGGCCGTAGACCGGCCCGGTGATCTCCGACAGCGTCTGCGGGATCGGCACCAGCGGCCGCTGCGGCGCGCGCAGGGCGGTCGACTTGTAGCCGGCATAGTCGAAGCGCGGGTCGTCCTCGCTTGCCGGCCGGTAGGGCTGCGGGGTGGTCATCGGCGTCTCCTCGACGGACGGGCGCCGCCCCGGCCGTGCCTCTGCGGGCCGCACCGGGACGCCGCGGGACTGGTCGGGGAAATCTCACGCGGCAGGGCGGGACTGCAAGCCATGCCGCCGACTTTCGCCCGTCGGCGCCTATTTGTGGTGCTTGCCGTGGTCGTCGTGGCTGCAGTCGCAGAAGTCGCCCGAGGGCAGCGCATCGAGCTGGTCGACGAGGTCGCGCTTCGCGTCGACCGTGTCGAAGGGGCGGCGGCGGTCGAGCTCGACGTGCCAGCCATAGAGCGGGAAGGACACCGGCCCGATCACCGAGCGGATCGAGCCGTCCCACGGCCGCGGGCCTTCCATCCTGCCGCTCGCCCGCACCACCAGATAGGTGCCCGGCTGCACGAGACCGGTGCAGTTGCCGCCGTCGACGCAGACGTCGGAGGCGCCCTCCTCGAGAATGACGATCGCCATCCCCGGCCGCACGAACAGGTCGACGATGGTGCCGCGCACGCCGATCGTCGCCACCGGGGTGCGGATCTTGTAGGATTCCGACTGCGACGAGCCGGAGACGAACCGCAGCGCGCCGCGTGTCGCCTGCACCGCGAACTCGCTCGCCCGGCGGTTGCCGTCGAAGACGAAGCGGTCGAGCACGACGTCGGAGGCCGGTCCGATGCTGAGGCTCGTCTGGTCGAGGAAGAGCAGCTGCGCGTTCGACGCGTCCGCCGTGCGGATCGTCTCGTCCTGGAAGATCGGGTTGCCGACGCCGAGGCTGCGCGGGGTACCGCCGGCACTGCCGGTGACGTCGCGCACCACCACCGCGGCGATGCCGATGCTCTCCGCCGCCGCGCCCGCGACCGCCGCCATGGCGAAGATGACCGCCAGCACCGCCGCCCGGACGATACCGCGGCCGGAAGCAAAGGCCCGCACGGACAGGCAAGGGAAGCTGCGCATGGGTGCCGTCCCGTCGTCGTCGGCCGCCAGGCAGCCGGAAAGCGCCGATCGGAAATAGATCACCGATCCGCGCGCCTGACGCAATGGCTGGCGCGCGGATCGGGGCCACCACCTTCGTTTCGCCCGACCCCTGCAGAAGAGCGATCCGAACTGTGACGAAAACACCATCATCGATTGCTTCCACGCCGGATGTGACGCGCATCACGGTTTCGTCGAATTGACGCGGCCGCTCCGATCGAACACCGTGCATCGACAACGGCATCGGCGGCAGGGCGGCAACCTCATGGTGGACCACGGCGGCAGGCGGTGTGCCGCCGCGACCTTTCTGGTCGCGGTCGCGGCGGCGTGGCCGGCGCTGTTCGCCGTCGCCGCCACCCCGGCCGCCGCCGCCGACGAGGTCGAGGCCGTCTACGAGCGCATTCTCGCCAACCCGCGCGACATCGAGGCGAACCTCGCCTATGCCCGCGCCGTCGAGGCGCGCGGCGAGTTCCGCAAGGCGCTCACCACCTACGAACGCGTGCTGCAGCTCGAGCCGGGCCAGCCGGAGGCGTCCGCAGGGCTCTGGCGCGTCCGCCGCCTGCTCGAGCCCGCCTCGACGACGGTCGTGCTGGAGGCCGGCGCCGGCTACGAAAGCAACCCGACCGAACAGTCGCAGCCGCGCTTCTACGAGGACAGCGCGTCGCTGTTCGCCGCCGCCCGGCTGCGCGACGAGCGGCGGCTCGGCCAGTATCGCTGGCGCAGCGAGCTCGCGGGCTATGGCGTCTGGTATCCCGACGCCGACACCATCAACAATGCCGGCCTCGACGCGAGCGTCGGCCCGCTGCTGCCGCTCGGCGACAGCGGCTACACCTTCCGCCCCGCCGTCGTCGGTGCCGTCGAGTGGCTCGACCAGAGCTTCCTCTATGGCGAGGCCGGCGCCAGCCTGACCTTCGAGGGCCGCTTCGCCGGCGCCATGCAGGCGATCGAGCTGCGCGGCGTCTGGCGCGGCTACGGCGACCGCTGGGCCTCCGACAGCGGCCCGGTCGTCGATCTCGCCGGCCATTTCGCCGTCGCCGGCCTGATCACCGAACAGGACACGCTGGCGATCCGGCCACGGCTGCGCTGGAGCGGCGTCGACGGCACGTCGCTCGCCGTCGTGCCGACGCAGTTCGAGCCCGGCAACTACATCGAGCTCGGCGCCCGCCTCGACTACAACATGCGCCTTCTCGACTGGCTGGTCGCCGGCACCCACGTCGGCCTCTACGAGCGCTGGTTCTCGGCCGCTGCGGCGCCCGGCCGCTCCGACCGCGTCGACACCTATTTCGCCCCCGGCGCCTCGCTCACCTTCACCAACGTGCTGACCCACGCCACCGACTTCAAGATCGACTACACCTACCAACGGCAGCTCTCGAACGCCCCCGGGCGCACCTTCTCGAACAACGTCGTCACCGGCCGCGTCATCGCCCGGTTCTGACGCCCACTCGGTCCCGCCGCGGTGCTTCGCCATCGGATCCGCCTGCGCACCGCGATCGCCGTCGCGCTCACCGCCGGCCTGATCGCCGCCGGCGGCACGGTCCTCCGGCTCGCCGACCCGCTGCCGCTCACCGGCCTGCGCAACCTCGTCTTCGACCAGTTCCAGCGGATCCGCCCGCGCGTCTACGACGCCGACCTGCCGGTGCGCATCGTCGACATCGACGACACCTCGCTCGCCCGCCACGGCCAGTGGCCGTGGCCGCGCGACCGGCTCGCCGAGCTCGTCGACGCCACCGCGGCGGCGGGCGCCGCGGCGGTCGTCCTCGACCTCGTCATCGCCGAGCCGGACCGCTCGTCGCCCGAGCAGATCGTCGCGACGCTGCCGGACACGCCGGCGCGGCGGGCGCTCGAGCGCGCCATCGAGCTCGGCCGGCCGAACGACGCCGTGCTCGCCGAGGCACTCGCGGCGGCGAACTCCGTCACCGGCGTGATCCTCGTGCATGGCGACGGCCCGGCGGTGGCGGCGAAGTCCGGCTTCGCCGTCTCCGGCGACGATCCGCGCCCGGTGCTGCCGACGTTCTCGGCGGTGGTGGCGCCGCTGCCGATCCTGCGCGAGGCCTCGCACGGCCTCGGCTCGACCAACTGGCTGCCCGACATCGACCAGGTGGTGCGCACGGTGCCGCTCGTCTTCGTCGTCGGCGAGACCTACTTCCCGAGCCTCGCCGCCGAGGCGCTGCGCGTCGCCCAGGGCGCCACGACGATGCTGCTGCGCGCCTCCAACGCCTCCGGCGAGACCGCCTGGGGCGCCTTCACCGGCCTCAATGCGGTCCGCATCGGCGACGTCACCGTGCCGACGGAAGCGAACGGCGAGATGCGCATCCACTTCACCCCTTCGACGCCGGAGCGCTACGTGCCGGCCTGGCAGGTGCTCGACGGCAGCGCGCCGGCCGGCGTCCTCGACGGCCGCATCGTTCTCGTCGGCACCAGCGCGCCGGGCCTGTTCGACCTGCGGGCGACGCCGCTGGAATCCGCCGTGCCCGGGGTGGAGGTGCACGCCCAGGCGCTCGAGCAGATGCTCGCCGGCGGCGCCCTGACGCGGCCCGACTGGGCCACCGGCGCCGAGATCCTCGCCTTCCTCGTCGCCACCCTGATCGTCGCGCTCGCCGCCACCGAGCTCGCCTCGGTGCGCGTCGCGCTCGCCACCGGCACGCTGGTGCTCGCCGCTCTCGCCGCGACGAGCTGGCTCGCCTTCGCGCGCTGGCAGATGCTGCTCGACGCGTCGTTTCCGGTGGTCGGCGCCGGCCTCGCGCTCGCCGCCTCGATCGGCCTCGTGTCGCTGCGCGAGGAGGTCGAGCGGCGGCGCATCCGCAACGCCTTCGGGCGCTATCTCGCGCCGGCCTTCGTCGACGAGCTGTCGCGCCACCCGGAGCGGCTGAAGCTCGGCGGCGAGATCCGGCCGATGACCATCCTGTTCTGCGACATGCGCTCGTTCACGACGATCTCGGAAGGCATGGACGCGCACACCCTGACGCGCTTCATGAACGCCTTCCTGACGCCGCTCACCGACGTCATCCTCGAGCGCCGCGGCACCATCGACAAGTACATGGGCGACGCCATCATGGCGTTCTGGAACGCCCCGCTCGACGATCCCGACCATGCCGCCAACGCCTGCGACTCGGCGCTGGCGATGCTCGCGGCGATCGACCGCTTCAACCTCGACCGCCGGGCCGGCCGCGTGCCCGGGCCGGATCGCGACGTCGCCATCGGCATCGGCCTCAACGGCGGCGACTGCTGCGTCGGCAACCTCGGCTCCGAGCGCCGCTTCGACTATTCGGTGATCGGCGACAGCGTCAACGTCGCCTCGCGCCTCGAGGGCCAGACCAAGGCCTACGGCGTGCCGGTGCTGGTCGGCGAGAGCGTCGCCACCGCCGCCCCCGACCATGCGTTCCTCGAGGTCGACCGCGTCCGCGTGAAGGGCAAGACGGCGGCGGTGCGTCTCTACGCGCTGTGGGGCGACGCCGCGACGCTCGCCGACCCGGCCTTCCTGGCGCTCCGGGCGACGCTCGACGCGATGCTCGCGGCCTATGCGGCGGGCGACCTCGCCGCCGCCTCCGACCGCCTCGACGACGCCGAGGCGATGGCCGCCGGCCGGCTCGCCGCCGTCGCCGCGATCTACCGCGAGCGCATCGCCGGCTTGATCGGTCGACCGCTCCCCGCGGACTGGGACGGCAGCCACGACCTGTTGACGAAGTAACCGCGGCGACACGGCTTTCCGGGACCGCCGGCACCGGCCGGCCCGGCCGCCCTTCTTCAGACGGCGGCGCTCATCCCCCGGCCGGGGGACTCACCTGCCCTTCTTCAGGAAGTCGAGGATGGCGGAGCTCGGATTGCCGTCGGCCGGCAGGCCCTTGGCGGCCTGGTAGGCGCGGATCGCCTCGCGGGTGTCCGGCCCGGCGCGGCCGTCGATGCCGCCGGGGTCGTAGCCGTGCTGCGCCAGCAGCCGCTGCAGTTCCTCGACCTGGGCGCCCGACAGCGGCCGCATGTCGGCCGGCCAGCCCGCCATGAGCGGCGGCGCGCCGACGATGCGGTCGGAGAGGATGCCGACGCCGAGGGCATAGGAGGTGGCGTTGTTGTAGCGCTTGATGACGTTGAAGTTCGGCAGGATCAGGAAGGCCGGACCGCCGGCACCGGCCGGCAGGATCAGCCGCGCCTTGTCGGCCGGTCGCGGAAAGGCGGCGCCGCTCGCCCGGCGGACGCCCATCTTCTGCCAGTCGGCGACGGCGCGCGGCGACTTCTCGTCGACCCGGGCGAAGTTGAAGCCCTTCGGCAGCACCACCTCGTAGCCCCACGTCTCGCCCTTCCGCCAGCCGTTCTTGACGAGCAGGTTGGCGGCGGTGGCGAGGGCGTCGGGGATGTTCTTCCAGATGTCGACCTTGCCGTCGCCGTCGGCGTCGGCGGAAAAGGCGAGGTAGCTCGTCGGGATGAACTGGGTGTGGCCCATGGCGCCGGCCCACGAGCCGGTGAAGCCGCCCGCCGGCACGTCGCCGCGCTGCAGGATCTTCATCGCCGCGATCAGCTGCGAGCGGCCGAACTTGCCGCGCTTCGGATCGCAGCAGGCGAGCGTCGCCAGCGAGCGGATGACGCTCTTCATCACCGCCGGGTTGTCGAGCACCTTGCCGTAGTTCGATTCCATGCCCCAGATCGCCACCAGGATCTGCCGCTGCACGCCCGAGCGCGCCTCGATCCTGTCGAGCCACGGCTTCCAGGCGACCAGCATCTCCTTGCCGGTCTCGATGCGGGCGTCCGAGACGGCGGTGGCGAGATACTCGCCGATCGTCTTGACGAATTCCGGCTGGTAGGCGGCCTTCTCCAGCACCTCCGGGTCGCGCGCGGTGATGCCGGCGAAGGCGCGGTCGAAGGTGGCGCGGGTGATCCCGGCCTTCTTCGCCTGCGGCCAGAAGCCGGTGACGAAGCGCTGGAAGGCGGCGTCGGCGTGCGCCGGCGAGACGCCGCCCGGGCCGGCGATCGACAGCAGCGCCGCGACGATCGCCGCGACGGCGAGGCCGCGCAGGGAGCGGACGGGTGATGGCATGGCGCGCCTCCTTCATCGGTTCCCCGGCGCGTCGCCGAGTCTTCGCCTCCCCCGACGATAGTTTCGCATGGTTAACATCCGGTTTGCGACCACCCGGCGCAACCGGCGTGCGGCAACCCGGCTGGTGATGGCGGCTGCCGGGCGACACATATCCGTGATATGAGGCAGCCTTCGGGGCCGGACGAATCGCAAGACGACAGGCATGACGCATGGA
>Ga0182736_1003047_pt1 | contig 11668 bp, 13 predicted proteins | sample eDN5th30CKraftBY_FD_128882 | JGI IMG/M metagenome (GOLD analysis project Ga0182736, IMG submission 128882) | Enriched backyard soil microbial communities from Emeryville, California, USA - eDNA 5th pass 30_C Kraft BY (version 2) (version 2) | ecosystem: Environmental > Terrestrial > Soil >...
CGCCGCGCCACAAGGCATCGCCGATCCTGGTGCCGTCGCTGTCCAGCCCGACATACCAGGTCAGGGTCGCATCCTTGACCTCGGTGAATGGTTCGATCGTGACATCGACGGACAGCAGATGCGCAATCCACATTTCCATCGCGCGCGCCAGCGCCTCGTGACCGCGTTTGCCGCCCGTCAGATCGAGGGCGACGTGAAACTGGTCGCTGTGCTCAAAATAATGCGCGGCGTTGTCATCGTTCATGACATCGATCTGCGCCTCGTCCGGAATGCCGAGCATCGACACCAGCGGCGACACCTGCGTCGGGCTGTTGCCGGCGATGGTTTCCTCGTCGCCGGCGACCAGCGAGCCCTCATGCAGCGTCATGCGCTGCGGACGGAAGAACAGTTCCGCGGCGCGCAGCACGTAAGGATCGTCGCAATCGTCCAGCGCGCTGCGCAGAATGACGTGAACGAGTTGATTGAGAAACAGATGCGGCACCTTCACGCCGCGGCGGACGATGTCGAGATAGGCCGCTTCCAGCGTGCGATGAGCGGTCAGCAGCGCCCGGAAGGCCAGCATCACTTCCCAGTTCTCGCGTGCGTCGGCATCGGCGATGGCAGCGATTTCGGCCTGCGTCACGGCGCGCCGCGGATCGGCCAGCAGCGCGGCATGCAGCGCACGTTCGGCGTCGCAGGCCTCCGGCGGCGGCGTCAATTCTGGCCGCGCCAGATAGACCTTGAGGAAATCGTCGGTCAGCAGCAGTCCGCCGCCTTCGTCGCGGTCGAGAAGATGATGTCCGCAGGACAGCCAGAAATCATTCACGGCTTGGTCTCCTGGCCGAGCGTGGCGAGATCGATATGGTCTTCCACCGCGTCGTCCTCGCCCTCAACGTCGAGGAAGGCGAAGGCGCGCAGCGGCTTCGGCCCGTTCTTCGGCCGCAGGCTGCGAAACGCCTCGCGGATTTCGCCATTCTCCTGGGTCCGGTGGATCGCGATCAGCGTGTCGATCGGGTGGACGCAAAGCGAGCTGGCGAAGGCGAATTCCTCTTCCGCCGCGGCCTTTGCCTCGACCGGTGACGGCGCGCCGAATGTCGTCACGAGATGTTGCGCGAGTGTGTCGACCGCCGCCAGCCGCTCGGCCTCGCCGGCCTCCACGATCTGCACCAGCGTCGAGAACCCGAGCGACTGAACGCCGAGAAAACCGCTGCGGAAGGCAACGCGCGCTTTGCCTTCGAGCTCCGCCGGGTTTTCATCCCAGAACAGAAACGAGCCGGACACCGCCCATTCGCCGGGCTCGGCGGCGCGTTCGAATATGAAAGTGTCCGAGGGATCGAGCCGGATGGTGCGTAACAGTTTCACCGGGGCGCTCCGCTTTCGGGGTCGAGCCAGGCCGGGCTTGCGAGCATCGGCAGCAGCTTGCGGCGTTCGATCTCGACCTTGCCCATGCGTCGCACCAGCAGATCGCCATCCTCGGCGATATTGCGGCTGACGCCCTTCTCCGGCGTCAGACGCGACAGATAGTCTTTCGCGACCGCAGCAAAGCCCTGCTCCTGCCAGGCATCCACCAGCGTCATCAGATGGCGCGCGAAACCTTCCGCAATATGGTTGGCGGCAAGCGGATCGAACCCCTCCTCGTCCAGCGCCGCGGTCAAGGGTCGCAGGCCCGGCTCGCCGTCGACCATCGACACCGTACGGATGGTGGCGCCGAACACCAGCCACTGCGGCGGCTCGTCTTCGGGGCCGTCGGCCCAAGCCAACCGGCCGCCGCCGACCATGCCGCCATCGACGTGAACCGTGTCCGGCCAGACGAAGGCGATCGGTTTTTCCGGCGGCGCGTGCACGGCGAGTGCGTCGGCTAGCGCCGACATACCGGCGTAAAAGGCGCGCCGGGCGGTCCGCAGCGGCTCGTCCGGTTCCAGCACCACGGCGAATTCGGACAGATCGAAGCGACCGACGAACACCATGGTGCCCGCCCCAAGTTCCGCGGCGTTCGCCTTGGCATAGGCAAATGCGTCGCCCACCTCGCGCAGCGTCACCAGGCGGTAGCCGGGCGGCAAGTCGAGTTCGGGGCCAAGCGGCGAACTGGTGCGAAACGTGGCGGCCATTGTGCCTTCCGATTAGTACTTTTTGTTTGGGATAACTATAACCTAGTTTGCTGCGGCCGGCCGGGGGGCAAGCTACGGGCAAGGCTACGCCTGTTTTCGGGAACGGGATGACGGAAAAACGGACCATACTGGTGTGTTCTTGCGAAGACACCATGCCGATCGACGCCGATGCTATCCGGCGCGGCTGCAAAGACGCGACGGTCGAGACGGCGCGCTTCCTCTGCCGCGACCAGCTCGACCGGTTCCGCAAGATCGCCGCGGAGGGGACGCCGCTGACGGTCGCCTGTACGCAGGAAGCGCCGCTGTTTGCGGAAGTCGCCGGCCAGCGCGCGCCCATCGGCTTCGTTAATGTTCGCGAGACCGGCGGCTGGTCGATGGACGCCGCCAATGCCGGTCCGAAAATGGCCGCCCTACTGGCGGCCGCCGCCGAGCCCTTGCCGGAAACGCCGTTCGTCACGCTCAACAGCGAAGGCGTCATCCTCATCTACGGCCGCGATGAGCGCGCTTTGGAGGCGGCCGCGCTGCTCAAGGATCACCTCGACGTTACCGTGCTGCTGACACGGCCCGACGGCGTACTGCCGCATCGCGTAACCGAATTTCCGGTGGTGCGCGGCACCGCCCGCTCGGCGCGCGGCTATCTCGGCGCCTTCGAACTGATCATCGACGACTATGCCGCGCCTGCGCCGTCGTCTCGCGACCGCTTCGTGTTCGGCGCGCCGCGCAATGGCGCGGTGTCGCGGTGCGATCTCATTCTGGACCTGTCCGGCAATCCGGCGCTGTTTCCCGCCGCCGACCTGCGCGAGGGCTATCTGCGCGCCGACCCCGGCGATCCGGCGACGGTGCTGCGCGCGGTGCTGAAGGCGCGCGACATGGTCGGCACCTTTGACAAGCCGCGCTACATCACCTTCACCGAGGACCTCTGCGCGCATGCGCGCTCGAAGATCGTCGGCTGCCGCCGCTGTCTCGATCTATGTCCGACCGGCGCCATCGCGCCCGCCGGCAATCACGTCGCCATCGATCCGCAGATTTGCGCCGGGTGCGGTCAATGCGCCGCCGCCTGCCCGACCGGCGCCGCCGCTTATGCGCTGCCGCCGGCCGATGCACTGATGCGCCGGCTGCGATCGATGCTGTGGGCCTATCGCGACGCCGGCGGCGCCAACCCGGTCATTCTGCTCCATGACGAAACCCACGGCGTCGATCTGATCGACGCGCTAGCGCGCCATGGCGACGGCCTGCCCGCCCATGTCCTGCCGGTCGCGGTCAACGAAATCACGCAGATCGGCCTCGACGCGATCGCCGCCGCCTTTGCCTATGGCGCCACCGGCCTGCGCTTCCTGCTGCGGGCCCGGCCGCTGCACGACATCGCCGGCCTCAACCAGACGCTGGCGCTGGCCGAACCCATTCTGTCGGGCCTCGGTTTCGCGCCGGGCCGCATCGGTAAAATCGAGACCGACGATCCGGATAGGCTCGGCGCCGCGGTGCGCGCCATCGTACCGGCCGCAGGCGCGCCGCGCCCGGCGAGTTTCGCGCCGGTCGGCGGCAAGCGCGATGTGATGCGGTTGGCGCTGCGCGAATTGCAACGGGCCGCGCCGGCGCCGGTCGATATCATTCCCCTGCCCACCGGCGCGCCCTTCGGCACGCTCGACATCAACGTCGACGGCTGTACGCTGTGCCTGTCCTGCGTCTCCGCCTGCCCGACGGGTGCGCTGTCCGACGATCCCGAACGGCCGACCTTGCGCTTCGCCGAGGACGCCTGCGTACAATGCGGTCTCTGCGCCGCCACCTGTCCCGAGAAAGTCATCGCCCTGCGGCCGCAGATCGATTTCCGCGCCGCCACCGCCTCGGCCAAGATAGTCAAGCAGGAAGAGCCCTTCGCCTGCATCCGCTGCAGCAAGCCGTTCGGTGTCAAGAGTTCGGTCGAGCGCGTGCTGGCCAAGCTCGAAGGCAAGCACTGGATGTACAAGGGTTCGGCGCAGCGCCTCGACGTCATCAAGATGTGCGACGATTGCCGCGTGGCGGTGATGACCGAATCCGATTTCGATCCCTACGCCGCGCCGCGGCCGACGCCGCGCACCACCGACGATTACCTGCGCGAGCGCGAACGGCTCAAGTCGGAATACGACAACAAGAGCTGACGCGCTATTTCATCGTCGTCTTTTTGAGGAACTCCATCAGCGCGGCGCGGTCTTCGGCCGAGCCGATGCGCTGCTCCGGCATCTTGGTGCCTGGCGTGTATTCCATCGGCCCGACCTCGAACAGTTTCGAGACGGTCTCCGGCGTCCAGACGATGTCGAGTTTCTTCAGCGCGTCGGAAAAGCGATAGCCATCGAGGCTGGCGATGCGGCGGCCGAAAATGCCGTGCAAAGTCGGGCCGGCGCGGTTGCCCTCGTCCGGCGTCAGCGTGTGGCAGGCGACGCAGGCGCGGTAGACTTCCGCGCCGCGATCCCCCGCATAGGCGGCGAGCGGGTCGTCGGCCGCGGCCATCGCCACGGCGCCGATGTGATCGCCGGTCACGGCGTTCCAGCGCCGCACCATGCGATCGGTGCCGCCGGTGATGAGCGTCTCGTTGTCCGGCAGGAAGGCCGCCGCCCAGACCGGCAGGCCGGGGCCGACCAATGTGCGCAGCGGCTTGCGCGTCGCGCGCTCGACGATGGCGACCGAGCCGCGGATGCCGGCGGCGGCCAGCAGCGTGCCGTCTTTGGTGATGGCGACCGAAACCAGCGGCGTCTCGGTCGCGGCGAGTTCGCCACGCGGCGCGCCCGTGCTCGAGAAAAAGAACAGGCGGCCGTCGGCGCCGCCGGCGACGATTTCGCCGTCGCCCGCCACCGCCACCGCATTCAGTGGCGTCGGCAGCGTGACGAAGACGGTCTGCCCGCCGGCCAGCGGCCAGATGCGCAGTTGCGGATCGTGGCTGACGCTGACGACCGACTGGCCGTCCGGCATGAAGGCGACGCCGTTGACGTTCTGCTGATGGCCTTCGAGCACCTGCGGCGCGCCGCCATCGAGCGGCCAGACGCGCACCGTTCGGTCCCATGAGGCGGACGCGATGCGCGTGCCGTCGGGCGACACGGCGAGCGCCACGATCGGCGCGGTATGACCCGTGAGCACCTGGCGCGGCTGCGGCTCGCCGGGACGCCACAGCGCGATGCGGCCGTCTTCGCCGCCGGTGACGAACCCGCCATCGGGCAGCATCGCGACCGCGTTGACCGCGCTCTCGTGGAAACGCAGCACCTGCCCGGCCGTGTTGCGCGTCAGCGACCAGACGATGGCCGAACTGTCGAAGCTGCCCGAGATCGCGGTCGTGCCGTCGGCCGACACTGCGAGCGATTTCACCGGGCCGCCATGGCCGCGCAATTGCGCCGAAGCCGGCGAGAGCAGCAGCGCCAGCGTCAGCGACGCCGCGAGCGAAATCCTGGTCAGCGCCATGGAATGTCCGACGTCCTGTTCGTGATCGAGCGCCGCCCCTGCTCTCGTCTAACGGGCGCACAAAAACCATGCAACGGATTCGACCCTCGCGCGTTGGAACTGGAACTTCACAGGGGAGATGACCATGCGCAAGATGGTGTGCGGCAGTGCGATTGCCGTGTTTTTGCTCGCGACCGGACCGGTTTCCGCCCAGGAGACCAAGGTATTGACCCCGGCCGAAGCGAACGCCGCCAATCAGGCCGCGCCCGCGCAGGACACCCCGGCCGAGGCGCAGAAGCAGAGCTTCCCGGCGCAGCCGCAGCCGCCATCGACCTCCGTCGCACCCGACGGCACCACCCCGGCGCCCGGCCAGAGCCAGCCGCAGGCCCCCATCGCCGACCAGCTCGCGCCCGCCGCCGTCGGCCCGGCGCAGGCCGCCACCGCCAATACCGGCGACGAGCCGCAGCTGCCGCTGGGCTCGACGCGGCAGACCACGCCGTCGGCACTGTCGCCGGACAACGCCGCGCTCGACAAACTGCCGACCACCGCCTGGACGCTCCGGCTCAGCGACGAGCAGAAGCAGATGATCGTCGCCAGCGTGGCCAGCGCGCCGACCTCGCAAGCCGACCTTAAAAACGTCGGCGTTGCCAACTTCGTCACCAACGATGTGGCGCTGACGGCCTTCCCGGCCGAGGTGACGAAAGCGCTGCCGAACACGGCCCGCTTCCGATACGTCAAGCTGGACGGCCGCCTGCTGGTCATCGACCCGCCGAACCTCACGGTTGTGAGTGAAATCAAGCTTTAGGCAGCGGCGGACACGCGAATCGGGGATACATCGGGTGCCGCGGCTTATGCCGAGGCGCACACCGGATGTATCCCCGCCATGCTGCTCGTGAAAACCTTTGTCGATCGCAGCCCGATCCATGGTCTCGGGCTTTTCGCCGGCGAGACCATCGCCAAAGGGACGAAGATCTGGCGCTTCGTCGAAGGCTATGACCGCTGTTACTCGCTCAAGGAATTCGCGCGGCTGCCCAAACCGGCGCGCGACTTTCTGAAAATGTACGGCTACCGGGCCGACGGCGAAGTGCTCTTCACCGTCGACAACGATCGCCACATCAACCACTCCGACAACGCCAATACGTTCTGGCGCGCCGGCTACAGCATCGCCACCCGGCGCATTCCCAAGGGCACCGAGATCACCAACAATTACCGGGAGTTCGACCCGGTGCTCTGCGCTTCCTTTCTGAAAGAAGCGCCGGCGGCGGCCCCTGCCCGGCGCCCGCGCAAGAAAAAAGCCTCCAAGAGGTCCTGACGCGGGCGCGACCTTAGCGCACGGTTTTTTCACGCCCCGAAAAGCGACGCTGCCTAAACCTGCGTCATCGCAGGGAAATTCGCGCTTTGCCGCCGATTGCTCTGGCCCGCATTGCGTTTGTCCTCCATCCTCGCGGTCACGAACGGGCGCGCAAAACGACGCCCGCCGCGACCTGGGAGAATGCGACGGATGACCGCCCCTTTCGGCCGGCTGGCCCTGCACACCTGGACCATCGACACCACGCCGCTGGCCACCGCGCTGGACGCCGCCAGACAAGGCGGCTTCGACGCCGTCGAATTGCGCCGCACCGACTTCAAGCGCTGCTACGACGCCGGCATGAGCAACGACGAGGTGCTCGACCTGATCCGCACAGCCGGCATTCCGGTCGGCGTGCTCGGTGTCGAATACGGCTGGCTGTTCGAGACCGGCGATGAGAGCAAACGTCTCTTCAAGGTCTTGCGCGAGTCCTGCGAGAACGCGGTCGCGCTCAATTGCGATACGCTGATGTGCGCGCCCGGTCAGGTCAAAGGCCCGATCGCCGACGCCATCAACTATCTCAAATACGCCGGCGACATGGTGGCCGAATACGGCCTCAAGATCGGCATCGAATACAACTCCCAGCACGACGTGCTCAACAGCCTGCCGGTGCTGACGCAGTTGATCGAGGGCGCCAACAAGCCTGCCTGCGGCTATCTGATCGACGCCTATCACTTCACGCGCAGCGGCTTCGGCGGCCGCGCCTTTGCCAGCATCCCGGCCGAGCAGATCGTCTGCTTCCAGTACAGCGACGTGTCGGCGACCCCGTCGGTTGGCGTGCGCCGCCCCACCGACCGGCTGCCGCCCGGCAAAGGCGTGGTGCAATGGCGCGAGATGCTCAGCCTGCTGGCCGAGAAAGGTTACACCGGATACCTGAGCTATGAGGCCCCCAACCCCGATCTGTGGGCGCAATCGCCGTACGACGTGTGCCGCGAAGGCGTCGAACTGACCCGCAAGCTGCTCAAAGAAGCAGTGCCAACTTATTCCAATTGAGGGAACGACCATGAGTGATGCAACGAACGATCCGCTGTTCGCCGGCCTGAACGACAAGTCGATCACAGCCATTCCGGCCACGGTCGAAAAGCAGCGCCACAACGTCAGCTCGGCGCCGAAAGCCGCCAATCCCGGGCGCTGGGTCGAGCAGCCGCGCATGCCGATCGCCACCGGCGAACATGCGGTGATCGAGTGCAAGGGCATGATCCATGCGATCGCCGGTTACGCCCGGCACCGCGTCGACGGCAATTTCCATCAGGTCTACGATTCCAAGGCGAAGACCTGGTCGCTGAAGGCGCCGTTCCCGATCTCCTGCAACCATGTCGCCGGCGCCGCGGTCGGCGACAAGGTCTATACGTTCGGCGGCTTCCTCGAGCAGAACCGCTGCCCGCATTCCAAGTGCTTCGTCTACGACACCGCCACCGACCAGTGGTCGCCGATCGCGCCGCTGGCGCGGCCGCGCGGCGCCATATCGGCCATCACCGTCGACGGCGTCATCCATCTGCTCGGCGGCCGTGACGTCCGCTCCGTCGAGTGGCACGAGATCTACGATCCGGCGACCAACAAATACACCACGCTGTCCGGCATGCGCGGCTCGACCGCGACGCAGCCTTATGTCGGACAGCGCGACCACATGGGTGTTGCGCTGGTGGACGGGAAGATCCACGCCATCGGCGGCCGCATGGACTCCTACGACTTCAACACCAGTCTCAATGCCGTTTACGATCCGAAGGCCGACACCTGGTCGTTCCGCGCGCCCCTGCCGACGCCGCGCAGCGGCCTGTCGGCGGTCTATATCGGCGGCAAGATTATCGCGTTCGGCGGCGAAGCGACCGGCAAGGTGTTCGGCACCAATGAAGGCTACGATCCAAAGACCGATACCTGGGAAGAACTGACGCCGATGGCGATCCCGCGTCACGGCCTGCATGGCCAGACCATGGCGGTGATCGGCAACATGGTGCACGTGCCGGGCGGCGGGCCGGTGCCGGGCGGCAGCGTCCAGGGTGCCTATCACGACGCCTTCACGTTCGGCTGATTTGTGTTCTTATGCGCGGCGGGCGACCTGCGCCCGCCGTCAGCGCGCCGGGTGCAATTCGAGCACGGCAACCGCCGTCGCCAGATTGGCGGGGCCCTTCTCGTCGAGCGACACCGGCTGCAGCGTCACCGCGGCGGCTGCACCGCCGACCAGCGCATGCGCGCCCTGCTGTCGCTTTGGCGCGTTGCCGTAGCTGCCGGACAGCAGGCCGAAGCGGCGGTTGGCCGGCGCATAGACGTCCCACAGCATCTCGCCGGCGACGCCCGGGTCGGCCACTTTCACGAGCGTGGCGGAATAGACTTCACGGGTGCCCGGCTGCGCCGGCGTGAACAGGCACACCAGCCGCTTCTTTGCGGCCATCACGATACCGATGCCGGCGGAAATATCGCAGGCCAGCGTACCGGCTTTGGCGCCGGTGGCCGGCTGGGCAGCGGATGTTCGAGACGATGATTTTTGAGCCGATGCCGCACCAGGTGCGAACGCAATCGCAGCGCCGAGTGCGAGGCTCAGCGCTGCTTTCGTAAACGTCACGTGGTCGAACGATGAAAACATGGGGTCCTGCCGCGTTGGCGGCCGATCATAGCGCAACGCGTCGCCTAGGCAACGCAGCGGGCGGCGAAGTTATTCTGCGCGGAGACCGACAGCGGGCTGAAGGCCGGGTCGCAACCGGTCATCATGCGCGGACGCTCCTGCGGCGCGGCCGGCTTCACGGCGGTGGCCGGCGTCAGACGGTCGCCTTTATTGGAGCGATCGACGGTTTGGATAGCGGCCGGTGGTGCGGCCATCGGATCGGACGTATTCGCATCGCCCGGCTGCGCAATCGTCAAGACAGCCAGCATCGCCAGTGCGCCGGCGGCGAAACAAGACACGAGATCGCGCATAGTCCTCTCCACCGTTATGGGCAAAAATTCCGCCCCGCTGACCGTCGCGATATCAACCGCGGCGCGGCATTAATGTTCCTGCGGCCGGGTGGCGCGCAGCCCGCGTACACACCTCCGAAACCAAGGCGGGGGATTTCGCAGGAGCAGCAAAAGCGCATGGAACTTTCCGCCTGAGCGTTCGTTCTCACGGCGGGGTTCTCGAAAATTCAAACGCTTGAGGTGTGCAGATGACGACGCGGACAGCCAAGTCGGTTGCGGCGGAAGAGATCGCGGCGATCGAAGACCTGATGGGCGATCTGGAAAAGCGGCTCCGCCGGCTCTCCACAACGGCGAAAAGCGAGGCGGCCGGTGCGACCAGCGATGTCGGCGACTTCGTCAGCGAAGCGCTGGCGGGCATCATGGACCGCGTGCGCGACAGCGCCTCCGGTGTGAGCAAGTCGGTTGCCGATGAAGCGACCAAGATCGGCGCCGATGCCTTCAAGAAGATCACGGACGAGGTCGAGCACCGGCCGCTGTTGATGCTCGGCATTGCCGCCGGCATCGGCTTCCTGGCCGGGCTGGCCAATCGCCGCTAATCCCATGCGGCTCGACCACATGGTCACGGCGGCGGCCGGGCAATTGCTCGGCCGCCTGCTGCGTTTTGCGCTGCTCGGCGCGCTGATCGGGCTGGCGGCGCTGATCGCGGTTTATCATTTTACCGTCGCCGGCACGCTGGCGCTGGAGCTGCAATACGGGCTGATCAACGCCCGGCTGATCGTCGGCGGCATCTACGCCGGCATCGCGCTGATTGCTTTGCTGACGTTCTGGGCCATGCGGCGGAAGCCGCCCGCAGCAACCGCGCCGGCGCTGGCGCCGCAGCGCGAGATGCAGTTCGCCATGCTGGTCGAGGCGGTGATGGTTGGCTACGCCCTCGCCCGCAAGACCGATCGCGTCTCCTGACCGGTTTGAACCGTAAAAAAAGCCCGCCGCGTGCGACGCGGCGGGCTTTTTCGTAGCTGGCGCTTGCGCGCTTCAGCCGGCTTTGCGTTCGCGGCGTTTGGCGTTGCGCTCGAAGAACAGCGCCTGGCTCAGCACCGCCGAGACGGTAGCCGGCTGGAACGGCTTCGCGATCAGGAACGCCGGCTCCGGCCGCTCGCCGGTGAGGAAACGCTCGGGATAGGCGGTGATGAAGATCACCGGCACTTCGAAGGTGCGCAGCATCTCATTGACCGCGTCGAGACCCGAACTGCCGTCAGCGAGCTGGATGTCGGCGAGGATGATGCCCGGCCGTTTAACCTTGGCCAGCGCAATCGCTTCGGAATGCGTGCGCGCGACGCCGAGCACCTTGTGGCCGAGACCTTCCACAAGACCTTCGAGATCGAGCGCGATGAAGGTCTCGTCCTCGATGATGAGAACGTCGGTGGCGATTTCGGCGGCCAGTTCGCGGCCGGAGTCTTCCACCAGTTCGCGCAGCTTCGGCACATCCACATCCAGCACCTTGGCGGCGTCGTCTTCCGACAGGCCCTCGAGCGCGACCAGCAGGAAGGCCTGCCGCGGCAGCGGGGCAATCTGCGCCAGATGACGCTCGACCGGCTGGTCGGGATCGACCCCGGGCGCAACCGTCGGGCGGCCGTTCAGGGCCACCGAATTCCAGATTTTGGTGAAAAGCCGGTACAGGGCGATCCGCGTCGAGGCGTTATCGTCGAGGACCTTGGGGTCCTGTACCAGAGCCTCAAGGGTAGCCGCTACGTAGGCGTCCCCGGACGGCTGGCTGCCCGAAAGAGCGCGGGCATAGCGCCGGAGATAAGGCAAGTGCTGCGCAACTGATTGAGATGTCGACAAGAATCCCTCCCGAAACGAAAAAGGCCCTGGACAGATAGGCCAATGCCCCGAACATTCCTAACCTGTTCTCAGCTTCTAACGTAGGCATTCGAAAAAA
>Ga0182736_1003048_pt1 | contig 11664 bp, 9 predicted proteins | sample eDN5th30CKraftBY_FD_128882 | JGI IMG/M metagenome (GOLD analysis project Ga0182736, IMG submission 128882) | Enriched backyard soil microbial communities from Emeryville, California, USA - eDNA 5th pass 30_C Kraft BY (version 2) (version 2) | ecosystem: Environmental > Terrestrial > Soil >...
CCGTGCCGCCTGGTCGCGCGAGCTCGGCCTTCAGGTGGCGCACCGCGGCGAGCAGGCTCTGCCCGTGCGCGGAGCTCAGGTCGAAACCCAGGTCGAACCGGATGGGTGCGTCGACCGGTCGGCCTGTGAGGGCCGCGAGCTGGCCCTCCATGGCCGTCCGGGGGATCTTGATCGCGTACTGCACCGCGTCCGGGTTCCACCGCACGAGGTAGGGCTCGGCGAAGCCGAACGCCGCTCCACCACGGCCGCCGTCGGTCGCCGCCGAGCGCTTGCCCTGGCGCACCTGCGTGCTGCCGGCCAGCGTGAGGTTGACGTGGTAGCAGGAGAGCATGGGTGGACAGAGGAGCTCGACGTCGGCTCCATAGCGCAGGTGCCCGAGGGTGAGCTGCCGCGAGTGGAGGTAGGCGAGCCTGAAGTCCAGTGGCCGGCTGTCGTGCGAGGTCAGCTCGTGGGGGATGTAGACCGTGGTGATGTGGTGCCTGGCTTCGGCGAGGTCGTGTGCCTCGCGGATCGGCGCTGGGTCTGTTCCCGGGATCACTTCTGCCTGCTGTGTCATCGTGACCGGACTCCGTCGTCCCGACCTGGTGGCGGTCCGGCCGACGCTAGCACCGGAGCACTGCTACCGGGCCGCACGTGCGTTTCCCGGACACGACCGGTGCGTGCAGCGGACATCCCGGGTGGGCGTGCGCGTGGTGACCTCGGATCGTGCGTTTCCGGGATACTCGGCCCACGGGTGTGCGCCGCAGGCTCTCCTGCATGCCGGTTGACGAGCAGCAGACGGATGGCGGGGCAGCGGGTCCGTTGGCCGGGATCACCGCACACCGGGCGCGGTCGGCGCCAGCGGCAGCTCGACGAGCTCGTGGCCGGTTGGACCCGGACGCTCGATGCCGACGACCTGCTGGATCTGCTGCACGAGGCCGGCGTGCCTGCCGGCCTCACCTACACCGCCGCCGACATGGTCGACGACCCGCGCTTCCGGGCCAGGCAGGCGATCGTTCGGCTCGACCGGCTCGGCTCGTTCCCGATGCAGACCGTGGCACCTGGACTGTCCGGCACGCCGGGCGAGGTCCGGTGGCTGGGACCGGAGCTCGGCAAGCACAACGAGGAGATCTACGGCGGCCTGATCGGCGTCGCCGGGGAACAGCGCGGGCAGTGGGCCGCGCGCGGAACATCCGAGGAGAGAGGTCCGATGGGAAAGCTCGATGGCAAGAACGTCGTCATCACTGGCGCCACCGGTGGGCAGGGACAGGCCGCGTGCCGCCTGTTCTGCGAGGAGGGCGGCCGGGTACTCGGCACTGATCTCGACGAGCAGGCCGGTACCCAGCTCGCGGAGGAACTACGCGGCAAGGGGTACGACTTCGCATTCGTGGCCGCGGACCTGTCCGGATCGGCAGGGTGCGAGCGGTTCGCGGGTGAGGTCGGCGCCCGGTTCGACCAGGTGGACGTGCTCTACAACAACCACGGAATCATCCTGGGCAAGCCGCTGCTGGAGACGACCGAGCAGGAATGGGACCTGGTCCACGACGTGGACCTCAAGAGCGTCTTCCTGCTCACCAAACAGATCGCCCCGTTGATGCTCGACCACGGCGGCTCGATCATCAACGTGTCGTCCGTCGGCGGGCTCGTGGCGTTCGAGAACATGGCAGCCTACGGCGCCGCCAAGGGCGGGCTCGCCATGTTCTCCAAGGCCGCGGCGGTCGACCTCGCGCCGTACGGCATCCGCGTCAACGCGATCTGCCCCGGCGTCGTCGACACCCCGATGCCCCGCAACTTCATCAGCGGGCTGGCGGAGAAGGACGCGATCTGGCAGGGCTTCGAGGACGGCCACCTCGTGGGCAGGCTCGGCCGTTCCGAGGAGATCGTCTCGCTCGCGCTCTACCTCGCGAGCGACGACTCGACGTTCATGACCGGCGCCGCGATCCCCATCGACGGCGGCTGGTCCGTCCGATGAACCGATTCCCCATCCGAGGAGCAGTGACATGACCGATGTGACCAGGACCGCCAGCGTCTCGACGATCACCGCAGAATTCGCCCAGGAGCTCGTCGTCCGGGCGGTCGAGGCGGCAACCGCGAACGGCAAGCCCATGGTGATCACGGTGTGCGACCGGGAGGGCACCCTCAAGGCGTTCGTCCGGATGGACGGGGCGCCGTTGCTGTCGGTGCAGATCTCGCAGGACAAGGCCTACACGGCCGTCGCGTTCGGCATCCCGACCGACCAGTGGCACGAGTTCATCAAGGACGACGAACCGCTTCGGATCGGGATCCCGCACACACCCCGCCTGGTGACCTTCGGCGGCGGCTACCCCCTCGTCGTCGACGGCGAGATCGTCGGCGGCATCGGCGTCAGCGGTGGGCACTACAACGACGACATGGTCGTTGCACAGGGCGCGCTGCGGGCCGTCGGCCTCGCGGACTGACCTGCATCCCCATCAACTCCGCACACCCGAGGAGCACCCCCGTGAGCAGCGCAGCAGAACGTCTGGGTCTCGTCCCCGCCACTCCACGGCCGGAAAACCAGCGCACACCGGTCGCCGACGGTCGCACCACACACCCGATCTTCAACGACCAGCCGCTCAAGCTCGGGCTGTTCGGCACCAACTGCTCGTACGGGCTGACCATCAGCCACGCCGAGACCACCTACGAGCCGACCTGGGAACACACGCTCGAGATCGCGCAGAAGGCCGACAGGCTCGGCTTCGAGGCCCTCGTGCCAGTAGCCCGTTGGCGCGGCTTCGGCAGCACCACCAACTTCAACGGCACCTGCTTCGAGACCTATACGTGGGCGACCGGCCTGGCCGCGCTCACGGAGAACATCGGCATCTTCGCCACCTCGCACCTGCCCACGGTGCACCCGATCGTCGCGGCGAAGATGGCGACGACTGCCGACCACGTTTCCCACGGCCGCTTCGGGCTCAACCTCGTCATGGGTTGGTTCACTCCGGAGATGGAGATGTTCGGCGCGGAGCAGCGCGAGCACGACCAGCGCTACGTCTACGGCCAGCAGTGGATCGACTTCGTGAACAAGCTCTGGACGGAGGAAGGCTCCTTCGACTTCGTCACCCAGGACTTCACCAGCCTCGACGTCGAGTCCTACCCGAAGCCCTACCAAGGCCCACGCCCGGCGCTGATCAATGCAGGAAACTCCAAGTCCGGCATCGACTTCTCCGCCCGCAACGTCGACGTCAACTTCGCCGCGATGGACACGGTCGAGACGATGAACGGTTACACCTCACAGCTGAAGGCAAAGGCGCGCGACGACCACCAGCGCGAGATCCAGACCATGACCTACGGCCTGATCGTCTGCCGCGACACCGAGGACGAGGCCAAGCGCGACTTCCAGCACATCGTCGACATGGGCGACCGCGACGGCGCGAACAACGTGATGAAGGTGCTCGGCATGCAGAGCGAGTCCTTCGCCTCGCAGCTCGCGTCTTACCAGGAGCGCTTCATCGCCGGCTGGGGCGGCTACCCGATTGTCGGCACCCCGGAGCAGGTCGTGGAGGACATGCAGCGCATCCACGACATCGGCGGGATGGACGGGATGATCATGGGAATGCTCGACTACAACCAGGAGATCGACTACTTCGGCGACAACGTTCTACCCCTGCTGAAGCAGGCCGGCCTGCGTCACTGAGGAGATCGCCCATGTCTGTCCCGATCTGTGAGGTGGGCCCCCGGGACAGGCTGCGGAACGAGCCGGTCGGCGGCATCGAGCGCTGCCCGTTCACCCCGCGAGCCACCGGCAACATCGCCGCCGAGGAACTGCTCGATCCGCTCGACGAGGAGGGCGGCGACACCGGTATCGACATCGACGAGGTCACCGGGTCGCGGAGTGGCTCGAGACGACACCACGTGACGCGGTCGAATGCGCTGCCGGCGGCGTCGAGGATCGTGCCGCGGAGCGGGTCTCAGCGACCGGCGCAACGATCTTTGCCGCGGAACGGTTCGTGGAACGAAACGACGGCGCCCGGTGTCCAGGTGTTCACGAGGAAGGGCGTGACGTGCGCCGATGGACTCAGCGGGCACCCTGAACACACCGATCGTCATTCTCCTAGTGCGTAGGTCTGGGGTTCGACGCCCCAAAGGCGGCTCTCATCAGGGCGTTTCACCCTCGGACGAATTGCCCCACTGGGGCGCGTACGGTCCCGTTGGACCTGCCACCGGCAAGCGGATTGCGCGGTGACGGCCTGACGGTGCGCGTCAGTAGAGGGACCACCAGAGCGTGTTGTCGCCGGAGACCCCCTTCCACATCATGAAGGTGCGGTCGTCGAGACTACCCAGACCCGGGCCGCGGCTGGTTCCGACGTCCTCGACGCGGATCTGCGGAGAGAACTCGCGACCGTTGAACGCGCACCAGTAGATGCCGGAGTCGCCCTCGACGCCCTTCCAGGCCAGGAGGATCCGGTCGACGTGGTGCGCGGCCGCCGGTCCGTGCGTGGACCCGGGGGTGATCCAGACGCCTCCGCCGATGTCGAGGCTGAAGTCCTCGGCCTGGATCAGCCTGCGGGGCTGCCAGAGCTGGTCCTCGCCGGAACCGCGGGAGCTGTACCAGAGGGCGTGGTCGTCCCCGACCCCGCGCCAGAACAGGTAGAGGCGGCGGTTGAGCACCGCCAGGGCGGGGCCGTGCCCGGATGCCGCGTCGGGAACGCGTTGCTGCGGAGCCCAGCCGCCCGCCTGCCACAGCGACCAGTAGATGCCGGTGTCGTCGCCGGCACCCTTCCAGGCGGCGACGGAGTCGGTGAAGGAGGCCAACGCGGGGCGCGCGCTCGTGCCGGCGCCCGGCATCTGCCGGGGTTGGCTCCAGCCGTTGCCGGGGTTGACGTTCCACCACAGCGTGGAGTCACCGGCGGCGCCCTTCCAAAGCATCATCAGCCCGGTCGACGGCGTTCCGTCACGAAGGTCGTAGGACGCGAGCGCCGGCCCGTCGGTCGAGGCTGCGCCCGCGATGCGCTCCTGCGGTGTCCACGACCCGGCGCGGAACCGGGAGTGGTAGATCGTGCGGTCCCCGTTCGACCCGCGCCAGACGGCACTGAGCTCGCGGCTGCTGCCGCCGAAGCTCGCGAACCCCGATGCCGCGAGCGCCGGCCGGTCGTCGGTGGCGCGGTCGCCCAGCTGAGCCTGCGGCGACCAGGGCGCGTAGACGTCGTTGATCGCGTCGCGGCTGTCCTGGTCGATGACCACCACGTCGAGGCCGAACGGGTACATCACCGACGCCTCGTCGCCGGAGTGGGTCAACCCCAGGGCGTGACCCATCTCGTGGATCGCCGTGGCCTTCATCGAGGTCGCGGTGAAGTTGCGCGCGGTCGTGAAATGGATCGTCCCGTCGGGTGGGAACTCGCCGTTCCCGACGCTGCTGGTGTCGAAGAAGTCGGGCTGGACGTCCGCGCCGACGAAGGCGGCCCTGATGTCGGCGGGCGGGTTGCTGTCGGGCGGGACGCGGGTCAGGGTGAGCGGGGACCACGCATCGGCCCACAGTTCGAACGCATCGGCGATCCAGTCGGCGATGTTCTGTGAGGAGAGTCTGCCGCCGGCGTCGTACTCGACGCCGCCGCCGGAAGGGTCGACGGAGTAGGTCAGGTCGGTGCCGGGCCAGCGGCCCGCGGGCGGGCCGTAGGCGCTGGGGTGCAGGCCGCTGCTCCCGGGAGGATTCGCCTTTCGGCAGCGTGGCGTGCCGAGTTCGGCTCCTCCGAGCGGAAAGGCCATGACGTCCCCCCTTGGCGCACCGCATCGGATTTGCGGCGTGTGGCGGGTTGCTCGGTCGTGCACTGCGCGTCGTTACCCGGATGCGGGGTGTCAGTGTTGTGTGTCGGGTTCACGGCCCGCCGTGGATGGCGGAGCCCGGCCCATCGGTGGGCGCGGTGTCGGCCGATCGGAGGGGTGGGGGATCCCCCTGGGCGGGGTCCGATCGAACGACGGTCGCACCTGGCCGTCTCCGAGATGGTGGTCACACCGGACGCCCCGACACGGAGGGCACCGGACGGACACACCCACCAGGAGGAGCCATGACGAACCAGGAACAGACCCCCGGGCGCGGCCGGCGCTGGCGCCGGCGTGCAGCGGCCGTCGCCGTCGGCGTCGTCGTCACCGGGGTGCTCGGCGCGACGGCGGCGCAGGCGAGCACACCGTCGCCGACCGCGGCCTCCGGGACGATCACCGTCGACGGCGAGTGGCGTCTGATGAAGGGCTGGACCAGCGAGTCGGTCCCCGCCTACAGCTGTCCGGCCGACCACCCCTACCTCACCAAGGACAAGTACGCACCGGACTTCACGACGCTGCCGCCCGGGCTCGAGATTCTCGAGAGCCCCTGGGACAGCAGCCGGCCGTGGCCGATCGGCGTCTCGATCACCGGGTGGGAGCTGACGCCGGATCCGAGGGACCCGCAGCACTGGAGCCTGATCACGGGGACGAAGACGGGGCCGCTGAACTCCAGCGCGACGAACTGGCTCACGACCGATGCCTACTACAAGGTCCGGCTCCACTGCACCGACGACCTGGCCGAGGCCGGCCGGCGCTGAGTGACGCCCGGCCGGCCCCGGGGCGGGTCGGTACCCCGGGCCCGGCCCCTGCGCCGCCGAGGAGTCGCGTGATCCGGCGCGACGACCGGCGGCGCCTTCAGCTGCGCATCCGCTGCGCCGCGTCGAGCACCGAGCGCACGATGGAGTCGTAGCCCGTGCAGCGACACAGGTTGCCGGACAAGCACTCCCGCACCTCGACCGCGTCGGGGTCCGGGTTGTCGGCCAGCAGCTCCGTCGCCGTCATCAGCATGCCCGGCGTGCAGAACCCGCACTGCAGGCCGTGGTTGTCCCAGAACGCCTCCTGCAGCGGGTTGAGCGCGTTGCCGGCGGCCAGCCCCTCGACGGTGGTGATCGTGGCGCCGTCGGCCTGCACCGCCAGCATCAGGCACGCCCGCGCCGAGCGACCGTCGACCAGGATGGTGCACGCTCCGCACACGCCGTGCTCGCAGCCGAGGTGGGTGCCGGTGAGGCCGCACGTGTGCCGCAGGAAGTCCGCCAGCGTGACCCGGGGCTCGCAGTCGGCGGTGTAGGCGTGCCCGTTGACGGTCACCGTGATCGACTCGGTGTTGCGCTGTGACGTCGACTCGCTCGCCAGCTCGCGCTGGGACGTCGACCCGCTCGCCAGTTCTGTCATCGCTCCACTCCGCTCCGCTCGACGGCCGCTCCCAGTGCCCGCTGCACCAGCAGCCGGGCGACGTGTCGCCGGTACGACGCCGGAGCGTGGACGTCGTCAGCCGGATGGATGCTCGCGTCGACGGTGGCCGCTGCGGCCTCGAGGACATCTGCGGTCGGCCTCGTCCCGCTGAGCGCGGCCTCCGCGGCGTGCAGCCGGACCGGGACGGAGTCGACCCCGCTCGCGGCCAGCCGCACCAGGTCGACGGTGCCGTCGTCGGCGAGGTGGACCGCGGCGACCACCCCGACGATGGCGAAGTCGCCATGCCGGCGGGCCAGCTCCTCGACGGCGACACCGGTGCGGTCGGGCAGCCGTGGCAGCCGGACGCCGACCAGCACCTCGTCGGGTGCCATCACCGTGGTGAAGGTGCCGGTGAAGAAGTCCTCGGCCGCGACGGACCGGGTGCCGCCGGGGCCCTCCAGCACCAGCTCCCCGCCGAGCGCGGTGACCACCGCGGGCAGCTCCGCTGCAGGGTCGGCGTGCGCGAGGCTGCCGCCGACGGTGCCCCGGTTGCGGATCGTGACGTGCCCGACGTAGCGCAGCGCCTGTGGCAGCAGCGGCACCGCCGCCGCGGCGACGTCGCTGAGCTCGACGTCGCGCTGCCGGGCCATCGCTCCGATCAGCAGGCTGCCGTTGTCCTGCTCGATGCGGTCGAGCCCGCCGATCCGGTTGATGTCGACGAGGATCGACGGTCGGGCGAGCCGGAAGCTCATCAGCGGCACGAGGCTCTGGCCGCCGGCGAGCACCTTCGCGTCGGAGCCGTGCTCGGCGAGCAGCGCGACGGCCTCCCGGACGTCGCCGGCCCGGGCGTAGCGGACGGCCGGTGGCTTCATCGCGCGTCCTCCTCGGTCCGGGCCTGCCCGGTGGGGGTCTGCCCGATGGGGGTCTGGGCGGCCTGGATCAGGTCGAGCAGCCGCGGCGGCGTGATCGGGAACCGGGTCACCGTCACCCCGAGGTCGCTGAGCGCGTCGTCGACGGCGCTGGCGACGAGCGAGACGCCGGCGATCGTGCCCGCTTCCCCCACCCCCTTGATCCCGCCGGGAATGTCCGGGGCGGGCGTCTCCTGGTGGAAGAAGTGGAACGGCGGGATCTCCATCGCCGTCGGCAGCAGGTAGTCCATGAAGCTGGCCGTGCGCAGCTGGCCCTCCTCGTCGTAGACGAGCTCCTCCAGCAGCGCCCCGCCGAGGGCCTGGGCGAGCCCGCCCGCCAGCTGGCCGTCCACCAGCATCGGGTTGATCACCGTGCCGCAGTCGTGGGCCTGCAGGCAGTCCAGCAGGGTGACCGCGCCGGTGCCCCGGTCGACCTCCACCAGCAGCGCGGTGCATCCGTAGGAGGTGGCCATGTTGGGTGGGTCGAACACGTCGACCTCCTCCAGCGTCGGCACCTCCGACTCCGGCATCTTGTTCAGCAGCCTGCGGTAGGCGGCGTCGCCCACGTCGCGGGTCGTCACCGAGCGCGACGTCGTGCCCTTGACGCTGATCACGCCTTTCTCGATCTGCAGGTCGTCGGGCGAGGCCTCGAGCAGCTCCGCGGCCACGCGGAGGATCTTCGCCTGCAACCGCTCGGTCGCCCGCAGGATCGCCGCGCCGCCGAGCGGGGCGGCCCGGCTGCCGCCCGTGCCGTAGCCGGTGTAGGGGCAGGAGTCGGTGTCGCCGGTGACCACGACGACGTCCTCCATCGGGATGCCGAGCCCGTCGGCGGTCAGCTGCGCGTAGATCGTGTGCGTACCCTGACCCATGTTGATCTGTCCGGAGTAGACCGTGACCTTGCCGACGGAGTCCATCCGCACGGTCACCTCGTCGAAGCCGGAGTGGGCCAGGCCGACCAGGTTGAGGATCCGGCTCGGCCCGTAGGCGCTCGGCTCGATGTGGAACGAGTAGCCGATGCCGAGTGAGCGCCCCTCGGCCCGCGCCGCGGCCTGCCGGTCCCGCCAGCCCAGCTCGTCGACCTTGCTCATCGCCAGGTCGAGGCAGGCGGCGTAGTCGCCGCTGTCGTAGGTGAACGCGACCCCGCTGAAGAACGGGAACTCCTCGGGCGCCGGGAAGTTCTTGCGGCGGATCGCCGCGCGGTCCATCCCCAGCTCCCGGGCGGCGATCTCGATCAGCCGCTCGTGCACGATGTTGGCCTTCGGCACGCCCCAGCCGCGGTAGGAGCCGTACGGCGACCGGTTGGTGACGACGGCCTTCACCGTCACGTCCAGGTTCGGGATCTTGTAGGGGCCCATGCAGGTGAGCACCGACGCCCACGGCGGCCCGGCGCCGACCGTGCCCAGCGCTCCGCCGAGCACGCCGTAGGAGATCCCCCGCAGCCCGAGGATCGTGCCGTCGTCGCGCAGCGCCATCTCGAAGTCCAGGCGCTGGTCGCGGGAGTGCGAGGTGGCAACGAAGCTGTCGAGCCGGTCCTCGATGAGCTTGACGGGGCGGCCGGTGCGCCGCGAGAGCACCGCGGCGATCACCTCCTCGCCGTAGAAGTCGAACTTGTTGCCGAAACCGCCGCCCAGGTTGGGGGTGCGCACCCGGATCTTGTGCACCGGCACCCCGAGCACCTCGGAGAGCAGGTCACGGGCCAGGTTCGGCGACTGCGTGGACAGGTGGACGTCGACGGTCCCGGCGAAGTCGTCCCACTCGACGATGCAGCCCCGCGGCTCCAGCGGGCAGCCGAACGCCCGGCCGTGGGTGAAGCTCTCCCGGACCACCACGTCGGCCTCGGCGAAGGCGGCCTCGGCGTCGCCGGCGGTATACGTGAGCGAGCCGCTGACGTTGTCGGGCCAGTCGTCGTAGAGCTTCGGCGCGTCCGGAGCGAGCGCCGCGTCGAGGTCGGCGACGACCGGCAGCGGCTCGTAGTCGACCTCGATCAGCTCCAGCGCGTCCTCGGCCACGTAGCGGTTCACCGCCACCACGGCCGCGACCGCCTGGCCGACCCAGCGGACCCGCTCGACGGCCAACGCGTGGGTGCGCGCGATCCGCTGGTCGGGGATCGGGAACCAGATCACCGGCTGCTCGCCCGCGACGGCCGCCAGGTCGCGGCCGGTGATGACGTCGAAGACGCCGGGCAGCTCGCGGGCCCGGCTGACGTCGATGCCGGTGATCCGGGCGTGCGCCAGCGGACTGCGCAGCACCGCTGCCTCGATCATCTTGGGCACCGTGACGTCGTCGACGTACTGGCCGCGGCCCGCGAGCAGCCGCGGGTCCTCGGTGCGCCGCACCCTGGTTCCGGTGTAGGTGGTCCTGTCGGGTTCAACGATGGTCATCGCACGTGCTCCTCGTCGTTCCTCAACTCGGCTGTCTGCAGCGCCGCGAGGACCTCCTCCGGCGTGATCGGGATGTTGTTCAGCGGTCGGCCGATCGCGTCGCTGACCGCGTTGGCGATGACCGCGGCGGGCAGCAGGATCGGGCCCTCCCCGACGCCCTTGGCACCGTGCGGGCCGTCGGGGTCGGGGTGTTCGAGGGGGAAGAACTCGACGCGGGGCACGTCGCCGGCCAGCGGCAGCCGGTAGCTCTCCAGCGTCCGCTCGCGGTAGCGGCCGTCCTCGCCGATCCGCAGGCTCTCGTGCAGCGCGTACCCGATGCCCTGGGTCACCCCGCCCATCACCTGGCCGTAGGTGCCGTCCGGGCTGATCACCGCCCCCACCTCCTGCGCGACCAGGTAGCGCAGCACCTGCACCGTGCCGGTGACCGGGTCGACCTCCACCTCGGCCAGGTGCACGTGGTAGGTCGGCGTCGGGAACGACGGCAGCATCAGCCCGGTGGCACAGCCGGGGTTGAAGTCCGGGAACGGGGTGACGAACGACCCGGTGCCCTGGATCGGCCCGACGGTGTTCGTGGCCGTCGCGGCGACCACGGCGATCGGGACGCTGGTGCCCGGTGCGCCCTTGACCCGGACCGTCCCGTCGGCGACCTCGAGGTCGTCGGCCGCGGCCTCCAACAGCCCCGCCGCGACGTCCTTGAGCTTCGTGATCACCTCGTCGGCGGCGATCTGCGAGGCCTTTCCGACGATCCGGGTGGTGCGGCTGCCCTGCGACCCCGCGTCGAACCCGGCGACGTCGGTGTCGGGCAGCGTGACGAACACGTCCGACGGCGGGATGCCGAGCCGTTCCGCCACGATCTGCGTGACGCCCATGGACACCGCACCCGAGCCGTTGTCCGTGGCCGCGGTGATCACCGCGGCGGTTCCGTCCTCGTGCAGCTTCACCACGGCCGTGCCGGGCATCGGGTTGGTCAGCCACCAGGCCGCGGCGATCCCGATGCCGCGGTAGGGCCGCCGCTCCGCCTCCAGCTTCGCCCACGGCGCCGCCGCCTCGATCGCCTCGAAGCCCTCACGCAGGATCCCGGCGTCGGTCAGCACCTGCCCGTTGAGCAGCTCCTCGCCGTCGTCGAACAGGTGGCGCAGCCGGTACTCCCGCCGGTCGACGCCCAGCTCGGCGGCGATGTGGTCCATGTGCCGCTCGACGGCGTGGTACAGGTAGGTGCCGTTGAC
>Ga0182736_1003049_pt1 | contig 11661 bp, 11 predicted proteins | sample eDN5th30CKraftBY_FD_128882 | JGI IMG/M metagenome (GOLD analysis project Ga0182736, IMG submission 128882) | Enriched backyard soil microbial communities from Emeryville, California, USA - eDNA 5th pass 30_C Kraft BY (version 2) (version 2) | ecosystem: Environmental > Terrestrial > Soil >...
GCGCGCGCCGTCAGGCTGAGTCCATACGATGACCCCGCCACGCTCGCTGCCACGGTTCACGCGCTCGTCGGCCTCGGCGGCGGTCTCACGCCCGACGGCGACGATTATCTGCTCGGCTATCTCGCGGCGATTTGGGCCGCGCTCGGCGATCCGCAAATCGACGCGCATCGGCATGTCTTGTCGACCGAGCTGCCTGCGAATCTGCATCGCACGAACGATATCAGCCGCCATTACCTGCAACTCGCGCTCGACGGACATTTCAACGAACCGGTCGATCGATTTATCGCGATTGCATCGGCGGCGGACGAAAGCGCGGATATCGAACATGCCGCCGATGCCGTGATGCGCTGGGGCGCGTCGTCCGGCGTGGATTGTCTCGGCGGCATTTTGCACGGCATGCGCGCATGGCGAGAAACGATTCGAATGCGCGAAGCGAAATCATTATTCCCGGAATCGGCTTGAAGCATTTGCGATTCAGTTTTCAAGAAACCGCGAATCGCATTTAAAGAACGGAGAGGTGCAATGGCCATCAAAATCGAAATATTCAAAAATCTGTATCAGGATTCGGTTTCCCTGATGCAGATTTCGGCGCATATCGGCAAGCTGCCGGGCGTCGAGCAGGCGTCCGTCGTCATGGGGACGCCGGCCAATCTCGTGCAGCTCGCCGACGCCGGACTCGGCGACGACGTGAAAGCAAGCCCGAACGATCTCGTCATCGCGGTGCGCGGCGACGAAGCCGCTTGCGAAGAAGCGCTCAGTCTCGCTCGCGAACGCCTGAGCGCGCGCGTGTCGACATCCGACACGCAGACGCGCGAAGCGCTCAAGGCCACCAGTCTCGCGATGGTCTGCGACGACGAACCCGCGTCGAACCTCGCGCTCATCTCGGTGCCGGGCGATTACGCGGCCGCCGAAGCCATCAAGGCGCTGCAGCTCGGCATGAACGTCATGCTCTTCAGCGACAACGTCAGCATGGCGCACGAAAAGGCCATCAAGACGCTCGCGCGCGAAAAGCGCCTCATCGTCATGGGCCCCGACTGCGGCACGGCCATCGTCAACGGCATGCCGCTCGGCTTCGCCAACGTGGTGCGGCGCGGCGGCATCGGCGTCGTGGGCGCATCGGGCACGGGGCTGCAGGAAGTCACCTGCCGTATCGACCAGCTCGGCGCGGGCATTTCGCAGGCGCTCGGCACGGGCGGACACGATCTGCATGAGGACATCGGCGGCATTTCGATGCAATTCGGCCTCGACGCGCTCGCCGAAGATCCCGACACGCGCGTGATCGTGCTGATCTCCAAGCCGCCCGCACGCGCGGTCGCGGAGCGCATTCTGGAGAGCGCGCGCAAGGCGGGCAAGCCCGTCGTCGTGAATTTTCTCGGCGCTTCCGAAGACGAGATGCGCGCACCGGGCCTCACGCCCGCGCACACGCTCGCCGATGCCGCGCAGTTCGCCGTCGCGTTGCTGAACGGCGCGCCGCTGCCGGCGAGCGTCGCGCGCGTGGAAGCCAACGACGAAGCGACGCTCGTCAAGCGGAGCGAAACGCTCGGCGCGGGCCGCAAGTTCATTCGCGGCGTGTTCGCGGGCGGCACGTTCTGCTACGAGAGCCAACTGCTCTGCAAAGCGGAAGGTTTCATGGCGAGTTCGAACACGCCGGTGAAAGGCAACGCGAAGCTCGCGGATATCTGGAAAAGCGAGGGCCACACGATCGTCGACATGGGCGACGACGATTTCACGCGCGGCCGTCCGCATCCGATGATCGACCCGACCCTGCGCGACGAACGCGTGCGCGCCGAGATGCTCGATCCCGCAACTGCCGTCGTGCTGTTCGATCTCGTGCTCGGTTACGGCGCGGCGGACGAACCGGCGCAAGGGCTCATCGCATTGCTGGCGCAATTGCCGCGCGAAAACGCGCCGCTGTTGATCGCGCATGTGTGCGGCACGGAATCCGATCCGCAAGTCAGAAGCCGTCAGATCGACGCATTGCGCGAGGCAGGCGTTCTCGTCGCCGGATGCAACGCCGAGGCCGCGTTGTGGGCGAGCCGCGTCGCGCGTCTGCAGGCGCGACGCCACGCGTAAAAAGGAGCAAAAAGAATGAACCGATTGTTTGGTCAGCCACTGAAAGTGGTGAACTGCGGGCTCACGAGCTTCGCCGACAACCTGCGTCTCGCGGGCGGCGAAGTCAGTCACGTCAACTGGCAGCCGCCCGCTCTCGGCGATGTCGCCGCGGGCCTCGATCTCGCGTGGCTGATGCGTCATCCGCTCGTCGAGCAGGCGAACGACATTGCATTCGCGCGTTATCTCGAAGCGCAGCCGGTGTTGAAAGACATCGCTACGGCATCCGAAGCAATCAGCGCGATGAGCATGCGCAAGCTGATTCTCCACTCCGGTCCGCCGATCGCGTGGGAGAACATGTGCGGGCCGGTGAAGGGCGCGATCATCGGCGCGGTGATGCTCGAAGGCTGGGCCGCCGATCACGCCGCCGCCGAACGCCTGATTCTCGACGGCAAGGTCGATCTCGAACCGTGTCACCACCATCAGGCCGTCGGTCCGATGGCGGGCATCATCAGTCCGTCGATGCCGCTTTTCGTCGTCGAGAACAAGGCGAACGGGCATCGCACGTACAGCAATCTGAACGAAGGTCTCGGCAAGGTGCTGCGCTTCGGCGCGAACAGCACGGAAGTGCTCGACCGTCTGCGCTGGATGAAAGCGACGCTCGCGCCCGCGCTGAAGGCCGCGCTCGCGGTGTCCGGCGAGATCGAGCTGAAGCCGCTGATGGCGCAGGCGCTGCATATGGGCGATGAAGTCCACAACCGCAACAGCGCGGCGACGGGCCTCTTCATCAAGCGCATCGTGCCCGCGCTGCTCGGCACGCAACTGCCGCTCGCGCAGATTCGCGAAGCGAGCGCGGCGATCATCGCCAACGATCACTTCTTCCTCAACATCTCGATGGCCGCGTGCAAGGCCATGATGGACGCGTGCGCCAACGTGCCTTTCAGCTCGATGGCCTCGGTGATGGCGCGCAACGGCGTGAACTTCGGCATCCGTCTGTCGGGCACCGGCGACCGCTGGTTCCAGGCGAAGGCGAATCCGGTCGAGGGCCTGTTCTTTCCGGGCTATGGCGTCGATGACGCAGCCGCCGATCTCGGCGACAGCGCGATCACCGAAACGGCCGGCGTGGGCGGTTTCGCGATGGCGTCGTCGCCCGCGATCGTGAAGTTCGTCGGCGGCACGCCCGCCGATGCGACCGCGAACAGCCGCCGCATGCAGGCCATCACGCTCGGCGGCAATCCGGCGTTCACGCTGCCCGCGCTCAACTTCGCGCCGACCGCCGCGGGCATCGATGCGCGCAAGGTGGCCGACCGCGGCATCCTGCCCGTCATCAATACGGGCATCGCTCACAAGCAAGCAGGCGTCGGGCAGATCGGCGCAGGCATCACGACCGCGCCGATGGAGTGCTTCGTCGAAGCCATTCGCGCGCTCGCCGAGACCGTCAAACAACACAGCGGACAAGCATCATGACAGTTCGAAAACCTCTGGCAGTCGTCGCCGTGGGCGGCAACGCGCTGATTCGCGACGATCGTCATCTGAGCATTCCCGATCAATACGAAGCGGTGACGGAGAGCGCGACACATATCGCCGACATGATCGCGGCGGGATGGAACGTCGTGCTCACGCACGGCAACGGGCCGCAAGTCGGCTTCATCTTGCGGCGTTCCGAGCTCGCGTCTCAGGAAGTCGCGCCCGTGCCGCTCGACTACGCGGTGGGCGATACGCAAGGCGCGATCGGCTACATGTTCCAGAAGGCGCTGACCAACGAGCTGCACCGTCGCGGCATCGAACGGCGCGTCGTTGCGCTCGTGACGCAGACGCGCGTCAGCGCCGACGATCCCGCGTTCGAGAAGCCGGCCAAGCCGGTCGGCGCGTTCTTCGACGAAGCGACCGCGAAGAAGCGTCAGGAAGAGCTCGGCTGGACCTTGATGGAAGACGCGGGACGCGGCTGGCGGCGCACGGTGCCGTCGCCGGAGCCGCTTGAAATCATCGAGCGCGATGTCATCGCGAGCCTGCTCGCGCAAGGCTGCGTGGTGATCGCGTGCGGCGGCGGCGGCATTCCGGTGGTGCGCAAGAACGGCAAGCTGTCCGGCGTCGAGGCGGTCATCGCCAAGGACCTCGCATCGGCGCTGCTCGCCCAGCAACTGAAAGCGGATCTGCTGCTGATCCCGACCGGCGTCGAACAGGTCGCGGTGAACTTCGGCACGCCCGAGCAGCGCTGGCTCGACACGATGAGCGTGAGCGAAGCGCGCGAGCTGATCGCGCAGGGTCAGTTCGGCGCGGGCAGCATGCTGCCGAAAGTGGAGGCGATTCTGCGCTTCGTGTCGCACATCGAACCGGACGGCCACGCGGGCGAAGGGCTCATCACGAGTCCGGCGGCGATCAGGCCCGCGCTCGAACGGCGCACGGGTACGTGGATCACGCCGTAACGCGCATACGCCCCCGACATCAACAAGGAGAAGGACACACATGAACGACAAGATACTGCTCGCCGTGAACGGCACGCTGATGCGCGGCCTCGGGCTGAACCACAACATGCTGGCGGCGAAGGGCGAATTCGTGCGCGAGGATCGCACGGACGCGTGCTATCGCATCTGGACCATCAACGATCGTCATCCCGGCATGTTGCGCGTGAAGAGCGGCGGCGTGGCCGTATCGCTGGAAGTCTGGGAATTGCCGATGGCCAATCTCGGCGCGCTCTTGCTCAGCGAACCGGCGGGTCTTTCGATCGGCAAGGTCGTGCTCGCGGACGGCAGCGAAGTGCTCGGCGTCCTCGCCGAACCGTGGCTCGTCGAAGGACAGAAGGAGATCACGGCATCCGGCGGATGGCGCGAATACACCGGCCACCACTACACGCCCTGAATGGAATCGGCATCAGCAAAGGAACTGTCATGAGTCAATCGAAAGAGAGCCGGGTCAGCGCTTCGCCCGGCACTGCGCCGGGCTATCGCATCGCGATGATCCTGCTCGGCATCGCCGTCACGCCGGTGTTGCTGTCGTCGTCGAGTCTCGGCAATCAGATGTCGAACGGCGATCTGATCAAGGTCGTCGGGATCGGCAGCCTGATCCTCGCGATTCTCGCGTCGATCACGATCTCGGTCGGCGAGAAAGCACGGCTGCCGACCTACGGCATCGTGAAGTATCCGTTCGGCGAGAAAGGCGCGATCGCCATCAACGTGCTGCTCGCGGTCAGCCTGTTCGGATGGATCGCGGTGACGGCCAACATGTTCGGCCACTCGGTCGCCGACCTGCTCGCGCAACATGGCGTGAACGTGCCCGCGCCGCTGCTCGTCGCGATCGGCTGCGTGATCTTCGTCGCGTCCACCGCGTTCGGCTTCGAAGTGCTCGGCAAGGTGGCGCAGTTCGCCGTGCCGGTCATCGCGTTGATGATGTGCTATATCGTGCGCGTCGCGCTCAATGGCCAGGCGCCTGCCGTCGATGCGATCGCCGGCATGCCGATGGGCGTCGCGGTATCGACGGTCGTCGGCACGATCATCGTGCTGGTCGCGACCTTGCCCGACTTCGGCAGCTTCACGCATAACCGCAAACACGCGGTCGGCGGCGCGCTGCTCACGTTCCTGATCGCCTATCCGCTGCTGTACTGGGCGGGCGCGACGCCGAGCGTGCTCACGGGCAAGAGCTCGCTGCTCACCGCGATGGCCGTGTTCGGCGCGACCTTGCCGGCCGCCTTGCTGCTGATCTTCGCGACGGTCACGGGCAACGCGGGCAACATGTTCCAGGGCACGCTCGTCACATCGACGCTCATCACGCGCTTTCCGAAGTGGCAGATCACGGTTGCGCTCGGCGTGCTGGCGGCGATCGTCGGCAGCATGAACATCATGTCGTGGTTCATTCCGTTCCTGCTGTTCCTCGGCATCGCGACGCCCCCCGTCGCGGGCATCTATATCGCGGACTTCGTGATGTATCGGCGCAACGGGTATGATGCTGCCGCGCCAGCGCGCGAACCGCAGATCAAGATCATGACCTTCGTCGCGTGGATTCTCGGATCGCTCACGGGTTTCGCGACGGTGAACGGCATGTTCACGGTCACGTCGATTCCCTCACTCGATTCGATTCTCGTTGCGTGCATCGGCTACATGATCCTGAGCCGGTTCGCGCAGGCGAGCGGCACTGTCAAGCCCAGCGGGCACTGACGCAACGATGTGAGCGAAGCGCACGGTGTTCATCGCGCGCTTCGCTCATGTGGCAGGACAAATACTCATGTGGAAGCAGGCTCGATGTTCACTTCGGACGAAAGCATTCGGATAGTCCGGTTGGTTGCGCAGTATCAAAGCATCACGGCGGCCGCGGAACGGCTGAACAAGGTTCCGTCGGCGATCAGTTACACCGTCAGGAAGCTCGAGGAATCGTTCGGCGCGAAGCTGTTCGAGCGCCGCGGTTGCTATATCCGGCTCACCGAGGCGGGCGAATACTTCATCGCGCACAGCAAGGCGATTCTCGACGATCTGCAGGCGCTCAAATGCAATCTCGCCATCGTTCAGGGGGGCATCGAGCCCGAGCTCACCGTGGCCGTCAACAACATCGTGCCGCGCGACGCGATCATCCAGTTCTTGTGCGATCTGGAAGATGCGTATCCGACGACGCGCGTCACGATCCAGCAGGAGGTGTACAACGGCTGCTGGGACGCGCTCTATGCAAGCAAGGCGGATATCGTCGTCGGCGCGCCGCATTTCGTGCCGAAGACCGACGGCATCACGAGCGTCGCGCTCGGCCATCTCGCGTGGGACTTTCTCGTGGGCGCCGATCATCCGCTCGCGGATGCGCCGCATATCCTGCAAAGCGCGGAGTTGCGGAAGTATCCGGCGGTCTGCATCAAGGACACGTCGATCGATTTCGATCCGATGCATGCGTGGCTTCTGGAAGGGCAGAAGCCGATCTTCGTTCCCGACTTTTCGATGGCCGTGAGAATCATCGCGCGCAATGTCGCGATCGGCTATGTGCCCACGCATATCCGCGCGGCATTCGGCGACGCCGGGCTCGTCAGTAAGTCGATTCAGGAGCAGAAGCACGCGACGCGGCTCTTCCTCGCGCATCGTTCGGATGGCGTCGGCAAGGTGCGGGCATGGTGCGTCGACTATCTGATGCGACCGGAATTCAGGGCGTGGTTGTGCGGCGATGCTCCGCAGCAGGGAAGCGCAAGGTGAATTCGATCCACCCGTCCGGCGTGGATTCGGCGGATGCGACGCCGCCATGCAGCCGCATGATCGCCTGAACGATCGACAAGCCGAGTCCACTCGATTCCGTGAACTCGCTGCGCGCCGCGTCGCCGCGATAAAAGCGGTCGAACAGCTTCGCGAGCTCTTCCTTCTCGATGTGCGCGCCGCGATTGCCCACGACGATGCTCGCGCCTTGTTCATCCGCGTAACCGCGCAGCCGGACCACGGTGCCCGCCGTCGCATAACGCACCGCATTCACGACGACATTGCCGATCGCCCTGCGGCACATGATTGCATTCGCAAGCATTTCGCCTTCGGCCTGGATATCGAACGTGATGCGGCGTTCATCGGCGATGCCTTCGAAGTAAGCGCCGATCGTCTCGAGCGCTTCGCGGATATCGAGCCGCTCCCGTTCGATCTGTTGCTGCTCATGATCCGCCTGCGCGAGAAAGAGAATGTTCTGCGCGATGCGCGCGAGGCGCTCCAGTTCTTCCAGATTCGATTCGAGCACGCTGCGATACTCCGCGACGCTGCGCTCGTGCGCGAGCGTGACCTGCGTTTGACCGACCAACACGCCGATCGGCGTGCGCAGTTCATGCGCGAGATCGGCGGAGAACTGCACCAGACGCTCGTAGCCGTGTTCGAGCCGGTCGAGCATCGCATTGAACGACGCCGCGAGGCTTTGCAATTCGGCGGGCGCATGGGCGACGTCGAGCCGCGCGGACAATCGGTTCGGCGTGATTTCGGCGGCTTTATCGGCCATCAGTTTGAGCGGCATGAGTCCGCGGCTCGTGACCCAGTAAGCGAGCAGCAACGTCACGAGCACCGCGCCGATCACGTTGATCCATACGCGCTTCAGATACGCCGACAACACGATCGCTTCCTGCGTCATCACATGCGCGGCGATGATCTCGACGACCTCGCCGTTCTCGCCGATGCGCGCCTGCGCGCCGACCCAGCGCATCCGCACGCCGTCCGCGCGCGAGCCTTCGTACAGGTCATCGAGTCCGATGGCGCGCGTCACAGGCACGACATCGAGCGGCGGCAACGGCATCTTCTCCGGATTGACGTAGATGAAAGGCCCCGAGCCCGCGCGTCGAAAGAGGATGACGTCCTGACGATCGCCTAGCATCGTTTCGAAGAGCCGAGGTCGCGCTTCGATTTCCTTGATCGTGTAGAGATCGTGCAGAAGCGAGCGGAAATGCTCGACGCGCGCGATCAGCTGGTAATCCGCGCGCGTGGACAGCGCGCGATTCGTCGCGTGATAGAGCGATGCGCCGATCATGCCGACGACGATGCACACGATCACCGCAAACGACAACGCGATACGTACCGCAAGCGAGCGCGATGGCCGGTTCAAGGATTCTCCCCGAACGAATAGCCGATGCTGCGCACCGTATGAATGAGCTTCAGATCGAATGGATTGTCGATCTTCGCGCGCAGCCGCTTCACCGCGACGTCGACGACATTGGTGTCGCTGTCGAAGTTCATGTCCCACACTTCCGATGCGATCAGGGTGCGCGACAGCGCCTCGCCCTGATGCTTGCAAAAGAGATGCAGCAGCGCGAATTCCTTGTTCGTGAGCACGATGTCGATGCCCTTGCGCGTCACCTTGCGACGCAGCACATCCACATGAAGATCCGCGATCTGGAACGTATCGGATTCGCGCATCACGCCGCGTCTGAGCAGCGTGCGAATGCGCAAGACGAGTTCGGTGAAAGAGAAGGGCTTGACGAGATAATCGTCCGCGCCGAGTTCGAGTCCGTGAATGCGGTCCGTCACGTGATCGCGTGCGGTGAGAAAAATGACAGGCAAGTCACGTTTCGCGCGCAAGGCCGACATCACCTGCCAGCCGTCGATGCCCGGCAGCATCACGTCGAGCACGATCAGTTCGTAGGAATTCGCGAGCGCCTGGTGCAGACCGTCCGTACCGTTGCGAACGAGCTCGACCTGATAGCCGGACTCGATGAGCCCTTTCTTCAGGTAGTCGCCTGTCTTGCGGTCGTCTTCGATAACGAGGATGCTCATGCTCGCACTGCATTCGATGGATTGCCGACATTCTAGCCAGAGCGCGCGCGACGCTCGCAAAGATGACAAAAAAGTCATCGAGAGGTCATCGATCGATCAGCGGCGCGTCGCTACCATGCCCTCGAAATCTCAACGACTCGCGAGGCTCGACGACGTGCAAATCCAACCGTTATGGCTGCGCATCACGCACTGGCTCAACGCGTTCGCCGTGTTGATCATGGTGACGAGCGGCTGGCAGATCTACAACGCATCGCCGATTTTCAAATCGCTGACCTTCTCGTCCGCGATCACGCTCGGCGGCTGGCTCGGCGGCGCGCTGCAATGGCATTTCGCGGCGATGTGGCTGCTGGTCGCGAATTTTATCGTGTACGTCGCGATGAATCTCTTCACCGGACGCCTGCGCCGCCGCATGTTTCCGCTCTCCATCAAGAGCATTTTCACCGACGCCTTCGCCGCGCTACGCGGCAAGCTCGGTCACGACGATCTCACGCATTACAACGCGGTGCAGAAGTTCGCGTATCTCGCGGTGATCGTGGACATCGCGATCGTGATCCTGTCGGGACTCGCGGTGTGGAAATCGGTGCAGTTTCCCTTGCTTCGCACGTTGATGGGCGGTTACGACAACGCTCGCATCGTGCACTTCTTGGGCATGAGTTTTCTCGTGGCGTTCTTCGTCGTGCACGTCGCGATGGTCGCGCTCGTGCCGCGCTCGCTCGTGCTGATGATCCGAGGTCGCTAACACATGTCGCTCAAGCTATTCAAATCGAGACCCGACGCTGAACTCATCATCAAGGATGCCGCGAAGGAACTGAAGGCGCCGGCGCGCCGTTTGTTCGGCAAGCGCATTCTTTCGCTGGGCGGCCTCGCGATGCTGTCGGGCTGCAACATCACCGACGACAAATCGGTCAACGCAATGCTGCGCCGCATTTCATCCTTCAACGACGACATGCAGGCGTTGCTATTTGACCCGAACCAGCTCGCGCCGACTTATCCCGACTCGATGATCACGCGGCCGTTTCCGTTCAACGCGTTCTATGACATCGATGAAGTGCCCGAAGTCGATCCATCGACATACAAGCTGGAGATAGGCGGCCTCGTCAAGGGCAAGCGTGCGTGGACGCTCGACGAACTGCACGCGATGCCGCAGGAAAGCCAGGTGACACGGCATATCTGTATCGAAGGCTGGAGTGCGATCGGCAAGTGGGGCGGCGTGCGATTCGCGCAAATCCTCGCGCGTGCAGGCGCCGATACGAGCGCGAAATACGTGGCCTTTCATTGCGCCGACAACTACTCGACGAGCATCGACATGCCGACCGCGCTGCACGCGCAGACGCTGCTCACGCTCACCTACGACGGCCAGATTTTGCCGGCGAAGTACGGCTTCCCGATGAAGCTGCGCATGCCGACCAAGCTCGGTTACAAGAATCCGAAGCACATCGTCGCGATCACTGTGACGAACGATTATCCCGGCGGCTATTGGGAGAACCAGGGCTACAACTGGTTCGGCGGTTCCTGAAGCCTTTGCTTTCATCACCAGAAGGAGATTGCATGTCGATTCGACTCAAACTTGGCGTCAGCATCGTGACGCTCGCACTCGCATCCGCGGCTCTTGCTCAGACGCCCGCCGCGAAACCCGCGCGCATTCGCGGCGATATCGTGTCGCTGTCGGGCGATACGCTGACCGTTCATCGACGCAGCGGCGACACCGTGAAGATCGCCGTCAAGGCAGATACGCCCGTCACCGCGCTGAAGAACATCAAGCTGCAGGACATCAAGCCGGGCTCGTTCGTCGGCACGGCTGCGACCACCGGCACCGACGGCAAGCTCACCGCGACCGAGGTACTCGTGTTCCCGGAAGCCGCGCGCGGCACAGGCGAAGGCCACTATGAATGGGATCTCGGACCGAAGAGCTCGATGACCAACGCGAACGTCGATCAGGTCGTGCAAGGCACGAGCGGCCGCGATCTGAAGCTCTCGTACAAGGGCGGCGCGAACTCGGTGACCGTACCGGAGAACGTGCCCGTTGTGACGTTCGCCCCCGCGACGCACGATGACCTGAAGCCCGGAAAGAAAGTGTTCGTCGTCGCGACTCCGGCTGGTTCGGACTTCGCGGCGCAACGCATCGTCGTGGAGAAGGATGGCGTCGCGCCGCCGATGTAAGCGTCACCTTCGATAAAGTCCCTGCACGCGCCCGCCGATCATCGATCGCGGGCGTTTGTCATTCGAGCGTCGTGCGTATATGCCTCACGCTCGACACCGTGTCGTCGAAACGCGCGTTGCCGAGCTTGCGCTTCATGCGCCGCGTGACCTCCGAGCTGACCGCGCCGATGCGCTTCATCATCGCGACCGCGGAATCGGTCGGATGAATGGCGGATTCGCGGCCATCGCGTTCAGTGGACCAGCGCTCGAC
>Ga0182736_1003050_pt1 | contig 11660 bp, 11 predicted proteins | sample eDN5th30CKraftBY_FD_128882 | JGI IMG/M metagenome (GOLD analysis project Ga0182736, IMG submission 128882) | Enriched backyard soil microbial communities from Emeryville, California, USA - eDNA 5th pass 30_C Kraft BY (version 2) (version 2) | ecosystem: Environmental > Terrestrial > Soil >...
CCGGAAATAACTATCAGATTGGCTCCAAATCTTTGGTGGAAAATGCGGCAGAAACTGAAGACTATGATGTTTTTCTTTTTAAGAATGAACAATTAGTAGCGAAAATTGCCATAGAAGATGAGTTAAAAGCTCATGCTGCTTTATTAATGCAGACGTTGAAAGATCAACATATCATACCTGTTTTGCTCAGTGGAGACAGAAAAGAAAAGTGCGAAGCCTTGGCAAAGAAAATTGGCATTAATAACGTGCATGCAGAAAAACTACCTCAGGAGAAACTCGATATTATAGAGGAGTTAAAGAAAAAAGGAAAGGTGGCGATGGTTGGCGATGGTATTAATGATGCACCGGCGTTGACAACCGCAGACGTTGGCGTTTCTTTAGGTAATTCCAGTCAGGTTGCCATTCAATCGGCAAAGGTAGTGCTGCTCAATAACGAATTGAAGTCTATCATTACCTTACTTAAGATAGGTAAACATACACTGTTAACCATTAAACAGAATTTATTTTGGGCATTCTTCTATAACATATTTGCTATACCACTAGCTGCTATGGGATTTTTAAGTCCGATGCTGGCTGCCTTGGCGATGGCTTGTTCTGATGTGGTTGTAATAGGCAATTCTATACGATTGAAATTTAAGAAATTGTTATAGTGATTAGTTAAGCGTTAAGTGCTTGAATAGGTTACTATTAGGGCTTAAGCTACCCTAAGGAAAGGAAGGTGAGTAAAAAACAGTCTTTACACCATTATTTGATCACCTTCTTTTTTAATTAAAACAATCCTTTAACTTTATCTGTGATACTATCTCCTCCGCTCTCATTATTTCCCAAAAGAGATTTCACATCGAAATTACCGTTCAGTAAACTTTCACCCTTTCCTTTTAACGAGTCGGGTAAATTATTATTGAGATAATTTAGCACTACGGAAGATGCTTTCTGGGCCATTTCAGGAGAAAGACCGGCTTTTTGTATTAGTTCATTTACTAACTTTTCCATCTTGTTAATTTTATTTATTGTTTAATAGCTCTATAGTTAAACGCCCGATATTTTATTTTGTTTTTGAGTTAACAGTGAAAAGGTATATAATTTAGCGTTATACATAACGATTTAAAATACCTTCTACTTGTTTGATATAACTTCCGCCGAAAACATTGGCGTGAAAGAGTAAACTGTATAAATTACATAAATCGGTTCTGTTCTGCCAGTCTTTTTCTAGTGGGAAAACTTCCTGGTAAGCATCGTAAAAGGCCTGTTCGAATCCACCAAATAACTTCGTCAGGGCCAAGTCCATTTCCCGATGCCCATAATAAACTGCCGGATCGATTAAAAAAGGAGTGCCTTTATTATCCAGGATATAGTTTCCATTCCAAAGATCGCCATGTAATAATGCTGGTACTTCTACGGGAAAAAGATCCGGAATTTTCAAAAAGAGCGCTTCAAATTTGTTTAACAAAGTTACGCTTGTGATACCGTTTGCTGCTGATCGTTCCAACTGTTTTTTTAATCGCTCTTCAATGAAAAAATCAGTCCATACATTATGCGCTACATTGCTTTGTGGTAAGGAACCCAAGTAATTGTCATATTCTAAACCATAAAAATCCTGCGTATTCTTGTGTATAAATGCCAAGGTTCTGCCCAAGTTAGCTTGTGCCGCGGCTGTATTCTCGCCTTGGTCTATCCACGACATGAGCAGGAAAACATCTTGTTTGAATCGGCCAGCGGCTAATAAGTCTGGAATCACAGCGCCACCTACCTTTTTTAACAGTTTTAATCCGGCTTGTTCCAGCATAAATAGATTAGGAAAGCGTTCGGCATCGTTTATTTTCAGAAAAAAAGATTGTTGATTACCTTGGATCTGAAAACTTTTATTGATATCTCCGCCGGCTACGGGCATTATATTCGAAACCCGAAAGTCAATACCAATTAAATTACGGACTACTATCTCGATATGCTTTAGGAAATCTACCGACAAAAACATTATTCAAATTATTATATCAAAAGTTTAAACTTAGCTAAATTTCTTTTATATACAATATAGTTACGGCGCATAGTTTCTCCTTTACCATTGAGAAGCTTTTTATAGCGGAAATATAGTGAAATGTTCCTACAATAAATTATCTTTGCCCTTTAATTCGCACATTGCCTACATGAAGCACATCCGCAATTTTTGTATCATTGCACATATCGACCATGGTAAAAGCACCTTAGCCGATAGGTTATTAGAATATACCAATACCATTACGCAGCGGGAATCGCAAGCACAGCTTTTGGATAACATGGATTTAGAACGTGAACGAGGTATCACGATTAAGAGCCATGCTATCCAAATGAACTATAAGTATGGCGAACAGGATTATATTTTAAACCTGATAGACACTCCCGGGCACGTTGATTTTTCATATGAAGTATCGCGATCTATTGCGGCATGTGAAGGGGCTTTGCTCATCGTAGATGCCTCACAGGGAATTCAGGCCCAAACCATTTCGAATTTATATTTAGCTTTAGAACATGATCTGGAGATTATTCCTATCTTAAACAAGATGGATTTACCTGGCGCTATGCCAGAAGAAGTTAAAGACCAGATAATTGAGTTAATTGGCGGTAAAAGGGAAGACATTATTCCTGCATCGGGTAAGACGGGTATGGGCGTCTCTGACATATTAGAGGCCATTGTAGAACGTATTCCATCTCCTGTTGGCGACCCCGATGCGCCTTTACAGGCTTTAATATTTGATTCGGTTTTTAATTCTTTCCGTGGTATTATGGCTTATTTCAAAGTGGAGAATGGCGAGATACGGAAAAATGATAAGGTTAAGTTCATTGCTACCGGTAAGGAATATATTGCTGATGAGATAGGCACATTGAAGCTCAATCAAGTTGCTAAGGATGTTATTCGTACCGGAGATGTGGGGTATATCATTTCAGGTATAAAAGAGGCGCGTGAGGTGAAAGTTGGCGATACGATTACACATGTTGGCCGACCAAGTACTGGAGCTATAAGAGGGTTTGAAGAAGTTAAACCAATGGTATTTGCCGGAATTTATCCGGTAGATACGGAAGATTACGAAGAGCTTCGGGAAAGCATGCACCGTTTACAGCTAAATGACGCTTCATTGGTGTTCGAACCAGAATCATCTGCGGCATTGGGTTTTGGTTTTCGATGTGGATTTTTGGGCATGCTCCATATGGAAATTATTCAGGAGCGATTAGAACGGGAATTCGATATGACGGTTATCACGACGGTACCCAACGTGTCATATATTGCCCATACTACAAAAGATGGCGAGATAAAAGTAAATAATCCTTCTGATCTTCCCGATCCGAGCAAATTAGAATTTGTAGAAGAACCTTATATCAAGGCAAATATTATTACCAAAGCAGAATTTGTTGGTCCTGTAATGTCTTTATGTATTCAGAAAAGAGGTGTTATTGTAAATCAAAGCTATTTAACGTCAGATCGAGTAGAATTGGTGTTTGAAATACCAATGGGGGAAATCGTATTCGATTTTTACGACAAGTTAAAGACAATTTCTAAGGGATATGCTTCTTTTGATTACCATCAGATTGGCTATCGGCAATCCGATCTTGTACGGCTTGATATTCGGTTAAACGGTGAGCCAGTAGACGCGCTATCATCCCTTATCCATCGTAGTAATGCTTATGAATTTGGCAAGAAAATATGTGAGAAACTACGGGAACTACTTCCAAGGCAACAGTTTGAAATTGCTATACAGGCTTCTATCGGAGCTAAGGTTATTGCACGCGAAAATGTGCGGGCGTTACGTAAAGATGTGACATCTAAGTGTTACGGTGGCGATATCTCCCGTAAGCGAAAATTATTAGAAAAACAGAAAAAAGGTAAAAAACGTATGCGCCAGGTAGGAAATGTGGAAATCCCACAATCTGCCTTTATGGCGGTGCTTAAATTAGATTAACTCTGGTTGTCGGTTGCTCGTTACTGGTTATTGGTTTAGGCCAATTTGTCAATATAGCTAACACGAACAACTAGCAACTAATAACTGATAACAACAATGCAATTACTTGACGGTAAACTCGTATCAGAAAAGATAAAACAGGATATAGCAGCTGAGGCTGCTGATTTTTTAATTGCAAAGGGAAGAAAGCCCCATTTGGTTGCCATATTGGTTGGGCATGATGGCGGTAGCGAAACCTATGTTGCGAGTAAGATGCGCAACTGCAAACAAGTGGGTTTTGATTCTACCAATATTCGCTATGAAGACGATATTACGCAGGATGAGTTGATTAGAAAAATAAAAGAACTTAATCAGGATGACGGTATAGATGGTTTAATTGTTCAACTTCCTTTACCTAAGCATATTGATCCGGAGCTTGTTACGGAAGCGATAGATTATAGAAAAGATGTAGATGGATTTCACCCTATTAATTTGGGCCGGATGCAACGAAATTTGCCCTGTTTCATACCTGCTACACCCTACGGCATCTTGCTGATGTTAGACTATTACCAGATTCAAACAAGTGGTATGCATGCCGTGGTTGTTGGAAGAAGCAATATTGTTGGTAGCCCAATGAGTATTTTATTGGCTAGAAATGCGCAGCCGGGTAATTGTACTGTTACGCTAACGCATAGCCGCACTAAAAACTTAAAAGAAGAAGTTTTAAGAGCAGATCTTATTATCGCTGCTATTGGAAAGAAAAATTTTATTACGGCTGATATGGTAAAAGAAGGTGCTGTAATTATAGATGTTGGCATTAATCGAGAGGTAAGTACACTTACTAAATCAGGTTACAAGCTATACGGTGATGTAGACTTCGAATCTGTTGCACCCAAGGCATCTTATATTACACCGGTGCCTGGGGGGGTGGGGTTAATGACAATTATTGGCCTATTGAAAAATACTTTAGCTGCAGCTAAACACATCGTCTATCCTTAAAAATTATTAAAAACTGCGTCGTTACTGAACGAGTTAACCAACTTCTCCTCCAGCATAAAACTCTTTCGCATTTTAATTGTTTATTGTTTTAAATAGATAAATAAAAACAAAAACTATGAAAAGATGGAGTTTATTGGCTTTAGCGACTGCCGGCATAGCATTCTCGGCCTGTAATAATTCTGCTAATACAGAGGGTAACGGCACATCAGATACGGTAATCATGGATGACACGACATTTGATACCACTACCGTTGGCGAACGATTAGATAATGGCATCGATAGTGTGAAGCAAGCTGGAAGAGAAGCCAAAAGTGATATCAATGCGGCGGCCGCAGACGCCAAGGCAGATGCAACAACTACCGGACAACATATTAAAGAAGATGTAAAATCGGCTAAAGAAGATGTTGGCGATGCCGCAAAATCTGCCGGTAAAGACATAAAAAATGCTGCGGGTAAAGTAGCTGATAAAACTAAAGAAGGTTATAACGATGTTAAAGAAAGCCTTAAAAAAGATACCTCAAAGAAATAAAGACTTGGATAGCTTATACGCAAGCTAAAAGGGGCGCCAGAAAGCACCCCTTTTTTTATTACATAAATGCATCTACCTCACGATAAGCAGCTATTAATCGCTCTTCTCCTGCCCTTCCACTTCCTGCGATACCATGCTCCATTCCCATCACTCCTTTGTATCCTCTTTTGTGTAAAAATTTGAAAATATTTTTGTAATTTATCTCACCGGTTGTTGGTTCTTTTCGGCCTGGATTGTCTCCAATCTGAAAATATGCAATTTCGCTCCACGTTCTTTCTATATTTGCTATTAAATCACCTTCATTGCGTTGCATGTGATAAATATCATATAATATTTTACACGACGGGCTATTTACAGCTTTACAAATAAGGTAAGTTTGATTGGATGTTCTTAAAAACAGATCAGGTGTATCGCTTAGCGGTTCTAGTACCATGGTAATTCCATGTGGCTCCAAAATCTCTGCACCACGTCTCAATGCCTCGATAACATTGGCGGTTTGAATTTCTATTGAAAGATTTCGGGAAAAATCTCCTGGAACTACCGTGGTTAGTTTTCCGCCGCATCTTTTGGATACCTCTACTGCTTGCCGACAACCTTTTAAGAATATATCAACATACTCCTGTTTGCCTGCGGCTAAGGTGTTAGCACCATTGCCACCTTTATCTAATACAAAAACTCCCATCGCTATTCCTAATTTGGATAAGAGATTGCCTATTTTTTCTTGTTCCGCTGGTGTTCTCCCAGACATACCATTATCTTCTATGCCACGAAACCCTTGATCGTACATGAATTGAATCTGGTCTAAAAAGTTCTCGCCAGCTAAGTTTTTAAACATGCCATCATGTGGGCCGTAGTTTAAGTTAAATAGTTTACCATCGGCAACAGTTGTTGCGGAGGCAGCGCTGGCGGAAAGAGAACTGCCCGTTATTAACGCGCCCGTAGCCAATAGTCCCTTTTGTAAAAATTCGTTTCTTTTCATTTTTTTTAAGTATCAAGTATCAGGACTTTCTGAAGTTATGAGTTATAAGTTTTAAGTTATGAGTTATGAATGCGCTCAAGTCTACTTTGAGCGAAAAGCTAAAAGCATAAAGTGAAAAGAACAGCGCTTCCTGTATAACGCTTTAACCACTTTACTATTTAACTACTCAACTACTATAGAACTCCTCATTCATCACTTATCGAGCTTTTCTCACATCTCATATCTAGCCTCGTGTCCTATTTAATTAACAATTGTTTAAATCCATTAGTCATCGTGTCTACTACATTTCCCTCTTTGTCATGGTAAATAATATAGGCCTCTAATGAGGGATGTTTATCGACAAATTGTAACGCATCATCGAGATGCATTGCCATAACAGCATTATCATATCCATCGGCCGTAATAGCATCTTGAGCAAATAAGGTAACACTGATGAGTTCATTATCTAATGGATAACCGGTTCTTGGGTCGATGAGATGTGTGATCTTCTTCGAACCATTTTTCCTGAATTTACGATAATTTCCTGAAGTAGTAATCGCTCCACTGCTTAGGCCAACAATATGTTTGATGACGGGTTCGTCATTATCATTTGCCGGCCCCTCTATACCGATTCGCATTAAGCTGCCATCCGGCTTCTTTCCATGAATACGAAGTTCGCCCCCTATTTCTACGACAAAGCTTTTAATGCCTTGCTGCAATAAATAATCGGCTACTACATCCACACTGTAACCTTGTGCTATACCATTTACGTCGATATTTACGCACGGTTTATCCTTGTGAAGGAAGTTTCCGTTTAATTGCAGGAAATCGGTTCCTACACACTCTTTTATTGAGGCAATTTTTGCGCTGTCGGGATACGAATTAATCGTTTTTGCACCAAAACCCCAAGCTGCAACCAGGGGTCCAACAGTTATATCAAATAAGCCTTTAGTATCATCGAAAATCAGCAAAGATTTTTCAATTACAGTACGAAACCTATCGTCTATTACAGTTCCTTCCTCGCTCCTGTTAAACTGACTGATTAACGAGTAAGGCTTATACATTGACATAGAGCTGTCGATACCGGCCAATATACCATCTACTGTCTGCTTACTGATTGTTTCTGAAGGACTATAATAATTAATTTGGTAAGTAGTGCCCTGCGCGTATCCGCTGATCTGAAATCGTTGCTCTTTTTCATTACCAGCTAAAGAAAAAGAGCAACACAGGCCAACTAGTACTGCCAAAATAGAATATTTTAACTTTTTATTGTATGTGCCTGTACTGTTCTTTTTCGAATACATATCATTTATGCTTTATCCCATTGGAACAATCCAGGCTGCGCCACAGGATAGAGCCCGTTCTCATCTGGTAATATCTTTGGTTTAGCATCCCATGTCAAGGTATCTGGCATTAGCGAATTGTTTGCATTTAACGCGTCTTCCCATTTGATTACCTGTCCGGAATAAGTAGCGTATCTGCCAATAATTCCTGTTAATGTACTTAATGCTCCCCTTTCAGCATCCCAGTGCTTGTATTCGCCCTTACTTATAGTTTCAAAAAGTTCATCGTGTTCTGTTTGATAAGGATTGGCCTGTCCTTTTGTTGGATGATTGAACAGGACGTTGCCCTTTGTGTCCCATAGTTTTCCGGTATTATTTGCAGATAAGAATGTACGGCCTTTGGTTCCTTGAAAAGTCTCATCTACTCTATTACTTGTTCCTTCAAAATGCCGGCATTGGCTATAAATAACAGCACCATCAGCATAAGTAAGTTCTACTGCATGGTTATCATAGATCTCGCCATAATCTTTGCCTTTGCGCCAAGCCTGACTTCCAGTTCCTTGAATAGAAACCGGATAAGCTCCTTTAACCCAATTGGCAATATCTATATTATGCACGTGCTGTTCTACAATATGGTCGCCACAAAGCCAGTTAAAGTAATACCAGTTGCGCATTTGATATTCCATTTCAGTCTGTTCTGGTTTACGGGGCCTCACCCATACTCCCCCACTGTTCCAATACACTTGACCACCTACAATATCCCCTATTGCACCATCTTGAATTCGCTTTATCGTTTCACGATAATTTAATTGATACCTTCGTTGAAGTCCAACTACGACATTAAGTTTTTTCTTTTTGGCTTCTTCAGCAGTAGCCAGCACTTTTCGTATTCCAGGGGCATCTACCGCTACCGGTTTTTCCATAAATACATGCTTGCCTTGTTTTATTGCCTCTTCAAAATGCGTAGGCCTAAAGCCAGGAGTTGTGGCTAAGATTACCACGTCCGCTAGCGCGATAGCCTTGGCATAAGCATCAAAGCCAACAAACTTGTGGTCTTCCGGAACATTTACCTTGTCTTTAAACTTTTCACTGAGATCTTTATAACTTTCGTCCAAGCGATCTCGAAAGGCATCGGCCATAGCCACTAATTGCAAATTGAATTTTGTAGAGAGGGCCTGCGTTGCCGCGCCCGTACCTCTACCACCACATCCCACTAAGGCGATTTTGATGGTGTCGTTTACAGAAGAATGCCCCATTAGCGGTATGCTACTTAACATAGTGCTTCCAGCTATTGCAGCAGAGGCCTTTAAGAAATCGCGGCGTTGCTGTTGAAGATTTGATTTATTCATTACTTCGATTTAATGTTTGTTTATATCTGATTAATTATTTATCGGCAATAGGTGCTTGGTTGTAATAGGCTTCGATTTCGCTTTTTGAAGGCGGTGTTGCAGGTCTCACTAAACGGAAGCCCACGAAAGGGGCTTCAGGAAACCACCAATTACTTTTTGGAATCTGAGGGTCAAGCTGTTTCCATGCAGGATCTGAAGCTAAACGTGCTGCCGAACGTAAGGCAGTAGCCTCGTCGTCATAAGCGCCTCCCCTAACGCTATGTGGGTATAAGGTAGTAGGTTTGTTAACCGGATTCTTTGCTGGAGATGAAGCGTAAAAGTTAGCATCATATTGATCATAAGTCCATTCCGAAACATTTCCATGCATGTCGTAAAGCCCCCAAGCATTGGGTTTCTTTTCTCCAACCTTATGCGTAATACCATCGCTATTGTCGCTATACCAAGCATAATCTCCTAATTGGTTTTCATCATTACCAAAGGCATATTCCGTTGTGCTTCCTGCCCTACAGGCATATTCCCATTCGGCTTCTGTTGGTAAACGGTAAAAAACACCGGTTCTTTCATAAAGCCATTTGCAAAATTGTATAGCGTTATAATGGGTCATAGCGATGGCTGGATGTCCTTCTTTACCCATACCAAAGGTCATATCTAGATAAGGTTTAGTAGGCCGTGTTACTGCATCTACATTGGCTGGTACTTTTCCTTCTGTACTTTTGGTTACCTCAAAATCTTTATAAAGAAAAGGTTCGAATAAATCCCAAGTAACCTCATAAGCCCCCATCCAAAAGCCGTCTATCGTTACCTCATGTACGGGTTTTTCATCCGCTTTACCTTCTTCACTTCCCATTTTGAATTTACCTGTTGGAATGGCTTTCATTTCGAAACTCAGATTGGTTCCGTTGATGGTTTGTTTATAAGCTGAAATGTCTTGTGCGTAAGCTGATAGATTTAAAATTGTGAATAGTGATAGGAAAATGTTTTTTCTGTTCATTTTTTTGTTATAATGGGTCTATGCTCTCGTATAATCGATATCGATCAGTTTACTAAATAAACTATATTTTATAACATATACAAATAATTGTGTAACATAGACACTAGATTTCTATGCGCAAACTGAATTGTTTGGCACACAATATAATTTATTTTTTGTTCTGAATGTGGTAATATATTTAAACTGTATTTATGGTTAGCTATAAAATAAAACGGATATATGAAGCGACAGGCGAGCACGATGGCTTCCGTGTCTTAATTGATCGTTTGTGGCCGCGCGGAATTAAGAAAGACGATGCGCATATTGATCTGTGGTTGAAAGACCTTGCGCCTTCTACTGATTTAAGAAAATGGTTTAGCCATGATGACGAAAAATGGTTGGATTTTGAATTAAGGTATCAAGCGGAATTAAACAGTAATAGCGAGCTCAAGGAAATTATACATGATTTCAAACAACACAAAGAGATAACCTTGTTATATGCTGCTCATAATAAAGAACATAACAATGCTGTAGTGTTAAAAGAATATCTGGAAAAGAAAGCTTAAAAAATATTTGGCTAAATATGTGTTGGAAATAAAAGATTTTATTAGTTTTGCATCGCTTTTAAGGAGCATGCGCCCATAGCTCAGCTGGATAGAGCAACGGTTTTCTAAACCGTCGGTCTCAGGTTCGAATCCTGATGGGCGTACACGAAGTCATCAAAATTCCTTGATGACTTTTGTTTTTTTGCTACTTCCCACTATTAAATATAGCCCCCCATTAATGTCGTATTCACCCACTTTTCTTTGGAAAGGTTGATTTATCTTTACGGTATACTATAAACTATAAGAAAGATGGACACAAAAAGTAATGCAACCATTACGGTAGAAACTACGGTAAACGCTCCAGTAGATAAGGTTTGGGAATTTTGGACAAATCCAGTACATATTGTTAACTGGAATAATGCTTCCGATGATTGGCATACACCCTATGCCGATAATAATTTACGGCCGGCAGGTAAATTTAAAACTACAATGGCGGCCAAGGATGGAAGCCTCAGTTTTGATTTTGAAGGAACGTATACAGCTATACAGCTGCACCGTTTAATTGAATACAATATAGCTGACGGCAGGAGAGTAAAGATTTCTTTTATTAAAGATGGAGATGTTACTCGGGTTATCGAGACATTTGACCCCGAGCGTACACATTCCATTGAAATGCAGCAAGGAGGATGGCAGGCAATTTTGGATAATTTTAAAAAATATACAGAGGCTAATTAGATTTTTTATCCACTCAACCATTCTCGCCATTTGTATTTGCGGTCCTAACTCTCCATTCTGTAATTTTTGAAAAATGATTGGCCACTGCAGCGTTTCTTTTATGAAAATCACACTCCGCCCAATAATATCGGCATATTTGCCGATATTATATATTATCGGTTTTTCCCCCGATAATATGTTGGTAAAAATCTAAGAGGTGCCAATAATCCGGGCAACTTTGAAGGTTTCCCTTATGTATATCGATAGCTGTATAGCATGCCTCTAAAAATTGTTTGCTGTTAATAATTTTAGCCCAGGGTTTCCATTCAACTTCAAATGGTGGAGGGTTACTATCAAAATAGTTCTTTATTTCTTGTGGTGTCATTTTAATAAATAAAATAG
>Ga0182736_1003052_pt1 | contig 11655 bp, 12 predicted proteins | sample eDN5th30CKraftBY_FD_128882 | JGI IMG/M metagenome (GOLD analysis project Ga0182736, IMG submission 128882) | Enriched backyard soil microbial communities from Emeryville, California, USA - eDNA 5th pass 30_C Kraft BY (version 2) (version 2) | ecosystem: Environmental > Terrestrial > Soil >...
CTTTCGAGCGCATCGACATTCTGGTGAACAATGCCGGCATTTCCGGCCCCAACAAGCCGACCTGGGAATATCCGGCGAAGGACTGGAATCAGGTCATCGCGATCAACCTCACCGGTCCGTTTCATTGCTGCCACGCCGTTGTGCCGTCGATGATCGAGAGGAATTACGGGCGGATCGTCAACGTCGCCTCGATCGCCGGCAAGGAGGGCAACCCCAACGCGCCCGCCTACTCTGCCTCGAAAGCCGGGCTCATCGCGCTTACCAAATCGCTCGGCAAGGAACTCGCGCAATACGACATCGCCGTGAACTGCGTGACCCCCGCCGCCGCGAAGACCGCGATCTTCGACCAGATGACGCAGCAGCACATCGACTACATGCTCGCGAAAATTCCGCGCAACCGCTTCGTCAAGGTCGAGGAAATTGCGGCGACCGTTGCATTCGCCGCCTCTCCCGAATGTTCTTTCACGACCGGCTCCGTATTCGATCTTTCCGGCGGCCGCGCCACTTACTGAAGGCAGGAATGACAACCAGGAAGAAGGCCGCGGTGAAGCGCCGGCCGCTGCCCGCCGACGACGATCGCAGCGCGCGCATCGCCGGCATCGGCCTGATGCTGCTCGCACTCGTCTGCTTCTGCATGCTCGACACCACGGCGAAGTGGCTGAATCATCATATCCCGACGCTCGAAGTGCTATGGGCGCGCTATGCCGGGCATTTCGCGCTCTCGCTGATCGTCGTCAATCCGTGGACGACGCCGGGACTTTTGAAAACGCAGCGCCCCTGGCTGCAAATCTTCCGCTCGATCATTCTCGTCGGCTCGTCGATCTTCAATTTCACGGCGCTGCGCTACCTGCAGCTCGATCAGACAGCGGCGATCATGTTCACAACGCCGCTGTTCGTGGCGCTCGCCGCAGGCCCGATGCTCGGCGAATGGATCGGCCCGCGGCGCTGGGCGGCGGTGCTGTTCGGTTTCGCCGGCGTGCTGCTCGTGACCCGTCCCGGCGCCGGCGGCATCCATCCGGCAGCAATCCTCTCGTTGCTCGGCGCAATTTGTTACGCGCTCTACAACATCACGACGCGGATTCTGGCATCCTACGATTCCACCTCGACGACACTGTTCTATTCGGCACTTGTCGGCCTGATCGTCTCGACCATTCCGATACCCTGGGCCTGGGAAACGCCGACTGAGCCGCTGGTCATCGGCGCGATGGTCTGGATGGGCGCGCTCGGCTGGATCGGCCATCTGTTCTTGATCATGGCGCACCGCCGCGCGCCCGCACCCATTCTCGCGCCGTTCATCTATACGCAGATCGTCTGGATGATACTCGCCGGCTTCGTCGTCTTCGGCGACGTGCCGAACCACTGGACGCTTTCGGGCGTCGCGGTCGTCATCGTCGCGGGGCTGTACCTGCTTTATCGCGAGCGGGAGATGAAGGCGAAGGATTCGCTGAAAGCCCAGACCGGCGAGTAGTTACGGCACATGGAACAGGACCGGCAGCACCCCGGCTTCGTGCAAATAATCGAAGCCCTCCGCGATCGGAATCGACAGCAGAAACAAGCAGGCATCGATGAAGGTCGCGCGCACGATGCCCGGACGAATGGTCAGCGTCTCCGCGTCGCGCCATAGCTTGAAATTCGGCAGAAAGCGCGGCACGCGCGCAAGATATTCCTCGTAGCTCACGCCGAACTGCCCGCGCAAATGACGCTCTTCGGAAAAAATCAGGATGTAGAACACCGCCCAGACGAGAACACCCGCGACCAGCGCAATGACCGCGCTGCCGAGCTGCGCACCGACACCGACCGCACCGATCACCGAGAAGACGTAAAGTGGGTTCCGGGTGATCGAATACGGGCCCGCGTCAATCAGGCTCCGGTTCTTGAGGCCGCCGATATAAAGCGAGCACCAGGTGCGGCCGACGACACAGACTGTCAGAAAGAAAATGCCGGCGAGTTCGATGCCTTCGTGCCAGAAGTTCCCGTCAGGCCAGCGTGATTCCGTAAACACCATGAGGAATATGCCGGCCACGATAACGGCCAGCAGCACCGCCTTGCGGATGAGCTGGATTGTGGAGATCGAGAGCTTTTCTTGAGAGACAGCGAACATGGGTACTCCTTGCCGGCGATGTGGTGCCCAATCCCACACTCGCCGTCAAGGAAGCCGAAGTTGCGGCAAAACAGCCCTATTCCTTCACCGCGCCGGTCATGGCCGAAACATAATGTTCGACAAAGAAGGCGTAGAGGATGACGAGCGGCAGCGAGCCGACCAGCGCGCCGGCCATCAGCGAGCCCCAGCGATAGATATCGCCGTCGACGAACTCGTTAACGATTGCGACCGGCACCGTCTTGTTCGGCGTCGAGGACAGGAACGTCAGCGCATAGATGAATTCGTTCCAGCACAGCGTGAAGCAGAAGATGAAAGCCGAGATCAGTCCCGGCACCGCGAGCGGCAGCACGATCTTGGTCAGGATCTGCCAGCGCGATGCGCCGTCGATCAACGCGCATTCTTCCAGCTCATAAGGAATGGTCTTGAAATAGCCCATCAGGAGCCAGGTCGAAAACGGGATCAGGATCGTCGGATAAGTCAGGATCAGCGCATAAGGCGTGTCGAACAGCCCGTACTGAAACACGACCGTCGAGAGTGGGATGAACAGGATCGAGGGCGGCACGAGATAGGCGAGAAAAATCAGCCCGCCGACATAGGGCGCGCCCTTGAAGCGCAGCCGCACGATCGCGTAGGCCGCAAGCACGCTCGCGACGATCGACAAAAACGTCGCGCCGACCGCGACGAACATCGTATTCCATAGCCAGCGCGGATATTGCGTTTCGAACAGAAGTTTCTGGATGTGCTTGAGCGTCGGCGTCCAGGTCCAGAACGGGCTAACCCTGTCGAGATCGAGCAGCTGATCGTCAGGTTTGATGGCGGTGAGCGCCATCCAGTAGAACGGAAACAGCAGCACCAAGAGAATGAGGCCGAGCGGAAGATAAAGCGTGATGAGCCGCTTCGGCAACGACTCGAGATAAGCCATGCCCTCGGAGTGATCGGTCAGCGGCTTGTGGGTGGCGTCAGTCATTGTCGCCACCCTGTTGTTATTTGCGGCACCGCGCGCGGGGCCTGCCCCGTTCGCGCAAAAATAAATGCAGCGTCGGCCCGATCAGTCATTGTCGCCGCCCTGTTGCCATTTGCGACGCTGCAGGCCGAACCACGAAAACAATATCGCCGCGAGCAGGAACGGGATCATGGCGGTCGCAATCGCCGCGCCCTCCCCGAGCTGCCCGCCGATGATCGCGCGCTGATAGGAGAGCGTCGCCATCAGATGCGTGGCGTTGACCGGCCCGCCGCGCGTCAGCACCCAGATCAGCTGAAAGTCGGTGAAGGTGAACAGCACAGAGAACGTCATCACCACCGCGATGATCGGCGTGAGCAGCGGAAACGTCACATGCCGGAAAATCTGCCAGCGCGATGCGCCGTCGATTGTCGCGGCTTCATAAAGCGACGGCGACACCGTCTGTAGCCCCGCCAAGAGCGTAATCGCGACGAACGGAATACCGCGCCAGATATTAGCAAAGATCGTCGACCAGCGCGCATTCCACATGTTACCGAGAAAATCGATATTGCCATGGATGATGCCAAGGTGCTTGAGCGACCACGACACGATCGAGAATTGCGGATCGTAAATCCACCAGAACGCAATCGCGGAAAGCACCGTCGGCACGATGAACGGGATCAGCACGACCGCCCGGATCATCGCCTTGAACGGCAGATTTTCGTTGAGCAATAGCGCAAGATAAAGACCGACGCCGAATTTCACGACGCTCGCGACGACGGTGTAGAGCACCGTGTTGAACACCGACATCCAGAAGACGTTGTCGTCCCACAGCCACTCGTAATTTTCGAGACCAATGAAAACGCCCGAGCGCCCGATCTTGGCGTCGGTAAAGGAGAGCCACACGCCGAGGCCCAGCGGATAGGCCAGAAACAGAATCAGAAAGGCTGCCGCCGGCAGCATGAACCACGCGCCGAGCCAGTTGCGGTTGGTCTTGAGCCGCGTCCAGGTGCTGATCGGCACCTGTTTCGGCGATTGTCGGATTGCAAGTTCAGCCATCCGTTCCCCGTCGAGCAAGAGAAACGGGCGGGCGATCGTCTCGCCCGCCCGCAGTCATCAGGTGCGATAGATGCGCTTCAACTGCCGCTCGGCATTGCGCATCGCGGTCTTGGCGTCATCCTTGCCGGTGCAGAAGGCTGCGAACATATCGACCACGATGTAGTCGGAGATCGCGCTGGCTGCCTTCTCGCCGTTCGATCCGAGACCGCCCGCCGTCAGCGAGCGCTTGGCGACGTCGCGATACGGCGTCCGCTTCGGATCCTGTGTCCAGATCGGATTGGCGTCGTAAGCGGCAAGGCAATGCGAGAGATAACCGCCCGCGGCCGCCATCCATGGATTGAACTGATCCGCTTCGAGAAGATACGAGGTAAGCGCCTTGCAGGCGTTCGGATACTTGGAATATTTCATCGCCAGGATCGGGAACATCAAATGCAGTTCGGTCGGCTTGCCGACCGGCCCGACCGGCATATAGGCGTGGTTCATATCCTCGGCGACGTGCTTCTTCGAGGCATCCTTGGACGCGGCGACGTAGATCGAGATGCCGTTGTTGGTCCAGTGGATTTCCTCAGCGAGGAACGCCTTGTTGTTGAAGGAGTCGTTCCACGAGGCAACGCCCGGGGTCATGTTGTCGTAGAGTTGCTTGGCGTATTGCAGCGCCTTCTCGGTTTCCGGCGAATTGATGATGACTTTGTCGTTCGCATCGACCGTCTGGCCGTTGAACGCCCACAGGCACCAGTGCAGCCAGGTGTTGGCATCGCCCGGCGCGTGTCCCATCGCGCAGCCGCCCGGCGTTCCGTTCTTCTTCATCGCCTTGGCGTATTCGAGGAACTCGTCGGTGGTCTTGGGGAATTCCTTGAAGCCCGCTTTCTGCGAAGCGCTGATGCGGTAATTCATGAGCGCGCCGGTGTAGCAGACCGGAATGCCGATCCACTTGTTACCTTCCTTGCCGTATTTCACTGCGCTGTCGGCCCACGGCCCATATTTCTTGCCGAGATAATCGGCGACATCGGTCATATCCACGACCTTGTCGGGGAAAAGATGCGGCAGTGAATAAAGGCCCCAGAAGAGGTCCGGCCCCGTGCCGGTGTTCGCCGCGACCGAGGCTTTCGGCTGCACGTCTTCGTAGGATTCGCGATTGATCGTGACATCGACGCCGGTTGCCTGCGTAAAGGCCTTCATCAGCTCGACGAATTTGTCGTCCTCGGATTGCACGAAATATTTCCAGCGCAGGATCGAGAGCTTCGCGCCTGCTTCAGGCTTCCAGGGCGCACTTTGCGCCCAGGCCTTGGCCCATTCCAACAGGCCGGAGCCGGTCAACATGCCGGCAGCGGCAGCCGCGGTACTGCCCTTGAGCAGCGTGCGGCGGGTAAAGTCATGCATGACGTTTCCTCCCTGTTACGTGTTCAATCGTTTGCCCGTGGGCGCGTCGAACAGGTGAACGAGCCTCGGATCTGGTTTGAGCCGGATCTTGTCGCCCGGCTTGAAATTGTGCCGCTCGCGGAACACCGCGGTGATTTCCTGACCGCCGATTTTGGCAAAGACCTGAATCTCTGAGCCCGTCGGCTCGACGACGACGACCTCGCCCGGCGCGCCGTCATCGGCGATGGAGAAATGTTCGGGCCGCACGCCGTAAACCGCCGGCTGGCCATCGCCATTTACAGGCTTGCCGGATAGCGGCAATTCCACCCCGCCCGCCGTTTCGAATGCGGCCTTGCCATTGGCGGCGACCTTGCCGTGAAAAAAATTCATCGCCGGCGAGCCGATGAAGCCCGCGACGAACATATTGGCCGGCTTGTCATAGAGTTCGAGCGGCGCACCGACCTGCTCGACAATACCGTCATGCATGACGACGATCTTGTCGGCCATCGTCATCGCCTCGATCTGGTCATGCGTGACGTAAACCGTCGTCGTCTTCAGCCGCTGATGCAGTTCCTTGATCTCTGTGCGCATCTGCACACGCAGCTTCGCATCGAGATTCGAAAGCGGCTCGTCGAACAGAAAGACCTGCGGATCGCGCACGATGGCTCGCCCCATCGCGACGCGCTGGCGCTGACCGCCCGAGAGCTGGCGCGGATAGCGCTGGAGAAGCGGCTCCAAACCAAGAATAGCGGCAGCGCGCTGCACGCGTTCTTCGATCTCGCGCTTCGGCGCCTTCCGCAGCTTCATCGAGAACGCCATGTTGTCGGCGACCGTCATGTGCGGATAGAGCGCGTAATTCTGAAACACCATCGCGACATCGCGCGCTTTCGGCGGCAGCGCATTGACCACGCGATTGCCGATGATGATCTCCCCGCCGGTGATGTTCTCGAGCCCCGCGATCATTCTGAGGAGCGTCGATTTCCCGCAGCCGGACGGACCGACCAGAACGACAAAGGCGCCGTCCTCGATGCTGACGTTCACTCCATGCAAAACTTCGACGGTGCCGAATGCCTTGCGCGCATCCCGGATTTCAACCGACGCCATACAATTCCGTCTCCCGGTGTTTGCTTCCCCTCGGCCGGATCTCAGCGGAACCGGCTCTTGTTTTTCGCAGGCTCAGGGACGCATATTGGGGGCGCGGCTAGAGCCGATCAAGCACGAAGCTCCCTCCTGACCTCACTTCACATACCGCACTGCAAGGAAACCACATGACTGCGACAGAACGGCCCGATCTTTTGCTGACGGGAAAAATGGTCCCGGTGATCGAGGAGAATGTTGACAAGCTTTTTACCGTCCACCGGCTTGCAAATGCCAAGGATCGGGATGCGTTCCTCGCCGAGGTTTCGCCGAAAATTCGCGCCATCGCGACCGGCGGCCAGTTCCAGGTTACCGCCGCCCTGATGGAGAAGATGCCGAAGCTAGAAATCGTTTCCAATTTCGGCGTCGGTTACGACTCGGTTGACGCCAAATGGGCGGGTGAACACGGCATCATCGTCACCAACTCCCCGGATGTGCTGAACGACGAAGTCGCCGACACCACCATTGCACTATTGTTGAACACGCTGCGCGAACTGCCGCAGGCCGAAAAATATCTGCGCGCCGGCAAATGGCTGGAGAAGCCCTACCCGCTCACCAACACTTTGCGTGACCGCACCATCGGCATCGTCGGCATGGGCCGCATCGGCAAGGCCATCGCAAGGCGTCTCGAAGGTTTCGACCGCCCGATCGTTTATCACTCGCGCAAGCCCGCCGAAGGCGTCTCGTACAAGCACTATCCCGATCTCATCGCGATGGCGAAGGATGTCGATGTGCTGGTCGTGATCGTGCCGGGCGGACCCGCGACCATGAACATGATCAACGCCGAAGTGCTGAAGGCGCTCGGACCGACGGGCGTTCTGATCAATGTCGCGCGCGGCTCGGTCGTCGATGAGCCTGCGCTGATCGAGGCGCTGAAGAACAAGACCATCCTTTCGGCGGGTCTCGACGTCTTCGCGCAGGAGCCGAAAGTGCCGCAGGCGCTGATCGACATGGATAACATCGTGCTGCTGCCGCATGTCGCTTCGGCCAGCCACTGGACCCGCCGCGCCATGGGCCAGCTCGTCGTCGATAACCTCACGGCCTGGGCCACCGGCAACAAGCCCGTAACACCGGTCGTCGAAACGCCCTGGCCGCCCAAAAAGAAATAAAAACAAGAAATGATCGCACGCACCTTATTGCTTGCGGCTCTCGTCACGGCTGCGCTCGCGAATTCCACGCGGGCGCAGCCGTTCGAGCCTCTGAAACCGCTCGATCTCAACGAGATCGATCCCTCAATGATCGGCGATCTTTACGGGCCCTGGATCTTGCGCGACGAAACCGGCAAGAAAACCTGTCGCGTGAACCTCAAGAAAGCCGAGGTCATCGGCGGGTCTGTCGCGTGGTTTTGCCACATTCCTGCGCACTAACTTCCGGCCGCATCCGTCAGGAGCATCCATGAAACGGCTCGCGTGTCTGCTGGTCCTTGCTTTCGCGCTCGCCTCACCCGGCCTTGCCCAAGTCCCGGATAGGGTGCCCGACCCCGACGCCGCGGCGCGCCCGCAGACACCCGACGCCAAGCAGCTTGCCGCGCAGTATCAATTACAGAGCGCACTCGGCGACAGAAAATGCGACGTCACGCTGGAAGCAAGACCGATCGCGGCCGGACACGCGCTCGCTTACGATCGCGCACGGTGCACGCCGCTGTTTCGATTCCTGAATGATACAGTCGCCTGGCAGCCCGGCATCGCCGGCTCGATCCGCTTCGTGAATGCGGCAAAGCGCACGGTTTCGGAATTCACCGAAGGCGTCGGCGGTCAGTACGAGGCGCTCCTTGAGGGCGACGGCGTTTATTTCCTTACCAACCTGCAATTCGCTCAGGCCCCCGATGTCCCGGCCTTCAACGACGCCGTCGGCGAATGGAATATCGCCCGCCCCAATGGCCCCGCGATCTGCAGCATTACGCTGACCGAACAGGCGGCAGGCGACGATATGTTCAAGATGACGGTGAAACCCGGCTGCGATCCGTCGATCGTTCGTTTCGGGCCGGTGAAATGGTTTCTCGATCGCGGCGACATCATCCTTCTGTCCGCGAAAGACGAACGCCTGCGCTTCGGCCGCCAGCCCGAAGGCAACTGGACGAAAATTCCGGAAACGCCGCGGCCCCTGTCGCTCACGCGCCCGAACTGATCCCCGCTCGCCAACGCCCCGGCGCCACTCCGGTAACGCGCTTGAACGCACGATTGAATGCCGCCTCCGACTCGTAACCTACGCCTGCGGCAATCGCCGCGAGACTGTCATCACTGTTGCGCAAGCGCTCGGCGGCAAGCTGCATGCGCCAGCCAGTTACGTATTCGATCGGCGCCTGTCTCATGACGGCGTTAAAGCGCTCTGCAAGAACGCTGCGCGAAGCCCCTGCCGCCCGCGCCAACGTATCCACGGTCCAGCGCCGGGCGGGTTCCCGGTGAACGAGCTGCAATGCACGGTTCACGATCGGATCGTTGAGTGCGGCAAACCAGCCGTTCGCATCGCGCGGCAAGCGCTCCGCGTAACGGCGCAGCACTTCGACGAATAAAAGCTCCATCAAACGGGCTAACATTAACTCCGTACCCGGCGCAGCGGTTTCGGCAAGTGCGAGAATTTCTCGCACTGTCGATGTCAGCACCGCACCAACTCCGTCCTCACCGGTTTTCTCAACCAGCAGAACGGGCAGCGAGCGAAACACCGGCGCGAACAGAAATTCCGAGGACTCGATAAAACCACACACCATGCGCGTCTCGCATCCGCCGCCGCCGTGATCAATCGTCCACATCCCGTTTAGCGGGCTGGGACGCATTACGTTCGGAGCAAATGCGGCATCGGAATACTCGCCATTCCAGAATATGTGCGAATCCGCAAAAGGCATCAGCAGGATGTCGCCTGCGGTGATTTTCCTTTTTTCGCCAGTAGCAAGCTCGATCGTACATTCCCCGGTCGCGATTAGATGAAAAACACTGATGTGGCGTAGATGCGCAAGCGGGGTACCTTCGTCATATTGTTTGGGGCTGACGATGCCAAATGGCGCCGAAAACCGGCCATCTAGGAATACCGAACCGGTGAGGCGCACTGCGCGCAGCATTTCCGCCAAGACGTCGTAATCGCTCGCGCTTTTCGGCGTCCCTGCAAATGAAGGCGGCGTCCTGGTCATTGAGAGCAAAACCCCTCGGCCATATCCACACACCCGATCAGGCGGCGAGCACCTTAGAGGATGCCTCAGCAAATGAGAACGGCCGGAAATGCCATGCCGCCCAGCGCATTCGGTCAGCAGGAGATTTCGTCATGAACGTACAAGTATCTAATCCCGTGCCGGTGGATTTATCGACGGTCAAAGGGCGCCAGCAAATGGCTTGGAGCTCCGGCAATTATGCCGTCGTTGGAACTACTTTGCAGATTGTCGGCGAGTCGCTTTGCGAAGCAGTCGACCTACGCAGCACGCAACGCGTGCTTGATGTTGCCGCTGGCAACGGCAACGCATCGCTCGCGGCGGCGCGCCGTTTTGCGGACGTCATTTCGACCGACTATGTCGGCAGCCTTCTCGACCAGGGCCGGAAGCGCGCCGAAGCGGAGGGCTTGCCCATTACATTTCAACAAGCTGATGCGGAAAATCTGCCTTTCCCTGATACGAGTTTCGACATCGTGCTTTCCACCTTTGGCGTGATGTTCACACCAGATCAGGTTAAGGCCGCAAAAGAATTGCTGCGGGTCTGCCGCCCCGGAGGCAGGATCGGGCTCGCCAACTGGACTCCGGACGGTTTCATCGGTCGACTATTCAAACTGATCGGTACATACGTGCCTCCTGCGCCCGGCCTCAGTTCGCCAGCACTTTGGGGCCAACACTCGCACCTCGAACAATTATTTAGCGGCGCCTCCATCGCAACTACGAAGCGGCAATTCGTCTTCCGCTATAAATCGCCTGAGCATTGGGTCGATATCTTCCGAACCTATTACGGACCGGTGCTGAAGGCTTTCGCGGCACTCGAAGGCAAGCAGGCGCTTGCGCTCGAAAGCAAAATCCTTGCGCTTATTGGCGAATTCAATATCGCAAAAGATGGGGCTTTGGTGATTTCAAGCGATTACCTCGAGGCCGTCGTCACCAAAAAATAATAAAAAAGCGAGCGCGGCAGATTCCGTCGCGCTCGTTTAAATCAGCCGCATGCCCTTGAGGCTGGCGTGGCCGGCCTTGCCGACGATGATGTGATCGTGGACCTCGATGCCGAGCGGCCGCGCGACATCGATAATCGCTTTCGTCATCTGGATATCGGCACGCGATGGCGTCGGATCGCCCGAGGGATGGTTATGCACGAGAATAACGGCGGTTGCCGAAAGCTCTAACGCCCGTTTCACCACTTCGCGCGGATAGACCGGCGTGTGATCGACAGTGCCGGTCTGCTGCACTTCGTCGGTGATGAGCTGGTTCTTCTTGTCGAGGAACAGGATACGAAACTGCTCCTTGTCGGCGAAAGCCATCGCCGCGCGGCAATATTCCAGCACTGAACTCCATGACGACAGCACCGGGCGTTCGCTCACCTTGCCGCGCACGAAATGGCGCGTCGCCGCCTCGATCAGCTTCAATTCGGTGATTACCGCTTCGCCTGCGCCGTCGACCTCCGCAAGCCGCGCCGGCGGCGCCGAAACGACTTCGGCGAACGAGCCGAATTTCGTCATCAAGGCTTTGGCGAGCGGCTTCACGTCGCGCCGCGGCAGCGCGCGAAATAGGATCAATTCCAGAAGCTCATAATCGGCGAGCGCATCGCTGCCCGACTCGCGGAAGCGCGAGCGCAGCCGGTCGCGGTGTCCGTGGTAGTGAGGCTCGCCCTGTTCCGGGTTCTTCTTGCCGCCGCTCGCCATTTGAAGGCGTCACGCGTGATAGGGCGGCTGATGCAGACCCTTGGGCGAGAGCGTGAAGATCTCGACACCGGTTTCGGTGACGCCGACGGTGTGCTCGAACTGCGCCGAAAGCGAGCGGTCGCGCGTCACTGCCGTCCAGCCATCGGACAGGACCTTCACGTGCGGCCGGCCGAGATTAATCATCGGCTCGACGGTGAAAAACATGCCGGGCTTGAGGATAGCGCCCTCGCCGGGA
>Ga0182736_1003054_pt1 | contig 11651 bp, 8 predicted proteins | sample eDN5th30CKraftBY_FD_128882 | JGI IMG/M metagenome (GOLD analysis project Ga0182736, IMG submission 128882) | Enriched backyard soil microbial communities from Emeryville, California, USA - eDNA 5th pass 30_C Kraft BY (version 2) (version 2) | ecosystem: Environmental > Terrestrial > Soil >...
CGCGCTGCGCGACGTGGCACCGTTTGCGGCGGCCTCGCCCCTTGGCGGTTATGCGGTCTGGCGCATCGTCTGTCCGCCGACAGCGGGCGCAGCCCTCGGCACGGCGCTCAGGCGCGAGACCGGCGGCGAGGTAACCTACGACTGGGGCGGTGGATTGATCTGGGCGGCTGTGCCGCCTGCCACTGATGCCCATGCGGCCACTGTGCGCGCCCACACCGAGGCAGCAGGAGGCCATGCCATGTTGCTCCGGGCACCGAAGGATGTCCGCGCGGCGATGGATGTGTTTCATCCGCAGGCGCCGGGCGTTGCGGCCTTGAGCCGCCGCCTCAAGCACAGCTTCGATCCCCGTCATATCCTCAATCGCGGCCGCATGCGCCGGGACGACAACCCATGAAGACCGAATTTACGCCCGCCCAGCTTGCCGATCCGGATATTGCGGAAGCCAACACGATCTTGCGCAAATGCGTGCATTGCGGCTTCTGCACCGCAACCTGCCCGACCTACGTGCTGCTCGGTGACGAACTCGATAGCCCGCGCGGGCGCATCTACCTCATCAAGGAGATGCTCGAGCAGGACCAGAAACCGTCGGCCGAAGTGGTGAAGCACGTCGACCGCTGCCTGTCCTGCCTTGCCTGCATGACGACGTGCCCCTCGGGCGTGAACTACATGCATCTCATCGATCAGGCCCGGGTGAAGGTCGAGGAGGAATATTCCCGGCCGCTTTCCGACCGTTTGATCCGTGCGCTGCTTGCCTATGTGCTGCCGCGCCCCGGGGTGTTCCGTGCCGGCATGATGGCGGCGCGGCTGGCGAAGCCGTTCGTCAGTCTGTTGCCCGGTTCGGCGCAGCCGAGCCATCCGCCGACGTTGTTTGACCGGTTGCGGGCGATGCTGGCGCTGGCGCCGGGCGCGCTGCCGTCGCCAGGACCTGCGGCTGGGACCGTGTTCCCCGCACAGGGAACGCGTCGCGGCCGCGTCGCGCTGCTGCAGGGCTGTGCCCAGCAGGTGCTGGGGCCGAACATCAATCAGGCGGCGATTCGTCTGCTCACCAGGTTCGGCGTCGAAGTCGTGCTGGTCGCGGACGAGCAGTGCTGCGGGTCGCTGACGCACCACATGGGCCGTGACGACGACGCGCTGCATCGGGCAAAGGCCAATATCGACGTCTGGGTTCGCGAGGCCGACGCCCATGGGCTCGATGCCATCCTGGTGACGACGTCGGGCTGCGGCACGACCATCAAGGATTACGGTTACCTGCTGCGCGAGGACAAAGCCTATGCGGACAAGGCCGCGCGGGTCTCGAAGCTCGCAAAGGACATTACCGAATATCTCGCGGTGTTAGATGTGCAATGGCCACGGCCTCAAAATGAAATCGTCGTCGCCTATCACTCGGCCTGTTCGCTGCAGCACGGACAGAAAATCACAGAGGCTCCGAAAGAATTGCTTTCCAAGAGCGGATTCGTGGTGAAAGATGTACCTGAGGGTCATCTGTGTTGCGGATCGGCTGGGACGTACAACATTCTCCAGCCCGAGATTGCAAGGAGATTGCGCGAGCGTAAGGTCGCCAATATCGCATCCGTCAAGCCGGACATCGTGTCGGCAGGCAATATTGGGTGCATGGTGCAGATCGGCAGCGAACTGAAGAATGCCGAAGGCGCACTGATCCCGGTGGTTCACACCATCGAATTGCTCGACTGGATGACCGGCGGCCCGTCCCCGCACAATAGCCTGCCTGCAAACAGGTGATCGGCTGCCGCGAGGCAGGAAGTCTTCCATTCCGGAAGCGCTTCGAAACGTCGATCGATAATCCCACCGAAGGGAAACAGGAGGACGGTTATGGCGAAGGGTAAAAAGAAGAAGAATAAAAACAAGAAACAGAAGAAATTGAACGTGGCCAAGGCGGCCAAGAAGTCGACGAAGAAGTCAGCAAAAAAATCGAAGAAATCGGCGAAGAAATCCTCGACGAAAAAGGCCGCCAAGCGCCCTGTGAAGAAGGCCGCGAAGAAAGCTGCAAAGAAGTCAGCCAAGAAGGCCGCCAAGCGTCCGGCAAAGAAATCGGCCAAGAAGGCCGTGAAGAAAACCGCGAAGAAGGCCGCTCCGAAGAAGGCCGCAAAGAAACGCGCCGCGCCGCGTAAACCGGCCGCTCCGGCTCCAGCCCCGGCGGCGGTCCCGTCGTATGATGAGCCGATGGCGAATCTGTCGGAATCCTCCCACCTGTCGCCCGCGAACTGGTTCACCAGTGAGGACAAGGACAATCATCAGTCCTGACGGCAAGGCGATCTCTAAAAACAAAGCCGCGCCTCAAAGCGCGGCTTTTTCGTTTCAGGAAAGGGAGATTCGTTTCGGCAAGGTCAGGCTTCGCCCGAGATGAGGACTGGAGAGAGCCGAGATTCACGCCTCTCCCATCCGACATGATGTCTTCGGCTGCCAGATAAAATATATCGTGCCGAAGAAAAAACCTGCATTTAGGCGTTGTCGAAATGCAACATTTCAGCAAACAGCGTACGGCAAATGTCGGAATCGCCTAATAAGGCGGCAACTGCACGGCATTTTTGCTTTCCCCTTTCCATGCTGCTCCGCACGATGCGTTCATCGAAGGGTGCTCGTGAATCAGTGCCTGCCACCCCGATTGTCGGCGATGGCGGGCTCCAACGGTGGGGGTTGTTATGAAATTGGTTCTTCCGGCTGCGGCGGCCGTCGCGGTCAGTCTTTTTGGGGCGCAGATGGCGGCGGCGGCCGATCTTCCGGTCAAGGCGTACAAGGCGCCGGTGGTCGCGGCGTTCGATCCGTGGGACATCGCCTTCGGGGCGGGTGTCATGAACGATTACGTGTTTCGTGGCATTACACAGTCCAACCACAAGCCGTCGGTCACGGCCTATTTCGAGCCGCGCTATAATGTGACCAAGGACCTGCAGCTTTATGTCGGCACCTCGTTCGAAAGCATTTCATTTCCGAACCGCGCTGCCGCAGAGGTCGACATCTACGGCGGTATCCGCCCGACCTTCGGCGCTCTCGCGCTCGACTTCGGTGTCTGGGGTTACCTGTATCCGGGCGGCACCTGCGTCGGCAACGGCATCGCCGGTTCGTTCGGCGGGGCGGGGTCCTGCGGCTTCGACAGCCAGATCGTGCTGGCCAACGGCAACTTCCTGAAGAAGGACGTCTCCTTCTACGAGGTCTACGGTAAGGCCAATTACACCTTCAATGACTACTTCGCCGCGGGTGGCAACATCTACTACACTCCGAGCTTCCTGAACTCAGGTGCGGAAGGTACCTACGCCTCGGTGACAGCCAAGGTCACGGCGCCGAGCACATTTCTGCCGAACGGCATCGGCAGCTACGTCTCGGGTGAATTCGGCCGCCAGTGGCTCGGCACTTCCGACGCGTTCTACGGCAATATCAACTACAAGGACTACAACACCTGGAACGTCGGCATCGGTTTCACCTACAAGGTGTTCACGCTCGATCTGCGCTATTCCGACACCAACCTGAGCAAGGGTGATTGCAACGCCTTCACCAGCGATTACACCGCAAGCCAGACCGGATTTATCACGCCGATCAACGGAGCGCCGGGTTATGGCTCGAAATGGTGCGGCGCGAGCTTCATCGCCAAGCTCTCGGCTGACCTGACGCTGATGAGCAATATCAAGTAAGTTCTTCTCCAAGACCGACTGCAAAGGGCGGCGGAGCAATCCGCCGCCCATTTTTATGCGTCGTCAGCCTGCGGTCGCTGACGCGGAATGTTCAACAAGAGCATGATGCGACAGGACGACATGACGCTGATGGAATGACTGAAGCGTGCTGCGATGGCCGATCGAGACGATCGTGCTTTCAGGCAGGCGTTGCGCGATAAGGCGATACAGCAAAGCCTCCGTCTCCTCGTCGAGCGAGGCGGTAGCCTCGTCCAGCATCAGGAATTGCGGTTTGTGCAGAAGCGCGCGGGCGATTCCGAGTCGCTGCTGTTCGCCAGGCGACAGCGATTGATTCCAATGGCCGGTCTTGTCGAGTTGATCCGCGAGCGCGGGTAGGCCGACATCAGCTAGGGCAGCTTCAAGCGTGGCACGCTCGAAATGGCCCGGCTGTGCCGGATAGGCGAGTGCGTCCGACAAAGGCCCGATCGGGAAATACGGCCGTTGCGGCAGTGACATCAGCGTCGCTCCCGCCGGGATCGATACCGTGCCTTTGCCGAACGGCCAGATTCCGGCAATGGCACGGAACAGGGTGGACTTGCCGGAGCCGGATGGACCGGTCAGCAGCAGCCGTTGGCGATGCGACAGGACGAAACGGTCAGCAGCGAGAAGCGGTGCGCCTGCCGGCGAGGTCAGCGTCAAATTGTCGAGGACGATATTGTTCGCGCTCCCGTCGGGTATGACACGGATGTTGCCGCGCCGCTTTTCCCGCGCGGTCGCCATGGAATGTTCGAAGCCTTCGAGACGCTCGATCACCGCCTGCCATTCGGCCAGTTGGCGATAGGCGCTGATGAAAAACGACAGCGCGCCCTGCACGCTGAGAAAGGCGGATGCCGCCTGCATCACGCCACCGAGCAGGGTTTTATGCGCGAAATACGCAGGCGCGACCATGATGTAAGGGAAGATCTGCACGGCTTGCGCATAGCTCTGCGTCACCGCCGTGATCTTCGTGGTGCGGATCATGATGGCGTGCCAGTTGCGGATGATGGCGCCGAGCCGCTCCGATAGTCGCATATGTTCGGCATCACCGCCTTTGAGCAGTGCGATCTGCTCGGAATTCTCCCGCGCGCGCACGAGGTTGAAGCGGAAATCGGCCTCATAGCGCTGCTGATGGAAATCGAGTGCGATCAGCGGCTTGCCGATCAGATGGGTGAAGATGGTGCCGCCGATCGCGTAGATCAACGCCGCCCACACCAGATAGCCGGGGATGCTGAGCGGCATGCCGAACAGATGAAGAGGAGCGGCTTCCGACAATCCCCACAGGATGACGACGAAAGACACCAGCGTCACCACGGAATTGAGGAGCCCGAGGCTGAGCGTGAGAAACTGCTCGATGAAGATACGCACGTCCTCGGCGATACGCTGGTCGGGATTGTCGGCCGGGTCGCCCGCAAGCTGCATCCGGTAATGAGTGGCGTCGTTTAGCCATTCGCCGAGATAGCGTTCGGTCATCCATTTCCGCCAGCGGATCTGCAGCCACTGGTTGAGGTAAAGCTGCAAGATCGCGATGACGATGAAAATCGCCGCCACCACGCTGAAGTAGATGATCTCGTGAACGAAGGTGTCCCACTTGTATTCTTGCAGCGCGGTATAGAAGCGATTGCGCCACTGGTTGATGAGGACGTCGATCGCCACGGTGCCGAGTTCGATGACGACGACGGCTCCGAGCAGGATGCCGCCCGCCCACTTGTCCTCAGAACGGAAATAAGGGGTCGCGAGCCGCCAGATCGTGGCGAGCGCCGATACGATACGTTTCACGGAAGATCTCCTGAGAGTAGGCCGGGTGACGTCACGGGAACGTGGCGCAGACGGAAGCAGGCCCCACAGCAAATAAATCACTGAATAAGACTAAAGTTAGGGTCGGGTTCGGCTGCGTTGTCTTGTCTGGAATCCCTTACCGCTTTTAGCATGCAACTTAACGGCGAGGCCGGGGGGCAGTTCACGAGTCGGCGATACAGTCCGTTACGTCAGGCGCCGACTGTCCATGTTTCCCCCCTCAGAAGCCAAGCCTCAGGCTCCGGGCAGTTCGCTTCTCCCGGAGCGACACAACCGCGTGGGGGAGACCGAATTCATGTGGAATCAAGTCTATAATCCATTCAACAATCAGGTCTTATCGACCTTGGCGGCGGCCATTCCCGTCGTTACGCTGTTGGTGCTGATCGCATCCAACAAGGTCAAGGTTCACATCGCCGCGATCATCGCGCTGATCGTCGCCAATCTCGTCGCGATCTTCTTCTTCACCATGCCGGCCGGCATGTCGATCCGGGCCTCGCTGCTCGGCGTTGTCACCGGATTCTTCCCGATCGGCTGGATCGTGCTCAACGTCATCTTCCTCTACCGCTTGACGGTGGAGAAGGGTGTGTTCGAGACGCTGCAGAACACCATCGGCGGTGTGACCCGCGACCGCCGCCTGCAGATTCTGTTGATCGCCTTCTCATTCGGCGCGTTCTTCGAAGGCGCTTCGGGCTTTGGCACTCCGGTTGCCGTGACCGGCGCGATCCTCATCGGCCTCGGCTTCTCGCCGCTCGCCGCTTCGGGTCTGTCGCTGATCGCCAACACCGCTCCGGTCGCCTACGGCGCACTCGGTACGCCGATCGCCGGCCTGTCCAGCGTAACCGGGCTCGATCCGTTTCTGCTCGGTGCGATGGTCGGACGCCAGTTGCCGGTCTTCTCGCTGATCGTGCCGTTCTGGGTGGTCTGGGCGTTCGCGGGCTGGAAAGGCATGAAGGAAGTCTGGCCGGCGATCCTCGTCACCGGCATCTCCTTCGCCGTCCCTCAGTTCGTGATTTCGAACTTCATCAACCCCTGGATCGTCGACATCGGCGCCTCGCTGATCTCGATGGGCGCGCTGATCCTGTTCCTGAAGGTATGGCATCCGAAGAACATCTGGACTTCCGCCACGCTGGGTGCGCATGACGAGTCCGCCGCCACCATGGCGCCGGTGAAGCAGAACACCGTGAAGCCGACCCGCGCGGAAGTGTGGAAGTCGCTGCTGCCGTGGATCATCGTCTGTATCGTGCTGCTGATCTGGGGCACCGACCACTTCAAGAACGCCGTCAACTCCTGGGCGACGTGGAAGTACGCGGTCCCTGATCTCGACAAGATGATCATGAAGGTCGCGCCGATCGTGGCGAAGCCGACGCCGGAAGGGGCCGTGTTCGCCTTCACCTGGCTGTCCTACACCGGCTCCGGCATGCTGATCGCGGCCATCATCTCGGGCTTCCTGATGGGGTATTCCCCGTTCGGGTTGATCCGGGTTTATGCCCAGACCATCAAGCTGTGCTCCTATTCGCTGATCACGATCTCGGCGATGCTGGCGATCGGCACGCTCACCCGTCTCTCCGGCATCGATGCCACGCTCGGCCTCGCCTTCGCCGCGACAGGTGTGCTGTATCCGTTCTTCGGCACCTTGCTCGGTTGGTTGGGCGTGGCGTTGACGGGTTCGGACACCGCATCGAACGTGCTGTTCGGCAACCTGCAGAAGATCACCTCCGAACAGCTCGGCTTGTCGCCGATCCTGATGAGCGCCGCGAACTCGTCGGGCGGCGTCATGGGCAAGATGATCGACGCCCAGTCGATCGTGGTGGCCTCCACCGCGACCAACTGGTACGGCCACGAAGGCTCGATCTTGCGCTTCGTGTTCAAGCATTCGATCACGCTGGCCTGCCTTGTCGGCGTACTGGTCATGCTGCAGGCTTACGTCCATCCGTTCACAGCGATGGTCATCAAGTAATCGCCTGAATCCAGAAACGAGAAATCCCCGCGGCACGCCGCGGGGATTTTTTGTTGACGGTACGGCGTGTGCGCTGGTGCGACCTTCAAGCCCTCGCCAATGTCACAATTCGCGTCTAGAAAACCCGCACATTATCGACGGAAATTGAAATGCCGCTCTACAAATCCATAATTCTGGCTGCGTTTGCGGCATTGATCCTGACGGTTCCTGCGCGGGCGCAGGAGTTTCCATTCGGCCTTGAGTTGACTCTCGATACGTCACAGCTCGCGGGCGCACGGCGTCTGCCGACGCTCGAGATCGGCGAGAACGGCGAAGCCAAGCTCGATCTGTGGTGTAAAACCGGCCGCGGCCAATTCTCGGTAGCTGGCGACACGGTGATCTTCATGCCGGGTGCGATTGCCGACAATGGTTGTGCGCCAGCGCTGGCGCAGGCCGACGACGCCCTGATCGCGAATCTCGGCACGGCTGCGAACTGGAAGCGGCAGGGCGACACAGTCTCCTTCATCGGCACGACGACGCTGCGCTTTCGCGTCAATTCGAACTGACGCAGTTCTCTGCCGTGAGACCGCTTATGATTCTCGCAGGATCATGTAGGCGCATTCCCCCGCCGCTTGAATGACACCGCTGTAGCCGCCGAAGCCTGCATAGGCGGAAGCAAGATAAAGCCCCTGAATAGGCGTCGCAGACGTGCGCTTTGCCCCGCTGAACAGCGAGCGCGGTGGCGTTGGCGCGAAGCCGTATACCGCGCCGCCCGGCGAGCCGAGATATTGCCGGACAGAATGCGCAGTGTTGAAGGACGATGCCACCACGGATTCAGCAAGGCCCGGAAAATGCCGGTCGAGATAAGCGACGATGGCGCTCTGCCAGCGCGCGCGCTTGGCGCGGTAGCCGTCGTGATCGAGGCCTTCCCAGTTCGAGAGCGTGTCTGGTGCGATCAGCGACAAGACATAAGGCGGCGCAGGTACGCCTGAATCGATTGCGGCATAATCGGCGATGGCGAGCGGCGGCATCTTCTCACCGGGCTCGTCCCGCATCAGCGTCGTGGCCTGCGCGTAGTTGGCGAGTGTCGTCATCCAGTCCGGCAGCAGTTGCGTGGAGTAGGCAGAAAAGCCGAATTCGCGCGGCGGCTTCGAGAGGCCGAGCGTCAGCGCGAACAGCGAGATCGAGGAGGATCGCGATTCATACGGGCTGAGAAACGGCTTCGCCTGTTTCGGCGGCAACAGCGCGGCAATCGAGGCGGGTGCGCAGTTGCAGACGACGCGCACGCTCTCGGCCGTCTTCGGGTCGCTATCGTCCTTCGCAGTATGATGGACACGAAATGTCTCGCCGTCCTTTTCGATGGCGGTGACGACGCGGCGCAGGATGGTTTCGCCGCCGGCCTTCTTGATCTCGCGGGCCAGCGCGCTCGAGAGCCGCTGCGATCCGCCGTGGACGTAGCGGCCTCCACTGAGCAGCAGGCCACCTTGCGCCATGGCGAAATAGACCCACCACAATGTCGCGGGATCGTCGTGGTAGTAGCAGAGGTTGGCTGCGAACGCGCATTTCAGCGCTTCATTGTCGCCGAAGGCCTGCTGCAGCTTTTTCGCAAGCGGCATTTTCCAGTCGCGGATCGCGGGTGCGATCGACATCAACGCGCCATAGATGTCGCCGGAGCGCCGCGTCGCGGCATCGCCCTGCGTCAGCGCGCCGGCGGCGGATGCAATCTGCTTCATCTCGCAGAGCAGCCGCGCGATGGCCTCGCGCGCTTCCGGGAAACGGGCGCTCAATGCCTCGCGTGCGCCGTCTAAATTATCCGGCACCAGAAGCGGAGACGACAGCGGTCCGCCGCGTACCTCATAGAGCGCGCCACCCGGCGACCATTTCAATGTCTCGAGGATGCCTGCGCGTGACAGCGGAAGATGTTTGGGGTCGCGCGGATCGTGCGGATCGCCGGTTTCGTGCAACGAGCCTTCGACGAACAGGTCGCCGACCTTGTAGCTCGACGCTGCGCCGCCAACCGAATTGCTTTTCTCGATGACGAGCACCTTGCGGCCCGCCCGTGCCAGCAATGCGCCGCTGGTCAGGCCGCCGAGGCCGGCGCCGACGATGATGACATCGTATGGCATCAGAACTGAACCCGGTTGTGGCGGAAGGCGGCGACCATCACTTCCATGCGGACTGCTCGGCGTCCCAGCGCTGGCCCTTGAGATCGGTGGCCATGCCCCGCACGAGCCCGTCGTCGTCGGTGTATGTGCCTTCGGTCTCGTCGCCGACCGAGGAGTCCGCGAAGTTCAGATGCGGGCCTGCGGCTTCATCGCGGGTCGTCGCTGCTGGTACGCCAAGCCAGATCACCAGCCGGTCGGCGTTGCCCGGCTTTTCGGGACCGACGAGTGCCGATACTTCCAGCGTGTCGGTCAGGTTCAGCGAGGGCACGAGCGTGTTGGGGCGTTTCATCGTGATGGTCAGTTCGCCCGTGGTATCACTCCATTTGGTGCTGGCGGCCTGCGCTGCAAGGGTTTTCGAGGCGCTCGCCGCGAGTGCGGCAGCGAGACGGTCGCGGTCCAGCTTGCCGTCCTTGCGCCAGTCCGCGGCCGGAATGCGGATGGCGCGCTCGGTATCGTAGCTGCCGGTGGTCCAGCCTGCCGTGACGACACCGGGTGCGGTTTTCAATCGCGCGATGAGGGCGCCCGCGCGCTGCGGATCGACATCGAACCGCACGAGCTGCGTGCCGGTGCGAAGCGCTGTGCAATCGGTGGCGAGGCTGTCGAGCGATAGTTCAACATCGTCGTTACGCAGGCTTTTGAGGAGATCGGCGAAATTCTCGCGCTTGACCTTGAGCGCGAGCGATTGCGGCGACAGTTCGGTAAAGTCCGCCGGGCTCTCGGTGATGCTGTCATCCGCGCTTTGCGCCGCCTCGAACTCCCGCTGGTCGGAATCGGTGTTGTCGGTCGACAGGACTTCGGAGGTTTTGTCGCCAACCGTGATCCTGCCCTCGAAGGTGATGGCCTTGTTCTCGGGCTTGCGCGTGAGGTTGACGGTAACCGGCAGTTTTTCTTCGGTGGTCTGGCCGGTGCCACTCAGCTTCTGACCGTCGGCCTTCAATTCGACGGCGAAGCGATCCTTGCGCTCGGAGCCGATCGAAGGTGAATAGCAAACGTCGAGCACGGTCGAGGTGATCTTGCCGCCATCATGGGTTTCCCGAATGAAGGCATCCACGGGAAGATCGCCGAGGATGTCACCAAGTCCCGTGAAGTAGCGGACCTCTCCACCGACGAGCGGGCTTTTCGCGGGCGCCTTGGCCGCTTGCGCCATGACGAGGGAACTGGCGAGCGGACTCGCGATGACGCCAAGGATCAGGGCCGAGCAAACAACGGTCGAAAGTCGCATCAGGGGTATCCTGCGTGAAGCGGGGAACGTCCATCGAAACAGCCGGGCGACCATAGACGCTTATCGGCGTGATTTGAACGCCATCTCCTTGCTGGAGCGGCATTTTCCTCGTTCCAGGCTCCGCGGGCGGGTATTATTTGCCGCGAATTGCGACGGCTCTGCGTCATGGCGAACCGCGCAACAAAAAAGCCGCCCGAAGGCGGCTTTTCGTTTTCTCTGAAGGGAGAGCGGACGGGCTTAGAAGCCCATGCCGCCCATTCCTCCCATGCCACCCATTCCGCCGCCGCCCGGCATCGCGGGTGCGGCTTCCTTCGGCAGTTCGGCGACCATGGCTTCGGTCGTCACCAGCAGGCCTGCCACCGAAGCGGCGTCCTGCAGCGCGGTGCGCACGACCTTCGCCGGGTCGATGATGCCCTTGGCGACCATGTCGACATACTCTTCGTTCTGGGCGTCGAAACCGAAGGTCTCGGTCTTGTTCTCCAGAATCTTACCGACCACGATCGAGCCCTCGACACCGGCGTTCTCCGAGATCTGACGGATCGGAGCTTCCAGCGCCTTGAGCACGATGTTGATGCCAGCCTGGACATCGGCGTTGTCGTTGTTGATGCGGCCGACCGCCTTCTTGGCACGCAGCAGCGCGGTGCCGCCACCGGGAACGATGCCTTCCTGAACGGCCGCGCGGGTCGCGTTGAGAGCATCCTCGACGCGGTCCTTCTTTTCCTTCACCTCGATTTCGGTCGCGCCGCCGACGCGGATCACCGCGACGCCGCCCGCGAGCTTGGCAAGACGCTCTTGCAGCTTCTCACGGTCGTAGTCCGAAGTGGTTTCCTCGATCTGCGCCTTGATCTGGTTGACGCGGGCTTCGATCTCCG
>Ga0182736_1003055_pt1 | contig 11651 bp, 10 predicted proteins | sample eDN5th30CKraftBY_FD_128882 | JGI IMG/M metagenome (GOLD analysis project Ga0182736, IMG submission 128882) | Enriched backyard soil microbial communities from Emeryville, California, USA - eDNA 5th pass 30_C Kraft BY (version 2) (version 2) | ecosystem: Environmental > Terrestrial > Soil >...
CCTGTTGCTGTCGCTGGCCGTGCGCACCGGCTTCCGGGCCGAGTTCGTCGACACCATCCTTGGCGCGAACGCGCATAGCACCGTCTATTACGCCCCGACCTCGTTCTATAACGAGCTGACCGAGGAAAACTACGTCACCCCCGGCCGGATAGAAGACTACGACGCGCTGGCCGCAAAGATGGCGGCGCTGCCGGGCGTCACCCGCGCCACGCCGGTCGTGCGCGGGCAGGTGATGGCCAGCCAGAATGACGCCAATAACGTGGCCGAGGTCTATGGCCTCAGCCTCGATGCGCTGAAGGCGATCCCGCGCATTGCCGACCCGGAAACCGGGATGGGCAATATCAACGATTTCGATAAGGGCATCGCCATCGGCTCGGGCCTCGCGCGCGAGCTTGGCGTGGGGGTCGGCGACCGCGTGCGCCTGATCTCGCCCGACGGGGCGCAAACCGCTGTAGGGACGACGCCCCGCGTCGAATCCTACGAGGTCGCCTATGTCTTCACCGCCGGGCGCTATGACATCGACCGCACCCGCATCTACATGCCGATGGCCGAGGCGCAGAACTATTTCAACCGCGAGGGCGTCGCGGACGAGATCGAGGTCTTTGTCGATGACCCGGAACGCATCGACGACTGGACGCAGCCGCTGCTGGAGGCCGCGGGCGAGCGGGCGCAGATCTGGACCTGGCGCGACGCCTCCGGCTCGTTCCTGAAGGCGCTGGATGTCGAGGATGACGTGATGTTCATCATCCTCTCGATCCTGGTGCTGATCGCCTCGATGAACATCACATCGGGGCTGATCATGCTGGTCAAGAACAAGGGCCGCGACATCGGCATCCTGCGCACCATGGGCCTGACCGAGGGCGCGGTGCTGCGGATCTTCTTCCTCTGCGGCGCCTTCACCGGCGTCATCGGCACCATTGCCGGGGTGATCCTCGGCGTCCTTTTCGCGCTGAATGTCGACCATATCATGAGCTTCGTGAACTGGTTCTCGGGCGGGGGGGCGTGGGATCCGGCAGTGCGCGGCATCTATGAGCTGCCGGCCAAGCTGCGCCTTGTCGACATTGCCAAGGCGGTCGGCCTCTCGCTGTTCCTGTCCTTTGTCGTCACGATCTTTCCCGCGCGGCGGGCGGCCCGCATGAACCCGGTGGAGGCCCTGCGCTATGAGTGACGTTCTGGTCCTTGACGGGATTTCCAAGACCTATGGCAAGGGCGGGCCAGCGCCCGTCCCGGTGCTGCATCACCTTTCCCTGACCGTCGGGCGGGGCGAGGTCGTGGCGCTGGTCGCGCCCTCCGGGGCGGGGAAATCGACGCTCCTGCATATCGCGGGGCTTCTCGATACGGCGGATAGCGGGCGTGTCCTGCTGGACGGCCGCGACATGAGCGGGCAGGGTGACCGCGCCCGGACCGAGGCGCGGCGCGAGAAGCTGGGCTTCGTCTATCAATTCCACCACCTGCTGCCCGAATTCACGGCGGCCGAGAACATCATCCTGCCGCAGCTTGCCAACCGGGTTCCCGATGCCGCGGCGAAGGCCCGCGCGACGGAACTGCTGGGCCGTGTTGGCCTCTCGCATCGCGCCGATCATCGTCCGGGTCAGCTGTCGGGGGGAGAGCAGCAGCGCGTCGCCTTCTGCCGCGCGCTCGCGAACCAGCCCGCGCTGCTTCTCGCGGACGAGCCGACCGGCAACCTTGATCCGGCGACCTCGGACAAGGTCTTTGACGTGCTGATGGCGCTGGTTCGGGATACCGGCCTTTCGGCGCTGATCGCGACCCATAACATGGAGCTGGCCGGGCGCATGGACCGGGTGATCCGCCTGGGCGAGTGACCTGATGCGCCCCTGCCGATATCATCGGCATCTGTGCAGCGCGGGGCGACCGGCTGTAGAAAGGGCGAAGGGCGGATGATCGGGAGGACGGCATGAAGGCAGTTGCGGCGATCTGTGCGCTGGGTCTGGCCGCGCCTGCGGCGGCGGACCCGTTCGAGCAATTTGGCACGGCGATGAAATACGGCCTCCCCCTCGCGGCGGCGGCCTGCGCGGCGGATCAGGACCGGCTGGAGGATTTCGCGGTGCGCGGCGTCCTGCAGGCGGCCTTGGTCTGGGGCATGAAGCAGTATTTCGACGGCCAGCCGATCTCGCGCCGCCCCTCGGGCGAGGGCAAGGGCTTTCCGTCAGGCCATACCGCCGCCGCGTTTTTCGGGGCTTCGGACCTAGCGGGGAAATGCTTCGAGGATAAGGCCACGGCAGGTGCGCTCGCCTATGGCGCGGCGGGCCTGACCGGCTGGAGCCGCGTCCATGCCGGCGAGCACACCCCCGAGCAGGTCTGGACCGGCGCGCTGATCGGGTTCAGCTTCGGAGCCGCGAGTTTCGGGATCGGGAGCGAGGGGGCGAGCTTCAGCGTGGGGATGCGGTTTTGATGGCGTTGCGAAGGGATGGTCGCTCGATGTCTACCGGGCAACCACATGTCTGAGCACATCATTCAGATAGGCGTGGTCGCAGATGCGGAAGTGCGTGGTTCCGATCTTTTCAAAGCCGTGCTTCAGTTAGAAGGCTATCGCCGGGGTGTTTTCGGAATTGGTTGTCAGCCAGACCGATGGGACATCGAGAGTCGTCGCGTAGCTCAAGCCGTGGTCTAGCAGCGCCCCACCGATTCCTTTGCCGTGATGGCGCGGTTGAACGTAAAGGGTCGAGATCTCCAGTGTCGAACAACCTGCCGCAGGGGCTGCTCTACCTTGGGTGATGCGAATGAATCCGTCTAGACCGTCCTCGTTCTCAGACACAACAACATGCTCGTTCGGGTCCTGGATAACGGTTGTCAGCTTAGCCGCTGTGAACTCGTTTAGCGCAAATTCTGCGAAGAGGGCATTTACCCATGCCGGATATAGGTTCCCAGCCAAACCTCGATCGAAATTGCGGCAAGGATCGAAGCATCAGACGGGTGCGCTATGCGAAAACTCATACTTCGGCTTCCATCATCGGATTTCTGTAGCGGTCACGGACATCGGTCAACGGCAGCCCTTGCGCATTTCGGCAACCATCCCGCTCCCCTGCGCGTGGATCAAGCCAGAATGCTGTTAGCATTGCCCGGAGGCCTTCAATGACATTCATGCCTGCTTTGCCCTTGAGACGCTCACCCACAGGACACCGAAAGCTGCTTTCAACTGTCGGTTTGCCGGACCGATCGGTCGGCCAAAAATTTGGCGATGGCTATCAGCGAGACGGTGATCGTGGGGCTCATCATCACCATCGAGAGGGGATCGCTGCCCAGGTAGATCCTTCCCAATTCCGCCATCGAGGGACCGAAAAAGAGGTGGAGTAGTCCCAGCTTTGGCATGAACAAAAGTGCAAAAACTGCAACGACTGCTTCAATCCAGCGGATGCGGGGGCCTCGCCCTCGAAACAGGATTGCAACAAGAATCGCCACCGCACCGGAAAGCAGCCAAATATAGAGACTTAGGCCGGATACGTTCGAAACCTCGCCATGTTCGATCAATCGAGGCCTCCGCAGTTCGACATTGAATGACGCCAGCCTATCAGCGCGTTCAAAGCCTGCAACAGGCGCGTCTATCGCGCGCTGCTCGGGGACCGCTTTCGTCCGCGAGGCGTAGAGGCACTACGCGCCGGCAGAAGCCTTCGCTTCCATGTCCCTCCGGGCGGGGGCGCCGCCCGCGCTTAAGCGGAAAGAAGCGACGCGAACGGGATCAGCACCGGCCGTCCGGGTGCAACCCGAGCGGCGAACGATCCCCCCTCAAACGTCCAAATTCTCCGTATCCGCAAACTGCGCGTTTTCCTGGATGAATTGAAACCGCAGTTCGGGTTTCTTGCCCATCAGGCGCTCGACCAGATCGCCGGTTTCGCCGCCCTCGTCCTCGTCGATCGAGACCCGGATCAGCTTGCGCGTCTTGGGGTTCATCGTCGTGTCCTTCAGATCCTTGGCGTCCATCTCGCCCAGACCCTTGAAGCGCTGCACGTCGATCTTGCCGCGACCGCCAAGGCCCTTGGCGAGCATCGCCTCCTTCTCGGCGTCGTCGGCGACATAGACGCGATGCGCGCCTTGCGTCAGGCGATAGAGCGGCGGGCAGGCGAGGTAGAGGTGGCCCTTGTCGATCAGCGGCCGCATCTGGGTGAAGAAGAAGGTCATCAGCAGCGAGGCGATATGCGCGCCGTCGACATCGGCATCGGTCATGATGATGATCTTGTCGTAGCGCAGATCCTCGACATTGAACTTCGAGCCCATGCTGACGCCAAGCGCCTGGCAGAGGTCGTTGATCTCCTGGTTCGAACCCAGCTTCGAGGAGGCCGCGCCCAGCACGTTCAGGATCTTGCCGCGCAGGGGCAGCAGGGCCTGGGTCTGGCGTTCGCGCGCCATCTTGGCGCTGCCGCCTGCCGAATCGCCCTCGACGATGAAAAGCTCGGTCCCCTCGCGATTGGTGGCCGAGCAGTCGACCAGCTTGCCGGGCAGGCGCAGCTTCTTGGTCGCGGATTTCCGGGCGGTTTCCTTTTCCTGCTTGCGGCGCAGCCGCTCCTCGGCCCGCAGGATCAGGAAATCGAGGATCGCGCCCGCCGATTTCGTATCCGCCGCCAGCCAGTTGTCGAAATGGTCGCGCACCGCGCCCTCGACCAGGCGCGCAGCTTCGGTCGTGGCGAGGCGGTCCTTGGTCTGGCCGACGAATTCCGGCTCGCGAATGAAACAGGAAACCAGCGCGCAGCCGCCGGTCAGCAGATCCTCGCGCGTGATGTTCGCGGCCTTCTTGTTGTTGATCAGCTCGCCATAGCCGCGAATGCCCTTGAGGATCGCGGACCAGAACCCGGCCTCATGCGTGCCGCCCTCGGGCGTGGGGACCGTGTTGCAATAGGACTGGATGAAGCCGTCGCGGGCAGGGGTCCAGTTGATCGCCCAGTCGACCTTGCCGGGGACGCTGAACTTTTCCTTGAAATCGACGCTGCCCGCGAAGGGGCGGTCGGCATAGGTCGAGGATTTGCCCAGCGTCTCGGTAAGATAGTCGGCAAGGCCGCCGGGGAAATGGAAGGTCGCCTCGAGCGGGGTCTCGCCATCCTCGACCTCGGATTTCCAGCGGATCTCGACGCCCGAGAACAGATAGGCCTTGGATTTCACCATCTTGATCAGCCGCGCGGGCTTGAAGCGGTGATGGCCGAAGATCTGCTCGTCAGCATGGAAGGTGACGGTGGTGCCGCGCCGGTTCGGGGCAGCGCCGATCTTTTCGACCGGACCCTGCGGGATCCCGCGCGAGAAGCGCTGCTCGAACAGCTCGCGGTTCCGCGCGACCTGCACGATCATCTCGTCCGAGAGCGCGTTCACGACCGAGGCGCCGACCCCATGCAACCCGCCCGAGGTCTGGTAGGCATCGCCCGAGAACTTGCCCCCCGCGTGCAGCGTGCAGAGGATCACTTCCAGCGCGGATTTGCCGGGGAATTTCGGATGCGGGTCGATCGGGATGCCGCGGCCATTATCGCGGATCACGACCGAATAATCGGCGAGCAGTTCGACCTCGATCCGGCTGGCATGACCTGCCACGGCCTCGTCCATCGAGTTGTCGAGGATCTCGGCGACAAGATGGTGCAGCGCGCGCTCATCCGTGCCACCGATATACATGCCGGGGCGCTTGCGGACCGGCTCCAGCCCTTCGAGCACCTCGATGGACGAGGCCGAATAGCTCTCGGTTGCCTTGTCCGACACCGGAAAAAGATCGTCTGCCATCTTGTCTGCTCGTCTTGTTCTGCTGGGCTGGGTTTATCTCACGCCGTGGCCGGTCGGGGCAAGGGGAAGCGGAGGGCGAAACGAAAACCGCAACCGATAGTGTCCCTGCGGCCCGGTCTCACTCGGGCTCGGCCAGGCGGTCGCGCCACATCTGCTGGAAGCCGGGCCGGGATTGGCAGTCCTGAAGCCAGGTGGTGATCGCGGGGAAATCGGACATGAGCGGCCCGTAGCCCTGGGCATAGCGCAGGATCTCGGCCACGTTGATATCGGCCACGGTGAAGCGACCGCCGACGATATGACCGTTCCGGGCAAGATGGTCCTCGATCACGGCAAGGGGGCGGACCAGCCGTTCCGCGGCATTGGCGATGGCTGCCTGATCGGCGCCCGACTGCGCCTGACCCGCGCGGTGAAGATAGAGTATCGTCAGCGCATCCTGCTCGACCGAGGTGGCGGCATAGAAGCTCCATTGCATCATCAGCGCGTCCTCGGTCGCGTCGATGGGGCCGAGGGGCTCGCCGTGCTTCCGCGCCAGATAGAGCGTGCAGGCGAGGGATTCGGAAAGCAGCAGCGCGCCGTCGCGCATGACCGGGATCGCCCCCGCGGGCGAGAGGCGCAGGAAGCTTTCCGAATGGGTGTTCAGCGGCGCATCGGGCGCATCGGGATCGGGCAGGCGATAGGCCTGAATCACCGGCACCTGCTCGAAGGGCAGGCCGAGTTCGTGGCAGAGCCAGACGATGCGCGAGGCGCGGGAACGGGTCACACCGTAGATGGTCAGCATGGTCTCCTCCGGTTTACTGGGCAGGTGTCAGAGTGTTTCGGACAGATAGCGGATCATGTTGTCGCCCATGACCTTGGCGATCTGTTCATCGCTCAACCCGGCATCCATCAATGCCTGCGTCAGGACGGCGAGGTCCGAGACATCGAAGGGCGCATCGACCGAGCCGTCGTAATCCGAGCCGAGCGAGACGTGATCCTCGCCCACCAGCGCCATCGCGGCCTTGATCGAACCGGCAATGTCGGCGGGGGTGTTGCCGCAGACCACATCGGCCCAGAAGCCGATCCCGATCACCCCGCCCTTGGCGGCGACGGCCTTGACCAGATCGTCGGGCAGGTTGCGGGGACTGGGGCAATGGCTCGCAATGCCGGTATGCGAGATGATGGGCCGCGTGCCCGGCATCGCCAGAACGTCGCGAACCATCTGGGGGCTGGCATGGGCAAGATCGATGATCATGCGCCGCTCCTGCATCTCGCGCACGACCTCATGCCCGAAATCGCTAAGGCCCGATCCCGCGCCGCCCTCGCCATGCAGGCTGCCGCCCAGTTCGTTGTCGAAGAAATGCGTGAGGCCGATCAGGCGGAAGCCCGCACCGTAAAGGACGCGCAGATTGTCGATATTTCCTTCGAGAGGATGGCCGCCCTCGGATCCGAGCAGGATGCCCACGGTCCGTGCCCCGTTTCGCCGGGCCTCCAGCAGGTATTGCAGATCGTCTTCTGAACGGATCACCATTACTTCTTCCGGCGCGCGTTCGGCCGCGCGGGCCAGTGCGGCGGCCTGTGCAAGCGCGCGCTCCTTGAGGCTGAACCAGCTCGGGACGGGCCGGAGCTGACCGATGAAAAGCGGCGTGATATTGTCCGGCGCTTCGGCAGTGTTGTGCTGGTAGTTCTGGCCGCGCGGGCTTTTCGTGACGGTGGTATAGACCTGCACGGCGACATTGCCTTCGGCGAGGCGCGGAATGTCGGTATGGCCGCGATCGACGCGCCGCAGGATGTTGCGGTCCCAGAGCAGCGCGTCGGAATGCCAGTCGCCGATCACCAGACTGTCATGGAGCGCCTGCGCCTGCGGCGAGACCGGCCAGCCCTCGGCCGGGCCGGTCACGGGGTTCAGGCGGCGCTCCATGAAGGCCGGACCCCAGATCGCGACCACGGCCGCTGCCGCGATGACAAGGGCCAGCAGGCCGAAAAACATGCGCCGGATCATGGCGTTCCCTTCCACTTCGATTTTGCGGCAGGATAGGCGAGAGGATCCGGCTAGGCGACTGCGAATTTCCGCAGGTTCAATCTGAGGATGTGCTGGGCGCTGACATTCCCACCGTGATACAGCTCGCCCTCATCGACGAAACCGCCTGCCAGATAGATGGCGCGGGCGGCAGGGTTCACGATATTGACCGTGAGGATGCAGATGCCCGCCTGCGGATAGTGCCGGGTCAGGTAGGGCCCCAGCGCCAGCATCGCGGCCTTTCCGGTGCCGCGCCCCTGCTGGTCCCGGTCGATCATCATGCCGCGCAGCCCGATCTCGCCCGGCCGGGCAAATTCGTAGCGCGACGGATAATCCCTGTCGATCTTGAAGAAGCCGACCGGCTCGCCGTCGCGGGCCACGATGTTGAAATCGCAGCCCGGTTCGTCCATGGCGAAATGCGTCGCGATCGAGCCGCAGAATGGCTCCTGCTCGGGCGCGACGCGAATATGGGAGACGCGGTCGAACTCGTGCCGGGCCAGCGGCTCGAGGGTGATCATGCCTCCATCGCCTCAAGCTCGTCGATGAAGCCCTCGATCATCGACAGGCCGCGATCCCAGAAGGCCGGGTCCGAGGCGTCGAGGCCGAAGGGTGCCAGCAACTCCTTGTGATGCTTGGAGCCGCCCGCGGCGAGCAGGTCGAAATATTTCGACTGGAAGTCAGGCAGCCCGGCCTCATAGGTGGCATAAAGCGCGTTCACCAGTCCGTCGCCGAAGGCATAGGCGTAGACATAGAAGGGCGAGTGCACGAAATGCGGCACATAGGTCCAGAACGTCTCATAGCCCGGCATGAACTCGAAGGCATCGCCCAGGCTTTCCGCCTGCACCGACATCCAGAGCGCGTTGATGTCCTCGGGCGTCAACTCGCCCTCGGCGCGCGCGGCGTGCAGCTTGCATTCGAAGTCGTAGAAGGCGATCTGGCGCACGACCGTGTTGATCATGTCCTCGACCTTGCCGGCCAGCAGCGCCTTGCGCTCGGCCGGGTCGGTGGCCTTGGCGAGGAGTGCGCGGAAGGTCAGCATCTCGCCAAAGACCGAAGCCGTCTCGGCCAGCGTCAGGGGCGTCGAGGCCAGAAGCTCGCCCTGCGCGCTGGCAAGGCGCTGGTGGACGCCGTGGCCCAGTTCATGCGCGAGCGTCATCACGTCGCGCGGCTTGCCGAGGTAGTTCAGCAGCACATAGGGATGCACCGTCGTCACGGTCGGATGCGCGAAGGCGCCCGGCGCCTTGCCGGGCTTCACGCCCGCGTCGATCCAGCCCTTGTCGAAGAAGGGCTCGGCCAGTTCGGCAAGCTTCGGCGAGAAGCCGGCATAGGCGTCAAGGACGGTCGCCCGCGCTTCGGGCCAGTCGACCAGACGTGGCGTCTCGGTCGGGAGGGGCGCATTGCGGTCCCAGACCTGCAGCTTGTCGAGGCCGAGCCATTTGGCCTTCAGCCGGTAATAGCGATGCGACAGGCGGGGATAGGCGGCGGTCACCGCGTTCCGTAAAGCCTCGACCACTTCGGGTTCGACATGGTTCGACAGGTGCCGCCCGGTCTGCGGGGTGGGCATCTTGCGCCACTTGTCCTCGATCGCCTTTTCCTTGGCGAGCGTGTTGTGGACGCGCGCGAACAGCTTGATATTTTTGCCAAAGACCTTGGCCAGCGCATGCGCGCCCGCCTCGCGCGTGGCGCGGTCGTGGTCGGTCAGGAGGTTCAGCGTCGCCTCGATCCCCAGCTCCTCGCCGTTCACGTCGAAGGTCAGGCCGGCGGTGGTCTCGTCGAAAAGGCGGTTCCAGGCAGCGGCGCCCACGACCGAATTGTCGTGCAGGAAGCGCTCAAGCTCGTCCGACAGCTGATAGGGGCGCATGGCGCGCATCCGGTCGAAGACGGGCTTGTAGCGGGCGGGGCCGCCCTCGGCCGCAAAGACCTCCTCATAGCGTTCGTCGTTGATGCGGTTGAACTCCAGCCCGAAGAAGACAAGCTTCGTCGTATGCTCGGTGATCTGGTCCTGAAGGTCGCCCAGCAGCTTCGCGCGCGCCCCGTCGGTGGTGTTCTGGTAATAGCGCAGCCCGGCATAGGACATGATTCGGCCGGTCAGAATGTCGATCCGCTGATAGCGTTCGATGCATTCCAGCATCTTCGGCCCGTCGAGCGAGGCAAGGCGGCCTTCATAGTCGCGGGCGAACTGACCGCATTCGACGCGGACCGCCTCGAGGTCGGCGGCAAGCTCCGGCGCGTCGGGCGCGGAATAGAGATCGGTCAGATCCCAGTCGGGCAGCGTGCCGAGATCGACACTGGCGGCAGAAGCGGGCAGCGCGTTCTCGTCGCGGGGCGGGATGCGGCCGAGCAGGGGGGAAGGGAAGCGAATCGCGGCGGAGATCGTCATGGTCGGTCCTTTCGATTGCTTTCAGAATTGGCTGCTCTGGCGGCGGGCTTCAACCCGTCCGGCGCGGGAAAGCGTCAGGCGCGGCGCCCTGCCGCATTGAAATGGTCGAGTATGGCCCGCAGGAAGGGGGTGCGGATGCTGTCCCGCTCCATCAGCGGTTCGTGCCTTGCGCCGGGCAGGACCATCAGCCTTGCGCCGGGCCAGGCGGCGATGCGCGCCCTTATGGCATCGGGGGAGACCACGGCCTCGTCGCTGCCCAGCCCGATCAGGGCCGGCAGTCCGGGCGAGGGCAGGCGCGAGAGGCGGACGCATTCCGCCAGCGCCTCGCCCAGCCAGCGATAGGTGACGCCGCCGATCGAAAGCTCGGGCCAGGCGGCGGCCTCGGCCACGAGGCGCGCCCAATTGGGGCCGTCGCTGGTCAGCAGGTTCCGCTCGAAGGGGGTCTTCAGGACAAGCGGCTCATAGCCACCCGAGCCGAGGGCGCAACGCTCGTCCCAATGCAGGCGCCGGGCGGCAGCGGTGATCACGACGGCGAGGAGGCGGAGGGGATGGCGCAGGTGCAGCCCGAACATCGGGGCCGAGAAAGCGACGCTCGCGACCGGAAGCCCATCCTGCAAGGCCGCAAATCCGACGGCGCCACCCATCGAATGCGCTAGAAGATGCCAGGGTCGGGGCAGATCCAGTTCCCCCGCCGCGACTAGAAGCTCGACCACGTCGCGCTGGTAATCCGCGAAGCTGCCGACATGGCCGGGCCGGTAATCGGCGATCAGCCGGTCCGACAACCCCTGTCCGCGCCAGTCGAGGGAGAGGATTTCGAACCCTGCCGCGCCCAGTTCGCGGGCGAGGCGGTCATATTTCTCGATATATTCGGTCCTGCCGGGAAACAGCAGGACCGCGCCATGAGAAGCGCCCGAAGTCGCCGGCCAATGCGCCGCCCGCAGCCGCACCCCGTCTTCGGCCCGCATCCAGAAGGCGCGGGCCAGAGGTTCGGGGTCGCCGTCGAGGGTCCGAAAGGGCGCGGGCTCCAAGGCGACTGCCGCAGGTCAGCCGAGCAGGGCGCCCAGCTTCATCGCGGTGCCCATCGCGCCGTCGACCTTCAGCTTGCCGGTCATGAAGGCCATGGTGGGGTTCACGTCGCCCGACAGCAGCCCCTCGAAGGTCTCGCGGCTGGCGGTCAGGGTCACATCGGCCTCGTCATCGGCGGCGCGAGCGCCGTCGGCGTCAATATAGACCGAACCCTCGCCCTCGATCACGAATTTGGCGGTGCCGTCGAAGCCCTTGGCTTTCGGGCTCAGCGCGGCGACGGCCGCATCGACCACTTTACTCATCTGGAATTCTCCCCTGTCTGTGTCTGGAAATGGGTTGGGCGGAAAGTTACATAGTGGATATGCGTTGGCTAGGGCCCCTTTTCCATATTGCCGTCGCGGCAGGGCTTTGCCTTTCGCCGCTGGCCGCAGGACAGGCGCTTGCGCAGACCGCGCCGATGCCCGCCCAGCCGCTTCCCGATGGCGGGGACGCGCCGCCGCAGGACATGCCGCCCGATCCCGATTCTCCCGACGC
>Ga0182736_1003056_pt1 | contig 11648 bp, 9 predicted proteins | sample eDN5th30CKraftBY_FD_128882 | JGI IMG/M metagenome (GOLD analysis project Ga0182736, IMG submission 128882) | Enriched backyard soil microbial communities from Emeryville, California, USA - eDNA 5th pass 30_C Kraft BY (version 2) (version 2) | ecosystem: Environmental > Terrestrial > Soil >...
AGCCGACCGCCGCGTTCGAGGGCGCGGCGGTCGGCATCGCCCATCTGTGGTGGCTGTGGCGATCGGGCGCGCGCGGCGGCGTGATCCCCGCGGCGGCGCTGTGGACGGCGATCGGCCTGTCGCCGACACTGGCCGTCGCGCTGGCCTATGCGCGCATGGGTGCGTTCGATGCGTGGTGGTTCGCCAACGTCACCTCGATCCTGCTGCGCCCGCCCTATCCGCCCGACCAGTTGGCGATGCGGCTGCTCGGGATCGTTGCGATCCTTTCCCCGCTCATCCTGTGCGCGGCGATCGCGTGGCGGCGGCGGCGCATCCGCCTCGCCGACGAACGCGCGCTCGCCTTCGTCTGGCTGGGCGCGGCGCTGGTCGCGTTCTGCGCGATCGGCACTTTCTTCGATCACTATGCGCTGCCGCTGATCGCGCCGCTCGCGGTGCTGTCGGCGATCACCTTCGGCTGGCGCCCGCGCGCGATGGTCGGCGCGCTGGGGCTGGGGCTGCTGATCTTCATCGTCAGCCGCGCCTTCCTCCCCGACGATCGCGCCGGTGCGCGCGCGGTGGCGCGCGTCGTCGCCGCCAATGATCGCGGCGAATGCCCCTATGTCTTCATCGGCGACACCGCCACCTACAGCCTGGCCGGCGCGTGCGTACCGACCGCCTATGCCTTTCCCAATTTCCTCGCCTACACCACCGAACAGGGCGCGACCGGCATCGACGAGGCGGCCGAGGTTCGCCGCATCCTTGCCCGCCGCCCGCCGGTGATCGTCAGCTCGACCCGCCGCCTCGCGATCTGGAACCGCGCCAGCCTCGCCGCGCTCAAGGGCGCGCTCGCGAGCAATTACCGCCCGGTCTTCAGCGCGCCGCGCGCCGGCTACCGCACCATCGTCTACCTGCGCGTAGACCTGACCTTCAGGAATGGGGCGGTCAGCTATGCAGGGCCAGACTAGCGAGGATCAGCGCCGCCATCATCGCGGCGAACTGCACCGTCGCCCATGGCACCACGCCGACATCGTCCAGGTCGCGCCGCCGTCCGCGCCGCCACTGGCCGATCCCGCTCGCCACCGCGACCGCCACACACGCCGCCGCCCCGCCCCAAAGCCCTGCTTGCATCGCGCCTCCCTGCCCCGCTACGCTGGCGCCGTCCACAGTTTCGAAAAGGGGTGCTTCGTATGCGTATGCTGGTCATCGGCGCGATCGGCTCGGTCGCGGTGGCCGTCGCCAGCGTCGCCACGGGCGCGCCCGCCACGCTCCAGTCGGACCTTGCCGCCGCCGTCGCCGCCCCGTCGCGCACCCCGGCCAACACCGCGCGCGACCGCTATCGCCACCCGGCCGAGACGCTGGCGTTCTTCGCGGTCAAGCCGAGCGACACGGTGGTCGAGATCTGGCCGTCGGGCGGCTGGTACACCGAAATCCTCGCCCCCTACGTCGCGGGCAAGGGGACCTATTGGGGCGTCGGCCCATGGCCCAAGGGCGTCGACGGCCTGCGCGGGCTTCAGGAGAAGGATGCCGCGCTCTACGGCGCGATCAAGCTCGCCGCCTTTCCCGCCGACGCCGATATGCCCCGGGTGCCCGACGGCACCGCCGACGTCGTGCTGACCTTCCGCAACGTGCATAACTGGCGGATGGGCTATCAGCGCGGCGGCATCGATTACGCCCCCGACGCCTTTCGCCAGATGTTCGCGATGCTCAAGCCCGGCGGCACGCTGGGCGTGGTCGATCACCGCCTGCCCGAGAATGCCGACGCCGCGCGCGAAAGGAGCAGCGGCTACGTCAAGGTGTCGACCGTCCGCCAGCTGGCGGAGGCGGCCGGCTTCGTGTTCGACGGCGCGAGCGAGGTCAACGCCAACCCCCGCGACACCGCCGACTGGCCGGACGGCGTGTGGACGCTGCCGCCCTCCTATCGCCTGAAGGACGTCGACCGCGCCAAATACGCCGCGATCGGCGAAAGCGACCGGATGACGCTGCGCTTCCGGAAGCCGCGCTAGGATTCCTCCCCGAGCCTGTCTCGGGGAGGAAGGGAACGTCAGAGCTTCGCCACCTTGTCCTGCAATTTCGACAGTTCCGCCTTCAGCGCGGCGATCTCGTCGTCCTTGCTCACCTCGCGCGCGGGGCCGCCCGCCGCCGGAGCCGCGGCACCCGGCGCCCCGGCGCCGCCCGGCTTGAACGCCTGCGCCGCCGCCTCGAACATCGCCATGTTGCGCTTGGCGATCTCGGCGAACGGCGAATGGGCGAATGCGCCCTCGACCGCCGACTTGAACTGTTCCTGGTTGCGGCGGAAACTGTCCATCGACGCTTCCAGATAGCCCGGCACCATCGCCTGCATGGAATCGCCGTACAGCGCGATCAGCTGGCGCAGGAAATTGACCGGCAGCATCGTCTGCCCGCGCGCTTCCTCTTCCATGATGATCTGGGTCAGGACATTGTGGGTGATGTCCTCCTCGCTCTTGGCGTCGATCACCTTGAAATCGCGCCCCTCGCGCGTCATCGCGGCGAGATGCTCCAGCGTGATGTAGGATGATGATTCGGTATTGTAGAGTCGACGATTGGCGTATTTCTTGATGATGACCGGGCCGGATCCCGGCGTTGTCTTTTTCATGATGGTGCGTCCCAACTATGACTGAAGACGCTGTAACATCGTTTCATTCCGCACCGCAACACGGGCCGCGCCCCCTGCCGCTGTTCCTCGATCTGCTGCGCAGCGAAACCGCAGCATCGCCGGCCCGCCGCGCCGCCGCGCTGGCCGGACTTGCCGCCTATCAGAACGCGCCGCGCCCGCCCCGCCCCGCGCCGATGCCACCGGTCGCCCGCGCCGGCCGCGCCTGCCTGCGCGACTATGGCGGGGGCCGGGGCGGCGAAGGCCCGCCGGTGGTGTTCGTCCCCTCGCTGATCAATCCGCCGCATGTGCTCGACCTTGCGCCCGACAATTCGCTGCTGCGCTGGATCGCGGCGCGCGGGCATCGCACCCTGCTGGTCGACTGGGGCGATCCCACCCCGGCGGAGCGCGACGTCGACATCACCGCGCACGTCGAATCGTTGCTGCTGCCGATGCTGCGCACATTGGACGAGCCGCCGGTGCTGGTCGGCTATTGCCTGGGCGGCACGCTGGCGCTCGGCGGGGCGGCGGCGCTGCCGGTGCGCGGGGTCGCGCTGATCGCGGCGCCGTGGCATTTCGCGCGCTTCGACGATGCCGCGCGCGCCGACATCGCCGCATTGTGGCACGCCGCCGAGCCGGCGTGCGAGACGTTGGGGCTGGTGCCGATGGAGGTGCTGCAATCGGGCTTCTGGCGGCTCGATCCCGCGCGCACCATCGCCAAGTTCGAGGCGCTGGCCACCGCCGCCCCGGATGCGCTGGCCAGCTTCGTCCGGCTGGAGGATTGGGCCAACGCCGGCGCGCCGCTGACACTGGCGGCCGGGCGCCAGATGTTCGCGGGCTTCTTCGGCGCCGACGATCCCGGCGCCGGCCGCTGGCGGATCGCGGGGACGGCCGTCGATCCGCGCGCGCTCGCCTGCCCCACCGTCGACTTCGTCTCGCTCAGCGACCGCATCGTGCCGGCGGCGAGCAGCGCCGGGCTGGCGGATCGGCGCGAACTCGGTGCCGGCCACGTCGGCATGGTCGTCGGCGGGCGGGCCAGGCCGCTGTTGTGGGAGCCGTTGGCCGACTGGCTAAGCACGACCGGCGTCGCTAAATAGGCGCCGATACTCGCCACCGGCCCGGCGTTTGGGACGTGATCGGGCGGGGCACCATCGCAGCCAGGAGCCGTCTTCATGTCCGAGATCGTCATCGCCGCCGCCAAGCGCACCCCCGTCGGCGCGTTCCTCGGTGCCTTCGCCGCCACCCCCGCGCATGAACTCGGCCGCGTCGCGATCGAGGCGGCGCTGGCGCAGGCCGGCGTGCGCGGCGATGAGGTGGACGAGGTGATCCTCGGCCAGGTGCTCACCGCCGCGCAGGGCCAGAACCCGGCGCGTCAGGCGTCGATGGCGGCGGGCGTGCCCAAGGAAGTGCCGGCGTGGGGCGTCAATCAGGTGTGCGGCTCCGGCCTGCGCGCGGTCGCGCTCGCGTTTCAGGCGATCGGCAACGGCGACGCGAAGATCGTCGTCGCCGGGGGGCAGGAATCGATGTCGCTGTCCACCCACGCCCAGGCGCTGCGCGCGGGCAGCAAGATGGGCGACGTCAGCCTGGTGGACACGATGATCAAGGATGGCCTGACCGACGTGTTCAACGGCTATCACATGGGCATCACCGCCGAGAATGTCGCCGCCGAATATCAGATCACGCGTAACGATCAGGATACGTTCGCGGTCCGCTCCCAGAACCTGGCGTCAAAGGCGCGTGCCGACGGCCGCTTCAAGGACGAGATCGCGCCGGTGACCGTCAAGGGCCGCAAGGGCGACACGGTGGTCGAGGCCGACGAATATATCCGTGACGGCGCCACCGTGGACAGCGTGTCGGGCCTGCGCCCCGCGTTCAAGAAGGACGGCACCGTCACCGCCGCCAACGCCAGCGGCATCAACGACGGCGCCGCCGCGCTGGTGGTGATGAGCGCGGAGGAAGCGACGAAGCGCGGAATCGCGCCGCTCGCCCGGATCAAGAGCTGGGCATCGGCCGGCGTCGATCCGTCGATCATGGGCATCGGCCCGGTGCCGGCGTCGAAGAAGGCGCTGGAAAAGGCCGGCTGGACGATCGCCGACCTCGACCTGATCGAGGCCAACGAAGCCTTCGCCGCGCAGGCGCTGGCGGTCGGCAAGGAAATGGGCTGGGACGCGGACCGGGTCAACGTCAACGGCGGCGCGATCGCGATCGGCCATCCGATCGGCGCCTCGGGCGCGCGCGTGCTGACCACGCTGATCTACGAGATGCAGAAGCGCGACGCCAAGAAGGGCCTCGCGACCCTGTGCATCGGTGGGGGCATGGGCATCGCCATGTGCGTCGAGCGCGACTGACCGGATCCCCAACCCCGTCACCCCGGCCTTGTGCCGGGGTCGACCGGCGGCAGGCGCGCGACAAGCGGCTCGGAGCGCAACGAATGCGGCGTGGTTGACCCCGGCACAAGCCTGTCCCGAGCCATGCCGAAGGAGCCGGGGTGACGAAGTACGCCGAACCCACCGTCATTGCGAGCGCAGCGAAGCAATCCATGTGGCGCGTCGGTGGATTGCTTCGCTACGCTCCCAATGACGGGGCGCGTCGAACGGGTGCTCGCCACTAATCCTTGATCAGGTCGCGCTCGCGCAGGAACACCACCACCACCACCAGCGACATCAGCACCACCCCCCAAGTGTACCACAGCCCCGCATAGGGGTTGCCGGTCCGCGCGACGATATACTGGCCGATCAGCGGCAGGAATCCGCCGAAATAGCCGGTGCCGATATGATAGGGAATCGACATCGAGCTATAGCGGATGCGCGCCGGGAACAGCTCGGTCAGCAGCGCGGCGACGGTGCCATATGTGCTGCCGGACAGCGCCGCGAGCAGGAAGATCGCCACCAGGATGCGCGCGATGTTGCCCGGTGACGGGATCACCTTGTCCAGCTTGTATCCCGCCCCGGCCAGCGCCGCGTCGAGCGCGGCGGGGGCGTGGTCGGCGGCCGGCACGCCGCCGATCGTCACCGCGACCGCCGGCGCCCTGGCGGTGGCATAGGCGACGCCCTTCTTCGACAGATAGTCGAGCACCTGCCCGCACTCGTCCTTCTGCTTGCCGGCGAACGGATCGTAGCTGCACTGCGGCCCGGCGACGATCACCGGCGCGCGCTTCGCCGCATGGGCCAGGTCGGGGTTGGCGGCGGCGCCCATGTACCAGAAGATCGGGAACAGCAGCGCCAGCGTCGCGATATAGCCGATCACGATCGGCGCCTTGCGCCCGACCCGGTCGGACAGCCGGCCAAAGAAGATGAACCACCCCAGCCCCATGATCGCGCCGGCGCCGGTGATGATCTGCGCGGTGGTCTCCTCCACCCGCATCGTCGTCTGGAGGAACGACAGGGTGGAAAACAGCGCGGTGTACCAGATCACCGTCAGCCCGGCGGCGATGCCGAACAGCGCCAGGAACAGCCGCCGGCCGTTGCCGGGATAGGTGAAGCTCTCGATGAACGGGTTGCGCGCGGTCTCGCCCGCTTCCTTCATCGCCTTGAACACCGGGCTCTCGGACAGCTTGAGCCGCATGTAGAGCGACACCGCCAGCAGCACGATCGAGAACAGGAACGGCACGCGCCAGCCCCAGTCGTCCCACGCCTCGGCCGACATCGACCATTTGGCCGCCAGCACCACGATCAGGCTCAGGATGAACCCGCCCGCCACGCTCGCCTGGATGAAGCTGGTGTAGAAACCGCGCTTTCCGGCCGGCGAATGTTCGGCGACATAGACCGCCGCACCGCCATATTCCCCGCCCAGCGCCAGCCCCTGCGCGATCCGCAGCAGGATGACGATCACCGGCGCGGCGAACCCGATCGCCGCCGCCGACGGCACCAGCCCGACGCCTGCGGTGGCAACCCCCATCAGCGTGATGGTGACGAGGAAGGTGTATTTGCGCCCCAGCTTGTCGCCCAGATAGCCGAACAGCACCGCGCCCAGCGGCCGAAAGCCGAAGCCGACGGCAAAGCCCGCCCACGCCAGCAACGTCTGGGTCAGCTCGCTCCCGGACGGAAAGAAGGTGCGCCCGATGATCCCCGATGCGGCCAGCGTGCCGTAGATGAAGAAATCATACCATTCGAACGCGGTGCCCAGCGACGACGCGGAAATGACCAGGCGGATGTCCGCCTCGCTCGGCTGCTCGCCCGCGCGTTGTTCCGCCACCGTCGCCATACGCATTCCCCCACCCGTTCGGGGGAAGATGTAACGGCTTGCGGACCGGCGGCAAGTGCGGGGCGCGGCGGCAAACCCATAATATGTTCCCGCGCAAACTGGGGCCCAGGACGGCGACTCCTTATGGCCTCCGGCCGGACCGTCCTTCCGTCCGTCCGTCCTTCACTCCGTCCGCCCCACCCCACCCGTTCGTCTCGAGTAGGGTTGGAGCTTGTCGAGAACCCGTATCGAGAGAGGTCCGCGCGCGTAGCGATCTCTCGATGCGCCGTCTCGACGTCGCTCGACGGCTGCTCGAGACGAACGCAAAAGGAGACAGAGCCTACCTGCCGCCCCGCCCCGCTCAGTCCAGGTTCGGCCGCAGCCAGCGCGTCGCCTGCGCGGTGTCCACACCCCGCCGCGCCGCATAATCCTCGACCTGATCCTGCCCGATCCGCGCGACGCCGAAATATTCGGCCTGGGGGTGTCCGAAATAGAATCCCGACACCGCCGCCGTCGGCAGCATCGCAAAGCTCTCGGTCAGGCTGATCCCGGTCGCGTGGTGCGCGTCGAGCAGGCCGAACAGCACCGTCTTCAGGCTATGCTCGGGGCACGCCGGATAGCCGGGCGCCGGGCGGATGCCGCGATATTGCTCGCGGATCAGCGCCTCGTTGGTCAACTGCTCGCCCTCGGCATAGCCCCACAACGTAGTGCGGACGTGCTGGTGCAGCCGCTCGGCGAACGCTTCCGCCAGCCGGTCGGCCAGCGCCTTGAGCAATATGTCCGAATAATCGTCGATCGCCGCCTTGAACCGCGCCAGATGCGGCTCGATGCCGTGGATCGACACGGCGAACCCGCCGATCCAGTCGCCCTGCCGGTCGACGAAATCGGCCAGGCACATGTTCGCCCGCCCCTCGCGCTTGGCGATCTGCTGGCGCAGGAACGGCAGCCGCACCAGATCGTCGTTGTCGGCCAGGCCGAGGAAATCGAGCGACGCCATCTCCGCCGGGCTCCACACCCCCTCGGGATCGACGAACACGTCGTCGTCGTGCCGCACGCACGGCCACAGCCCGGCGACGCCGCGCGCGGTCAGCCATTTCTCGGCGATGATCCTGTCCAGCATCGCCTGCGCGTCGGCGAACAGGCTGCGCGCGCTCTCCCCCACCACCGTGTCGTCCAGGATCGCGGGATAATTGCCCGCCAGCTCCCACGCGCGAAAGAACGGCGTCCAGTCGATGCATTCGCGCAGGTCGTTCAGGTCCCAGTCGCGGAACACGTGCACGCCCGGCTGCTTGGGCGCGCCGGGCTTCAGGCTCATGTCGGCGTCGAAACCGTTGGCCCGCGCCCTGTCGAGCGGCAGCAACTCGTTCTGCCCCTTGCCCTCGCGCGCGGCGCGCACGGCGGCATATTCGCCGGCGACCTTGGTGACGTAATCGTCGCGGATCGTGTCGCTGACCAGCGTCGTCGCCACGCCGACCGCGCGCGACGCGTCGAGCACATGCACCACCGGCCCGTCATAGGCCGGCGCGATGCGCAGCGCGGTGTGGACCTTCGACGTCGTCGCGCCGCCGATCAGCAGCGGCATCGTCATCTTGGCGCGCGTCATCTCCTCGGCCACCGTCACCATCTCGTCCAGCGAGGGGGTGATCAGGCCGGACAGGCCGATCATGTCGGCGTCGTTCTCGTTGGCCGCTTCCAGGATCTTCGACCACGGCACCATCACGCCCAGGTCGACCACCTCGAACCCGTTGCACTGGAGCACCACGCCGACGATGTTCTTGCCGATGTCGTGGACGTCGCCCTTGACCGTGGCCATGACGACCTTGCCCTTGCCCTTGGCGCCCGGCTCCTTCGACGCCTCGATGAACGGCAGCAGGTGGGCGACCGCCTTCTTCATCACCCGCGCCGATTTCACCACCTGCGGCAGGAACATCTTGCCCGATCCGAACAGGTCGCCGACGACGTTCATCCCGTCCATCAACGGGCCCTCGATCACCTCGATCGGCTTGGCAAAGGCCAGCCGCGCCTCCTCGGTATCGGCGACGACGTGCAGGTCGATGCCCTTGACCAGCGCGTGTTCCAGCCGCTTGGCGACGTCCCACCCGCGCCATTCCTCGGCCTGCTTCTCGGCGACGGCGTCGGTGCCGCGATAGCGTTCGGCGATCGCGATCAGCCGCTCGGTCGGCGTCTCGTCGGGGCTGCACGCGGGGCGGTTGAGGATGACGTCCTCGCACGCCTCGCGCAGTTCGGGGTCGATCGTGTCATAGACGTCGAGCTGCCCGGCGTTGACGATCCCCATGTCCATCCCCGCCGGGATCGCGTGGTAGAGGAAGATCGAGTGCATCGCCCGCCGCACAGGCTCGTTGCCGCGGAAAGAGAAGCTCAGGTTCGACAGCCCGCCCGAGATATGGACGTGCGGGCAGCGCGCCTTGATCTCGCGGCACGCCTCGATGAAATCGACGCCGTAGTTGTTGTGCTCCTCGATGCCCGTCGCCACCGCGAACACATTGGGGTCAAAGATGATGTCCTCGGGCGGAAAGCCGATGCCGGTCAGCAGCTTGTACGCGCGCTCGCAGATCTCGACCTTGCGCGCCTGCGTGTCGGCCTGCCCGACCTCGTCGAACGCCATCACCACCACGGCGGCGCCATAGGCCATGCACTTGCGGGCGTGCTCCAGGAACTGGTCCTCGCCCTCCTTCATGCTGATCGAATTGACGATCGGCTTGCCCGACACGCATTTCAGCCCGGCCTCGATCACCGACCATTTCGAGCTGTCGATCATCACCGGCACGCGCGCGATGTCCGGCTCGGCGGCGATCAGCTTGAGGAACGTCGTCATCGCGTGGTGCGCGTCGAGCAGCCCCTCGTCCATGTTGACGTCGACCACCTGCGCGCCGTTCTCGATCTGCTGGCGGGCGACCTCGATCGCGCGGACATAGTCGCCCGCCAGGATCATCTTCTTGAACGCCGCGGATCCCGTGACGTTGGTGCGCTCGCCGATGTTGACGAAACTGGTGGAGGAGGGCTGGGTCATGAAACGATCAACTCAAAACACGTTCGGGCGGAGCTTGTCGAAGCCCTGCCCTTCTTCGGGAGAAATACGGCCCTTCGACAAGCTCAGGGCGAACGGAGAAAGGATTGTCCTCATCCCACCGCCATGATGAACGGCTCCAGCCCCGCCAGCCGGGTCCGCACCTCGGGGTGCGCGATCGCGCGCGGCGGCAGGCCGGCGACCGCGTCGGCGATCGCCTTGATATGCGCCGGGGTCGATCCGCAGCATCCGCCCAGGATGTTGACCTGACCCGCTTCCGCCCATTCCTTGACCAGCCCGGCGGTGGTCTCCGGCATCTCGTCATAGGCGCCCAGCTCGTTGGGCAACCCGGCGTTGGGGTAGACCATGATGAGGGTATCGGCGATCGCGCTCAGCGTCTTGACGTGCGGGCGCAGCTGCTCCGCCCCGAACGAACAGTTCAGCCCGATCGTCACCGGCCGGGCATGGCGCACCGCGTGCCAGAACGCCTCGACCGTGTGGCCCGACAGGTTGCGCCCCGACAGGTCGGTCAGCGTCATCGACAGCATGATCGGCAGGTCGCGCCCCAGCGCCTCGCCCGCCTCGATCGCCGCCATCACCCCGGCCTTGGCGTTCAGCGTGTCGAACACCGTCTCGATCAGGATGAAGTCGGCCCCGCCCTCGACCAGCGCGTCGATCTGGTCGCGGTACACATCCTTCAGATAATCGAAATCGATCTCGCGATAGCCGGGGTCGTTGACGTCGGGCGACAGCGACAGCGTCTTGTTGGTCGGCCCGATCGCCCCGGCGACGAAGCGCGGGCGGCTGATTCCATTCTCGGCATCCTTCGCGGCATATTCATCCGCCAGCTTCCGCGCGATCTTCGCGCTCTCGACGTTGATCTGGCGCACCAGATGCTCGGCGCCGTAATCGGCCTGACTGATGATGTTGGCGGAAAAGGTGTTGGTCGACACGATGTCCGATCCCGCATCCAGATAGGCGCGGGTGATCGTCGCCGGCACCTCGGGCTTGGTGATCGCCAATATGTCGTTGTTGCCCTTCTGGTCGTGGCTCAGCCCCAGCGACCCGGCATAGTCGGCCTCGGCCAGCTTCCAGTTCTGGATCTCGGTGCCGAACGCGCCGTCGGTGATCAGGATGCGCTTGGCCGCCTCGGCCAGCAGGGTCTCGCGTGGCGTCATCTCAATTCTCCGTCGCGGGGACATGGCCCGCCGTCTCTGCGCCGCCGCAACCGGTGAAGCGGCCGCTCACGCCGCCACCTCGCCCGCCGCCGCGCCCGGCCGCAGCCCCAGCAGGTGGCAGATCGCATAGCTCAGTTCGGCGCGGTTGAGCGTGTAGAAGTGGAAATCGCGCACCCCGCCCGCGTACAGCCGCCGACAGAGTTCCGCCGCGACCGTCGCCGCGACCAGCTGGCGCGCGGCGGGGTGATCGTCCAGCCCCTCGAACAGCGTGCCCATCCAGCCGGGCACCGCGGTGCCGCACATCGCCGACATGCGCTGGACGCTGGCGAAGTTCATCACCGGCATGATCCCCGGAATGATCTCCGCGGTGATCCCGGCCGCCGCCACCGCGTCGCGATAGCGCAGGAACGTCTCCGCCTCGTGAAAGAACTGGGTGATCGCGCGCGTCGCCCCGGCGTCGATCTTGCGCTTGAGGTTGTCGAGATCGGCCGCCGCATCGACAGAATCCGGGTGGCTCTCGGGATAGGCCGCGACCGATATCTCGAACGGGTGGAGCCGGCGCAGCCCGGCGACCAGCGCCGCCGCATTCTCATATCCGCCTTCGGGCGACGCGAACTTCGCCCCCGCCACCGGCGGATCGCCGCGCAGCGCGACGATGTGGCGCACGCCC
>Ga0182736_1003057_pt1 | contig 11647 bp, 9 predicted proteins | sample eDN5th30CKraftBY_FD_128882 | JGI IMG/M metagenome (GOLD analysis project Ga0182736, IMG submission 128882) | Enriched backyard soil microbial communities from Emeryville, California, USA - eDNA 5th pass 30_C Kraft BY (version 2) (version 2) | ecosystem: Environmental > Terrestrial > Soil >...
ACGCACCCATCGCGGGCCCAGGGGGCCATACACGCCAGCAGGTTCAGGGAACAGGTTGAGCAACAGCAGGTACAGCACGCCAGCCAGCCCCAGCGTGACCGGCAGGCTCAGGTCGATGCCGCCAGCCAGGTCACCCAGAGGGCCGACGAACTGCCCCGGCAGGTTGACGAAGCACAGGCCGACCGCCGCGCTGGGGATCCACGCCCCCATGCCGCGCCAGTTCCAACCGTGCAGGAACCAGTAGTGGCCACCACGCTGGCCGCGGGTGAACACCTGCAGGTCGTCGGCGTGGTAGAAGCCGCGGCGGGTAATCAGGCCAAGGATCATGATCACCATCCACGGGCTGGTGCAGGTAATGATCAGCACGGCAAAGGTCGATACGCTCTGCACGAGGTTGAAGGTGAAGCGGCCAATGAAGATGAAGCCGATCGCCAGCACGCCGATCAGCAGGGTGGCGCCGGCTCGGCTGAGCATGCGTGGGAACACGCTGGACATGTCCAGGCCGGTGCCATACAGCGCGGTGGTGCCGGTGGACATGCCGCCGATCACCGCAATCAGGCACACCGGCAGGAAGAACCAGCTTGGCGCTACCGCCAGCAGGCCGCCCACATAATTGTTGGCGGCGATGTAGTCCGGCGCCTGGGTGGCGACCAGGGTGGCCGTACACAGGCCGAACAGGAACGGAATCAGCGTCGCCCCCTGTGCCGCGATCACGGCCAGCATGATGCGCGCCTTGGGTGTTTCACGTGGAATGTAGCGCGACCAGTCACCCAGAAACGCACCGAACGACACCGGGTTGCTCATGGCCAGGATCGCCGCGCCGACGAACGCAGCCCAGAAACCTGCCTGGCCAAGGTTGACGCTGCCTGCGTAGCCCGCATCGAAGGGCCCGGCAAAGGCGACGATGCCCAGCAGGAACAGCAGGCTCGAGGCCCACACGGCAATCTTGTTGACCCACAGCATGAAGCGGAAGCCAAAGATGCATACCACCAGTACCAGCACCGCGAACAAGCCGTAGGCCAGGCCCAGGGTCAGGTCGGTCTCTGGCAGGCCGGCCAGGCGCTTGGCACCACCGACCAATGCATCGCCCGAGCTCCACACCGAAAGCGAGAAAAACGCCACCGCCGTGAGCAGCGACAGGAACGAGCCGACGATGCGCCCGTGTACGCCAAAGTGCGCGCCTGATGAAACGGCGTTGTTGGTGCCGTTAAGCGCGCCGAACAGCCCCATCGGGGCAAGGATCAGTGCGCCGATGCCAACGCCAAGCAGAATCGCCCACACACCGGCCTGGAATGACAACCCGAAAAGCACCGGGAAGCTGCCCAGTACGGCGGTAGCGAAGGTATTGGCACCGCCGAAGATCAGGCGGAACAGGTCCAGCGGGGAGGCGTCGCGTTGATCGGCGGGGATCTGTTCGACGCCGTTGGTCTCGATACCGGTCGAGTGGCTCATGGTGGTGCTCCAGCGCGGTTGTTATAGCCAGCGCAGTGCGCGGGCCTTTTTGTGGGTGCGATGGCAGGGCGGCAGCGCCGCGTAAAAGGTGATCAGGCCGGCGTTACGACCGACAGGTGCTCGTGGCAGGCCAGCCACTGTTCACCAAGGCGGCTGAAGACGATGGTCTCGCGCTCGCTCAACTGCTGCTCTTCACCGGCGATGCGGATACGCGTGGCCACATCGTGCATGAAAATAGCCACGTCGCCTTGCAGGCTTACATGGGCGTTGCCCGATTCGCAGGCAAGCACGGTAAAGCCCTCGGCCTGCCACTGGGCCCACAGCTCTTCATAGGCGCGACGCGACAGCAGCGGATACGGCAAGGTGTGAAACAGAAAGGTGGCGTCTTCGCTGAAGCAGGCGAAATAGCGGGCGGTGTCGTTGCTGGCGAACGCCGCGACGAGGTCGGCGGCAGCTTGCCGCACTTGGAGTGTCTGGTCCACGGGAGTGGCCTCACGGTTTTTTGTGATTGTGGTGAAGCGATTCTGGTGGCGGTTGGCGAGGGGAAAAATCGCTGGCGGCAAATAATCAGTTCAGGAATTTGTGAAGTGATGGGGCACATGGCAGTACAGGCAAGCCGACTGACGGTCTCTCCCACCCTCCATCCTTGCCTACGCTGATACTCCCAACCCGCTGAAGCAAGGAGATCCACTGTGACCTTCCAATACAAGCGTCTGGACAAGAACAACGCAGCCGTACTGCTGGTCGACCACCAGACCGGCTTGCTCTCGCTGGTAAGGGATATCGACCCCGACCGCTTCAAGAACAACGTCTTGGCCCTGTCTGACCTGGCCAAATACTTCAAGCTGCCGACCATCCTCACCACCAGTTTCGAGACGGGGCCCAACGGCCCGCTGGTGCCGGAGCTGAAAGAGCAGTTCCCTGATGCCCCTTACATTGCACGCCCGGGCAACATCAACGCCTGGGACAACGAAGATTTCGTCAAAGCGGTAAAAGCCACCGGCAAGAAACAGCTGCTGATTGCTGGCGTGGTCACTGAAGTATGCGTGGCTTTCCCGGCCCTGTCGGCGTTGGAGGAGGGCTTCGAGGTATTCGTCGTCACCGACGCTTCTGGCACGTTCAACGAACTGACCCGTGATTCGGCCTGGCGACGCATGGAGGCTGCCGGGGCGCAGCTGATGACCTGGTTCGGCGTGGCCTGCGAACTGCACCGTGACTGGCGCAACGACATCGAAGGGCTGGGTACCCTGTTCTCCAACCATATCCCGGACTACCGCAACCTGATGACCAGTTACAACAAGCTGGCCAAATAGTGCCTCCCGGGGGCTGCACGACAGCCCCCACATCAATCTGCAAGCGAAGCGGCAAACTGGCATTAATCGACCATACTCACTCTTCATTCGCCTTCAGGAGCGTGTCATGTCGAAGCCGTCCAGGAAGCCCTCCAAAAAACAGCCAGAAAAGCTGGGCGGTAAGGCGTACGAAAAAGCGCTCAAGAACCTGCATGTAGAGTTGGTGAAGCTACAGGAGTGGGTGGTCGCCAAGGGCCTGAAGGTATGCATCGTCTTCGAAGGCCGCGATGGCGCCGGCAAGGGCGGCACCATCAAGGCCATTACCGAGCGTGTCAGCCCGCGGGTGTTTCGTGTAGTGGCGCTGCCCGCACCGACCGAGCGGGAAAAGACCCAGATGTACGTGCAGCGTTACCTGGGCCATCTGCCTGCGGCGGGTGAAGTGGTGATCTTCGATCGCAGTTGGTACAACCGTGCGGGCGTTGAGCGGGTAATGGGCTTTTGCTCTGGCGAGCAAGTGGACAAGTTTCTGACCGGAGTACCCGGGTTCGAAAGGGTCATGGTCGATTCAGGGATCATCCTCATCAAGTACTGGCTTGAAGTCAGCGCCGACGAGCAGACCCGGCGCCTGCAGGATCGCATCAACGACGGCCGCAAGCTGTGGAAGTTGTCACCGATGGACCTCAAGTCGTATAGCCGCTGGGATGAATACACCCAAGCGCGTGACGAAATGTTCCAGGCGTCGGATACCGCTTGGGCGCCGTGGTTCATGGCCAATTCCAACGACAAACGTCGCGCCCGGCTGAATATCATCAGCCATCTGCTCAGCCGTATTCCCTACAAGGATATAACCCGCGACCAGCACGTGAAGCTGCCCAAACGCGGCAAGATCGGCAAGTACAAGGCGGTCGCCTACCCGTTCAAGTTCGTCGAAGAACGTTTCTGAACCCCTCCCCGCAGGGAGCTGCGAAGGTACGAGCTCATGCCACATGACGGTAGCCTGTTGCAGGCGACGGTGGTATTCCTTTTGGCTGTGGTGCTTCTGGTACCGCTGGCGCAGCGTCTGAAAATGGGCGCAGTACCGGGATACCTCTTGGCGGGTATCTTGATTGGTCCGTCGGTGTTTGGCCTGCTCGGCAACCCGGACAACGTGGCGCGGCTGTCGGAAATGGGCGTGGTCATGCTGCTGTTCGTGATTGGCCTGGAGTTGTCCCCAAGGCGCCTGTGGACCATGCGTCGGGCGCTATTTGGCGTCGGCAGTTTGCAAGTGGGGCTGACCGCCGTGCTGCTTGGGCTACTGGCATTCTGGCTGTTCGACCAATCGAAACCCGCCGCCATCGTGCTGGGGCTGGGCCTGGCGCTGTCGTCCACCGCCTTTGGCTTGCAGGTACTGGCCGAGCGCAAGGACCTGGGCAAACCTCATGGCCGCCTGGCCGTGGCCATCCTGCTGTTCCAGGACATTGCCGCCATTCCCTTGATTGCCGTGGTGCCGCTGCTCGGTGGCGATGTCAGCACTGCTGACGAAGGTGCCTGGCCTTTGTTGGCTGTAGCTGTCGGCATTGGTGTGCTGATTGTTTTTGGCCGTTATCTGCTGACCCCGATATTCAAGTGGACGGTGGGTTCGGGCCTGCCTGAGCTGTCGACTGCCACGGCATTGCTGGTCGTGCTGGGCACCGCGTGGTTGATGGAGCATGTGGGTGTGTCGATGGCGCTGGGGGCCTTCCTGGCCGGTGTGCTGATGGCCGAGTCGCCGTTTCGCCACGAACTGGAAACCCAGATCGAGCCGATCAAAGGCCTGTTGCTGGGACTGTTCTTCGTTGGCGTAGGTATGAGTGCCGACCTGCGCCTGCTGTTCGGCATGCCGCTGATGGTGTTGGGCCTGACATTGCTGCTGGTCGCCATCAAGCTGCCCTTGTTGTATGGCCTGGGGCGCACGATGGGTGGGCTCAACCAGGCCCAGGCGCTCTGCCTGGGCGTGGTGCTGGCTTCGGGGGGCGAGTTCGCCTTCGTGGTGTTCAAGCTGGCGCTGGAGCACCAAGTGCTCACGCAAGCGGTACACGACCTGCTGGTGCTGGCCATCACCTTGTCGATGGCGGTGGTGCCCCTGGTAATGATGGCCTTGGCGCGGCAACTGCGAGACGACAGCCATACGCAGGCAAGCTCTGGGACGGATCAGTGAATTGCGCCTTGCTGGCGCATTGAATGTTCGGAGGTCAAACATGCAGCCAGGTATCAAGCTGGACAGCGCCCTGTCGCGGGGCCTGCTCGATGTGCTCATCAAGGCAGGCCTGGTGGCAGTCTTGGTGACCTTCGCCTTTCAGGTGTTCCAGCCGTTCCTGGAGTTGATGCTGTGGGCGGTGATTCTGGCGGTCACCTTGTACCCACTGCATTGCCGCATCCAGCGCCGCACCGGGTTCAGGCAAGGTTATGCGGCGACGCTGTTGGTGCTATTGGTTCTGGTAGTGCTGCTGGTGCCTATCTACCTGGTGGTGATGTCCATCGGCGAATCCGTGGACAGCCTGGTGACGCTGCTCAAAAGCGGCGCCTGGAGCGTGCCGGTCCCGCCTGATTCCGTGGCGACCTGGCCACTGATCGGGCCGAAGGTGCATGCGCTGTGGTTGGCGGCCTCCGAAAACATGGCCAGTGTACTGAACCAGTGGATGCCCCAGATCAAGGGGGCCGGGCTAACGGTGCTGGGCGCTGCGGCCAGCGCTGGCGGGGCCTTCCTGCTGTTCATCGGCGCGATCATCATTTCCGGGGTCATCATGGCCTTCGGTGATCGCGGTGAAATCGCTGCGCAGCGTATCGCCATGCGGGTATCAGGCGAAGAGCGCGGTAAACCCTTGGCCACGCTGTGCACGGCCACCATTCGCGCGGTGGCGCAAGGGGTGATTGGCATTGCCTTCATCCAGATGTTGCTGATCGGTGTCGGCTTTGTCGTCAAAGGGGTTCCCGGTGCCGGGATGCTGGCCATCGTCATCCTCATGCTGGGCATTGCACAGGCCCCGGCGACGCTGGTGACCTTGCCGGTGATCATTTATGTGTTCAACGCCGAAGGCTTCACGGTGGCGACCATCATTTTTGCCGTCTACACCTTTGTCGCCGGCCTTGCCGACAACGTGCTCAAGCCGCTGCTGCTGGGACGCGGGGTCGATGTACCAATGCCGGTGGTACTGATCGGTGCATTGGGCGGGATGGTGGTCAAAGGCATCATCGGCTTGTTCATCGGCCCGGTAATCCTTGGCGTGGCCTACGTATTGTTCTGGCAATGGGTTGCGCTGCAGGTGCCGGAGCAACCAGCGCCACCTGCCGCCTGAGCCATGCCCAACCGCTGCTGTGGCCTGGGGCTGCTGATGGTGCTGGCCGGTTGCACCCAAGTCGGCCCGGATTATGAAAAGCCCCAAACGCCGTGGTTGGGCGGCTGGAGCACGCCAATGCTGGAGCAGGCCGAGCGCAGCGCGGCGGCGCCCGACCTGCGCCAGTGGTGGGCGGTGTTTGCCGACCCGACGCTGGATACGCTGATAGCTGAGGCCGATGCCAACAACACCAACCTGCGCGTGGCTGGCCTGCGTATCGCTGAAGCCCGTGCCCAGTTGGCCATCGTGCAGACCGGGCGTTATCCGCAGCTGCAGCAACTGAGTGCGCAAAGCCTGTACCTGAAGCAGAATCAGTCTGGTACGCCTTCGGCCCGTGATTCGGTGTTCTGGCAATCCAGCGTGGGCTTCGACATCGGCTGGGAAATTGACTTCTGGGGCCGCTTCAGTCGCGCCATCGAAAGCGCCGATGCCGTCTATTTCGCCTCCCAGGCCAACTACGCCGATGCCATGCTGCTGCTGCGTGCGCAAGTGGCCGACACCTACTTTGCCCTGCGTACCGCCGAGGCGCGGCTGGCTATCGCACAAGACAACGCCAAGCGTCAGGCGCGTAGCCTGGAGATCACCGAGCGGTTGTTCCGCCACGGCGAAAATGACGAACTCGACTGGCAGCAGGCGCGTACTCAATACCTGGCGACTCTGGCCACCATTCCCGAGTTCGAGAACCAGCTCAACGCCCTGCGCAATGTGCTGTGTTCGCTGCTCGGCCGCCCGCCCGGGCCGCTGCCGCAACTGGAGGCCGGCCGTGGCCAACTGCCCTTGCCAGAGCGGGCAGTGTTGCAGGATGTACCTGCCAGCCTGCTGCAGCGCCGCCCGGACATTCGCGCCGCCGAGCAGGCTGTGGCGGCACAGTCGGCGCTGGTCGGGGTGGCCGAGGCCGATCTTTATCCACAACTGAACTTGCTCGGCAGTATCGGCTGGACCTTTCTATCTGCCAATCATTTGCCCGACACCTTCGACCTGGCTGCTGGCCCAAGCCTGATCTGGAACCCGTTCGACTATGGGCGGCGCAAGAACACCGTACGCGTGGAAGATGCCCGCTTGCAGCAACTGATCGAGTTGTACCAGCAGGGCGTGCGCGAAGCCGCCCGTGAGGCCGACGATGCAGCCAGCGGTCTGGTGCGCTCGCTGCAGAGTGCAACCATTCGCGACCAGGCCTCTCAGGCTGCGCAGCGCTCGCTGAATCTGGCTAGCTCGCAGTACCGCGAAGGCTTCGCCGATTTTCAGCGGGTGCTCGATGCTCAGCAACTGCTGTTGCAGCAACAGGACGGTTACCTCGTCAGCCGTGGCAACGCAGTCAGCAGCCTGGTGACCTTGTACAAGGCCCTGGGTGGAGGTTGGGACGCCAGCCGCGCGCCGATCGACCCAGCCACCCGCCAACAAATGCAACAACGCACCGACTGGGGCGAGTTGCTCGACGAGCCAGCCCCCACCGCGCATGCACAAGGTGAAACCGAATGAGCGACGCCACGCCAACGCCGCCCCCGTCAGCCCCGGATCGCGGCATGCGCTGGGTGCTGCTGCTGATTGCCATCAGCCTGCTCTGGTACTTGCTGGCTGACCGCTTTACGCCATATACCCAGCAAGCCCGCCTGCAGGCTTACGTGGTCCCGGTGGCCGCCGAAGTGGCCGGGCAGATCAAGCGTGTGGCCGTGGGCAACAACCAGGAGGTGCGGCAGGGCGATGTGCTGTTCGAACTCGATCAGGAGCAATACCGCATTGCCTTGGCCCGTGCCGAAGCCGACCTCGATACCGTGCGCCGGCAGATCGGGGCCAGTACCGCCGGCATCGATTCGGCGCAGGCAGCGTTGTTGGCAGCCCAGGCCAATGAGCGCAAGGCGCGGCAGGATGCCGAGCGCCTTAAACGGTTGATTGACGAAGACCCCGGTACGGTGTCGGTGCGCCGCCTGGAAGGCGCCCAGGCCAACCGCGACCAGGCCATCAGCCAAGTGGCGGCAGCCCGTGCTGAGGTGGAGCGCGCCCGTGAGCAGCAGGGCGGGGCACAGGAAGACAACGCCCAGCTGCGCAGTGCTGCGGCTAATGTGGAAAAGGCTCGCCTGGACCTTGCTCGTACCGTGGTGCGTGCCGACGCGAACGGGCTGATCACCGACTTGCGCACAGACGTTGGCCATTATGTCGGGGCGGGTAGCCCGATGATGACCCTGATCAGTATCCATGACGTGTGGATAAGTGCCGACATGACCGAGAACAACCTCGGTCGCTTGCGCCCTGAAACCCCGGTGCTGGTGGTGCTCGATGCGCTACCTGGCACCGTGTTGAAGGGGCGCATACGCAGCATTGGCTACGGCGTTAGCGTGGGGCAGAGCACGCCGCCGGGTACGCTGCCGACCGTGAAGAACAGCCGCGAATGGCTGCGTTCGGCGCAGCGTTTCCCGGTTATTGTGGAGCTGGAGCGCGACCAGCTTCAGGACAAGACCGTGCTGCGGGTCGGTGGTCAGGCCGAGGTCATGGCCCTGCCCAGCGAAGGTAACCCAATGAACCTGCTGGGCCGATTGTTCATGTGGCTGATGAGCTGGTTGTCGTATGCCTATTGAATTGCGCCGCCTGCGCGCACTGCGCCTGGCCTGGGGCGTGGCGCTGTGCCTGGCGGTGAGCTTTGATATCGGCTTGCCGGTGCCGATCCTGGCGCCGGTGTTCGCGGTGCTGTTGCTGGCCATGCGCAGCCAGCCATTGCCCCTGCGCGCGGCGCCGGCCCTGGCGCTACTGGTGCTGCTCGCTTGCGGCAGCGGGTTGCTGCTGATTTCGTTGTTGCGCCATGCTCCGTTGGCCGGGGTGTTACTGGTCGGGGTGGGGGTTTTCCTGACCTTGCGCTATGCCCTGAAGGGCGGCAACGGCCTGCTGGCCAACCTGCTGGTGGTCGGCCTGACCATGATCGCCGCTGCTGGCACCAGTGACTTCACCCTGGCACTGTCGGTGGTCGAAGCGCTGGCCAAAGGCATGCTGCTGGCAGTGCTGGGCACGTCGGTGGCGCATACGTTGTTCCCCGAACCTGCCAATGCGCCAGCACAGCCGGTGCCGCCGCTGCTGGGCAGCGAGCATGTCAGCTGGGTGGCGCTGCGTGCCACGCTGATCGTGATGCCGGCCTTTCTGCTGGCATTGATCGCCCCTGACCAGTACATGCCGTTGATCATGAAGGCCGTGAGCGTGGGGCAACAAGCCGGTGAAACCCGCGCGCGGCGCGCCAGCCGCGAGCTGATCGGTTCAACCTTGCTTGCCGGGGTGTTGGCGATAGTGCTGTGGGTGGCGCTGAGCCTGTTCGTTCACCTGTGGATGTTCTTCTTGTGGGTATTGCTGTTTGCCCTCTGGCAGGCTCGACGCCTGTACCAGGCGGTGCTGAGCCGGCAGGGCCCGGCGTACTGGGTCAGTTGCCTGACGACCATGCTGATCTTGCTGGGGCAGTCGGTGCAGGACAGTGCTGCCGGGCAGGATGTGTACAAGGCGTTTGCGGTGCGTATGGCGCTGTTTCTGGCGGTATCGGTGTATGCCAGCGGCATGTTGATCTGGATTGACCGACTTCGGAGTCGGCGCGGGCTTCTTAGCGGTTAAGCCCGGCTCCCAGGGAATTCAGGGTTGCCAATCAACCCCACTCTCTTCCAGATAGGCATCCACCGCTGCGCCTACCGTCGGATGAAAGGCTTTCTCCCCTATAGGCTCGAACAACTCGAACTGCCGCATCTTGTCCTTCACCGGGTCCTTCATTTCGGCAAACTGCAGCTCCACCCCTCGCGCTTCCAGTGCCCGGTCCAGCTCGGCCAGCATGTCCGCCGAAGTGATATCGATGCTGGTCACGGGCTCAGCGGCAATCACCACCCGCTGCACAGGCGTTGGCGACGCGTCCACCGCCGCCATCACTGTGTTCTGGAACTGCTCGGCGTTGGCAAAGAACAACGGCGCGTCCCAGCGCAGCAGCACCAGCCCTGGAATACGCCGGGCTTGTGGATAACGCTGTATGTCATGGTATCCGCGCAGCCCATCGGCCCGGCCGAGCACCGCGTAGTGCGGCCGCCAGCCGTCCCACAGGAACTCGATCACCGACACCGCCACAGCAATGCCAATACCGGGAATGGCGCCAAACACCGCTACGCCGACAAAGCAGGTGAACGACAGCCAGAACTCCCACTGCTGCATGCGGAAGATACGCTTGAGGTCGGCAAATTCGAACAGCCCCAGTGCAGCGGCAATCACCACCGCAGCCAAAGCGCTGTTGGGCAGGTGCTGCATCAGATTGGGCGCTACCAGCAGCAACAGGGTCACCGCCAGGGCGCCGATGATGCCGGTGAGTTGGGTCTGCGAGCCGGCAGCTTCGGCCACTGGAGTGCGCGATGAACTGCTGCTGATCGGGATGCCCTGGAACAGCCCGGAGGCCAGGTTGGCCACGCCCAGGCCGAACATTTCCTGGTTGGGGTTTACCCGCATCTTGAGGCGCGCGGCATAGGAGCGCGACAGCACACTGGTGTCGGCGAACGAAACCAGCGCCACGGCAATCCCGCCCAGTAGCACCTCGACCAGATCAATGTCACTTACCCAAGGGAAGACGAAGCCGGGCAGGCCCTGGGGCAATTGCCCGAGTACCTTGACGCCCATCTGATCAAGGTTGAACAGGCTCACTGCCAGCGTCGCCAGTACCACGGCGATCAGGATGCCTGGCAGGCGCTTGAACGGTTTGAGCAGCAGAATCAGCCCCAGGCTACCGGCACCCACGATGAAGCTTGGCCAGTGCCCTTGGCCGGCGAAAAGCGCCTGGCCCAGGTACCAAAGGTCGCGCAAGGGCCCTTCGCTGTCGACTTTGATGCCGAACAGCTTGGGCAACTGGCTGATCAATACGGTCAGGGCGATGCCGTTCATGTATCCATAGCGGATGGGCTTGGACAGCAACTCGGTGATAAAGCCCAGGCGAAACAGCCCGGCAATCACACAGAACGCCCCGGCGACCAGTGCCATCATGCTGGCGATGGCGATCGCCCGCTGCGGGTCGCTGGCGGCGTACTGCACCACCACAGCCAGGATAGGCGCGGCCAGCGCCGAGTCCGGGCCCAGCACCAGGATGCGGCTGGGACCGAACAGGGCATAGGCCAGCAGGGGGATGATGGTGGCGTACAGACCATAGATGCCGGGGACGCCGGAAGCCTCGGCGTAGGCGATGCCCACAGGTACCAGCATGGTGGTGAGTACCAGGCCGGCGGCGATGTCCTTGGGTAGCCAGGCTGCCTTGTAGTGGAGCAGGGTGACCAGGCCGGGTAACCAGCGTTGCCAGTCGAAACGAGTGGGGTGGGGCATGGTGTCGGCTCTGGGCGAGAAGGGCGCTGAACCTCAGCTTAGATGCTGGGGGCGGGGCCCGCTTTGTGGCCCGTTGCGACACAAGGCCGCCCCTGCACAGGGCGCATGTCCGGGCAAAACAAAACCCCTTGAAGCGCAAGCCTCAAGGGGTTTGTGTGTGCTGCAGGTTACCGCTTAGACGTTGAAGCGGAAGTGCATCACGTCGCCGTCTTTGACGATGTAATCCTTGCCTTC
>Ga0182736_1003058_pt1 | contig 11644 bp, 11 predicted proteins | sample eDN5th30CKraftBY_FD_128882 | JGI IMG/M metagenome (GOLD analysis project Ga0182736, IMG submission 128882) | Enriched backyard soil microbial communities from Emeryville, California, USA - eDNA 5th pass 30_C Kraft BY (version 2) (version 2) | ecosystem: Environmental > Terrestrial > Soil >...
ACGCCCCAAGAGGGCAACGAAAGACGGCGCGCGGGCGGTGTGCTTGAGGGCGGCATGGGAAGCATCCTTTAATGTAACCAATAATGAGAATAAGTCTCATTGAGTATAAGGACACATTTTTGAAGGCGCTTAAGCAAACGACACTATTACTTTCGTTTTTTGATGGACGGACGAAAACGCGGAGCGAAAACGCGGAGCGAAAACGCGGGGCGGAACCGGGGGGCGTGGACAGCGGATCAGCGCTTGAGTTGCCGGGGCGAAAAACCAAAGCGCTTGCGGAACAGCACGGAGAAATACGGAATCGCATAACCCACAAAAGACGCGACTTCGGAGACGGAATAGGCTCCGGTGGAAAGCATTTGATAGGCTTCCCGCAGGCGGTGGTCCTGGATGTACTGGAAAATGCTCATGCCGAACAGTTGCTGGAAGCCGAAGTTCAGCTTGTTTATATTGGTGCCCACCTGTTGCGCGAGCTCATGGAGCGTCAGCGGCTGTTGATAATGCCGGGTGGCCAGCTCGCGGGCGTGCCACAGGCGCTCCATATCCGCGCCCGTCAATCGCCTCCTGAGCGCCTCGTTTTCGTTCAGCACGCCCTCGATGGCGACCGCCGCCAACTCCAGTCCTTTGCCCGCCAGATAAACATCGCGCATCGTGCCCTTGAGCGGGCATATCAGCGTCTGGGTCGCGATGGCCTTCAGGGTCGGGGTCAGTGGGCGATGCAAAACGACAATGTCATGGCTGTACAACCGTCCGCACCCGCTATTGGCAATCTTGTGGAGATCGAAGCCGTTGCGCATGGCGCTTTGTGGTTCGATGCCGATGCGTACGAACTGTTGCAGCGTGTGGGGCTCGAGCCGGTCGTAGCCTTCATGCTGGCCGGCGGCGACCACCAGGTAGACGCCCGGCTCCGCAATGTCGAACGGAGCGCGGCCATTGACGCGACTGCGCAGCCGGCTGCTGAGCGAGACGATGACCTGCAAGCCCTCGAACACGGGAGCCGTGACCTCCAATGCGTCGTCCAGCACGACCGATCCCACCGACATTGTCATGTCCGTGGAAAACTGCCTTGACCATTGTGAAGGTTGCATGGCAGACCCACAAACGAGAATGATTCTTAATTATATCAAAAATGATACACTGGCCCCACCCTACTGACGGACTCCAAAACGGTCTTAAGCGAAGTGGCGGTCAAGCTGCCGGAATGTTGAGATTCCGCCCCTTAAGACACAAAAAGTCGGATGCCGCCGCCGTCAGTGCGAGGTGCCCTCGGAAAACCCGATTTTGTTTCCCACGTTGTACTTGCCTGAAGGTTTGTTCATGGGCAGGCGCTTGATCTCTTTCAAACTGTCGCTGTCATACACAATGAGGGCGCCCTCGGCGTCCCAAACACTCAGGATCACATAGCGACCGTCATGGGTGAACTCGACATGCGCCGCATTTTTTCCAGGCATGGGCCGCAGTGTGTGGGCAATCTGCAGCGTCTGCTTGTCGATCAAGTGAACCGCATCGTTGTTGGGACCAAAAAACACATCGGTCCAGGCGTAGCGGGAGTTTTCGTGGCTGCGCATGAAAAACCCCGGCCCTTCGGTGGGAATTTCCTTGATCACTTTCCAGGCGCCAATGTCGAGCACCGAGATCAGGCCTTTGCTGATATTGGGCGTCGCGAAAACCCAGCCGCCACCGCGCTTCCAGTAAATGCCCGAGCCCAGGTGGGGCATGCCGGGCAGTGCGATTTCGGCGACGACTTCGCCCGATTCGAGATCGATCACCTGGCCGCCATGAGATTTGCGCGAGGTTGCCAGCAAGTAGCGGTAGCCGGGGGTAAACGAAAAATCATCGAGCAAGTCACGCGCGATGATGCGGCGCGGCTCGACCGAGGGTCCGGCTTCACCGGCATAGCCCAGTTCCCACACTTCGGGCGTGTCTTTGAGCGCCACCACAAAACTATGACGGTCTGGCGCGGTATACACGGCGCTGACGCGCGATGGAGCGCCGTCCTTGCCCGTGGTGGGCACCAGGCGCGCCAGCGACAGGTCATCGGCATTGAGCAACACCAGGTTTCGGGGCAGGTAGTTGCCTGCCAGCACCCAGTGGCCATCGTCGCTGACTGCGAGATTGCGCGTATTCAGGCCCACCCGTGTTTCAGCGACCATGGTCAGGCGGCGCAAGTCATACTTGCTGATCCAGCCATCGCGCGAGGCAAAATAGACGAAGCGCCCGTCGGGTGAAAATTTGGGCCCGCCATGCAGCGCAAAATGGGATGGAAAGCGGGCAATGATCTCGAAGCGGTCGCCATCCAGAATATTGACGTGATGGCTGCCGGATTCGACGACGACAAACAGGTTGAGCGGATCGGACTGGTGGGCGAAGTCGTCATCCGGCCCGGGGGCCGACAGCAGTCGGTGGCTGGCCGCAATGTCAGTCCTGGTCCAGTCTGGCGGCGCGGCGTCTGGCTGGTAAAGATAGGCCAGCAACTGGTCTACCTCATACGCCGACATCATGCCGGCGTAGCCGGTCATCTGGCTCGCGGGCCGGCCATGCAGAATCACCTCGCGAACCTGCTCGCGCTTGAGGCGACCCAGACTTTCGGGCAGCAGCGCGGGGCCGGTGCCGCCGAGGCGCCCGGCGCCGTGACAGGCCGCGCAGTGGGTTTCATACAGGCTGGCGGCGGGCGCGAGCCGTACTTCATCAGCCCCGGTGGGCTGGGCCGATGCCGCGATCGCGGCGGAAGATGCCGCGGCAAAGCATTCCATGGCGGCCAATGCCGCCGTGGCCAATATGACGGCCAGACGCCGGGCACAGGAGAACAGCGCTAGGCGCATGAGACCTCCCTGAAAGGCATGGCGGCTGAGAAACGTCCCGGATAGGCAACGGTATGTCCGGCGAACAGTTCGACGACCTCGCCGATGACAATCAGTGTCGGCGCGACGAACGCATGGCGCCGGGCGATATCCGGCAGCGCCGCCAGCGTGCCCCGCTTGATGATCTGCTGGGCGCTGGCGCCGTTGCCTATCAGTGCGGCGGCGGTACCGGCGCTCATGCCGGCGCTGACCAGCTGCGCGGAGATCACGGGCAGGGCCGACAGTCCCATATAGAAAACCAGCGTCTGGCCGGCGCATGCCAGAGAATCCCAGGGCAGTTCAAGCTCGCCATTTTTCTGAAAATGCCCGGTAACAAACCTGCACGACTGGGCCACGCCCCGGTGCGTCAGCGGTATGCCGGCGTATGCGGCGCAGCCCGAAGCGGCCGTAATGCCGGGCACGATCTGGCAGCTGATGCCCGCCTCGAGCAGGTAGGCCAGTTCTTCGCCGCCGCGGCCGAACACAAATGGGTCGCCGCCTTTCAGCCGGGCCACGCGCCGCCCCTGCTTTGCCAGCCGGTACAGAAGTTCGTTGATCTCTTCCTGCGTCATGGTGTGGTGCCCGGCGGATTTTCCTGTGTAGTAGCGTGTGCTGCTTAGGGGAAACAGGCCGAGCAGCGCGGGGCTGACCAGGCGGTCATGCACAATGGCGTCGGCCTGCTGCAGCAGGTTCCAGGCGCGCAGCGTCAACAGGCTGGGGTCGCCGGGGCCGGCGCCGATCAGGGCGACTTCCCCGCGGGGAAAAGGCGTGTGCAGGGCAGCGGGTAAGACGGCGTGCGCAGTCATGACGTTCTCCTGGGCTCAACCCTCGGCAATGAGTTCGGTGGGCGCCGGCCGGGCAACACTGCCGGGGAAGGCGCCGGATGCGGCGCCGTGTCGCTGGCGCGGCAGGCGGCGGGTCGGGCCGCGTCATCGGGGACGGCTGTACGGCTTGCGCTGGAGGGCCGTCCGATTTCTTCATCGGTGAGATAACAGCCGGGGTCTTCCGCCCACAGGTCCCCCATGGACCACGCCCGTGTGCGGGTGTTGCCGTTGCATATCGTCAGCCATTGGCACTGCCCGCAGCGGCCGGATATAGTTCTCGGGTGCCGGCGCAACTGCGTCAGCAAAGGGGCTGGATTGTCGAACCAGATATCGCGAAAGGTACGCTGCTGCACATTGCCTACAGAATGCTGCCACCAGTAGGTGTCGGGGTGCACCTCGCCCACGTTGTCGATATTGGCGACGCCCGCGCCCGAGGCATTGCCGCCCCAGGCGCGCAGCATGGCTTCGAGCTGGCCGGCATATTGCGGCAGCCGCGCCCGCGCCCAACGCAGCAGCAACACCGCATCGGCGTCGTTGTTGCCGCTGACAAAGTCGCTGTCGCGGCCCTGCTCTACGTCTGCCCATGCGCGCTCGAAAATCAGGGTCATGGCTTCGCGCGTCATGGCGTGATCGGTGTCGACGCGCCGGGTGCTGCGCCCACGGCCGCTGTAATTCATATGCGACAGATAGTATTTCTGGATATCGTGGTCGCGCATGAGGCCGAGCAGCGCGGGCAGCTGGGCATGGTTGTGCCGCGTCAGTGTGGTGCGCAAGCCCACGCGTATGCCATGTGCGCGGCACAGGCGGGCCGCGTGCATCGAGGCGGCGAAGCCTCCCGGCATGCGCCGGAATTCATCGTGTGTCGCCGGCAGGCCGTCGATGCTGATGCCTACATAGTCAAAACCCACGTCCAGTATCCGATTGATGTTTGATTCATTGATCAGGGTGCCGTTGGTGGAAAGCGCCAGAAAAAAACCCAGGCCGGCCGCATGGGCCGACAGTTCATAGAGGTCGGGCCGCATCAGTGGTTCGCCGCCGCTCAGAACCAGTACCCGCACACCCGCATCGTGCAGGTCGTCAATAACGCGCAGGGCTTCGGCGGTGCCGAGTTCGCCTCGAAAGTGGGTATCGGCAGAGGTGGCGTAACAGTGTCTGCAGGTCAGGTTGCAGCGTCGCAGCAGGTTCCATATGACGACGGGCGCGCGCGTGCTGCCGGGCACGGCGGCGCGCGGCGGAGGACAGACGCCGGCCACGGCGCGCAGATAGTGGCTGATTCTCAGCATGACGCGGCCCCTTCCGCGACGGGCCATGGCATTTCATGCCGTTTCGGCGACGGGGCGTCGAGCCGCACGCCGGTTTTCTTGAGAATGCGCCGGCTGACGAGCATGTCATCGGCGCGCAGGGCATTGCCCAGCAAGCGCCGTATGTGCTGGCGCATCTGGTTGATTTCCGCCGCTTCGCGGCCATGTATCATGGCGAACAGGTTGTAGGGCCAGCCAGAACGGCGCGGCCGCCGGTAGCAGTGGCTGACAAAAGGCAGCGCGCCCACGCGCAAGCCCAGCGCTGAAATATGGGCATCTTCCACATCCCACACCGTCATGCCGTTGTGCCGATAGCCCAGCCGGTAGTGGTCGGGTACGGCGGCGATGCGGCGTATGACGCCGTCGGCCTGCAACCGGGTCACCAGGGCCAGTATCTGTTCGGGCGCCTGCGACAGGCGGTTGCCGATCCAGGCCCAGGGGTCGTCCACCGGCGGCAGGCCGGCCTGGGTCAGCACGATCAGCGCTCGCGCCAGCGCCGGGTCATGGGGCGAAGTGCAGTCCGACATGATAGGTTTCCTCTTTGGGCAGATTGAGCACGGGCAGGCCGGTGCGTGCTTCGATGAACTCCAGGGCCGATTCCACGCCTTCGGGCGTTTCGCAGGCCAGTACAAACCACATGTTGAAATAATGGTCGCGCTCATAGTTGTGGGCGACCTGGGGCATGACCCTCAAGAGAGCAGCGACAGCCTCGAACTCTTCCGTGGGCACCGACATGGCGGCCAGCGTAAAAGCGCCGCCCAGGCGTTCGATGTCGAACATGGGGCCGAAGCGTGTCAGCAGGCCTGTGTCCAGATAGTGCTGCACGCGCTCGCGCAGCGTGGCGGCGGGGACCCCGGTTTCTTCGGCCAGCGTTTGCCATGGATGGCGCGTCAACGGCAGGCCCCGCTGCAGGCGGTCGACAATAAGCCGATCAGTCTCGTCCATGCCGATTCTCCGGATGGTTCACGGGTCCCGGCGGCATTGAGCTTGCCGGCGCGTGCCGCGCGGTGTAGCAGCCGCCGCGCTGCTTGAACGCGCGCAGGCTGAAAAGAAACTGGTGGGGCCGGTTTTCAAGCCCGTGGCGTGCCAGCAGCTGCCCGGCGAGCATGGCCACGGCGCGCCGGTCGTGGCCATGAATCATGCAGTACAGGTTGTAGCGCCACTGCGGAGGGTGGCGTTCGCGCCGGTAGCACAGCGTGATGCCGGGTTCGCCGGCCAGCCGGGAGCCAAGATCGCCGACGCTGGCGTCGTCGATATCCATCACCAGCATCAGGTTGGCGCTGATGCCCAGAGCGTGGTGCCTGAGCACGACACCGTGGCGGCGAAACAGGCCGTTGCGCTGCCAGGCCTGAACCTGCTCCAGCACGGCGGCTTCGTGGGCGCCTATTTGCCGGGCAAGCGTTTCGTAAGGCCGGGGGCGCAGGGGCAGGCCATGCTCCAGCAATCGCCGCAACTGCAGGCGCTGGCTGTCCGACAGGGGAAGCGACGCCGCCGCGGTTGACTTTCGGGGACGCTGGGCGATCGCGGTGCGCCCTGTGGCGGGCGCCGTGGCTGCGCCGTCAGGCCCCGCGAGGCCCGCCGGCAAAAGTGTCGCGCAGTGAGAGGGCCGGCCGGCAGCGGCGCGCGCGCGCTGTTCCGCATCGATGATGATGGCCCCGTCGGACGTGACGGCAAGCCTGAAGCCCAGATCAATATGATAGGGCTCGATCATGGGCAGCGAGATCGGGCGCACCCCGGTGGAGCGCTCAATGCGCTTCAATACCTCGTCGATGGTATCGTGGTCGGGCGCCGTCACCACGAACCACAGATTCCACTCATGATCCCGTTCATAATTGTGGTTGACTTCGGCATGGCTGCCCACATGCCGCGCCACCTCGTCAAGACGATGCGCGGGCACGGCCATGGCGGCCAGTGTGCTGGCGCCGGCTTTGCGATGGTCGAAGACGGGCCCGATGCGCGACAGGCCGCCGCACCGCGCGAGGCCATCCAGAGTCTTCAGCACTTCGGCCTCGGTGCAGCCCAGTGTGTGGGCCATGGCGAAATAAGGTCGGACACACACCGGCATATCGCGCTGATAGCGGTTGACAAGCCCCAGCGCCAACGCATCCAGCGTGACGGGAGGAACGCACGCCCTCGTCCCCGCCCCCGCCCCGGCTCCCGCCCCGGCTCCTGCTCCTGCTCCTGCTCCTGCTCCTGCTCCTGCCCCTGCTCCTGCCCCGGCTTCGGCTTCGGCTTCGCGGCGGCGCCCTGGGTGCTGTCGCGCCATGGTCGGCGGCGTCATAGGCCCATCCTGTGGGCCCGGCTGCTGAAGAAGATGCCGCTGGGCGCTTCGGCAGGCAGCGCGGCGATTTTCTTCAGGGCATAGGGATCCCATATCTGGATCTCATTATTGTCGCGCACCGACAACCATAGCTGTTCGCCCTTGGGAGTGAATTCCATATGCAGCACGCCCGGCCCGATGTCGAGGACGGCGACTACCGTCAGAGTTTCGGTATCGATGACCTGCACCTTGTCGTTGTCGGGGTAGGCAAAATTCACCCACGCCTGGCGGGCGTCGGGGCGGACCACCACAAACACGGGCTGGCCCAGCACCGGTATGACACCGGCCTGCGTCCAGTCGCGGTTGTCCAGCACCAGAACTTTGTGGTCGCCCACCCCGGGCACCAGTGTTTTGCCGCCCGCCGCCGCCCAGCCTTCCAGGTGCGGCATCTTGTATACCGGCAAGCGCCTGCCCTGGCGGCCATAGTCGCCCAGAATGCGCCGCACCCCTTTTTCAGGATGCCAGACATCCAGCTGCGCCAACCCATCTTCGCCAAACAGGCCGGCCATGTAGTAGCGGCCGTCGGCCGTGATCATGCCATCGTAGGGCTCGCGGCCAATATCGGTGTGGCGCGTGGCGACGGGCCTGTCGCGCTGGCTCATGTCCAGCTGCCAGATTTCGCCGGTGTCGAACAGGCTGTAGATAAAGCGCTGCCCCGCTGCGTCAACGACGCCGACAGCCCGCGCGTTCTTGATGCCGTCGGGCAGAGGTGTTCCGGGTATGCTGGCCACGGGCTCCAGCGTGTCGGCGTCAAACACCTTTACCCCGCCCGGTTCATAGTTGCCCACGGCGATCAGGCTGCCGTCCTGGCTGATGGCGCCGCCTATGCTGTTGCCGCCCTGGATAATGCGCGCGCTGATGCGCGCCTGCAGCATGTCTATTTTGCTGAGCCCGCCATCGCGGCCGAATACATAGGCATAACGCTGGTCGCGAGAGAACACGACGGTCGCATGTGAAAGATCGCCCAGGCCGGCGACGCGGGCCAGGGCCTCGGGGTGCGGGCCATGCCGCACGATTTGTATGCTGCCGCTTGCGCGCTCGACCACGACGCCCAGGTCGCCGGTGGCGCGCGGCGCCGGCGCATGGGCACAGGCGGCAAGCAGTCCGCACAAAAGCATGGCCACCGAATGTCTGAGCATCGCTATAGTCCTTTGAGCAGCTGATCGATCATCCACGCCGCCTGGTCTTCATCGAGCAAACCAAGCCAGGGGGGCATGGCCGTTCCGGGCCGACCGTGCAGCACGGCCGCCACCAGCGATTCCCGCGGCAGCATGTTCAGCCGTTCAGGTGTCAGTGCCGGGCCCAGCCCGCCCGTCATGCGCAGGCCGTGGCATGACCCACAGTCCTGCACCAGCAGGCGTTTCAGTCTCAGTTGCTCATCGTTTCCGGGCTCGGCGGTCCGGCCCCACGAGGCGTTGGCGGCGGCCGCCGCGCAACACAGCAAGACAATGGCAAGAACGCGTTGTGGCCGAGGCATGGCATCCGCACCTTATTTCAGGGTAAGCACCCACTCGGCCAATGCCTTGGCCTGCTCATCCGACACGGCATTGGGCGGCATGGGGACGACTCCCCAGATACCCTGACTGCCGCCTTTGATGTGCTTGGCCAGCAACTCGACGGCGCCGTCTTCACCGGCATGTTTGGCGGCGACTTCTTTCAGGGCGGGCCCGAGCAGCTTGGCGTCGACCGAATGACAGGCTATGCAGGCGCTGCGTTTGAACAGGGCCTCGGCGTCTTCGGCATGTATCGGTCCGCCGGCCATGGCGATACCCGTGGCGACGGTTAGAGCATATGCCTTCTTCATGATGATCAGTACTCCTTGTTATTGCCGCGCGGGGCTCGCCCCGCGCGGCGATTCAAGCGGGGTGCGGGACTCAGTAAATATCGTTCTGGGTGTTGAATACGTTGAACTTGCCGGTCGGCGTGATCAGCCTGTCGTCCTTGATGACCTTCTTCAGTGTCAACGTCTTGTCATCCACGATCACGATGGCCGACTCCTCGTTTTTGGCGTTCCAGACCGAGAACCACACCTCGTCGCCGGCGGCGTTGAACTCGGGCTGGACGACACGCAGCGCGCCGTCCGTGATGCCGGCCCATTCGACGATGGGAAGCGCGGTGTAGCCGGCATCGAGCTTGCTTATGTCAAAAGCCGCCACCGTGGAACTGATTTTCTTGTCCGGATTGAAAGGGGTATCGGCATACAGATGCCTGGATTTCGGGTGGGTTTTCACGAACAGCGAGCCGCCGCCCTGGCCCTTGAGCGTCTGCACCACTTTCCAGGCCTGATCGGGATGTTTCTTTGGATCCGTGCCAATCAGCGAGATGGTCTCGTCCCCCAAATGGCTGGTGGCCCACACCGGGCCGAACTTGGGGTGCGTGAAGTTGGCGCCCCGTCCAGGGTGCGGTATCTTGCCGACGTCAATCAGGGCTTCAAGCTTGCGCGCTTTCGAGTCCACGACGGCGATCTTGTTCGAATTGTTGGCGGCTGTAATAAAGTACCGGTGCGAACTATCCCAGCCGCCGTCATGCAGGAAAGGCGCGGCGCCGATCGAAGTGGTGGTGGGGTTTTTAATATCGCTGTAGTTGAACAGCAGAATCTTGCCGGTTTCCTTGACGTTGATGATGAACTCGGGGTGTTCATGCGACGCGATGATGGCGGCTACGCGGGGTTCGGGGTGGTATTCCTGAGTATCCACCGTCATGCCGCGCGTGGAGACGATCTGCAGCGGCTCCAGGGTTTCACCGTCCATGATGGCGAACTGGGGCGGCCAGTACGAGCCTGCGACCACGTACTTGTCTTCGTAGCCTTTGAATTTCGACGTCTCGACAGACCGGGCCTCGATGCCGACCTTGATTTCGGCGACCCGAGCGGGTTCGGGCATCCACAAGTCGATCATGTCGATCCTGGCGTCACGGCCAATGACCAGCAGGTAGCGCCCCGAGGCGGACATACGCGAAATGTGCACGGCGTAGCCGGTTTCAATGGTCTCGATGATTTCTTTGGTCTTGCCGTCGATAAGGGCTATTTTGCCGTCGTCGCGCAGCGTCACCGAGAAAAGGTTCGCCAGATCCAGCTTGTTCATCTGCTTGGTGGGCCGGTCTTTGGGCTGGACCAGCACTTTCCACGAGCCCTTCATGTCGGCCATGCTCCATTCGGGCGGAGTGGGCGGCGTATGCTGGATATAATTGGCCATCAGCGTGATTTCATGGGGCGTCAGTTCGCCCGATGTGCCCCAGTTCGGCATGCCCGCCGGAGACCCATAATTGATGAAGGTTTCCAGCACGGCCTGGCCGCGCGCCTGGGTGATGTCGGGCGTCAGCGGCTTGCCCGTCGCCCCTTTGCGCAAGACGCCATGACAGCCGGCGCAGCGCTGGAAGTAAATTTCCTTGGCTTTGACAAACTCTTCGTCGGTCAGATCGGGGGCGCCTTCCGTGCGGTGGATCCGGGCGCTGTCCGGATCCACGGCCGATGCGGCCGCCTGGTACTGGCTGGCGGGCTCGTTGCCGGCGGCTATCGCCCCCTGCGCCCAGATGGCGACGACGAGCGACAGTGCTGCCGCCAGAACCGTCTTGCGTTTTGTTCGAGCTAACATCAGGCTTCTCCTTTCGCGAGTTGCTCACGGTTTTGCGTGGTGAATGCGCCGGCTTGCCCGCGTGGGGCCGGCATTCGGGGTGGAAAAAAGGATGTAGGGCGCGGCGGCGCCGCGCTGACGCCGGGCAGGACATGAAACGCAACGCCATGCGCCGTGTAGAAAGCCCGGTCGGCATCGTGGGACAGCAGCGGCTCTTGCGCATGCAGAACGACCACGTTTTTTTCAGCCAGCGCATGGCCGAGAATGTCATGCCGGGCGGCCAGAGTGATGGAGCCGCATGGCTCCATCCCGTGGCTGTCGAAGCGCGCACGCGCGGCATCGCGCCGCGCAAGCTCCAGAAAACAGGCATCCACACGGCTTTCCGAGAAAATGAAGTCGGCCTGATTCAGTGCGCGCAGGCCGTTGAGCGTGAGATTGCCGGGGTCGCCCCCCTGCGCACAGACCAAAACGACGCAGCCCTGCCGGTCCGGGATCTCATGACCCAGCGCGCCCAGGAGGGCCTGTTCAGCTTCGCCGGATTTGTTTTCCCGGACCAACCGCATGACAGGCCCGCGCAACAGCCACTCGTAAAACTCCCGGCGCGCGGCCGGCTCCGGGCGCGCGGTCCGGATGCCCGCGCGATGTTTCTGAGCCAGACGGGCAACGTGGCCGACCCCGTCATCGATGCAAGCCTCGATCCGCTCGCGCACGGCCCGGGCAATCATGGGCGCGGCACCCGCAGACGATACGCCGATCATCAGCGGTCCGCGATCGATGATCGCGGGGA
>Ga0182736_1003059_pt1 | contig 11644 bp, 10 predicted proteins | sample eDN5th30CKraftBY_FD_128882 | JGI IMG/M metagenome (GOLD analysis project Ga0182736, IMG submission 128882) | Enriched backyard soil microbial communities from Emeryville, California, USA - eDNA 5th pass 30_C Kraft BY (version 2) (version 2) | ecosystem: Environmental > Terrestrial > Soil >...
GTCATCTGCTCCCTTTTTTGAAACACAGAGATCACAGAGGAACACAGAGAAGACGCGATTGAGAAGATCAGAATTCTTCCTCTGTGAAACTCTGTGTTCTCCGTGGTTCAAACTCTTCTTCCTGTGAACTCGAATCACCGTTTTAGGTCAGGTCAAGGACTACGCTGCGGCGGATTCGTCATTGGTGAAGAGTTTCTTCTCTCCACGGACGATTTCCGGCGTGATGACGTAGTGCATGCCGCGTCCTTTCTCAGGGAGTTCGAACATGATGTCGAACATCACCCCTTCGACGACGCTTCGCAGACCGCGGGCACCGGTTTCCTTCGCCCGGGCGATCTTGGCAATCTCTTTCAGAGCCTGGGGCTGGAATTCCAGTTCGGCCCCTTCCATTTCGAAGAGCTTGGAATACTGCTTCATCAGCGAGTTCTTCGGCTCCGTCAGCACGTGAACGAGTTCATCTTCGTTCAGTGTCTGCAGGGTGCTGAGAACCGGCAGCCGTCCCAGCAGTTCTGGAATCAGCCCGAACTCGAGAACGTCTTCGACCGTCGCCCGGGCCAGCAGTTCCCGACGCTGTTGTTCTTCGTCCCGGAGACTTTGTCCGAAGCCGATCATCTTCCGGCCCAGACGTTTGGCGATAATGTTTTCCAGGCCGACGAATGTTCCGCCGCAGACAAACAGAATGTTCGAGGTATCGACCTGAATGTACTGCTGCTCAGGATGCTTCCGTCCCCCTTGAGGAGGAACATTGGAGACGGTCCCTTCCAGCATTTTCAGGAGTGACTGCTGAACCCCTTCACCGGAAACGTCCCGGGTGATGGAGACGTTCTGGCTGGTCTTCCCGATCTTGTCGATCTCGTCGATGAAGATGATCCCGCGCTGGGCAGACTCGATTTCGAAGTCCGCCGCGTGCAGCAGCTTCAACAGCAGATTCTCAACGTCTTCCCCCACGTAACCGGCTTCGGTCAGCGTGGTCGCGTCGCCGATGGCAAACGGAACCTGCAGGAACTTGGCAATCGTCTTCGCCAGCAGGGTCTTCCCGGAACCGGTCGGTCCGATGAAGAGAATGTTCGATTTTTCGATATCGACATCGTTGTCGACATCTTCGTGGAGCATCAGCCGCTTGTAATGGTTGTGAACCGCGACCGCCATGGTTTTCTTGGCGTGCTGTTGCCCGATGATGTACTGATCGAGATGCGCAACGATCTCCCGGGGAGTCGGCACTTTCTGGAACAGCTTTTTACTTTCTCCACGGCGACGACGATCCTGGTCCAGGATGGACTGGCACAGGTCAATGCATTCGCCACAGATATAGACATCGCCGGGGCCCTCAACGAGCGGCCCGACGTCTCGATAACTTTTGCCGCAGAACGAACAATTCGCGTTCTTCTTCCCTGTTCCCTTGCGGCCGGCACTCAATTCCTTGGAGGTCATGTAGAACCCTTTAAGGCTATTTTTCCGGAAAATCCCGGATTTGTCTTCCGCCTCACCGCCCCCTCCATGAACGGCAGTGAGTGATCCTGATCTCGATCGATCGTCGTCTTTGACTCAATCACAACGATGTCACGTTTTCGTCAGTTCACTTTGTCCGGCGATCGGGGAGCACTTGTCTTGTGCAGCCGATCCCCCTGGCTGGAAATCCGACTCTTGATGGATCGGAATTCCTCGTCCGTCAAGTCACCTCGCGACTTCGATTCCTGGAATTGGCGGATGATTTCATCCCGCTCGTCGGCAGGATCATCACCACCCCGATACCAGTTACGGATGCAATGAACGGTAAACGCGGTGGCAATTAAAGCAAGAACGAGGCCAATTCCGTAGAATGTTGTCGTCTTTGTCAGTTCATTGATCTGTTCGGTCGAAAGTCCCATGTCCCACCTGCAGACTCTGCCTGAGGTTATGCTCCCTTCGGCATTATCCGCCAGAGTGGACCTCAGGACAAGGATTCCTCTTCATTCCCAGTCCAGAATCGGATTCTGACGGAAAAAAGTTGACTGACGGAAAATGCAGGAATTGCAAACGGGGCTTGGCAAAACGACATCCGGCGGAGGAAAGGACCAAATTCGAAAAATAAGAGCCAAAAAATAAGGACCAAAACACAAAAACAAAACACAAAAGAATAAGGACCAAGAACCAAAAAATAAGAACCAAATTCGAAATCCGAAATTCGAAAAACAGCTGTGAGGTCGTTTTCCACTCGGACCGTTTGGTTCTTGGTCCTTATCTTTTGGTCCTTCTCATTGATCGCAGCAGTGCAGGTCGCATTGTCTGAAGTTCCGGAATTCCACGCGTCGCGCCTCACGCCAGCAGGCCAATCCTGCCGATCTCTCTAATTCCAGATGCCAGCGCAGGCAGATCACAGGTTCATCAGGGAGTAACGGATGATTCGGCAGGTTCGTGATGTCGCCTTGCGGGCACCAGTGATGGTTCAACCGGAAGTGACTGTTCTCGTCGCCGAACAGCTTCTGATCGCCGGACATGCCAGTGTCCTTTATATCGTCGACGCCAACGAGACCTTGCTGGGCTCTGTCGCCGATCAGGAAATCCTCAATTACCGACTGATGGGGGGGGATGGACGGGCACTGATCGCCTCGCTGATGACACCGGTGACGACTGTTCTGGAAAGCACGGACCCGGTGGAACGCGGCTTTGAACTTCTGAAGCAACAGATGGAACAGAGCCTGCCTGTCGTGCAGCAGGGACGCATGATCGGCCAGCTTTGCCGATGGGATCTGCTGAAACTTCTGACTGAAGCCAAACTGGACGTGGGGTCGAATCTCCTTCCCAATCTGGAACCGGACCTGCTGTCCATGTCGTTCGGGCGAACCAACCGTCCCGCCTGGAACCCCGGAACCGATCTGCGCGGCGTCGGTTAGAGCAACTTGCGAAATGATTTCCCCGTCCTCGCCACGCGGAGGAGAGCGTTTCATCAATCGAAACGCGCGCTCGCGGGCACAGGATCGACCAAACGGGGCGAGAAGCCTGTTGACAAGGCATGCCACTCCGGAAAGTCTCTGGCATCTTGGTGGTCTGCCGTTTTCTGGCAGGCCACTTCGGGGTTTCCCATGAGATGATTCGATCCCTCCGATAAACCGTACCGATCAGGAGGGTCGAAACCGGTCTGGTCTGGTCATTCTGCGGGAAATCAATCGATTCACCTCAAATCATTCGTCGATAGAGTCAAACGACGAGTTCTGTCTGGGGCGGGCAGAGATCGCACTGCCAATTGAATGAGGCTCAACTCATTCATATTCAGTTATCAGAACGAAAGCCGGGGGGCTTTCAGTCGAGGGGGGCAAGGATGCGTCGCGTTGCCAATTTTTCACTGCTGCTTGCGCCACTGTTGATCGCTGGTGCCTCCGGTTGTGCAACTCCCGGATTTCTCGCAAAGTCCGACCAGTTGGATTCCAGAATCGCCCGACTGGATCGTCTCCTGACCGTCGCCGCCGATTATGAAAACAACGGTCGACCGGAAGCAGCAATGAGTGTTTATCAGCATGTGCTGACCGAACACCCGGAAAATTCTTATGCCCGTCAACGGTTCGATGTTCTTGCGAAATCGGACGTCACCCCATCGGCGCGCGATCTGCAGAAGAATCAGCTTCGACAGAAATTGAATCCCGGAGCACCAGACGTTCTGATGGCCTCCAAGCGGCTGCCGGAAGCGATGCGACCGGTTCCGGAAACCCGGCAGATCGCCCGCGCAGAAACTCCAGTTTCGCGGCCGACACCGACCCCAGCGGTGCCGTCCATCAACGAAACTCTGATTCTCACATCGTCTTCCGAATCTTCATCGGCCGTGACTTCACAGAAGTCCGCCGACTGGAATCCTGTGACCCTCGAAGCCAAGAAGAGTTACTCGCATCTCGACTGGGCCATGAGCCAGCTCGAAGCCAGAGGAACTGAAGCGGCCGCGCAACAGACAGCGACGGTTGACGTGGCCAGCCAGAGTCATTGGGCCGCCACCGAGTTTTCACCGGCCATTAAAAATGACTGGTCAACCACCGACATCAGCCGCTATACGAATCCCGGCGAGACGTCAGACGTCTCCGATGACGCCTGGGAACCGACTCGTCTGATCTCGCTGTGCGAAGGATTGGATTCCAGCCTTCATCCGGCCATTGAGCAACTGGAAGCCACCGAAACCGCCAAACGCGTCGACGGACTGCGGACATTGTCTGCCGCGGGAGAACAGGCCCGTCCCGCACTGGTCGCGATTCACTCCCTGCTGAATGACTCAGATCCGATTGTCGCCGTGCATGCCGCGTCCACCCTGCGGGATGTCGCCAATGATGCCTGGGACTCGGTTCAGACGCTGTCCAAATACCTGAAACATGACGACCCGCAGGTGGTCCGACTCGCAGCGTATCTACTGGGTCAGGTTGGCCCGGAAGCGATGGCAGCGGTACCGAATCTCGAAGCCGTCCGTGAGAACTCCGACCTGCAATCCAGCTTGTACGCAGCGGAAGCACTGACACACATTGCTCCAGATGATCAGGCGTCATTCCAGAAGCTGAACGAGGCCCTCTCAAACGAGGACCGTTCTATCCGCTGGTTTGCTGCAGTCTCGCTGGGAACGGTTTCGGAACGGTGCGAGAAAGACGCCATCGACGCACTCGTCAAAGCCCTGCGGGACAGCGAACCCCAGGTTCAGGCGGCCGCCTGCCTGAGTCTCGGCGGATTCGGACAACAGGCGTCGATTGCGATCGACGAACTGGAGAAAGCCGCCAATAGCGACTCGACAGAGGTGAAACAGGCCGCTGAAACGGCACTCGCCTGCCTGCGAGGATAATCGCCGACAGACAACATGAACTTCGAGCAGCGCGAATTCCCAGAGATTCGCGCTGCTTTCGTTTTCCACAGAGGAGTGTGATCACACTCTGTGCTGTCTGAGCAATTACAGATTCTTGAAGAGATGCGGATTATCGGCCGCGAACGGATGCAGATTCGTCAATGGCGACGAACTGGGGAGCACATCCAATAACGCCTCCGCCATTTTGAAGTCGGCCTGCGTGGTGATTTTGAGATTCATGGGACTCCCTTCCACCAGGGAGACGTCACATCCGATCCGCTCGACCAGCTGCGATTCGTCTGTCGCGGTGAATCCATCCCGCTTGGCATACGCTTCCAGCAGCAGCTGACGATCGAACACCTGTGGAGTCTGCGCTCCCCACATGCCGTCGCGTGGAACGGTCTCCTGAATCACTCCGTTACGAACCCGCTTGATCGTGCTGGAAATGGGGGCTGCCAGAATCGCGGCTCGCGACTTCAGCGCCGCGGCGAACACCGCCTCGACATCCTTTCGTGTCACCAGCGGTCGGGCCGCATCATGCACCGCGACATACTCCACGTCCGCCCGAACGTGTGCCAGTCCGTTCTGAACGGAATCCGCCCGTTCTTTTCCCCCGGCCACGACATCAACATTGAGGAACGCGAGATTCGGGCGGAACCTCTCTTTGAACCAGTCCAGATCTTCCGGCGAAACGACGACGAGACTCTGCACCACGTCCGGATGCTGCTGCAGTGGTTCCAGCGACCGCACCCAGACGGGCCGCCCCTTCAGCTCAATAAACGGCTTCTTGCGCCGCGACTCCCCCCCGAAGCGAGAACTCTGCCCCGCGGCAGCCAGAATGACGGCAAATTTTCCCATGACTCAATGATCTGCTCTGATGTTCAAACAGGACTTCCCCTTGTTCCCAAGCTCCTGCTTGGGAACACACTCGACGCCAAGCTCTGCTTGGCCACTCACGACCTGCCCCTGCATTCTCCCGGCTTTTCATTTCCAGACGGCTCGTCACAACAACGCCGTCTTCGATGGGAATCACGAAGCGGAGCTTCTGGGTGAGTGCGTCCCCAAGCAGGAGCTTGGAAACGAGGGGCAAAATTATGACACCTGAGCTTTCGCCACCAGCAGACGTTCTCCATCGTGGTCCTCCCACTCGCATTCGACGATTGTTCCGGGCGTGAATCTCCATGTTTCCAAGTCCGGGTCATAGTTAGAAGTTGCAATTAGTCTAAACTTGCCTTCAGATACTTTCTCTCCTGTGATTGGCCGGAGCACATAAGTGCCTTCATTCAATAATTCAACAAAGATTGTACTAATATTGGAATCCATTTCCGCCGACATGCAATACTCCCCCCTTGTCCCCAAGCTCCTGCTTGGGAACAAGGGGCAATGCTGGTAGACACGAATTCCTGTCGTATTTATCGTTCTATGACTCCAATTCTTAGAGGTTTCCTGTTTCTGCAGGCAAGTGTGTTATCCATTGCATCGACAAAGCTGTCACCAGCAAGAAGGAGTATGTTGTCTCCGCAGATAAATACTCTTCCATCTTCAGCCAGAAGCATCATGGCATTTCCGACTTCCGCGAGAGGTGTCAGGAGCACATTCAGCTTGCGTTGCCAATAGTCAACTCTATTGAAATCGCCTGACGCCGCCAACAGCGGGTCGAATCGAATCGTATCCGCTACAGGCATGCCAGAAGTCGGATGCTTTGGGTAAATAGTTAAACCACCAAACTCTTCAAGAAGGCGGGCAGCTTCGGGGATTACCGTGAAGCCTTCGGATCTAAGAGAATTTGTCCACGAGGCAATTGAAACTGTTCGTCCGGGGAACCAGCCAGACGCTTCTAAAATCCTGAGTGCAGACTGCGAGAACATACTATTTCCCCCTTGTCCCCAAGCTCCTGCTTGGGAACAAGGAGTAAAACGAGAATGAACATCGAAGCCCAGCGAACTAACGACTATTGTCACTCTACACCCAGTTACTGAATCGAGTTGTCATTTCTGGCTCCAATCGTTCCGCGACTGGTAATTCTCTCTCAATTATCATCTTGACTGCTGCAACCCGGTTCTTAATTCGTAGCGACATCATCAATTCTAGAAATTTGGTTGGGTTTTCATCATTGGAAATAGAACAACATTCATCCAATATACGGCGGAGGTTTTCTGCACGCTCAAGAGACCGCCTGTCTTTCTGTTCAGCGCAAGCTTCCATCGTGTCCAAAAGTTTCTCTATTTCCGTCCCACCCCCATACCAAACAATCGCCGCTGCTACTGGTATAAATTTTTGATCACGACATTTATCGCACACAACGGAAATATCGCCCAGACCATTGCAACAAGAGCAAATCTTGTTTAGAGCACCGAACCCATTGCATCGAAAGCAAGATTGCCGCAACTTGAAGTTCCACCACCCCGTACCATTGCATTTTTGGCATTGAGTTTCTGGTTCGTAAAAGAAAGCCTTGCAGCCTAAGCAATTTGGACAAACCTTTGACAACGGAACATGGCATTTCGGACAGTTGACGGAGGAGGCAACTGTCAAAGTACAGATATCACCAGGAAACTCAAAACGGCCCATGATTCAACCTCCACGACCTCATAAAAACAACATACAGGGACACGTAAGTGGATCACCATTACAGTAAAAATGCAGTCATCAAACAGATGAATGCCCCCAGATAAAATGCCACACATTCTGATTCTCTGTATCAGTAGTGAGTAGACTGGGTCGCTCAAGCCCCGTCACAATGTCCAGCTGAATTGAGTGGATGACGATCGATCGATGACGCTCTACTTCTGGCGGGTTTCGCTGACTGCTCAACGCAGTCCACAAAAGCTAGGGAGCGGGAATAGCAACCGCTAAAACATTCTTTGCCCGAATGAGATATCGCTGTTGCTGGGCATCTTCCAGAATCAACATTCTATCAAGTTCCAATGGAAGATCGCTCGATCCTGATTGCGATTTCGTCATGCCGATCACTCGCACGTTTTCATACTTCTGCCCGCTGTTGAGTGTGATTGAGCACCACGTCTTATTCGTGATCACTCCTTGAATCTCCACCGACTCCGGGCTCGTTGTAGTGCGAGACAACCATGACATCACCTTGAAAAACAGTGTCGACAGGATCATCCCGCAGCAGATGGCGGCAACGGCACCGCCGAAGAGACTGAATGTCTGAAGAAATGGATTCATGGCAATGGAGGCCCTGCGATGAAAAAAAACCGCTCACTGGGGGTGAGCGGCTTTTTTGTTGTTACTTGCGATCCGTTTGCGGGATGTACTTCGGAAGTTTTTGCGTCGCGAAGAGGTCTTTACTGGTGTTCAGTTTCGCCAGCCGGACGCGGCCGTCGATCATCGGGACGCTCACCCAGTCGTCCCCGATCAGCGGGCGGGCGTACTTCAGGAAATCGTCCGTCACGTCGGTTCCGCAGGGTGTGATCCACTCTTTCGGGAAGTGACGGTCTTTTTCAGCCACTTCGGAGAGGGGGGCCTTGTCGTAAACCGGGCGGTAGTTGTTCCAGTCGCCACGGAGAATGGTGGCCATGTAGCCATGCTCGCCACCGGCAGCCAGCAGGGCGGCCTTCTGTCCGACGTAGTACGATTCTTCCAGGTCGACGGTGCTGGCATAGGCCATATCGTTTCGCTGGTGAGTCCCGGGGACATTGCACCGGGCAGCTCCTTTGACCGGAAGCTTCCGCTCGTTGAGAGCGTTGGTCAACATCTGGGCAACGGTGATCTTGCTGGAGGAGAGCATCGCGTGCCCGAAGGAGTCCCGGACGATGAATTCTTCCGGAATCTGCAGCCCTTCAATTTCCAGACCTTCGCTGACGACCAGCATGGCGCGGCCATGTTCTTTCAGCGTCTTGCAGACGTTGTCGTAGATCTGGTCGATCGAGACTTTCCGCTCGGCCAGATAGATCTGCAACGGCATTTCCCGTTTCGGATCGGCAAGTCGGGCGGCGGCCGGGATGTACCCGATCTTCCGTCCCATGGCCTGCATCACCAGCACCGGGTCGGCGGGGCAGGAGCCGTTATTCTCTTCGTTCGCCATCTGGACATAATGAGTCCAGTAGCGGGCGGTGGAACCGTACCCGGGAGTGTGGTCGACCAGTTTGAACTCACTGTCGCCGACATCATTGTCGATCGTTTTCGGTCCGCCGATTCCGCAGACATCCAGCCCCCGTTCACGGGCCATGTTGGCCACTTTGTTGGCGGTATCCATCGAATCGTTTCCGCCGATGTAGCAGAAGTACCCGACGTTGTGAGCCTTGAAGATTTCCATGATCCGATCGAAATCTTCGTTCTGTTTGTCCTTCAGTTTGTACCGACAGGTTCCGATCGAACCGGCGGCGGGAGTGGTCCGCAGCAGGGCGATTTCTTCCGGGCACTGCGCGGTCAGATTGAGAAGTTCTTCTTTCAGGACTCCTTCGATCCCGTGCCAGCCGGCGTAGACCGTGCCGATTTCGTCCATCTGCCGGGCCGTTTCCACGATGCCTCGGAGAGTGTTGTTAATCACCGGACTGGGACCGCCCGACTGGGCAACGATCATGTTTTTCGGAGGCATGGGAACTGGGTCTCACACAATGAAATGAAAACGTCTTGGGAACACGCCACGGATTTCTGTCAAAGCGAATCGATGAACAGAACCCGCGACTGCGCGACAAATCTTAATGAACCGCCTGTCGTTTTGCAGCGAAACAGGCGGGGAAAATCCTTTTCCCCCCTCGGAGATTTCGACGCTGCCGGTGGATCAACAGGTGTTGATCGACTCGCCTCTGAGAAGGAAACTCCTGATGATCAGTGGGCTTCGGCAATCGGTCGTCCTTTGGCCCAGCGTCCGATCAGAAAGAAGAACAGGGCACAGACGAGATATCCCACGAGAATGTCATCCGCACGATAGGCGTACGCTCCGTCGACGGGGACAGCGAATCGAAACAGGTAATCAAACGCAAATCCCGCGTAAACCTGGTAGGCGTGCATCACTCCCAATCCGGTGAAGAATGCCGCAACCAGCATCCAGAGAGCCGCCTGATTGAATTTTCGATCGATCAGACAGGCCGAGGCAGCCGCCAGAATCATACAGGTGAAGATGTATCCCCGTTCCATCACCAGCAGGCCATGGACGAGAAATCCGTTGACATCCCGGGTGGATCGATCACCGGACGGAGCAACAGGGCTGTCCGGTGCCTGAGAGACGGCAGCGAGCGGGGGAGTGACGACCTGCTGCAGGGATTTCCCTTCAGAGAGAATCATCGTCCCCATAAACACCGTTGCTCCCCAGGCCGCGATGGCAGGAAAGAGTCCGACAGCCACGGCGGGAGCATGGTCCCGGGGAGTCGCCTGAAACGCCTGAGCGGTGATGATGATCCCGATCCACAGCACAATCGCCGCACCGGCTTCTACGGGAACCACGGCAGCGACGAGACTCATCAGCCCGAACAGCGACAACCCGGCAATGACGATTCCGTTCAGAGTGGAATAACCGGCCCGGGCTCCCAGCGCTTTCCAGCCGGGATGTCCAATGTAGATCGTCGTGGGATAACAACTTCCCAGCAGTGCAGCCACAATGGTTCCGAGTCCATTGGCGGCCATCGACGGCAGTGTCGGATACGAGTCGCCGGCGGCGTCTGCTGACTCGATATTCTGAAGACTGCCGATGACGTTAAACAGCCCCATCGGAATGACGACGGACAGAAACGGAATCCAGTTTTCAATCTTCTGCAACGATGATTGAATGTCTGGCCAGCACCAGACCGGCAGACTCAGTCCGACATGCGTCAGAGACTCTTTCACCGCAGACGCATTGGCGGCGCCAAACGTCATCCAGTCGGGAAGCGAGGAGACACCTTGCAGCGGTACCATCAGCCAGGCGGTCGCGGTGCCGACCATGACGGCAACAAAACCAAACGGCAGCCCCAACGGCAGAGAAACTCTCGAGAACAACCCCACAAGTACAATGGCCATCGGCAGCATCGCGATCAGCGGTTTATTGAAAATCTCAAGGGCGAACGTCATGGAAATGAAGCCCACCGCAATCCCGGCCAGCGTTGAGAGCAACGCGGCACGGGGAGTGGCCCGGCGGATCGATCCGGCCAGAAACGCACCCACCAGTTCAATCAGTCCGCTTCCCAGGCAGGCCAGCAATCCCAGTCGCCAGGCGGCCAGCGGGTCGCCGGTCCGGTCAAATTCCGGCTTGATGATGAAGAAGACGAAGACAATCAGGGACGGGGTATTGATTCCGTAGGGGAGGGCGGTGACGTCGTTTCGGCCGGTCTTTTTGGCCAGGCGGTGTGCCTGCCAGGCATAGAAGATATTTCCGATCAGAATACTGACGGCAGTCCCGGGCAGAATGACTCGAAACAGGAGATCCGACGTCATGCCGCAGAGCCCGACCCCCAGCCCGATGATCAGGAGGATCTGCACGAGGTTGTCGACGAACAGGCCACAAAACCCATCCAGGTCACGTTTGACGAACAGTTTCATCTGAGAATTCCTGTTGCGATCCCTCTCCGTGACTCCCGATGTTCCATGCTGTGAACCGGTGAACAGGCACAGCGGCGATGGACATCGGAAGTCGCAGGGAGGACGTCCACTTTCGAGCAGAGATTTGCGAGCTCATTCTGACAGACTGTTTCGCAGTCGACCGGCAGATTCTGTCGAGTCCGCTGCCATCTGTAAAACCAGAGCGTGCAAACGGCGACAGACTGCCGGGACGCGAATGGAATTTCCCTCACGGCAAATCGGGATAGGGGGGAATGATCCCCCCTCCCACACCACCGGGCATACGGGTCCGTACCGCGGCGGTTCGGCTGGTCAGGTTGTCTGGTTCACAAACGATGGCAGGCCCAGGGACTGCCAGAA
>Ga0182736_1003060_pt1 | contig 11644 bp, 12 predicted proteins | sample eDN5th30CKraftBY_FD_128882 | JGI IMG/M metagenome (GOLD analysis project Ga0182736, IMG submission 128882) | Enriched backyard soil microbial communities from Emeryville, California, USA - eDNA 5th pass 30_C Kraft BY (version 2) (version 2) | ecosystem: Environmental > Terrestrial > Soil >...
GATCAATTGTTGTGAAACGCCGCCCGCAGTGAGTAGATCCCCCGTAGCAATAAATAAAGGCACTGCCAGGAATGTATAGTTCTTTAACGCATCGATGGACGTCAATCCTATACTCATCAAAGGATAATCAATTACCCAGTAAGAGGTTGCCGCTACCCACACGGCGAGTAAGAGGACCATCGGTGTGCCGAGAATGAACAGCGCTATACAAAAGAATGAAATTAGTAAGAGCATAAATAGTTCCGGAAATTAAATTCAGGTGACTCAAGCGCTCAAATAATTATTAGTTCGCTCGTTTTCAAGAAAGTCCCACTGAAACAGAACTAGCCATAACCGCTGAACAATTCTCAACATGGAAAAGGCCCAACCCAGGGGTACCCCCAAATTGATGATCCATGCGGGAATTGGCGTACCCATGACCATTTGCTCGGTCACAAAATTGCTCGAGATAAGTTCGGCCGTACTCCAGAACACTACGGAGCCTATGGCCAGCCATAGAATTGCATCGATGACTTCCAATACTCTTCTGACAGGCGCAGGAAGGGAGTTTCTGATCTTTGTGAAGCCCAGGTTGGTTCCATAGCGACAATGCCTTGCCATGGCAAACCAAGATAGCCAGATAAATGAGTACATCGCAATCTCAGGCCCCCAAGTTGCTTGCTCTTGGAAAATGGCTCTGCGAATAGTCTCTCCGCCCACCAGACAGATGAGTATGAGGTAGGTGACTATCATCACCGAGTTCTCTATTTTTAGAAGAACCCGGTCAAGATTGGCGTTTGTGCAAATCTTCTTCAGCGTCATCTTTTTCCGCCGCTTTTAGTATTCAAGTTTTTGATGCATTGGCGAATTGCAGAGACGTGCTTACGTCCACCACTTCTCGGCCATTAGCTCTGTACTTGATGTATTTTTGGCATACTCACTCAGGGCGCCGTAGACATCGATTCGTGCAATGTCATCAAGTTGCTTTCTCAGATTTGCGTACAACTGCAAGTTGTTTTCAACCGAGCCTCTCTCCTTGAACGCTGCGTGCTGCTCGGGGCTCAGTTTTATCTGGCGGATTTTGCCTCGTTGATACGCGGAATCAGGAGACGGGTTGGGGCCAATACCCACTAGCGTAGACTCGGCAATAATCGCAGTTTGATATGCTTCGACCATGCTCTCGTATGCGGATTCGTAGATCAGCTCTTGCAAGCGTTCAGGCAGTTTGTCAAAAGTCTTGGCTGCCATGAAAATCATCGAATAGCCCGGACAAAACTGAACGTCAATATCCTGAGACAAGACCGAATACATACCGAACCCCGCGGCAGCGCTTGGGTAGGTTTCTGTCGCGTCCACCAACCCAGACTTCAGGCCCTCCAGCAGTTCTCCCCAGGCTAATGGGATGGGTGCCATCCCCATACTCTTGGCGAAGTTGCTGATCATCTCGCTATTCGTAATTCGGATCTTGGCGCCGGTGAGTGCATCGGGTGATGTGATATCCGCTGCCTCAGAGTATTTTTTGCCCATCATAATGTTGCGCATACCGCCGCTTGCATACAGGGGCACCACGCCGTATTTGTTTCGCAGCACATCGCGATACAGGCGATTCGATTCTTTACTCAACAAGAAATTATGATAGGCGACTCGGCTTTTCCAAAGGAATGGCCAGTCCAACGCGACGGAATACGGCATGGTCGCGCCGGTATTCTGAAAGGTCGATGAACCCATGTGCAGAATGCCATTCATTACTCGCTGAGCACACTGATCTTCAGAGCATGCCTGGGCTTTATCAATCAGCTGAATTGCAATCTCGCCATCCGATTTTCGCTGGACGCGCTCCACGAAGTCGTAAATACCGGGAGCCGTATACTCTGCCGCTGCCGGAGTATAAATAGTCCCGAATCTGAAGCGGTAAGCCGCCTTTGATTCCGATTTGGCGAAGGAATTAAACGGTGCGATGACCGCGGCGGCACCGGCTCCAGCCGTCAGAATGGTGCCCATGCCAAGACCGGTCAACTTGCGCAGCGTGCTACGGCGCATACTGTTGTGATTGCTGTGTGTCATACCTTGTCTCCGTCAGTTTATTAAATAGGCACATGAATGCCTGAGCCAAGATCACGGGTATTCAAATACACCTTGCGTTCCAGCAGCCGTAGTTGATCCTGTTTACGGGTGACTTTGTCTGTGTAATTACCTATTGCAAATAACTTGGTGGTTCCGTACTGGTCGGTGTGCATGACCATAATCTGCGAGCGAACCTCATAGCAGTTCTCCTCAGCAGTTCTAATGCGCACCATGCTGATATTTCTAGTGAAATTTCCCTTCATCCGAACATGCTGATGAATCAGCAGCATCAAATTACGTATTTCCTTGTAATCATGATCCAGCCAGACCATCTCCTTGCCCAATTCCGGGCTGAACGCGCTTACCTGGTAATGAAAGTCAGCATCGCACAACGACAGAAAATCTTCGTATAACTCTTCGTCCAGCTTTTCTGATAGCAGATAGAGAAAGTCACCAATCTCTTCGCGATAATCGCTCATTAATCACAACTCCAAATCGTTAAAATTTACGGAAACTTATGAAGGAAAATAGACAAATCAGCCCAAGGGATTGCTGGCTGACTTGCCCATCATGCGTCCCCAGACTCGATAATAGGCGCGCATAATTTCATCGTCCTGGGCCTTGAGCCCTTCATGCCGAGCGAATAATCCCCACTTGGATGCTTCGCGGCGATGCGTTTCCGAAACGGTTTCAACGAAAATGACGTCTTCGGCCAGATTTCTTCCCAATGGACCCCATATTTCGTTGTGATGCTTGACTCGCACCTTGCGATCCTGCTCTGGCTCACCGAGAATTCCCAAACCGCGCTGCTCAAGCAAGGTGATGCCTGGCGCAATTGGCGTGCTTGTATCTATACGGATCGCTGTCGCCCGCACCAGAATGGTTGTGTTGGGGAAGAGATCAACCATACGCAATTCGCCGGGCCCCAAGCCAGGTAAAAGATGACCGCTTCGAGTTTCCCAACCCTTGTAGTTGTCATACGAAACTTCCATGGGATCCAGTGTTCCGTGGCCGTTCTCGTGGATACGCCAGGTACGGTTGTGATAACCATCAGCAGCAATAGCGGTGGATCTGTTCACGATGTGCCCCCATTCGTGATATAGCTCCATGTTCGTTTCATGCCATTGTTTCCAATTGGCGTTCATCCTGACCTGGTGGTGATGGAAGACCTCCAGGGGCTTGGTTGTCATCACCTCTTCCAGGCAATCCATGACATTTCCGATGTGCTGATCAAAATCATCGGCATCGTCATCTAGATTAATAAAGAGCATGCCAAACTTGTTATGGCACCGGATCCGGCGAAGCCCCTGCTTGCCCTTACACACACCCGACTGGGCATAACCGTCTTCGCGCGTGATCTCAATGCATCGCCCCTTATCGTCAAATGTCCACAGATGAAAGAAGCAAGTCAGATTTTTCGCATTACCGCGAACATCCGTGACCAGCTTGGATCCTCGATGCGGACAGGCGTTAACAAAGGCACGTACGCTGCCATCCTCACCCCGGATAACGAAGACGGGAATGCCCGCGTGATTCAATGCTCGATAGTCACCGAGATTAGGAATCTCGCTTTCGTGGCATGCAAATTTCCAGGTCTTCGCGAAAATGTTCTTCAACTCGTCGTCAAATATCTGCTGCGACGTGTAAATGTCGACGTCAACATAATGGTCGTCGGGAAGATCCGGGCGAGCTAGCCATTGCTGGGAGGATCTGGACATTCTAAATTTCCTTCAAATAGGAGCGAATATTGATGAAATATCAAAAGAGCCAGTCATGAAGCAGTTTCAGTGAACCGGAAACGGCCTGAATGCTTTTCACGCAGCGCAACATTTCTTGAATCAGGAATGCTTCACGACTCTCATTCAGTGATGCACTGTCTACCGTTAATGTGATGCAACCCACGGTTTTCCCGAGCACCACCACTGGATAGCCGAAAGCGGACACGCCCTCATAGCCCTCATTCTTGGAGACACAATAGTGCTGTCTCCGGATGGCCTGAATTTCTGCCACCATCTCTTCATACGTCGTAATGGTGGAAGGCGTGTGTGCCTGGTAAGGCTCATGGCCGATTAGATCGACCCAATTATTTTCGGGAACCGTGCTGAGCAGCAGTTTTCCAGACGCGGATCCGTGCATTGGGCTTCTCAGCCACGTCTGGTAGTTAGGGCTCAAAAGCCGTTGACCAATTACAAAATCCTGCACCAGCCGTTCGTATCCAATAAACAGCACAAACGCTGAAGTTTCACCAGTTCGCTCACGCAGCTCTTCGATTGCCGATCGACACGCCAGCCGCACCAGGGTGATTGGGTGCTGGAAACTTAGTGATGCCAGGACTTGGGGGGCGGCCAAATAACGCTTGCCTCGAGGCTCCCGTACAACCTGGCCAAGCTTTGTCAGCGTCCCCAACAGTCGGTGCACGGTACTGGGGCCTAGCGCTAACTCTTGTGCGAGCTCTGCCAAGCTCATTGGACCTGGCGCATCCAATAAGACACGGATGATCAGGAGACCTCGCTCCAGGGAGCCCACTGCACCTTCTTTCTCATTTTGTTCAGACATTTTTACAATTCCGTATATCGGAATAAATATTCCAACATTAGAAAAAAGTATGCCAGTTTTAGCGATGGCAGTCACATCCGGGTTATCCCTGGATATGCAAAATCGCGATATTCGGCGGAATTTCGCCCTGAAAATCGGGCAGTTGAGGGTCAGGAGGGTTCAGGCGAAACGAGCCCAGAGAGGACATCGCCATGAAACAGTCAACGTTCACGCAAGCGCGGATGGCGTTCGACACCACGGCGCCACTCGAGGAGGTCTGCCGCAAGATGGGCATGTTCGAAGCGGCGTTCTATGCGTGGCTGCATGAAGGCAACCGGATCGCAGTTCGTTATGCGTATGAGTGGCGCGACGATGCGGGGAATTGGTTCCGGTCGTACGGGAACGAGAACTGGGAATTCGAGGTTGACGGCCTCATGCGCCGTCGCCATGCATGTATCAACGACATGCCTCTCCAAGAATCGGAGCGGAAGTTCCACTGGCCGCTTGGTCGTCGACCCGACGGCCATCCCGGACTATCTGACCTCGGTCTGTAGGGAAAAACTTCGGACTACGGCACGGTGAGTTCACCGAGGCGCCCACGCTCGCCAGCGGCACACATGGCCCACGATTCAGCGACACAAACAAAGTGGACGATCCGCTTTCGGATCACACTTGGACTTACATCTCGGAGTGACAAGATGGATGTGAGCCGTAATTGGAGCGGGTGATGGGAATCTAAGTGAGCACCCAACCCATTGATTAATAGAGGTTTCTCCCAGTTCGGATGTCCGGCTTAGGCCAGAAATGATACCAATTCGGCTCCCTTGTTGGATAGAGGTATCCACTGCCATCTTCTGAGGGCCACGGACAGCCATGAAGTTCGATCGCACTTAAGCTCATGCCGCTACCCGCGCCTCGACCGTTGTTGCGGCCCTCGGCCTTCTTCGCGTCGTCCGGTTCGACCCACCGCATGCCGCCTTCCATGCCGGCCTCGTCGCCATCGCGCAGCCCCAGGCCCACAGGCAGATCAGCGTGGCCGCCGCCGCGCCCGCCGATGCTGTCCAGGCGCCGCTGCAGGTCGGCGAGCAGCCCCTCGGTCTGCTGGCGCGCACTGGCCGCCTGCTCCTGGTCGCGGCGCAGGTTGGAGCGCTCGGACTCCAATGCTGAATTGATGCGCTGGTCGATGGAGTTCTCGCGCTGGCGTAGCCGCTGGTTTTCTTCGCGCTGCGACTTGTTGTCGGACAGCGCGGTCTGAAGTTCGGTGCGCAACTGCTTCACCTGAGCAACGAGCGTTGTCACAGTATTGCGGGGGGTGTCGCCCGCAATGCCCAGCGCCTTCATTTCCTCCGGCGTGAGCTTGCCACCGCCATTCACGGCAGGCGGCGCCGACGCGCCTCCACTGGAGAACAGCCGGATGGCGACGAACAGCACCAGTAGGGCCACCGGGATCATCAGCCACTTCAGGAGTCCGTTACTGCGCATGGCGGGCCTCCTTGTTGTCGGTGGTTTCGGCTTCACGGTCAGCGGTATTCGGTGCCGGTGCCCGCCGGCGCAAAAACGGGCTCCCTTTGTGCGCGGATGTGCGCCAGACGATGCCGGCCTCAACCACGACATGGGCCGGGTGTGATTGCTGGATGAGCAGACCGCTTTAGCGACGACCGGGCCTGTCAATATCAGCCCACGGATGGTTCTTATTTCCTCCCGAGCCGAAGGACGCTGGGCCTTCGGCGCCTTTTTCCCTCCCATCAACGCCTCGGCTTTGCCGCCATTGTTTTTCCTCTCGTTCTGTTTGGCGACTCCCGTTGATGCGGCCTTCCTCTCTACTAATCGTCGGATTCGCCTGTATCGAGCGGGCGGGCGCTTTGGTCTTGAGGCACTCTGTAATACGGAATCAGTGGTGGATGTTTCACGCTCCCCGGTGCCATCTGACGTTGACGAATATCGAGCCCCAAGTCGGGGGAGGGTTCATAGAACTCTTTGTCGATCAAAATGAACTGCGTGTCGGTCAATTCACCAGCAGCTAGTTCATAAACCATTCCGTAGAATGACTGAAAAACTTCCTGGTTTTCTCTTTCGCTCACGTTCTTCATTGACGAGTCTAGTATCAAGAGCTTTGGTAGAGGTGAGCCTTTCTTGGACGCTACTCGGTGGAGCGCGAGCGCATAGCAGGCTTTAAATACCGTTTTCATGCCTCCACTGCTCATATTCGAAAATGAGGTAACGGCGAAATCTTGAGCTTCACTCGGCATCACAATTGGCTCAAATGTTCTTGCGTCCACTTCCACCCTGTCGGTTAGCGCTACGCCAGGAAAATTGGAGCGAACTAGGCAGTCCAGAAAAAATGCCTCAAGTAGCCTCAAGTTCTCTCTGTCCTCGAACGCTGCTGCTCTCGCCGCTGCCACCTTTGTACGCAACGCGATGGCTGTTGCCCCGTACTAGGCCGCCTTCTTCTCTAATTCGGCCAGTTTTTCAGGGAGTGTCCTGTAGGTCTGGAGCGCCTTTGCTTTTTGTTCGAGCGACGTCATTTGACGCTCGAAACGAAGCGCCTGCGATAAAAACGCTGAATCGTATTCGGCCATACGCTGAGACAGCTCTCGGTCAACGCCCGATTTTTCCTCTTTGGTGAAACCTATTTGTCGCTCAATAAGGAGCTTCTGCTTCTCGAGGCCGGCATGCGTTTCCGACAATTCTGATAGGCGCATCTTCAAGTCTGCTTCTACTACCTCGTTGCTGGTGTGATCGTGAGGTTCTCCGACTTCTTCTTGGCCGCAAACGGGGCATTCATGATCGTTACGTAACGGGAGCAGTTGCGTGCAGCGAGGGCACTCGGTGAAGTCTACAGCGGCCAATAATGCCCGAGCTGACTTTGTTCGATTGAAACGAACAGACAGCATTTTTAGCTCGTTTATATGTCGCTCCGTGCTATCAAGCTGATTTTTCACGGAGGACGCCATGTCCGTTAGGCTCTGAAGCTCGACAGCCAGTGAGCGTGCGCTGGCTTGGAGGTCGTCGACCGCATGACCGCCGGCACCTCTATTTTCTCGTGCCTTTTTAGCTGCGTCGCGGGAGTGCTTCCATTCCTCACGATATTGTTGTACGCGCGCCTCTATGGCAACTGCATCGTCGAAGCCCGCATCTTTCAATGCTTTAGCCAGCGTCTCCGCGGCGACAGTAGCCGCGAGCTTCTGTTCGTTTGCCTGTTGAAGTTGAGCTTCCAGATTCGCGACTTCATCTTGGTGATAGCCAAGGATGTAGCGCATGGTGTCAATGCTCTTCGCTCGCCGTATGGGATCCGCTTCAGCGTCGAGCTTGAAGAAGTCACTATCGATTTTGTCCTGGTCTACATAGCAGAAGCGGAAGATGTCGCGAAGGCTCAAGCGCTCCAGACGCCCTTCATCGCTGCGACGCCCCTTTCGAACCATCGGGGCGGAAATGCCTGCCAAGTGAAAGACAAGATCGGAAAGCACTTCGATGCGAGTGCCTTGGACTGCCACTCCGTTCGCTATTCTGGTTGGAATGACCGCCTCAATCTGTCCGTCTGCCTCCTGCCAGCTCGCGATGACATTGTCAGAATCTCTCTCTCGGTCAATAAGCAGCGGGCGCCCTTCAATGCTGAGGTTTAGCTGGGCGGAGTTGAACTCGGTCTGTAATGCTGGAGAAAAGTCGATGTTCGCAGCCAGACAATAGTCGATCAACTTCGCGATGCTAGTCTTGCCGGCACCAATCTTTCCCCAGTAAAAGTTGATGTGCCCGAAGGGCAATTGCACCGTCTCGCGTCGGAACTGGAGCTGTAGATAATTGAGCCAAAAATTCATAGTGTTATGGGCGCACCCCAGCGCATATCAGTGATTTCAGGAAACGTCCTATATACGAAGTCTTTTAAGGCCGAGCCTGACATAGTCCCGAAGTTCGTATTAACGAGTTTCGCGCGCAGCGCAAGGCTCTCTAACTCAGTCGATTCTTTGAGGTCACTTGCCGTCTCCTTGCCAAGATCCGTCAACCAAAGATTCACCGTGCGACCCTCCACGCCTGCATGCACGAGCCCTTTAGCCACCAAAAGCGCTATCCAGCGGCGATAACGGTGGTCCCAAGGGCCGTACCGGAAGCGAATCATTTTTGATTCGATGGTGGTTCGTTCGAAATCTAGGATATTTGCTTTTTCTGTGGATTTTCCGTTGGCTCTCAGCGCGCGTTCAAGACAATTTGGATACCGCAGAAGGAAGTCCAGCTTTGCAAGTTTGGTGATCCCTTCTATGGGTTTGTTAGAACGTCCCGCGTGAGCGTCCAGGAGCATGAGAACTCGTGCCATATGCAGGTTGTCATCAAGTTCGGTCCGAGCGAGGGCACTCACCAGTTCAAGAGCCATTTTTTTCCTCGTCCGTATCCCAGGGAGTGCCCCAAGCAAATAGGCAACTTCCGGAAAGTAGCCCAGCGATACCCCTTAACGTTTCTTCGCGCTCGTGTTCCACCGTCTCGCGATCGTGTCGTGCGAGGCGGCTTGTGGACTCTAATATCTCCTGGTATATCTTTATTCCACGACTACGCTCGTCTGGCTCCAGTGCGAACTTTGCCTCGGCGTTTTGGCATGCAACCAATACGACAGTTTCTAATTGTTCGACCTTTCTCTGCGTAGCTTCAGGTGCAATCACCGCACTTTCCAACAGACGCTGCTCCGCAGCCATGGCTTGGCGCCAAACTGATTCGAAGAAGTTGCTCACGTATCCTGCGGTCATCTTCCTTTTGAGCACCTCCTTTTGCCCTTTCGCTTGACCAAGCTGCAGATGACTGGTGGCGTTGACGTAACGGAACCCACCGTCTAATGGCTGCTTGATTGCATCTTCAACAGCCTCGCGAGATACGCGTTTTGCACGGATGGAAACTTCAGGCCGGCCATCGCTTTGTAGAACTGAAGTGCAGATGTCCATGCTTGGAGCGACCAGTGAACTGGCGTTTCCTACCAGTAGCATGAGAGAGTCTCGGACCCTTCGTAGCCTTGAGATGGTCATCTGCTGACAATGACTGACCGAATTCAGCGCGGTTGTCAGGTGTTCATCGAAGCCATCTAACGGAAGTCCCTTCATGAATTCGAGCTTCCGCAGTACGAGGAACACCACCTCAGCTGCGTGTCCTACCGCGCTGACGAGCGCGTCAAACGATTCGCGGTATGGAGCAGAAATATCCAAATGGTTTGCTGCTCGCTTACATTCCTCCGTCAATCGCATCGGACTACTGGCTAGCGTTTTCGGCTTTACGGCGTTCGGACCCGGGATATACGGAGGCGCATTAGAGTAGAAAATGTACTTCTCTAACTTGTCCGGATAGCTAATCTGGTGTTCGCAGAACTTACCCAGTGCTTTCCGGAAGCCTTCTTCAGAGCAAACCCAGTGAGCGTTAACGCCGGACAGAGTTTTAACTTGGACCGCATGATAGAGGCCGTCGGGAAGCTCGGCGAGTAAGTCATCATGGTGTTCGCACCAGACCGCGATATACGCGGTTTTTGCATCTAGGGCTGCAGCCAGCAACATTACTGCCGCCGTCCATTGATAACGAAACAAGGATTGTGTCTCGTCTCCTCGATCACTTGGCGTAGTCGCGCGGCCAGAGATTTGGCCGGGGGTGCCGAGCGGAATCGACGCGCCATTTCTACGAGCCATGTGTTGGCTGCCTCCTAGTAGTCGGTCGTGCCTTCGCAGTACTTATGTGAGTCGGATCGGTAAATGACAAAAAAGATACATTTAGTAAATTGTACATGGTGAGTCTAGTGACTCCAGCTTGCGAAGTCGAGTGAACTTGCGCACGTCGAATAGCTATGGTTAATGGCTCCTCCACTATGCGGACGCCAGTCAGGAACATCAATAGCAGCAGGTCTCCGTGTCGATGAGCTGCTTGCGCGTCACGCCGAGCTTGCGCAGCGCGACGCTGGACGGGTCGACGAGCTGCAGATCCGCTTCCCGTTGTTCATGGAGTTCTGGAATCGAGGATGCCGAGCGCCTATTAGGGCAGCAGCAAACAAGCTGCATGCGGCAGCAACCGCTTTCACGCCGATGGAATGGGTTGGACAAGAATGCAGCGTGGCCGGCGGTGTGCGGGCCGGGAGCCTCGGTTTTCGGGAGCGCGTGAACTCAGTGGACGTCGGTGGCGCTATCCCCTGGGGACAATTTCGGGACAGTCGCGTCCTCGGTTACCCTATTATTGGAGTCCCGAACCTGTCCATGAATCGCGCGAAATCCGAATGACAGAATCACCTTCCGTAGATGCGCTTGAAGACCTGATTGCAAAGCAACAGGCATACATCGGGGCTGCGCTAGCCCCCTACGAAGCAACCACGGCAATACAGCATTGGTTAAACACCTTGCGGGGAATCGAGGAGTTGATCAACCTGCCTACGGTTGCCTGGAATGACGACGCATTCAAACGCCAACTCTATGCGCTTCCGGTGCTACAGCTGTCGAGCCATGTGCCCCAATTCAAAATGATTCGTGAGCGATTGCTTGCACGGTTCGGCGAACCATTCGTCAATCGATTCACACGCTTGGTGGTTCAAGGATCTGCCATCGCTACGGGATTTATGGCCGGTAACCACGTTGAAGCGGCTGAAGGTTTTCTCACCCTCGGCGCAATGATGGGCTACTTCCAGTCACGCCGACGCCATCTCGTCGGGTTGCTGCATTTCATGCCTCACGCGTGCCATGGCTCTAAACCTGTTGCGGAATTCGACACGCTCAACCTCTTTCTACCTCTGGTAGAAGCCCATGGAATCCCCATGATGGGGGCGCAATATGCTCTGATGGTGAAGCTCGCACAGGAGCGCCTTGGCATAGTGGACGATGCCAGCGTCGAGTTGGCGATGCTGGACAAACTTTTTCTCGAGCCTGATCGAGCCTCCATCATAGAGATGCCCCTGTCCGAGAAAGGACGGGCCATGCTGATGGACCAGGAGTCGCTTGCGCCTGACCGGCTGTTTTCGGCAGCAGAATTGAGAAACAACATCCTGTTTATCGAAGTCTGCTACGCCGAATTCGATTTGCGAGAGAGTGAATTCGGGATTGCCGCATCGCTGGTACGC
>Ga0182736_1003063_pt1 | contig 11636 bp, 14 predicted proteins | sample eDN5th30CKraftBY_FD_128882 | JGI IMG/M metagenome (GOLD analysis project Ga0182736, IMG submission 128882) | Enriched backyard soil microbial communities from Emeryville, California, USA - eDNA 5th pass 30_C Kraft BY (version 2) (version 2) | ecosystem: Environmental > Terrestrial > Soil >...
GCGATCGCCGACCCCGTTCACGGTCGGCAACACACGGTGTCGCGCAGTTGTTCCCGGCCGTTCGTCCGTCCCCAGGGTACGACTCCTGGCCCCGGATGCCGCATGACGTCCGCCACACACGCCGGAACCGCTCAGCGCGACCAGGTCCGCGCCACGCGCTCGGCGCGCCGCTCGAGCGACCCACCGGCATCGGCGAGCGCCACCGCGACCTCGTCGGGACCCTCCGCGACCGCGTACGCCGACGTCACGCCGGCCGCCGACAGCTCGCGCCGCCCGACGAGCACCTCGCCCGCGATCACGACGGCGGGCACCGCATGAGCGAGCGCGCGGGCGGCGACCGCGGTGGTGACCTTGCCGTGCAGCGACTGCCAGTCGAACCGCCCCTCCCCGGTCACGACGACGTCGCTCGCGGCGAGCCGGCCGTCGAGCCCGACGGCGTCGGCGACGAGCGCCGCTCCCGGCACCAGTCGAGCGCCGAGCAGCGAGAGCCCGAAGCCCACGCCGCCCGCGGCGCCCGCCCCCGGGGCCGTCAGGAGCCGCCGCCCTGCTGATCCGGGCCCGGCCATCAGGTCGGGCCGCAACGCGTCGCCCAGCGCCTCGATCGCCGCGTGGGCGAACGTCGCGACCGCCCGCTCGAGGTCCTGCGCCTGCGCGGGCGTCGCACCCTTCTGCGGTGCGAACCCGGCGGACGCACCCTGCAGCCCGAGCAGCGGGACGTCGACATCGGTCGCGACGACGAGCTCGACCCCCGCGAGCCGCGCACGCAGGTCCCGCAGCCCGACGAGGTCGCGGGCCGCGACGTCCACGAGTGCGCCGCCGCCACGTGCGAGGTCCGGGGCCTCGAGACCGAGCCCGACGAGTGCTCCAGCGCCTGCGTCGTTCGTCGACGACCCCCCGAGCCCGACGACGACGCGGCGCGCTCCCGCCGCGACCGCCGCGGCCACGAGCTCGCCGACGCCGCGGCTCGTGGTCCGCGTCGGGTCACGGCGATCCGCGGGCACGAGCGCCAGGCCGAGCGCGTGCGCGGACTCCACGTAGGCGGTGTCGCCGACGAGCAGGATCGCCGCGGGGACAGGGAGCCCGAGCGGCCCCGAGACGGTCGCGGCGACGAGCGTGCCGCCGAGCGACGCGTGCAGGTTCTCGACGAACCCCGGTCCGCCGTCCGACAGGGGGCAGGTCGTCACCTCGTCGTGCGGCGCGGCGCGGCGCCAGCCCGCGGCGATGCGGTCCGCGGCCTCGCGGGCCGTCAGGGCGGTGCCGAAGGAGTCCGGAGCGATGAGCACGTCCACGTCGCGCATCGTGACATGCAGCACGTCCTGCCGCGGCCCATGGCAGGCGAGTCGCCGTGTGGGAAGATCGCGACGTGAGCCTTGCGACCTCCCCCGTCGGCTTCGCCGAGCCCGCTCCCTCCGCCCTGCTGCTGCTGGGCCGTGGCGTCGACCTCGCCTCCGAGCGGGGCGTCGAGTGCGTCGGTGACCTGCCTTCCCCGAGCGACCCGGACCTCGTCGAGCGAGCCCGCGTGGCCCGCGCTGCGCTGGGCGACCGCGCCTTCATCCTCGGCCACCACTACCAGCGCGACGAGGTCATCGACTTCGCCGACGTCACGGGCGACTCGTTCAAGTTCGCGCGCGAGGCCGCGGCGCGTCCCGACGCCGAGTTCGTCATCTTCTGCGGCGTGCACTTCATGGCCGAGTCGGCCGACATCCTCACGTCGGACAGCCAGCAGGTGATCCTGCCGGACCTCGCCGCAGGCTGCTCCATGGCGGACATGGCCGCGATCGACCAGGTCGAGGACGCGTGGGACGTGCTCGTCGACGCGGGCATCGCCGACTCGACGGTCCCCGTCACGTACATGAACTCGACGGCCGCCATCAAGGCGTTCACCGGGCGGCACGGCGGCACCATCTGCACGTCGTCGAACGCGCACGTCGCGCTGCGCTGGGCCTTCGACCAGGTGGGCGGCGTCGACGGCACGGGCAAGGTGCTGTTCATGCCCGACCAGCACCTGGGCCGCAACACGGCGGTGCGCGCGCTCGGCCTCTCGCTCGACGACTGCGTCGTGTTCGACCCGCGCAAGCCGAACGGCGGCCTGACGGTGCAGGAGCTCAAGGCTGCGCGGATGATCCTGTGGCGCGGCCACTGCTCGGTGCACGGCCGGTTCTCGGAGCGCAACGTCACCGACATCCGGGCCGCCGCGCCGGGCGTGACGGTGCTCGTGCACCCGGAGTGCAAGCACGAGGTGGTCGAGGCGGCCGACATGGTCGGCTCGACCGAGTACATCATCAAGGCGCTCGACGCGGCCCCCGCGGGCTCGACATGGGCGATCGGCACCGAGCTCAACCTCGTGCGTCGGCTCGCCGCCGCGCACCCGGACAAGCAGGTGCACTACCTCGACTCGACCGTGTGCTTCTGCTCGACGATGAACCGCATCGACCTGCCGCACCTCGTGTGGGCGATGGAGTCGCTCGTCGCCGGACGGACACCCAACCGCATCGTCGTGGACGCCGACGACGCCCACTGGGCGCGGGTCGCCCTCGACCAGATGCTGGCCCTGCCGGGGTACTGATGACGACCGGCAAGCACCTGCGCGTCGGCATCTTCGTCTTCGACGGTGCCGAGGAGCTCGACGTCGTCGGGCCGTACGAGGTGCTCGCGGCCTGGGCCGCCTGGTCGCCGCTACGTCCCGAGGTCGTCACGTTCTCCGTCGACGGCGGGGGCGTGCGGTGCGCGAAGGGGCTGTGCCTCGTGCCGGACGCAGCGATCGCGGACGTCGGTCCTCTGCATGCGCTCGTCTACCCGGGCGGGCAGGGCACTCGCGCGCTCGCCGCCGACCCCGAGCACCTGGCGTGGGTGCGCTCGATGCGCGCGACCACCCCGCTCATGGCGAGCGTGTGCACGGGCGCACTCGTCCTCGCGGCGGCCGGGCTCCTCGCCGGCCGGCCCGCGACCACCCACTGGGCCGCCTTCGACGAGCTCGTGGCGTTCGACCCGAGCATCCTGGCCGACGACGAGGCGCGCTTCGTCGACGACGGCGACGTCGTGACGTCGGCGGGCGTCTCAGCGGGCATCGACATGGCGCTGCACCTGGTCGCCCGGCTGGACTCGGTCGAGGCCGCGCGTGGCGTGCGCCGCGGCATCCAGTACGACCCCGCTCCCCCGGTCTAGCAGACGGTGACCGCCGAACGTACTCGTGAGTAACATCGGCACGTGACCCGCACCGTGCAGCTCGCGCTCGCCACCTTCCGCCCCCGCAAGGCCGTCCCCGGCCAGGGGCTGTTCGACCCGTCGGTGACCCGCATGCGGGTCTGGCCGACCGACCTCGACCTGTACCGGCACGTGAACAACGGCGTCTACCTGCAGTGCATGGACGTCGGCCGCAGCAACTTCCTCGCCGACCTCGGCGCCTTCCCCGCCCTGAACCAGCGGCACTGGTACCCGGTCGTGGCCGCTCAGACGATCAAGTACCGCCGCTCGCTCACGCTCGGCCAGCGCTTCGAGCTCACGACGACCGTGCTCGGCTGGGACGCCCGGGTGGTCTACCTCGAGCAGTCCTTCGCGCGTGGGGACGAGCACGTCGCCCGCGGTGTCGTGGCCGGCCGCTTCCTGGGTCGCGGTGGTGAGCGCGTCGCCGCACCGGACGTCGTCGAGCTGCTGACCGGCGAGCCGGTCGAGAGCCCTCCGCTGCCCGACGACGTGGCGACCTGGGCGCGTGCCGTGGACGTCGCGGCGCGCTAGCGAGCCAGCCGCTCCAGCAGCAGTGCCTCGGCGAGCACGACCTTCTCGAGCTCGCCCAGGTGCACCGACTCGTCGGCGCCGTGCGCGCGGCTGTCGGGGTCCTCGACGCCGGTGACCAGGATCGAGGCAGAGGGGTACAGCTCGAGCAGGTCGGCGATGAACGGGATCGACCCGCCGATGCCGATGTCGACCGGCTCGGTGCCCCACGACTGCCCGAACGCCCAGCGCGCGGCCTGCATCGCGGCGGAGTCGGCGGGCGCCTGGAAGGGCTTGCCCTGCTCGCCGTCGCGCACCGTGACCCGGGCGCCGAACGGCGCGTGCCCGACGAGGTGCGTGCGGAGCGCGTCCATCGCGGCTGCCGGTTCCTGGCCCGGGGCGAGCCGCACGGAGAGCTTGGCCGTGGCGCGCGGGGTCAGCGTGTTCGATGCGCTCGCCACCCGCGGGGCGTCGAACCCGATGACGCCGATGGCCGGGCGCGTCCAGAGCCGGGCCGTCAGCGGCCCGGTCCCGGCGAGCCGCACGCCGTCGAGCACGCCGGCGTCGGCGCGGAACGCTGCCTCGTCGTAGTCGACGGTCGGGTCGGGCGCGTGCACGAGGCCCGCGACGGCCACGTCGCCCGCGTCGTCGTGCAGCGTCGCGATCAGGCGTGACAGCAGGGTCGGCGCGTCGAGGACTGCCCCGCCGAACATGCCGGAGTGGACCGCGTGGTCGAGCACGGCCACCTCGACCTCGCAGTCGACGAGGCCCCGCAGCGACGTGGTGAGCGCGGGGGTGCCCACGGCCCAGTTGGCCGAGTCGGCGACGACGATCACGTCCGCCTCGAGCTCCTCGCGGTGCGCGTGCAGGAACTCGGCGAAGGTCGGTGAGCCGATCTCCTCCTCACCCTCGACGAAGACGGTCACGCCGACCGCGAGCTCGTCCGCCAGGACTCGGAGCGCGCCGACGTGCGCGATCACACCTGCCTTGTCGTCGGCCGCGCCCCGCCCGTACAGGCGGCCGTCGCGCTCGGTGGGCTCGAAGGGCGGCGTGTGCCAGTGGGCGTCGTCGCCGGGCGGCTGCACGTCGTGGTGCGCGTAGAGCAGCACCGTGGGCGATCCGGGCTTGCCCGGGCGTCGCGCGATGACGGCTGGACGGCCGGTCCCGACCCGGGTGATCCGCACGTCGTCGATCCCCGCCCCGCGCAGCAGGTCGGCGACCGCACGCGCGCTGGCCTCGACGTTCTCCTGGTCGAACTCGGAGTTCGAGACGCTCGGGATGCGCACAAGGTCCTCGAGGTCGGCGCGCAACGCCGGGAAGGCGGTGGCGGTGCGGGTGCGGAGCTCGGCGGTGCGGGTGTCAGCGGTGGTCACGCTTCGTCACGGTACTCGACTACCCTGACGGGGTGTTCGGACGTGACAAGGACCCCGTGACCGCCGCCTCGACCCCGTCGACGGGCGACGAGTCGAACCCGACCGACGTCACGGGCAAGGGCCGCCCGACGCCCAAGCGCAAGGACGCCGAGGCGGCGAACAAGCGCCCCCTGGTACCGACCGACCGCAAGTCCGCCGGCAAGGCGAACAAGAGCGCGGCGCGCGAGGCCCGCAACCGCGAGTACCAGGCGATGCAGACCGGCGACGAGCGGGCGATGCCGCCCAACCACCGCGGCCCGGTCCGCAAGTACATCCGCGACTACGTCGACGGTCGCTGGAACCTCGGCGAGTTCTTCCTCCCCGTCGCCGCGGTGTTCCTGGTGCTGCAGATCAGCCTCGCCAACTCGGCCCCCGGCCTGGCCGGGCTCGCGGTCCTCATCCTCTACATCTACGTGATCTTCGCGATCGTCGACGGCTTCATCATGTGGCGTGGGCTGCGCAAGCGGCTGCGCGCCAAGTTCGGCGAGGACAAGCTCGGCCGTGGCCTGCTCATGTACGCCGCGATGCGCGCGTTCCAGCTGCGCCCGACACGGCTGCCCAAGGCACAGGTCAAGCGGGGCACCAAGCCCGAGTGAGCACGTAAGGTCGTTGCATGGTCAACTACCGAAACCTGGGCCGATCCGGCCTGAAGATCACCGAGATCACCTACGGCAACTGGCTCACGCACGGCTCGCAGGTCGAGAACGAGCAGGCCACGGCGTGCGTGCGCGCAGCCCTCGACGCCGGCATCACCACGTTTGACACCGCGGACGTCTACGCCAACACCAAGGCGGAGTCCGTGCTCGGCGAGGCCCTCAAGGGCGAGCGTCGCCAGAGCCTGGAGATCTTCACCAAGGTCTTCTGGCCCACGGGTCCGCAGGGCGCGAACGACTCGGGCCTGTCCCGCAAGCACATCCTCGAGTCGATCGACGGCTCGCTGCAGCGCCTGCAGACCGACTACGTCGACCTGTACCAGGCGCACCGCTACGACCACGCCACGCCGCTCGAGGAGACGATCCAGGCGTTCGCCGACGTCGTCCGGCAGGGCAAGGCGCTGTACATCGGCGTGTCCGAGTGGACCGCGGACCAGATCCGCGCGGGCCAGGAGCTGGCGACCCAGCTCGGCTTCCGCCTGATCTCGAGCCAGCCGCAGTACTCGATGCTGTGGCGTGTCATCGAGGCCGAGGTCGTGCCGACGTCGGCCGAGCTGGGCCTCTCCCAGATCGTCTGGTCCCCCGTGGCCCAGGGCGTGCTCACGGGCAAGTACCTGCCCGGCCAACCCGCGCCCGCCGGCTCGCGCGGCACGGACGAGAAGGGCGGCGCGCGCATGATCGGCCGCTTCCTCGAGCAGGAGGAGACCCTGCGCCGCGTGCAGGAGCTGCGCCCGATCGCCGACGAGCTGGGCCTGTCGATGGCGCAGCTCGCGGTCGCGTGGGTGCTGCAGAACCCCAACGTCGCCTCGGCGATCATCGGCGCCTCGCGGCCCGAGCAGGTCGCGGAGAACGTCAAGGCGTCGGGCGTGACGATCCCCGCCGAGCTGCTCGCCCGCATCGACACGGTGCTCGGCGACTCGGTCGTGACGGACCCGCGCGAGACCGAGAAGAGCTCGCCGCGCGCGTAGTGCGATCAGTCGGTCCCGGCGGCCCGTTCCACCAGGAACTCACGGCCGTCGGGACCGACGACCCGCTCGAACCCTGCGACGAGCTCCGCGTCCCGCTCGCGCTGTGCAGCGGTCGTCGGCCGCCGCACCGAGCGGACGTTGCCCACCTGGGCCGGGCCCATGTAGGTCAGCAGGAACTCCGTCAGGCCGCGTCGCTCGCGCTTGGGCATCACGCTCTCCTTACTAGTTAGTGCGCTAACTATATGCCCGCTACGCTTGTGAGGTGAACCCCCAGCCCGATCCCCTCGCCGTCGAGGCCCAGGTCTGCCTGACGATGTCGGCCGCCGCGCGCAGCCTGGTGGCGTTCTACCGCCCGCTGCTCGAGCCGCTGGGCCTCACGCATCCGCAGTACCTCGCGATGCTCGCGCTGTGGCAGTACGGCGCCCTCTCGCTCAAGGACATCGCCACGCTCCTGCACCTCGAGCCCGCGACGACGTCGCCCTTGGTCAAGAGGCTCGAGGCGATGGACCTCGTGCGCCGGGAGCGCGACCCGCACGACGAGCGTGCACTGCTCATCGCCCTGACCGACAAAGGGCGTGCGATGCGCGCGCAGGCCGTGGGCATCCCCGCGTCGATGGTCGAGGGCCTCGGCCTGGACCGCGACGAGATCGAGCAGATCCGCGCGGCCGCCGAGCTGCTCTACGTCGCGGCGACCAGGGCGACCGGTACGGACTGAGCCCGCACCGTCAGGCGTGGCAGGAACACGTGCACGAGCGGCCCGACGAGCAGCGCGTAGGCCAGCGTCGCGAAGCCGACCGTCCCGCCGAGCGCCCAGCCGGCCGCGACGACGACGACCTCGATCGAGGTCCGCACGGGCGCGACCGGCCAGCCCGTGCGCGCCACGAGCCCGGTCATGAGCCCGTCGCGTGGGCCCGGGCCGAGCTGCGCGCCGACGTACAGCCCCGTAGCGAGCGCGTTGAAGACGATGCCCGCGACCGCGAGGCCGATGCGCGCGGCCATCGGCAGCGGGTCGGGCAGGTGGTCCAGCGCCGCGAGGAACGGGTCGACGAGCAGCCCGATGACGAGCACGTTGGCGACCGTGCCGACGCCCGGACGCTGACGCAGCGGGATCCAGCACAGCAGCACGACGACGGAGATCGCGAGCGTGACGGTGCCGAACGAGGCGCCGGTGTGGCGCGAGATCCCCTGCGAGAGCACGTCCCAGGGCATGTTGCCGAGCCCGGAGTGGACGAGGAGCGCCATCGACACGGCGTAGAGCACGAGCCCGGCGAACAGCTGGACCGAGCGACGGCCCACGGGGGCGGGGATGCGGAAGGATGCCACGGGTGACTGCATGGCTCCATTCTCTCGGTAGTGGCTATGCAATCCATAGCCAGTTCTGAGACAGTGGCATCGTGACGATCCACGACCTGCCCACCGACCGACGGATCTCCGGGACCCGGCTCCGTGCCGTGCTCGGAGCGTGGCAGCGCTCGGGGCCACAGTACGTCGCGCTCGCCGACGCCGTCCGTGCGGCGATCCTGTCCGGCGCGATCCCGTTGAGCACGCGGCTGCCGAGCGAGCGCGAGCTCGCCGACGCGGTCGACGTCTCCCGCACCACCACCACGTCCACGTACGGCCTGCTGCGCGACGAGGGATACGTCGTCAGCAGGCGCGGGTCGGGCACGGTCACGACGCTTCCGGACGCGGCAGGCGCTCGTGCGGGGTTCCCGACGACCAGCACGCCGGACGAGCTCGTCGACCTCACCATCGCCGCACCGTCGGCGCCCTCGAGCCTGCACGGCGCGTACCTCGCCGCGCTCGACAGCCTCCCCCGCCACCTGGAGTCCAGCGGGTACGCGCCGGCCGGCCTACCGGCGCTCCGCGAGGCCGTCGCCGCCTGGTACACGGAGCGTGGCACCCCGACGACGCCCGACCAGGTCCTCGTGACGACAGGGGCCCAGCAGGCGATCCACCTGCTCGTCTCGGCGCACGCGGGGCCGGGCGACCGCGTCGCCGTGGAGCACCCGACCTACCCGCACGCGATCGAGGCGGTCCGTGCGGTCGGCGCACGGCCCGTCCCGGTGCCGTCCGGGATCGGCGGGCTCGACGTCGACCTGCTCGAGTCGACGCTGCAGCAGTCCGCGCCGCGCATGGTCTACCTCATCCCGGACCACCGGAACCCGACGGGAACGAGTCTGTCGGCCGACGAGCGCGAGCGGGTCCGCGCGCTCGCACGCCGGCACCGCACGCTCGTCGTCGGCGACGAGGTGCTCACCGAGCTGACCATCGACGGCCTGCCGCCGGTGTCGTTCGCGGGCGACGGCTCGAGCAACGCCCACGTGGTGTCGATCGGATCGGCGTCCAAGGCGTTCTGGGGCGGCCTGCGCGTCGGGTGGGTCCGCGCGCACCCGGACCTGGTCGCGCGGCTCGCGACGACCCGCGGGTACATGGACATCGCCACCGCGCTGCTCGAGCAGCTCGTCGTGGCCCAGCTGCTGACCGCCGACGACGGCACGCTCGACCGGCGCCGCGCCGAGCTGCGCACGCGCCGCGACCTGCTCGTCGACCTGCTGCACGTCCGCCTGCCGGAGTGGGACGTCCCCGTGCCGAAGGGCGGGCTGGCCCTGTGGGTGGACCTCGGTGCGCCGGTGTCCTCCGCGCTGGCGGCGCTCGCGCCCCGGCACGGCGTGCGGGTTGCGCCCGGGCCGGCGTTCGCCGTCGACGGCAGCTTCGAGGACAGGCTGCGGATCCCGTTCAGCGAGACGCCGGAGACGCTGGAGCGCGCTGTCGAGGGACTCGCGCAGGCCTGGGACTCGCTCGGCGCGGTCGTGCCGGGCCAGGCGTCCCTCAGTCGGATGGTGGTCTAGGGGGACGGCAGGTCGAGCGGCGCCGTCACCGGCTCGCCGTGGTGCAGGAGCGTCGCGCGCGTGACCCCTTGCGCGGCCAGCGCGCGCCAGTGCTCGCCGATCCACTGCTCGGCGTCGTACTGCGTCGTGAACACCGCGCTCACCGCCGGCTCGTCGCCACCGTCGAGCCGCCACTCCCACTGCGGTCGCAGGTTCATCATGCGACCCCCGCCGACGTCGAGGCGTCGCGCGCGAGGGTGCGCCCGATGCGCGCGGCCCACAGGGGCCCGCGGTAGATGAAGCCGGTGTAGCCCTGCACGAGCGTGGCCCCGACGGCCAGGTACTCGAGCGCGTCGGCGGGCGTGCTGACGCCGCCGACGCCGATGATCACGGCGTCCGGGCCGAGCCGGTTGCGCAGCCGGGCCACCACGTCGAGCCCGCGCGCGAGCACGGGCGGGCCGGACAGGCCTCCGGGGCCGAGGTCGTGCGCGATCGTCGTGTTCACCGCGACGACGCCGTCGAGCCCCAGCTCGGCCGCGAGCTCAGCGACGGCGTCGACGTCGTCGTCGGACAGGTCCGGCGCGATCTTGACGAGCAGCGGGACCGGGGGGCGTCCGACGAGGGTGGTGGCCTCGTCGGACGCGACACGCGTGGCCTGCAGGATGGGGCGCAGCGCCTCGACCGACTGCAGGTCACGCAGGCCGGGGGTGTTGGGCGAGGAGACGTTGACGACGAGGTAGTCGGCGTACGGCGCGAGCCGCGACGCGCTCGTCGCGTAGTCGTCGGGCGCCTGCTCGGCCGGGGTGACCTTCGTCTTGCCGATGTTGACGCCGATCACCAGGTGCCGGCCGCGCCTCGTCGCCCGCAGGTCCCGCAGGCGCTCCGCGACCGCCGCCGAGCCCTCGTTGTTGAAGCCCATCCGGTTGCGCAGCGCCCGCTGGTCCAGGACCCGCCACAGCCGGGGCTGCTCGTTGCCCGGCTGCGCGTGCGCCGTGACGGTCCCGACCTCGACGAAGCCGAAGCCGAGCATCGTCAGGCCCTCGACGCCGCGGGCGTCCTTGTCGAAGCCCGCGGCGAGCCCGAACCGGGACGGGAGCTGGCGGCCCAGCACGCGCACCCGACCGGATGCGGGCGGTGCGAGCACCCCCGCGACCACGTCGCGCAGCAGCGGGGTGCGCCCCACCGCGCGGATCAGTCGGAACGCGACCTCGTGGGCTCGCTCGGGGTCCATGCGACGGAAGACGAGGTCGAACAGGAGGCGGTACACGGATTCACCCTACGGGCGCGCTGCCCTTGCCTGCCGACGCGTCCGCGTCCGGGCCGTCCGTGCGCCCCGTGCGCCACAGCCACCAGATCCCGAGGAACGGCAGGACCAGCGGGATGTACCCGTAGCCGGCACCGAAGCCGGACCAGACGGTCTCGTCGGGGAAGTCGCCGAGGTCGACGACCGACAGCGTGCCGATGGTCAGCACGCCGACGAGCTCGACGAGCACGGCGACCCACGCGAGCGCGCGACGGTTCGTCGCGAGCGCGAACGTCGCCACGAGGTACACGATCCCGGCCAGCAACGAGAGCAGGTAGGCGAGCGGCGCGTCGGAGAACTTGGTCGCGACCTGGTAGATGCCTCGGGCCGTCGCGGCGAGCGCCAGGATCCCGTAGACCGTGACGAGCAGGCGGCCAGGCCCGCTGCCGGTGGGTCGGGTGGTCGGGTGGGTGGTGGTCACACGTTCTCCCAGATCTGCCAGAGGCGGAGCTCGAGGAAGCCGACGGTCAGCGCCGCGACGAGCAGCACCACCGAGCTCCAGCGGGTCCGCTCGGCGAACGCCCACGCCGCGGCGATGGGCAGGACGATGAGCTGCGTCACGACGTAGCTCCAGAACAGGGCCGCAGCGATGTCGTGGTCGCCGGCCAGCAGCACGACCGCGGCGACGACGGCCTGGACGACCAGGACCGCCTCGACGACCGCACCGCCCCAGAGCTGGCGCAGGATCACCGCACGGTCGCGCGCGACGAACACGAGCGCCCAGCAGGCGAGCGCGACGCACGCCGCGACCACGAGCAGCA